>Ga0206117_101280_pt1 | contig 13868 bp, 2 predicted proteins | sample 3A5Ametagenome_FD_177997 | JGI IMG/M metagenome (GOLD analysis project Ga0206117, IMG submission 177997) | Enriched microbial communities from leaf-cutter ant dump, University of Wisconsin, Madison, United States - 3A5A | ecosystem: Environmental > Terrestrial > Nest > Insects nest > Nest dump... | reverse complement strand
GTAAAATTTCCTTTCACCACCGTAGCTTGAGGCTGCATTACCACATGGTCATCGCCACCATCAAAATTCAGGGCATTCCCTGGAGGGCTGAAAGACTGTAATGTAACCGCTGTGGCTGGCGAAAATGCTCCTTGTCCAGTAACACTTTGCTTATCTGCCGCCACTCTATAATAGTAAGTAGTATTTGGCGACAGACCAGTAATTGTTTTTGTTTGTGCAGCCACCACAAAAGGCGAACCTGCTACAGGCATGGTAAATTCAGCATCAGCAGCGACCTCCAACACATAACCATTATCTACAATCCCCAACTGCGGGTACATCCATCGAGCTTCGAAAGATGACGACGACAAACTGATTGGCACTGCGCTAGCTGGCAATACCATCGCATAGCTTTCTACCCAGTTACTGCTATTTCCATTTAAATCAAAACCACTCAACACCCCATTTCGTGCATTGGCTCCATGGTCTTCTAATATTGTTTTTGAGGTATTATTTAGAGACGGGGCACCTTCATCAAAATTATAATGTGCTTCTAGATTAATTGGTAAAGTAGTGGCAGCGTTCATCATTTCCTTATTGATTTCTTCGGCGTTCAATGCTTTGTTGTAAATCCTCACTTCATCCATATCCCCTTTAAAATAGGTATTTTCTGTTCCGCTAAAACCCAACTGCAACAGATGATTAGCATCCATTAACAAAGGTGTTCCCGAAAAAGCACCACTTTGCTTAAGACTGCCATTTACATAAATTTGATAACCCGTAGCAGATACTGCATAGGCAATATGCATCCATCTACCCGCGCTGTAATCATAAGTTACATCAGCTGTATTGCTCAACCAAGCATTAGCAGAACCTATATTGGCATGAATGGTATTGCCCTGCTTCAATTGCAAATCAAAACCGTAACCTCCAGCAGTTTTGGTACTCAACACATGCATGGTTTTGGTAAAATCTGTAGGACGTACCCAAGCCTGTACGGTAAAAGCACCCGACACCGTATTGTTGCTATTAAAGGTAATTTTATCATCTACGCCATCAAAATTCAAAGCTGCTACCAGTTCTTGGATTTCATAAGCACCCATATCGATACCCGCTCCAAGCACTCTTTTGTTGCCGCCCAAATCTTTAGTAATTGCAGAAATATTAGGCGATTCGGCATTACCATAGTAGCTAGTGTTGCCAGCATCAATGGCTGGACTTCCACTCCTCAACTGATAATTACCATTTGCATCCTTAAATTGTGGGTCGGCCGCAATATTACCAGTCCCTAAAAAACCTCCCTGCACCAAACTATACTCTACCGTAGTGGCTCCTGGGTCACCAATTCCATTATTATTACCCCATATAATAGAATTACGAATCTTACTCGAAGAGTTGCTGTAATGATAAATACCACCACCTTGGTCAGCTGTGTTTTTAGTAATCGTTACATTGGTCAAAACAGGCAAACTGGTAAAACCGTTATAAATCGCTCCACCATCTATCCCTGTATTATTGGTAAGCAGCACATTGGTTAAAATGGGTGATGACTCTTCATTATAAATCCCACCACCTTCATTAAACACCTGCAAAGCATGATTATCAGTAATGATGACATTTGTTAAAATTGCATGTGAACCTCCTTTATTACACATCCCTCCACCAGAGTAGCCTGTATTACCGTCGATGACAACATTATTTAGCTGAGGGAATGAATTATTATAGCTAGCGATACCCCCGCCTAAACTGGACGCATTCACACCTGTTGCTCTATTTTGAGTGACCAATACATTTTCGATGATGGGTGATGAATTCCCATAATTGGCAATACCTCCACCACCAAAAGAAGTCGAATTCCCCAACACCCTCAGATTAGCTAATTTTGGAGATGACTGCGAACTGTTAATCCCTCCGCCATTGGCATGGAATATCGTGATGCCATTAACAGACAACTGCGAAAATGCATTGCCATTTGCATTTCCTCCACGGACCGTAAACCCATCAAGTTTTGCGATGCCCACGGGACCTACACTAAGCACCACATGATAAGCATTTTCGCTATTGTTAAAGATAGATAAGCTTAAGCCTTTTCCAGAAACTGCGTCATCCTGGTTGAAATCACCTGTCAAAACACTTCTATTAGCAGTGATGCTGAGGTCCCTTTCACTCAAGGAATTTTCACTACCTGTAAAACCACCATACACTTCTACATCTGCTTTCAGCAAAAAGGCATTATTGCGATCGTTGGCGGTAATGCTATTGACATTGTCTGCCCTCCGTTTAGGGATATAAGTGCCTTTTGCTACCCATACCATATCATACGCTGATGAATTATTAATCATTAACTGCAAATCGTCTGAAGCATTTGCCCATGACAAGCCATCTTTATTACCTGCACCATTTTGGGTAACATAACGAGTGGCTGGGTTAACCCGATTAATGGATAATGTGTAGGTTCTATTGGATGCCCCATCGGTAACTTTTACTTCAAGGGTATTGACCCCTAAGTTTAAGGGAATGACAGGAGATAAAACTCCACTAGTGAGTGCGGTGAAACTGCCACCGTTCAACTTCATTTCTATAATTGAACTCGAATTGGGTTGTGCAGCCAATAGCTGAAAATCTGCATTGGCAGTAATGGCAGTGTAAGTAAATTGAGTAGTACTAAAGACTGGAGAGATGTTAATATTGCTGATGGAAAGCGTATTCAAATAATCAAATGCTAAAGCAGTGGTCACTTTTGTAACGGCACTATAAGCTCCTTTTTGAGCAATTCCTGTAGTTTTTTGAGCAGAAATCCTGTAGTAATAATCTGTACCTGATAAAAGTCCCGCGATGCTTTGCAATGTTCCAGTGACCGTAAATGGCGAACCTGCAATAGGATTATTAAAACTTGAATTAGTGGCTACTTCCAACACATACTGTTCGGCAACACCATTGGTTGGCGCTTGCCAATTGAGCGTAAAACCTGAGCTGGAAACATTACTTGGCAATGATGAGTTAGGAATAACCATTGCGTAGCTTTCTACCCAATTACTGGTAGTTCCTGTAAGCGCAAAATTAGTAAGGGTTCCATCGTAACCATTTCCACTTAAATCAGTTAAAGTAGTGCTCGATTGGTTAAAATCATAACGTGCCACCAAACTTGCTGGTGATGCGACCGAGCTGTTCATCATTTCGGTAGCTACCTCCAAATCATTTAAAGCACTGCTAAATACCTTTACCTCATCAATATTTCCTTGGAAATAAGTAGTCTCGCTAGCATTTTTCCCAATAACAATCCGATGGGTATTATTTAACAACAGAGGTGTACCACTTAATGAGCTAGTCACCATCAAATTACCATTCACATAAATTTTATATGCAGTTGGTGTGATCACATACGCCACATGCAGCCATTTTCCCACTGCATAACTGTAATTGGCATCTGCCGAAGTGGTAAGAAAAGAAGTTCCATTCCCAATATCACCATGCACTTTATTGCCACCCGTAAGCTGCATATCAAACCCAAATTCAGCAGGCTCCCTAGAACTAAAAATGTGCATGGCTTTGGTGGCATGCTCAGGCTTTACCCAAGCCATCACCGTAAAACTCCCTTTAATTTCTACATTTTTGGTGGGCACCGTAACATAGTCGTTAACCCCATCAAAATGTAGGGATGTTCCTTGTGCTTGAAGTTCAATATTGAAAAATAAAATCCATAGGAGTACACATGCTGTTTTGCAATAGTTATTAAAGCGATACATGATTAAGTTTTTAGTTTGCAGACTGTTAATCAGTCTATTTTGGTTTACAGGCACAAAAGTAAACTTCACAAAACTTGTCCTGTAATTTTAAAGCACAAACTTTGTCCAGTTTTATAAAACTGGACAAAGTTTTTAAAAACTACGTTCGATGTATTCTAGAATTCTTGAAAAATCAGCCATCTATAGTTTATATAAAACGATATAGATTATAATGATAGTGTATTTCTATACTCTGCAGGACTTGCGCCCACAATCTTTTTAAATGCATTGTAAAATGCACTTCTGGAAGCAAAACCCGTTTGTTTGGCCAATGCCTCAATGGTGAAGTTTCGCATGGCCTCAGTATCTGCCATTTGCTGCTGTATGCTTTTAATCCGTTGTCCATTCACAAAATCAGCAAAAGTCATTTTATAAACATTATTAAATATAGCAGAGAGCTTGTGGGTACTACTTGATAAGGTTTCAGCTAATTTTTCCAAACTTAAATCCGCAGTCTTAAAGGCTTCTTGAGTAATGATATAATTTTCGATTTTTGCACACCAGTCTTCCGTCTCCCTGTCTTTCTGCAAAGAAAGTTGATGTTGTTTTTGCACTCGCAACAAGGTTTGCAATTTCATATCTAACATAGATGCTACTAAATGCAAAGGCAAACGTTCAATATATCCTGGCTTAGTATTTACAAAATAAAGATATCGCTCTTTAGCATTTCCCACCCTAATGATATGCGTACGTTCCTGTGCATCTCTGTAATACTGCTCCACCATTACCCTAAATAGATAATTCATGTCAAAGTATTTGGAAAACAGCTCTTGCAAATCATCGTTATGCATAGCAATGAGCTCTGAATCTTCCACGGCAATAATAGCTTCTTGCGATGGCACTACACCATGCAAACCAGAAATAGAGCTCACAAATTCATTGTCGATAGAAATATAAGTTACAATTTCCTTTTGCTGATGGATGGTCTGTCCCATCATTGCTCCACGTTTGATAAAATACATGTACTGGCACCGTTCTCCTTCTTGCAGTAAAATCGTTTCTTTTTTTACTTTAAGACTTACTGATTTTTCATAAAAAGCATCAGATAAATCTTTGCTAATGGGATAGATGGAACCTAAAATTCCTAAAATGTAAGCAACGTCTTCTTTGGGAGCTTTTTTGTAACGCATTATTATTTAGATATATCGACAAATATATTCTTTTATTCATGTTTCTTAAAGAAAGAGTTCAGAGAGAAGCAGTTAGAGATACTTAACAAACTAGCACCAATGCTCCTAAGCTATAACTCTCGCCCTCAAAGAGAGAGAGAAACCGCATAACGGAGAGAGGGTATCCGACCAAAACCCTTCACCGCTGACACACCATAACAAGAGTTGAAAAGATTCAATAAAATAGATTAAACCTCTCCCTAACCCTTCCGAAGTTTCGGAACAGGTAATCCTTAAAAAGGAGAGGGAATTAAACAGTACTAGGTGCAGCCCTCTCGCCCTCTTGATACATCGGGGTAAACGCTCAATATTGAATCTTGTGACTCCGAGTTTCAGCCTACCCCATCATAGTCCGTCATTCCCCCGTAGGCGGGAATCGTAATGCTACCTAAATTAACCACCGTACGATTGCCAATCAAGTTGGCAATGACGCATTAGGAACGAATTTTGCCGTCACTCCGAGTTTCAGTCCGTCCCGACACTTCGGCAAGAAATCTCCTACCACACATCCCTGAGATTCTTCATTACCGAAGTATCGTTACAAGTAAGCCATGAATGACAAAACTCACAACCCGTAATCCACTACTGTTTAATCACTTTCTTGGTTACACTTTCAGTTGCTCCCATCAGTTTCACAAAATATACCCCTACCGGATATTGTGCTAAGTCTATTTGCGTTTCATATTCTTGTGGCTTTAAAGAAATAATACTCAGCACTTTTCCCTCAACACTACTCACGTTTAACTTCGTATACTTTCCAGCTGCAAAGCTGAGGATCACTTTATTTTTAACGGGGTTAGGGTAAAGATGAATACTCGAATCAGTAAGTGTAAAATTCAGTACACGTTCGCCCAATTCTGCCGTCTTACCGTTCAAATCAATCTGTACCAAGCGATAGTAATTATTACCTTTTAAAGTCTTTTTATCATAATATGTATACAACGCTCCTACTCCCTTAGCACTTATTTCATCTAACTTTATAAATTGCTTTTCATCGCCACTACGATAAATTTCAAACCCCTTATTGCTTTGTTCAGAAGTTGTTTGCCAAGTCAGTTTCGCAGTACTTCCTTCTACCTTTGCGGTGTAAGTGGTTAATACCACTGGCAACACGGGTTCTATAACAGTTAAAGTCTGGGCAACATTGGGAGCTGCGCTATAGTTAGCATCCCCTGGCTGCCTGGCAGTGATATTTGTTGTACCCACCCCATTGATTTTTACTTTCCAAATCCCGTTGTCTTCATAAACTTCTGCCACTGCAGTGTTACTGCTAGTATAACTAACTGCTAATCCACTTGTAGCTGTACCACTAAGCGCAAAATCTGTACTATTTGTAGTTTTGGCATCTAAAGTGGCAAAGACAATAGTTTGCGCAGTCCATTGATATTCGTAAGCACCTATATCAATAATGCCTCCATTTGGATAATCATACACTCTAGGATTGCCGGAGAAATCTTTTGTGCTATTGCTTAGTCCCTGAAACAAGCTGTTATTACCTACATTAATAACTGGACTGGCATATTGTAACCTATAATTACCCGCGGTACTTAACCCTGGTACTTGTGGAGACACAAATTTGGGATCAATAGTGCCATCAATATTTCCATTGGTAATTTCGGTTAATCCCTGAACCAAACTATAGCTAATCACAGGTGCAGATGCAGCTGATGTTTGAGTAACTCCATAGTTGAATATTCCAGTACTATTTCCAAAAATAATGGTATTGCGGATCTGCGGATTAGAATTATTCTGATTGTAAATACCACCACCAGATGTTACAGCAGTATTTCCGCTAATGGTTACATTAGTTAAAACAGGTGATGATGATTCTTCATTATAAATACCACCACCAAATTGGGCTACCGCACTATTCCCACTAATGACAACATTGGTTAACACAGTATTTGTGTAATAATAATTACTAATACCGCCGCCACTCATAGCACTATTTCCACTAATAATAGAATTGGTAATGACAGGGGATGATAGATATTCATTATAAATGCCTCCACCAAAATAGTATGCACTATTACCGCTAATGGTTACATTAGTTAAAATGGGAGATGAATTATTTTGGCTATAAATGCCTCCGCCATATTCGTAAGCATCATTGCCACTAATAATTAAGTTAGTTAATACTGGAGAAGATTTTTGGATATAAATACCAGCCCCATGGGTTCTTTTTACAGATTCTCCATTGACTGTAATTGCTGCGCCAGTAAAAGAATATCCCCCTTTTATACTGAAGCCATTTAGCAGTGCGTTTCCTAATCCACCAGTTGCAATTACCACATGATATACATTATCGTCACTCCTTGCAGCATTACCTATATTGCCACTTAATATAGTTCCATTATCTCCATAAATGCGGGTTTTAGTCAAATCGTCTATACCATTTACAGGGTCAAAACCACCATATAACTGTACATTTTTAACAAGCACAAAGCTACTAAGTCTCGTAGAAGAACTATTGTAACTAGCGTCAGCAGCGTGGTATGCCGGCAAGTAAGTTCCCTTTGCTACGTATATTTTAAGCGGGGTAGTATCAAATATAGTATTGGAAGTATTATATGCTGTTCTTGCCCATCTTAGCGCTTCTGCTAATGAAGGCATTGCATTTTCCCAAGAATTACCGCTGCCATCACCACCAGCAACACTGGCATTCACATACAATATATTATCGCCGTTGGGTGTAGTGTCCCAAATTTTATTTGAATTATTGTTTGCCGAAGCTCTTAAACAGGGCAGACACAAACTCAAAAAGAACAACAAACAAATTAGCTTTCCACTCATAGACAAGTTGTTAAGATTTAAAATCCAAAAATAAATAGTCCATGCACTATTCTTTAATTTCAACCCCACAACTTTGTCCAGTTTTATAAAACTGGACAAAGTTGTTAATTACACTACCTTATGTTGAGTCGAGGTATAAGACCCTCTTTAACGAAGTGCCAGCAAAGGTCTTTTCTAAATGACAGCAGCACAAAAAACCCTGCAAGTAGCAAACTTACAGGGTTCAAAAAGTTAGTTGGTTTTTATTGTTTAATCACTTTCTTCGTCACACTTTCCGTCGCTCCCATCAGTTTCACAAAATATACCCCTACCGGATATTGTGCTAAGTCTATTTGCGTTTCATATTCTTGTGGCTTTAAAGAAATAATACTCAGTACTTTTCCCTCAACACTGCTTACTGTTAATTTCGTATACTTTCCAGCTGTAAAGCTCAACATTGCATCCCTTTTGGTTGGGTTAGGATAAAGCTGAACAACGGAGACAGCAAGCTCAAAGTTGAGTACACGCTCTCCTAATTCGGTAGGCTTACCATCTAAATCCACCTGCACCAAACGGTAATAGTTGTTTCCCTTTAAAGGTTGTCGGTCATAAAAAGTATAACTATTGGCTAGGGCTGTAGTGCCATGACCACCTACCTCTCCCAGGTTCACAAAAACTTTATCTTCGCCACTGCGATAAACTACAAAGTTTTTGTTGTTCTGTTCATTGGCCGTTTTCCATTCCAATTTAGCGGCATTTCCTTCGGCTGTGGCTTTATAGCTAAGCAAATTTACAGGAAGTGGCGGTTCTGTGACTACCAACGACTGTATTTGTGCCGTAGCAGCCAGATAATTACCATTACCAGATTGCGACGCCGTAATATCTGTAGTCCCTGCTCCTTTGATCTTAACCATCCAAACACCAGCACTTTGGTATACTTCTGCCACATTGGTATCGCTACTGCTGAAACTTAATGACAATCCGCTACTACTATTGGCAACCAATACAAAATCAGGGCTTGTAGTCATTTTGGCACTCAAAGCCGCAAAAGTGATAGATTGGCTTGCCTTACCCACGATTAAAGTCTGCTGCACATTAGCCGCAGCATTGTAATTGGTATTACCCAACTGCGAAGCGGTGATGGTGGTACTGCCCACACCAACAATAGTTACGGTATTGCCCACAATGGCAGCCACTAATGGATTGGAACTGGTATAAGTAACCGTATTGCCTGAGGCACCACCTGTAGCGCTTAAATTAAAATCGGCATCGCCGAAAGTTTTATTGCCCAAAGCCGCAAAGCTGATGGTTTGGTCTGCCTTATCAACCGTTAAAGTCTGCTGAACATTAACCGCAGCATTATAATTGGTATTGCCCAACTGCGAAGCGGTGATGGTGGTACTGCCCACACCAACAATGGTTACGGTGTTGCCCACAATGGTAGCCACCAATGGATTGGAACTGGTATAAGTAACCGTATTGCCAGACGCTCCACCCGTAGCATTCAAATTAAAATCGGCATCCCCATAAACCTTATTAGTTAAAGCCGCAAAGCTGATGGCTTGGTCTGCTTTACCAACCGTTAAGGTTTGTTGAACATCAAGTGCAGCATTGTAATTGGTATTGCCCAACTGCGAAGCGGTGATAGTGGTACTGCCCGCTCCAACAATAGTCACAGTATTGCCCACAATGGCAGCCACCAATGGATTGGAACTGGTATAAGTAATCGCATTGCCAGACGCACCACCCGTAGCATTCAAATTAAAATCGGCATCCCCATAAACCTTATTAGCTAGCGCGGCAAAAGTGATGAGCTGATCTGCCTTACCTACTGTTAAGGTTAATGAAATACTTCCTGCCGCATAATTCCCTGTAGCTGCTTGTGCAGCAGTAATCGTAGTTGTTCCCGCACCAATAATGGTGATGGTATTTCCGCTAATTGTAGCCACATTTTCATCGCTACTGGTGTAAGTAAAGGCTCCATCACTATTAGTGGTAGGAGCTGCAAGAACAAAATCAACATCGCCATAAACTTTGTTAATATTGGCAAAATCTGCTAATGCAGCAACCAAAATGCCTTGATACTCATAAGCACCTATATCAATAGTACCATTAGTAGCATAATTGAAAACCCTCGCATTTGCAGCCAAATCTTTAGTGTTGGCATCCAAACCTGAATACAGGCTATTATCTCCTTTATTAATCGCAGGGCTTGTACTTTTCAGGGTATAATCTGCATTAGCTTCATCATTAAAAATAGCTGCTGCAGTTAAACTAGTTGCATTTATATTACCATTAGAATTGTCTGAAGAACCTTTCAACAAAGAATAACTAGCAGTATATCCAGTGCCCTGCATACTGTCCCAAACAATACTATTTTGCAAAACAGGCGCACCACTAGAAACGATGGCAAAGGCCATATTCCCATTATTCACAAAAGTTGTATTGGTAAAGGTTCCGTTAGAATCGTGGATAATGATACCGCCACCGCCAGAAGATGCCTTGTTTTCGCTGATGATGCTACCCTTCATATTGACATTGGCTCCTGAATAATTGTACATCCCGCTACCAATACCGCCAGAATTAGCATAAATTTTACTGCTAATGATGGTTGGTGAAGCCTGCTCATTTAGCATCCCTGCACCTTGAACTCCTGCATTTGCAGTAAAATCACAGTTTTCTACCATTGGCGAAGCAGTATGATTATACATTCCACCACCATTAGCTCTACTTGCGGAAACACCATTTACCGTAACGGTGCCGCTTCCGTTTGCATTTCCACCTTTTAGGATAAAACCATCTAATTTCGCGTTGCCAACATCACCCGCAGCCAATACCACATGATAATTGTTATCAGAATTATTCGTCAGGCTAAGCGAAGCTCCTGAACCGGTCACCACGTCATCACCATTCACATCGCCACTTAAAATAGTACCGCTTGCCCCATAAATTCTTGCTTTTGTTAAGTCATCAACACCATTGCTTGGGTCAAAACCTCCATACAGCTGTACATTTTTCACTAATGTAAAAGCATTATCACGACCTCCATCTAACACATAATTTGCACTAGCCGCGCTGTAAGCTGGCTTATAGGTCCCTTTCGCCACATATATTTTCAAAGGTGTAGTATCAAAAACAGCTTGATCCAGATTATATTTTTTGCGGGCCCATTTCAATGCATCGGCAAGTGAGAGGCTAGCATTACTCCATGATGATCCTTCTCCTGTTCCCGCCGCAGCAGCATCCACATAAAGAATATTGTTAGCATCAGGAATAAGGTCTTGATATTCATAGGTGCCCAAATCAATGTTTGTGCCCGACAATCGTTTATTGCCAAGCAAGTCTTTGTCCGTAGTTAAATTGCCACCATTATTAGTGTACAACAGATTATTTCCTACATCAATGGCTGGGCTTTCATCATGTAAAATATAATTTCCTGTATAAACCGGAGCTGCTGCAAATGCAGTTGGATTAAGATATTTAGGGTCTGTATCCAGATTTCCAATTCCTGCAAAACCTCCTTGTATCAAGCTATAACTTACGGTCGTTACCGCATTTACCTGGTAAGAAACTCTTATCCTCACCTGATCAATGTAAGAAATCACCGTAGGCAACAATAATCCAGCAGCCCTAGACTCTACGGAAATAGCCACTCCAAAATCACTAGCATTTACATCTGCAGGTGTTAAAGTAACTCCCCAAAGATCTGTATTGGCGCCATAAGTAAATGCTGTTTCTGTTATAGGCCAATTGACACCCGTATTAGCATGATTAGTTCCCGTCACTTGGTTGTTTTTGAGCAACTTGATATTTAAATCCCTAGTAAAATTACTACCTGAGTTATCACTAGAAGCTTTTCGAATTTCTACTTCTACGCCTAATATTTGCGCATTAGGAGGCACATTAAATCCAAAGCCTTTAACCGATAAAAAATTACTGCTTCTTACGGTACCTCCAATTAATAATGCTGCATTTGACATGGTTGCATAGCTGTTATTATCGGTAAGCGCATTAACAGGGCTATCCCAAGGATCGGTACCTGTACTATTATCATTAATAGCTACTGTTGGATTTTGATAAACAGGTGCTGTGATGGTCGTATTTTCAAGAATACCACTACTATTCCCATAAACCACTGTATTTGCGATGGTAGGTGAAGAAAGGTTGTGATAAACCGCAGCATTAGCAGTACCACTGCCATTATTCCCCGCAACTGTGGCATTCAATAATTTTGGTGCAGAATAGGCACTGTACATTGCTGCTCCACTGGCATTACCCGAGGTTTTATTTCCTGTGATTAAAGTATTGCTAATTTGCGGTGAAGCAGCATAATTGTAAATACCTGCACCAGTATGGTCTGCTGTAGCCGTATGTCCAGAAATGACACTATTCGTAATTTTTGGTGAAGCTCCCTGGTTATAAACACCTGCACCTCTATCTTGATAAATGGTTTGCCCATTCACCATAATGGTGCTTGTGGTATTGGCATTACCACCAACAATGCTAAATCCATCTAATATGGCGCTACCTACATTTCCCACGCTAAGTACCACGTGATTGGTATTGTCGGCATTCGCAGTAACCGTAGACATTGTTTCGTCGTTACCATTTAAATCTCCACTCAGAATGGTCCGATTAGCCACCAACTTAAGATTACGTTCGTTCAAAGCAGTTTCAGTCCCTGCGAAACCGCCATACAACTCCACGTTTTTCACTAGCACAAAGGCATTGTCACGCCCTCCATCAGCAGTAAAGCTGCCATCGGCAGCGTGATATGTTGGTTTGTAAGTACCCTTAGCTACATATATTTTTAGTGGCGTAATATCAAAAACCGTCGCATCAGCATTGTACTTTGTCCTAGCCCATTGTAACACATCTGCCAACGAAGTCATGGCATTTGCCCAAGAGTTTCCTGCACCGGTACCCGTTGCCGCGGCATTCACATAAACCACATGGTTAGCATCAGGCAATACATCAAAACTTTGATATTCATAGGCTCCTCGATCAATCACACCTCCTGTCGCATATCTATACACCCTGGCATTGCCTGCAACATCTAAAGTTGCGGCATCTAAACCTGTATACAACGCATTACTTCCTGTATTAGTAGCTGGACTATAACTTTGCAGGGTATAATCGCCCACAATAAATGGAGCTGTACTGAAAGCTGGCGCATTGGTAAATAAAGGATCCACATCTGTATTTCCTGTTCCAACGTAACCTCCCTGTACAATACTATAACTTACTATTGGCGTACTATTGCTATTTATAATTCCATCGCTGTTTCCGTAAATGATTGCATTGCTAATGACAGGCGAAGACGAAGAGCTATTATAGATACCACCACCCCAATTCGTAAAGCCAGCCTTATTTCCAGCAATAGTACAGTTAATTAATTTAGGAGATGAAGAACCATTATATATCGCACCTGCGTATCGCACAGAGGTATTGCCATAAAAAACGCAATTCTTAACCGTAGTTGCAGCCGCTATTACATTATACATCCCTGCACCTGAGCTATTGCCTGTGCTGGTATTGCCCTTAAACACACAATTAGTCACCGTAGGTGAAGCACCCTGGTTCATCATGCCTCCACCTCCAGAAGCACTTACGGTATTACCCACAAATGTGCAGTTGCTAATGATGGCTGATGATGACGAATAGTTAAAAACGCCACCGCCTCCGCTTACACTCGCAGAGTTGGACGTAAAAGTACAACCAACGATGCTTGGCGAAGATCCTGTATTGAAGATACCGCCACCACCACCTGAAGCATTGGAAGTAAATGTACTGTTGCTAATGTTAGCCGCTGATGATTGTTCGTTAAAAATACCCCCGCCGTAAGTAGTGGATGTATTGTTTGAAAAGCTACAATCAGTAATCACTGGAGACGAAGCCGTATTAAAGATTGCCCCGCCACTAGCTGAAGTTGCTTTATTCCCAGAGAAATTACAATTCGTGATGGTAGACGAAGAAGAGGTTGAATTAGTGATAGCTCCGCCGAAATCATTTGCTGTATTTTCTGTAAAAGTACAACCTGTGATATTAGGTTTAGAAGATGAATAATTATTGATTGCACCCCCGCTATTCGCCTTGTTTCTAAAAAAAGTACAATTGCTAATGGTAGGCGAAGAATTATTATAATTACTAATACCCCCTCCTC
>Ga0206117_101278_pt1 | contig 13878 bp, 10 predicted proteins | sample 3A5Ametagenome_FD_177997 | JGI IMG/M metagenome (GOLD analysis project Ga0206117, IMG submission 177997) | Enriched microbial communities from leaf-cutter ant dump, University of Wisconsin, Madison, United States - 3A5A | ecosystem: Environmental > Terrestrial > Nest > Insects nest > Nest dump... | reverse complement strand
GCTACAGTCGCGGACAAGGTGATGGGCTCAGGAAAGACGGCGAGCGCGGCAACGGTCGATGTCGGCGCCGGCACCCCGCAAGCGCAGCGCGCAGCGCCGGCAGGCGCGAAGGCCGATCAGGCGCAGCCTGTTCGGCGGTCTTGCAGGGGCGCCAAGCACAGCGCGGCGGGGATGGGCTGACCAGCCGATCCCCTGGAGGCAAGCGCAGCGCGCAGGCCCGCCAGGGCCGAAGGCATCGGCATCAGGCGCAGCAAAGAAAAAGCGCCGCGCCCGCCGTGAGCGGGCACGGCGCGTGACGCCTTCGTGGGCGATCAGTCCGCCGCCGGCGGCACCATCGTCTGCAGCTTCTCGATGACGCCCGGTTCGACGAAGACACAAGCCTGGCTGGCCTCGATCGGCACGTTGAACACCTGGGCGAACACATGGCGCTTGATGTGCGCCAGCCGGCCCGTGCGATAGGCCTGCTCGGGCTTCAGGCGCCCGCCCGGCGAGCCGCTGCGCTGCGGGTCGCATTCGACCAGCGCGACGAAGCCGTCATCGGCCAGTTTCTGGTGTTCGGCGCACAGGCCCCAGCCCGTCGTCGTGTGGTGCTCCATGCTCGCGCGCAGGCGCTTGTCCAGCAGGATGGCGCCCGTGTCGAAAGCCACGCCGCAGACCAGGCAGACGTGTTGCTCCATCGAAACATGCGATTTGTCGTTCATGACGATCTCCGGTTGCTCGGGCGGAATTGCCCGGAACCGTCGCCAGCACGGCGCAGCGCAAGCAGTCAGGGGGCGAAGACGGCCGCGGGCCGCAAGTGCCACCGGCGCGCAGCCCTTGACGGCGAGCACGCCGTGATACGGTGAAGGGGGCAGCAAGACCGCCACCCACATCCAGGATTTCCCAGACGCTGTCTGACGAATTGACCACCCACGCATACCCGCATTCGGCAAGTGCGCAGCACGCGCAGGCCCTCAAGGGCCGGAGGCGTCAGGGATCAAAGCCGGATGGCCGCGATTCGGCACGAAGCGCGGGGCGCAGCCCGCGAGCCCGACGGCGGGACGCCGGGACGCACTGCTCAATAGACGAAAGCTGGTTCGCGTATCACCGGATACGAACATCGAGCGAATGGCATCGCAACGCCGACCGGAAGTCGCCGCTTTCTGTCCACCATCGAGCTTGCGACCTATTTGGCGTCGCTGAACTCGCGCCAAGCGCGTTTGAATGCCAACATCACGTCAGGTGTGCGCGCAACGGCCTCGAAATAGCGCTGCACGGCCTCGCGGGACGCCTCGGACACCGGAAACCTGTTGTCGCGACGCACGTCACGCGCAAGATCACCGATGGCGCCATTGCGCTGTACCTGCTGCCCAAGCCAGCGGTGAAACGGACTACGCGATGCCTCATAGGCAGCCTGATGAGCCAAGGCTGCGGGCGCGACGACGTTCACAGGATTGGCGGGACGACGCACTCCGCCTTTGCTCCGAGCCGGCCAACGCTGCCAGCGCTGAAGGCCGGCAAAGTACCGTTCGTATGACTTGGCCGCATGCTCTCTATCAAAGTGCTCGGCCTCCATGAACTTGTCGCACGATACACAGAAATACACCCCTGGCTCGTCTTCGATCTCGTCGCCATGCAGGTAGTGGCGGCGCGGGTCCCGATCGAACTCCTGGATACAGTCAAAGAAGTCTGGCCCGACTGTCACACGCAGGGATTCGTGACGACTCTTGACTTGCTCAAGAACATCGTCGTCGATATTCGCCTCGCTGAAGTCGAATTCCCATCCGTACACAAGCCCGTCTTCGGATTCGAGCTGCTGCAGCGGCGCATCGGTCAGTTCCTCAGCGGCAGCGATGTCCACATCCAGCAGATCCGCCAGTGCCTCCGCGAGTGTCAGGATATCGGGTTGATTCCAGTTGGTATCGAGGTCGGCATCCTTGATCCGACAACCCGCAGCCCAGAGCGCGCGGCCCTGCCTCACCAGCCACAGCGTGGCATGCACGCCCACGCGGTGCCCCCAGTACGGTCGCTCGGGGTCCTGCCGCATCGCGACGTAGCCCGAGACCTCGATCTCATAGGGGTCGCCATTGGACGGAACGTCGCTGAAATCCAGCCCTTCGATGGGCATGTAGATCTCTCTGATGCCGTCCGAATTCGTGACGGCCGTCTGGCCGGACACGATGCCGTCGTTGGCCGCAGTCAGGTCTACGTCGTTCTGCAACGCACTGCGAAACGCTGTCAAGGACATGTGCACTGGCGTTCCCATCCAGGCCTTGGAGATCGCATCGCGCACCATGACGCAAAGATCTTCGTCACCAACAAGCATGCCCAGCTCATGTGAGCGACTGAGCAAGGCCGCCGCGTCGAGCACGACGTGGGTTTCTCGGTCCGGCAAGAAGCCAGCGTCGGGGGACGCCTGCCATGCCGCCAAGGACTTGTAGCCAAGCGCTGCGGCAAGGCACTGCTGCGCGTGCCCGTGCTTGATCCGAGTAGTCGCTTTGGGGTGGTGGGTGATCGCGTATGCGACCGACGAAATGTCGATAGCCATGAAAGCTCCATATTGGGCACAGGACGTTCGAGCGATTACCCGTCCTGCGCCATGCGAGCCCGCATGGGTGGACAAATCATTCCGGAAGTGGGTTGCTGCCGCAGCAGCGTGTCTGTTTTGAGCCGCTCGAAGCTCTGGCGGACGCCGTTGCATGCGAGTTTATAGCGAACAGATCGGGAGTACCGGATGCGCTTCCTGCGGGATCGGATGCGCAGGTGGTCATCGGGCAACCGGGGGCGCCAGTCGTGCGGGGCGCCAAGCACAGCACGTCCTCGCTGGCCCTGACAAACTGGCTGGCTCAGATCCAGCCTGACGGGCCGGAAACGAAGACGGCGTGGACTGGCACTGGGGCCGGATCTTTGCCGGTGCCGCGCTCACCACGCTGCTGGACATTGAGGCAGAGATAACCGGGCCTGAGAACTGGCAGGATGGAAACCGGGAGCTGATTGCCGGACGCGACAGCCTGCAAGACAGCGTGAACCAGGTGGGGCAAGAGATGACGCGGCGAAACCTGAGCATCCAGCCGACGTTGACGGCGCGGCCGGGGCTGCCGATGCGGGTCATCGTGAACCGGCATCTGATGCTGAAGCCGTACTTGCCCTTGTTCTTCGACACAGGAGCACACCAATGAGCGTATCGACAAAACTTCGACAGGGGCCATTGCGAAGACTGAGCTGGCCAAGCTTACATTTATGTGTACCGCGAAGCTGAAAGCAGATCTAGCCCGGTATGCGCAGGCATATGGTGACGCCTATGGCACAACTGTTGATGCGCAGGTGCTGATACCGCATATGCTGGACACCGTGATGCGTGGTGATCGTCTTTTTCGACAAGCAAGGCGGGTGGTCGAACAGAATGACTTGAATGCAGGAGGTGACGGGTGGCTATAGAGAGTGACGGCCCTCAGGGCAGAGCCTTGCGACCCAGGGCGCGAATCATGCGCACGCTGGGCGAGGAGCTGATAAGCAGTGAAATCGTCGCGTTAATTGAGCTTGTCAAGAATTCCTATGATGCGGATGCAGGATACGTCTGCATCCGTTTTGATGGCGAACTGGCGGTAGGGAAAGGCTCAGTCTCAGTCGAAGACGACGGTCACGGAATGAGTTTGACGGTTGTTGAAGGTTCGTGGATGGAGCCTGCAACCAATAATAAGAAAGTTCAACGCTCAAGCCATATCTTGCAACGTCGCCTTCTGGGTGAAAAAGGCGTCGGGCGATTCGCAGCAGCTCGATTAGCAACTGACTTAGAGCTGACGACTCGTTCCCTCGAAAGCGAAAAAGAGGTATATGCGTACTTCGATTGGTCTCAGTTTGACAATGAGGACGCATACCTCGATCAGGTTTTGATTCTTGCTGAGGAAAGAATTCCGCAGGAATTTGTTCCGGGAAGGAAACGCCCGTCGGATGCTCCCGGTGTCCATGGCAATCTTCGCCGGGACGGCAGCCATGGCACTCTTTTGAAGATGAATGGGCTGAAGCGCGCCTGGGGGGATAAAGAAGTCCATTCCCTGAAAAGAAGTCTAAGTCGGCTGATTTCTCCGTTCGATGGCGAGAAGGGGTTCAGAATATTTATTCAGCTGCCTGGTGACGATGAAGAGCAACCGCGGGAGCTTGAACCTCCAGAAGTCCTCAAGTATCCCCATTACACCTTGTCGGGGAGTGTTGATGATGAAGGGAAGTTTGATTTTCGGGTTGAGCTTCATGCGTCGGCTCTTGTGGAAAACTTCGCAGGAAAGCTGATCAATTCCGAGGTCAAAGACAGAGGGGTGGTCGAATTTTCTGACGGAAAAGGTGGTCGCCCGCTGGTCTGCGGCCCTCTGTCTTTTAATATTTTGGTCTGGGATCGAGATCAGCTTGACAATATTGACCAAAAACTCGGTACTGGCATTCGCGATATACGCCGCGATCTTGACTCCATAGCTGGAGTAAGCATATTTCGCGATGGATTCAGGGTTCTTCCGTACGGAGAGCCTGAAAATGATTGGTTAAAACTCGATATCCGGCGCGTCCAAAATCCAACCATGCGTCTTTCGAATAATCAGATTACTGGTTATATTAGGATTGGTGCTGATAGCAATCCACTGCTCAAGGATCAGAGCAATAGAGAGGGTCTTGATAATAATTCCGCCTATTCGGAGCTCCAGGAGATTATTAGGCTGGCATTGTCCAAGCTCGAGGGGCTGAGATTTCGAGACAAAAAAATTACTGGTGCGGATGATGCTTCACGGCCGTCTGACGGTGCCCTGCTTGGAGTTCCGGATACCACAAGATTGCGTCATTTAATCTCCAGCGGGGCGGATAGCACTGAAACCTTGCATCTATTCGATGAAACTACGAAAGCCTGGGAAAACCAAGTAGGTCGAATTCGTGAGGTGTTGTCACGATACCATTCTCTGGCTACGCTAGGTCAGCTTGTAGATAAGGTTGTTCATGATGGGCGGCAGCCCCTGTCCACAATTCAGACGCAGTCTTCTTTGCTGATCGAGAGTCTTTCCAAAGCATTAAAGAAGCTTGATACATCCAGTGAATGCGGGAAATTCCTTGAGGGAATTCATGCTCGACTCCTGCGTGTTAAGGACGCCGCAGGGTTAATAGATCTGGTTCTCAAGCGAATTGAGCCTCTGGGAGGAAGGAAAAGAGGGCGTCCTACGAAAGTTTATGTTAATGAGATAATAAAAAACGCTTTCTCTCATTTTCAAAATGATATTGAAAGTCTCGGTATAAAGGTGACGCTGCCTGCTGTCGATGATCTTGTCCAGGTCGATGCGCATGAGCTGCAAGAAGTTCTTATTAATCTCATTGCCAACAGTATTTATTGGCTTTCAAATGTTCCAAAGGACCAGAGGTCGATACTGGTGCAGTGTACAAGGCCTGCGCCAAGGGAGCTCGACATAATTTTTGCAGACAGTGGACCTGGGGTACCAAAGGGAAATAAGTCTGCAATCTTTGAACCCTATTTCAGCACAAAGCCGGATGGTGTCGGTTTGGGCTTGGTCATAGCAGGAGAGATGATAAGAGACTACTACAACGGAAGTCTCGAGTTGCTCAATTCAGGACCCTTGCCAGGGGCTGTCTTTCGAATCAAACTTCGCAAAAGGGTGTAGGAGTATTCATGCCAAGAGTTCTGTGTTTTGATGACAAGCCTGAAATTCTAGAAAACATCAAGGATATAATTTCTTCATGGGACGATAGTCCGCATGGGACGTTCGAGGTCTTGGGGGAGAGTGATTTCGATTCAGTTGTTGAACGCCTCAAAGTCGAGCGGTTTGATTTGGTGACTTTGGATCTCCATGGAGGCAACGATCCAGACCCACTGAGAGATGATGGCGAACAAGGTCAGCAGGAGGGGCTTCGGGTTCTGACCGAATTGCGGAGCGTTCGATTTATTCCCATTGTTTTCTACACGGGATATGCCGAAAAGATCAAATCGCTTGAGTCCGGCGTGGTAAAGGTCGTGAAGAAGGGCGAGAATGATCTTGATGGCGTAAGAGGTGCAATCGATGCGTTGTACTCGACAGGCGTGTCTCGGCTTTTAAACAAGATTGAAGAAGAAAATACTCGATATTTATGGGACACTATTGATAAATCCTGGAGTGATATAAGTCAAGAAGGTGGTGTCGGAGATTTTGCATATTTGGTGGCGCGCCGGCTCGGAGCCAGACTAAGTCGCGAGTTCATCAAGGAATTCCTTCAGCATGATTCGGAGAGAGTTTCCCCGATTGAAGTTTACATTTATCCGCCGCATGATGAATCAATAAGGACCGGCTGTGTAGTTCGCAAAAATGGCAGCTTGTGGTTGGTTGCCACACCCGCTTGTGATTTTGCCAAGAGCAAAGCCGACTCGATACTTTTGGTTGCGGCAAAGCCACTCTCCAGCTTCAGTCAATACCAGGAGTGGGCAGTCAATAAGTGGGATGGCGCTGATCAAAAGAGTCCTGCGTACAAGAAGTACAGCAAGCTTTGTTCTTTGATTGGAAATAATGCAGGGGATCGCTACAGATTTCTTCCTGGAACATTCTTCATTGACAATTTGGTAGTGGATTTTCAAACGTTGAGCCAGATTCCATCCACAGATCTAAAGCACTCAGAGGTCGTTTGCAGGGTTGACAGTCCTTTCAGGGAAGAGCTTCTTAATCAATTCTCCAGATATTATGGACGAATGGGGGTTCCAGATTTGCACATCCCATCACTAATTGATTCTTTTAAAGAGTGATGGCTGGCTAATGAAATTAGGTGCATAAGCGGCGGCCGAGTCGACAAGCGTGCTGCAAAGTCGCCTTCTTTGTTGGCACCCGCCGTTAATTTTTGACGCCATTTGGGTGGCCACTTGGAATGTTATCGGGGTTTCACTGCATGAATATAAGCTTAAAAAAGCCACGTGAACTGTTGATTCTCTCCAGGGGCGATGCTGTAACGAAGCGAAATCTCTTTGACCTTGTTCAGTACTCAAAAGTGGATGGCTCTCCATATTGGGATGGATTTGAGAACAGGATTGGCAATACACCTCAGCAAGGGATAAATTGGCTTGGTCAAAATCCGAACTGCAGCGCGGTGTTGATAAAAACCAGGCCGGGCTCGTATGACCAAGACGGTTGGATCGATGGGAACGAAGACCTTTACCGGTACTCTTTTAAGTCAGTGAAGGGACATATTTCATATGCCGAGAAAGCCAATGCGGTTTTGATTAATCAGCCGAAGAATGGCTATCCGATTCTGTTGTTCATTGAATCCCGTGATCAATGGATTTATCAGGGTGACTTCAGAGTCACAGAACTCCATGATAGTTTTGTAGTGCTCAGCAGGGGGGCTGTGTCCACGATGCTTTCTGAGGAACAACTGTGGCAGGAAGCCGGTGTTTCATACGCCGAGGGTGACAGGAAGTATGTCACTCATCTCATGGCAGAACGGAACAAGGAAGTGGTTTCTGTCGTAAAGGCGAAGCAGAACTCTGCCTGCGACATTTGTGGGCTTCGTATTTTCGAGCGGTATGGTGTTGAGTGCATTGAGGCTCACCACAAAAAACCCATGTCGACCTATTCTTCGTCATACGTTGTCACGCCATCCGATTTTGCGTTGCTTTGCCCTAATTGTCATCGAGCCGTGCACAAGTACATGAAGGTGCAGAGCGGGGATTACATTCATATAAAGAAATCAATAAGTCAAAGATTTCAAAGAATGCGCGACATAAATTTGCGTTCGGAGAGCGGTAATGGCGCAAGCGATCCGACGCACTAAAAGTGGAAGAGCCAGTTCTCGGGCATTACGGTTTCGCCCTTGGCGCAGGCTCTCGTCCATTGCAGGACGAGAACGCTAGGCGTAAGCGCATGCACGCCGACTTGGCACTCGTGCACCATACCTTGAAGAACGTCGTTGACTGAAAGCTCTGACACTCGACCTGGTTTATGACTTCTGAAACGCTTTTTGCCGAAGCCATCTAAACCCTCCGGGCAAATCAGCGACACAATCAATCTACACGTCCAATGTCGTTCCTGCCGGATGAGTGCACAACCAGCCGTCGATCTCCTTTCGAAGCTGCTAATCGACCAGCAAACACGCGCGGCCAGCTACTTTGCGGGCTACGAGCGACTGGCCATTACGGAGGTGTTCCGGACGCTGGATATGTGCGCCTTTGCCTTTCGGATGGCCCCGAACAGGAAGCACCTCCTGCAGCGAGACCAAGCGCGCCACTGGATGCTGGCGGGCGCCGCTACCGCGTTGAAGCCACTGCTGAAGGGAGTCGCCGAGGTCGAGGGACCTATGCCTTGGGGACCGTCCTCCAGTCGGTGGACCAGGGTCGTGGAGGACCATCTGCTGCGATGCGGACAGCTGACTTGGCTGCACCGCCTGGCCAGCCTGGAGAGGTACGGGCTTAGTCGCACGACTACCGGAGCCTCGAAGATGCGCATCGAAGTCGTACCCGACGAACTTGAGGCTGCCGACCGCGAAGCATTGGCGTGGCTGGGCTTCCAAAGGCTTGATGCCGCTGGCGTGCGTGGGGAACTTGACTTGGCAAAGGGCCAGTTGAAGCGACTTCGAAGGCGACTTGACAAGAAGTCGGGGGCCGACATGGGCGGCTGGTTTATTCGGTATTCGGGCGACGATGAACTGCTTGAGCGTAGCCGTCGGCGGGTACGCGATCTCGAGCCCATCTGGCACGAGACCGAAGCTCTCCCCGATGGCGCGATGATCGGCGGGAAGACCTTTCGAGAGTGGAAGGACGCCTGCTGCGTTGCTGCAGCTGCCGTTTTGCACCACATTGAATTTTCGACCCGTCTCAAGACGACTCATCCGGGCATCGACCTGCGCGACCTGTTGACTATGTTTATCAGGCGCGATGACCTTGAGCGCGTATGGCAGGAGCGGGGGCTTGAACCCGATTGGATCAGAGCAGTTTCTCAGGCGATGACGCTTGACTGCCAGTCCGTAGAGGAGGTATTGCTGCATCATGACACGCCGTTCCCCTTCTATGTGGACATGGGGCGCGAATTCATCCTTGCTCCATCGCTATCCGCGTTGCTGAACCCATTCGTTGGAGTTGTGAGGCATCTGAGGTCATGCTACCGCGGTGACTGGGATCGCGCGGTAGATAGCCGGGAGGTGGTATTTCGCTCAGATCTTGCGGCAATCTTCAAAGAGCCGCGTTATGCCGTGCTGCCCACGGGTGTCCCGCTCCGTCGCCCTGATGGCACCCCGCTGACCGATGTCGATGCTGTGGTACAGGACCAGGTAAGCGGCACCGTGGCACTCGTACAGCTGAAGTGGCACGACATCTTCGGCAACTCGCTCCGGGAACGGGAGAGTCGAAAGCGGAACCTTCTCGCCGCGAACCAATGGGTCGAACGCGTCGCGGCCTGGGTAGGAGAGCGCTCGTCGGCCGACATCGCGATGGCGGTCGGCATGCCCATGGCCGAATGTCAGCAGGCTGAGAAACCAGTCATTCTGGTCGTAGCCCGCTACGCGGCACGTTTTTCGGGCGCAGGTGCATGTGACTCCCGTGGCGCTTGGCTGTCCTGGCCCGAATTGGTCCGAGCTGCCACTTCGGATGCTCGCGAGATTGACATCTTGCGGCATGTCGCAACCGCCTTTGAGGGTGTAGACCGCAGCGCTTGGCCAAGCAGTGACGATTGGGAAGCTGCTTCCTGGCGGCTGCGGTTTCCGGGGCTGAATGTGGAGGTGGTCCGGCGCACCACGGCGTAGTACAAGGATTTTTAAGCAGGGGGGTGGTGGTCTCCGCCAGAGGCACGATCTGGTGCAGTTCCTTGCTCCGAATGGTGCGACGGAAGGGCAGGGGCGATTTCGTTAGAAATTGCGGCAGTTGGTCGTATTCCTCAGTGCCCGGCTTTGGCAACTGAGCGGGGCCCTGCGGATGCTGATTGCGGATGGTCTCCATCGAAATTCCATGGAAAGTGAAGGTGTCCCATGATTACTATCGATGGCGATTGGGCAACCTGCAGCAGCGTGCGGCAGCGCAGGTCGTGCGGTTGCGGGTCAGGAGCTCAGCAAAATTTCCTGAACAGCCGAGACGTCGAGAGACGGCAGGCTTCCGACGTTGATGCTGTACTTGATGCCAGTCACGCCGAGTGGCGGCTCATAGTCATCGGGGAGTCTGGGAAAGTCGCCGGCAACCTCGAAGATGTGAACGTCGCGGAATGTGAACCGCAGCAGGGCACCGGTTTGTCGAAGGCCCTCGTGCCAGCCGAGCTGCGCCAAGCGTGAATCGAAAACGTCGAGGGCACGCCCATCCGATCCCAGCTTCTCCCGAATTTCATCGATGCGGTCTGCCAGCGTTTCGTCGCCGCCCAGGCTCTTCTCCAGCATCACGCTCACGAACAGAAGGCGTTTGCTGGCGGGGGCCTTGAGCTGATCGAGGCGGGAGATCTCGTGTTTCGGTTCCGAGCGCGTGGTGGTCTTTACTTCGACATGGACGCCCTGTCCGACGAAGTCGTGGCGCTCGCTTTCCGGGCCGCTCCAGAGGTGGCAGACCCGGCTCCCGAGCGTTGGGAACAGCACGTTCGAAAGCACCCAGAGTTCGCCGAAAAGACCGATCTGCTCTGCCGTGCTCAGGTCAGGGGCGAGTGGTCGCAATGCCGCGCGCATGTCGTCGATGATCCGTTCAACCGAGACAGCAGGATCGCGGCCTTCGATGCGTATGGCATGGAGGACCTTGTTGGCGACCAGCGTAAGCAGCTCTTCATGGTGGCTTCGGGCGGAGACATCCAGCCAGGTCTGTCCACCTTCCAGGACGCGTACCTGCAGGCTCTGCAGGTCCGGCGGCAGATTCTGCGGGGCGACATCGATTGCCAGCAGCAGATGCAGTCGCCCGTCGTCTGACACTCCGATCAGCGCCGTTTCCAGTTCTTCTGCCGCCTGTTCGTAGATGTCCTCGTGTGGAAGCCGCTGCTCGCGCAGACTTGCCCAGCGGTCCTGTGTGATCTCAACCATTGCGGACCCCACGGTTCACGACAAACCGTTGTTCGCCGTCCGTAGTGCGGGGCAGGGACAGCGCGAGGCCCAGCACGGCCTGTGTTGGCGCGCGCAGCGGCTCTGGATCGAGAGGGTAGAGCAGGAGCAACCCCTGCTGCGCAGGCCGGTCCTCGCGCATTGCCCGGGCATTGAAGCCTGAGCCAGCGCGGTAGTTCTCCGGTCCGCCATGCAGGTCGACACCTTCGTGGCGTGGATCGATCAGGATGCCGATCGATTCGTTGGCCTGCAGCGAACGTCGCACAAGACCGAAAGGCCTTCCTCCGAGAAGGACCTGACGTTCCCGCTGCGGGTTGGCGACGAACACCTTCCAGTTCACCAGCTCTCCGGCTTCGGCCCGCTCCAGAATCCAGTCGGCAATTTCAGCGCCCTGGAACGCAATGCTGTTCGGGTGTCCTTCATAACGCCGCAGGAACAGTGCGACGTCCTCGGCCGGTACATCGTGTGCGATGGCGCCGCCCTGTGCATCCTGTGTCGGGGGATGCTGCCGCAGCAGCGCGGACGCCAAGTCCACGTTTCGTTCCAGCAGCTCCCGATCCTGCATGGGAAACAGGATGGTCTGAGGGTTCTCACCAGACCATGATCGAGCGTCATCCGTCTGCATCCTGCTCTTGTTCTTGCTGGTAAGCAGAAGCTTCGAATGGGCGCGCATCCGGATGGCCATCTGGTCAGGCCTGCGGCCGGCCTTGTTCAATGCCGTGATGGAGTCACGCAGGGATTCTTCGACCAGCGCCAGTTCCACAAACCACTGCGCGATGCCTTCAGTTGTCCAGATGCGGATCAGGTCCTCATAGCCTGTCCTGAAACCATACCAGCGGGCCATCTGAAGCAGAGCGTCCGCCAGCGTTGTGGTGCGAAGGAAGTAGGCGATCGTCAGTCCCTCAAGCGTGAGTCCGCGCGACAGCCGATTGCCGCCCACTGCAACGAGCTGCCGCCCAGGCTTGGCGTCGTACTCCAGTTCGTCGCCCGTCGTGCTGTTGAGCACGACGACGACCAGACGGGCCAGGTTTGTCACTGCCTCTTCCAGGAGAACCTCTTCGCTGCACGGCAGATCGACCGGCCCCAGCCCTGCGAGCGTTGACCGGAACATCTGTCTGAGCACGCCGGGTTCGGCGCTCTCATGATGGAACCAGTTGCGGATCTGTTCTTCGATCGCCTCACCAATGCGCAACTGGTCCTGCTGGAGCTGGGATACGTGCACCAGCATCGTGTTCGGCTTGCCCGTCTGGCCGCGCAGCAATCGGATGGCGCCGGCCAGTGCAAACGTCAGAAGGGCATCGGCGAGCGACTGAGGCAGATCCAGCGGCCCCCGGGCAACGATTGCCTCGCTCTTTTTGCGCTGCTTCGGCTTCAGAGCCTTCACATCCGCCGGGTCTACGGGGCGCAGTACATCGCGGTACTGCGCGCTGGTGCCGAAAAGTTCCTCGGTCCCCGTGTAGCCGTCCGGCCGCGGAAGCTGCACGACGAAGTCCCTGGGGAACAGGTCTTCGCCGACCTGGCTGTCGCTGGCGTCCGGGTCGATGAGGATGTTGGCGAATGGCGTAGCCGTGTAGGCGATGTATGTGGCCCGCGGAATCTTTCTGAGGATGTCGCGAATCAGGGCGTTGGTCAGTGAAGGGGCCGTGTCCTCATCCGGTTCGGTGTCCGTGTCGATGCTGGGATCGCGTCGATTTCCGCGTGTATTGATGGAGGCCTGATCGGCTTCGTCATCGATGAGAAGAACCGGTACATCAGCAAGCCGGCCTTCGAGTTTGCCGAACCACTGGTTGAGCCGTTTCAGGATCGGCGTGATCTTCTTCGCGACGATCAGAACGGTACCGGTCGATGCGAATCCGTCGGCCACCTCGGGCTCATGAAAGTCTGAAGCCTCATCGGTCAGCGTGATCCAGTCGACGCCGGCACCGGCCAGCTCCAGATCCAGACGCTTCTGCGTCTGGTTTCGCAGCGAATCGTGAATGCCTGAAAGAACGATGATCAGGCGGTAGCCGACATCGGCTGCGCGCGCTGCCACTGCCGTGAAGTTGGCTGTCTTGCCTGATTGGACGTAGCCGACGACCAGGCCGCGGCACTGGAATTCCGGGCGACCCACCGGTGTGGTCTTCGAGATGATCCGCAGTGACTCCTCCGCGACCGACGCAATCTGGTGCGGCTTCCACTTGGGCTGGGCCCGCAGATAGGCCTCGTGCCTGGACCAGTTGGTCCAGGTGGTTCCGTCGGTCCACAGGGCCAGCCTGGGCTTCAGCGTGAGGGGAAGCGGAAGCCGGACCTGCATCAGGCCTTGTCCGTCAACTGATCCGGGACACCGGCCGTTTCCAGCGCGCGAAGGAATTCAGAGAGAGCCGCCTTGGCCTCGGCATCCTTGTCGATGAGCTGCACGAGCGCCACCAGCGTCGGCATCAGCGGGGTGACCTCGACTTCTTCCCCCTTGAATCCGGTCTTGCGTTGCCATGGCTTGTCGCCGCTGCTGACAAGGCGGATTGAAGCCCTGTCCTTCTTCGCTGCGGGGGCAGGAGCAGGGGTGGTCACAGGGGTTCCTCCCGCAACTGTCGTTGGAGGCACGAAGCCGCCTGGCGCTGGCGTGCCGGTCGGCGACACAGTCTTGCCGCCTCCTTTCGGTGCCGGCGCAGGCTTTTCCTTCTTGTTGTACCGGAGGCGGGCTGCTGCGCGAGGAGTCTTGATCAGGTCTTCGAGGGGCTTGGTGATCGCAAAGGGCAGGCGAATGAGCTGCTTGCTGATATCTACCTGCAGCTGCTCATCGGCCAGCCTGTCGAAGTCGACTGCGACACGAATCAGCTTGGTGTGCTCATCCTTGGCGAAGAGATCTTCCCAGCCGCCCCATTTGATGAGGCGGTCCAGTCGGTAGAAGTACAG
>Ga0206117_101276_pt1 | contig 13886 bp, 10 predicted proteins | sample 3A5Ametagenome_FD_177997 | JGI IMG/M metagenome (GOLD analysis project Ga0206117, IMG submission 177997) | Enriched microbial communities from leaf-cutter ant dump, University of Wisconsin, Madison, United States - 3A5A | ecosystem: Environmental > Terrestrial > Nest > Insects nest > Nest dump... | reverse complement strand
AGGCAGTTCTACGGTGGTCACCGGTACCTTGAAGGATCAATATTTGGCCGAAGCCAAGTTTGTGAGGGCACTTTCATATTTTGCGTTGGTACAAGTGTATGCCAAGCCCTACCTTACCGATCAGGGTGCAAGTGCTGGGCTGCCCTTAAGACTTACTCCACAAACTTCTGCAGGTAACGATAACTTGCCTCGCTCAAGCGTAGCAGCTATTTATAATCAAATTATCAAAGATTTAGACGAGGCCGAAGCTGCATTGCCAGCGGGTTACAGTACTAATGCCCTCAATACTTCTAGAGCACATAAAGCGAGTGCCATTGCCTTAAAAACCAGGGTTTATTTAGCCAAAGGCGATTTTCCTAAAGTGGTGTTGGAAGCGAAGAAATTAGTGCCAACCGCTGTTGCACCTTTTGTATACACCGCAGGAACCACTACACACAGATTGGAAGCTAATATCGCCACTGTATTTGGTGGTAGCTATACTGGTAATGAAGCCATTTTCTTTATCCCTTTCAATGCTTTAGATGCGCCAGATTCGCAGAGTGCTTTAGCGCATAACTACGTAGGAGCGGTAATTTTATCCTTAAACAGTGCGGGTATCTATACCAATCCAGCTTTGTCGGGAGCTACTTCTGCAGATGCTAGAAAAGGACTGATTATAGTAAAGAATGGCCAAAATGTGCTGAACAAATTTCCCAAATCAGCTAGTCCATTTACGGACTATATTCCTGTATTGCGTTATGCGGAAGTGTTATTGAACTATGCGGAAGCAGCAGCGGAGACGGATGATTTAGTAACCGCGAGAGCCTTGTTGGATGCTGTAAGGAAGCGTTCCGATGCCAGCTATACCTTTCCAGCAGCAGCTGTTACGCTTAAAGCTGATTTAATCAATACGATTTTAACCGAGCGAAGGATAGAACTATTGGGTGAAGGTTTTAGAACTGCCGACCTACAACGCAGGTTGCAGCCCTTCCCAGCTAAAACCGGTGGTATAGGTAGTGTGGCCCAAGTGTTACCAACAGCCAACAACTACATCTGGCCAATTCCAGCAGATGAGCAAGGAGCCAATGGAGGGATATAAACCACGAAATGATGATCGCCACAGATGCACAAATAAAACTTTTGAATTTCATTTTGAGAGCAATCAATTTGTGCATCTGTGGCTTAAATAAAATTAAAAATGAAAAAGAACATCGCTTTTAGCTTAGCATCTTTAGCCTTTGTTGCGCTAATTTTCTTTAATGCTTTTAAAAACAAGCAGACTATTGCTGATCAAATCTACATCAATGGCAATATCCTCACTGTTGATGCAAACAACTCTTTGGCAGAAGCTGTGGCCGTTAAGGATGGGAAGATTTTAGCAGTAGGTAGCACTGCAAATATCAATCAACTAAAAGGAAATCAAACCAAGGTGGTTGATTTAAAAGGAAAAACACTTATTCCAGGTTTCATTGATGGCCATAGCCATTTTATGAGTTTGGGGAGGTCTAAAACGGCAGATTTATCGCCCCCACCAGTAGGTTCGGTGAAAACCATTGCCGACATCATCACCGTACTTAAGGCTTTTCAAAAAGAAAAGGGCATCAAAGCGGGAGAATGGATCAACGCTAGAGGTTACGATCCTGATCAATTGAAAGAAGGCAGACATCCTACTAAGGAAGACCTAGATGTCGCTTTTCCAAATAATCCAGTGTTGCTTACCCATACTTCTGGCCATATGGTGGTCGTAAATTCTTATGCCTTAAAAATCTCTGGGGTAGATGGGAATACCAAAGATCCTGAAGGTGGACAAGTGGTAAAAGGCAAGGATGGCCAGCCTACAGGTTTACTTTTAGAAAGAGGACGTTCAGTACTGAAAACCAGCGGAGATAGAGAGAGGCCAAGTATTGAGGAGCAATTACGCTTATTGGATGAGCAGCAACAATTGTATGCAAGTGAGGGAGTTACTACCGCACAAGATGGTGCAAGTAGCTTGCCTTCAATTGAACTTTTAAAGGAAGCAGCCAAAAGAAAAAGGCTTTACATTGATATTGAGGCTTTACCGGCATTCGCCATTTTATCTCGTTTAGTTGATGAAGGTAAATATGCTTTTAATCAGTTTGATAATCATTTAAAACTAAAGGGGACCAAGATCTTTACGGATGGTTCGCCACAGGGAAAGACTGCTTTTTTCACTAAGCCTTATCAGGTTGATGTTCCTGGATGCCATGAACATTGCACAGGCATTCCCACCATTAGCCAAGAACAATTGGACCAAGCGGTGCAGTATTGTTTTACACATAACATCCAACCTTTTACTCATTGTAATGGCGATGCAGCAATTGACATGTACATTAAAGCCATTAAAAAAGCTAATCAGCAATTTCCTGAACGTAGTAATGTTTTGCATCCCGTAATTATCCATTCACAGTTTGTAAGACCAGACCAATTGGATGATTACAAAACTTTGGGATTGATTCCGTCATTTTTTACCAACCATGCTTTTTTCTGGGGTGATGTGCATGTGCGTAACCTTGGTAAAGAAAGAGCTTGGTTTTTAAGTCCGTTAAAATCTGCTCAAAACAGGCAAATTATTTTTACCAACCATACTGATTTTGGGGTAACGCCTATTAGCCAATTATTCCTATGGTGGACTTCCGTAGCTCGTGAATCACGCTCGGGGCAAGTAATAGGTCCTGCGGAACGGGTAACGGTTTTAGAAGGGTTAAGGGCCATTACCATCAATGGTGCTTATCAATATGGCGAAGAAAAGGAGAAAGGTTCTATTGAAGTGGGAAAGAAGGCCGACTTGGTGATTCTTTCTGAAAATCCTTTAAAAGTAGAAGTGGCCAAAATCAAAGATATTAAGGTGTTGGAAACCATTAAAGAAGGAAAATCTATTTACAAGAAACCATAACATGTTAAATCACATCACAACCGTACCTATTAAAACTAAACAACGCGTCGCAGAAATTTCTTGGTTCAATGATATCATTGGTGGAGATACCGAGTATTTGGGCTTATTGGATGGCAAGCGAAGAAGCAGTTTTGAGCATTGCAAAGACATTACGCTGGCCGCAGATCGCTTGGGCTACAACAAAATATTACTGCCAACGGCTTATACTGTCGGACAAGAGGTGCTCACTTTCGCTTCGGGAGTAGCACCCTTTACCCAAAACATCAATTTAATTACAGCTATTCGCACTGGGGAATATCACCCGCCGATGTTGGCCAGGTCATTGGCAGGTTTGGATCATATGCTCCAAGGCAGGTTAACCATCAATATCATCAATTCCGATCTTCCAGGCTTAAGAGAAGACCCAGAATTAAGGTATTTACGTTGTGCAGAGAATATAGAAATCTTAAAACAAGCTTGGACACAAGAAGAAATTGATTTCAAAGGAGAGCTTTATCAGTTTAAAATGGCTGCTGATCCTGTAAAGCCCTATCAGCAAAATGGTGGACCGCTGTTGTATTTCGGTGGCACCTCTGAAGGAGCGAGAGAAATTTGTGCCAAATACTGCGATACCTTTTTAATGTGGCCCGAAACAGAAGAAGCCATGTACGAAACGATGAAGGACATGAGCCAAAGAGCGGCTAAGTATGGTAGGAAAATAGATTTTGGTTTGAGGGTGCACGTGATTGTTCGCGAAACAGAAGACGCGGCCAAGGAACAAACCAAGAAATTATTAAGCTTCTTTAACGAGCAACGAGCAGCCGAAATTAGGGCAAGGGGCGAAGACTCACGCTCTCTAGGGGTGATTAGGCAAGATGAAATGCGTAAAAATGCCGATAGCGAAGGTTATATCGAACCTCATTTGTGGACAACCATTGGTAAAGTGTTTTCTGGTTGTGGTGGTGGTTTGGTGGGCGATCCCGATCAAATTATCCATAAACTGAACCGCTATATGGATATGGGGATTCGTGCTTTTATTTTTTCAGGTTTCCCATTGATTGAAGAGTCTGAAATATTCGCGAAACATATCCTTAGCCAAGTGCCCAATGCATCGCTTTCCGAATTGCACGGACGTATTCCAAATACTACTCCAGTAACTCCATTAACCACTGCAACTTTAAAATAAGTAGGTCATGAAACAAGAAGAAAATGCTAAACAATTTAAGAGAGAGCTGAACTTGTTGGATGCTACGCTATTGGTAGTAGGAAGCATGGTAGGTTCAGGTATTTTTATCGTGAGTGCTGATATTGCCCGTCATACGGGTTCTGCAGGCTGGTTAATTTTGGTGTGGATTATTGGTGGTTTTATGACCCTAACGGCCGCGTTAAGTTACGGCGAATTAAGCGGTATGTATCCTAAAGCGGGTGGTCAGTATGTGTATTTAAAGGAAGCTTACAATCCCTTAACCGCTTTTATTTATGGTTGGAGTTTATTTGCGGTGATCCAAACAGGAACCATTGCTGCGGTAGGCGTGTCGTTCTATAAGTTCTTGGCTTATTTTGTACCTGGTGTAAGTGAAGATCTGGTACTTTTTAGCATAGGGAGCTTTAAGGTTTCCCCTGCGCAATTATTGGCAATTGGACTTATTTTTATCCTTACTTATATCAATACTAAAGGGGTAAAAGGAGGTAAGTGGATTCAATTGGTTTTTACCCTTACCAAAATTGCCAGTATTGCCGGGCTGATCATTTTCGGGTTCATTTATTTTAAAGCCGATGTAGTGCGTGTCAATTGGAGCGATGCTTTTCAGTTAAAAAAGATTTTGCCAGATGGTTCTTCCTTAAGTTACCAGAACCTTCCAGCATTTGGAGGTGCTATTGCTTCGGCATTGGTGGGCGCTATTATGAGTTACGAAGCTTGGAACAATGTGACATTTGTAGCAGGAGAAATCAATAATCCCAAAAGAAATATTGGTTTAAGTTTGTTGCTGGGCACTTTATTGGTGACGCTGATTTATGTGCTGCTTAATTTAATGTTCACCATGGTGTTGCCTTTAACGGAAATAGCTACACCAGAAAAAGATAGGGTAGGTATTGCCGCTTCGCAAGCCATATTTGGTTCCAACGGTACAGCTATTATTGCCCTACTGATTATGATTGCTACGTTTGGCTGTAATAACGGTTTGATATTGGCTGGAGCAAGGGTGTATTACAGCATGGCTAAAGATGGTTTGTTTTTTAAAAAAACTGCAAAGCTCAATAAACATGCGGTGCCAGCTTACGCTTTATGGATTCAGTTTGTAATGGCCTCTATTTTATGTTTAAGTGGGCAGTATGGTGATTTGTTGGACATGATTACCTTTATAGCCGTATTGTTTTATGTACTTACCATTATCGGTATTTACATTCTTCGGGTAAAAAAGCCCGACCTAGAAAGGCCATATAAGGCCATTGGTTACCCGGTTTTGCCTGCAATTTATATCGTTTTAGGATTGAGTTTTTGTGTATTGCTCATTATTTATAAACCTTATTTCACTTGGCCAGGTTTGATCATTGCACTAATTGGTATACCGCTTTACTATTTGAATAAACGACAACAGGTGAGCTAGTAGCTCGTTGTCGATTGCTAATTTTTAAAACCTTTATGTCGCTAAAGCAAACCTATTCAGTTGGTCTTTGTTTTAGCGATATGGCTTTATCGAAAAAAATAATCGTATTATCCCTGATTTCGGTGCTGTTTTTAAGTTCATGCATGAATAAAAGGGCAATGGAATTTAAGCACGTTTTAGATGTTCAGGAGCGCAAGGTTACTCAAATGCTCATTGGTAAAAAGGGTTCCGAATCTCTTAAATTGAATTATCTGATTGCTGATAATTTTGATCAAGCATTAGCCGCGGTGAATAAGCAGGAATTGGAATTTGATACGGTGCTGCATACACTTAAAGCTTTAAAAACTGCTGATATGAAAATGGCTTCATCTTTGCAAGAAGCAGCAATTAATTATTACGGTAGCTTGAAAGCACTGCATATGTACGCTAAAAAAGAAATCACACAACAAAAAATAATCTCTACTGCCAAAGGGGAAGCAAAGGATAAGGCCCAGGATGAGCTTATTGAACTTGCCAAAGCCAAGCAAACCTTATATTATAATGTTTATCAAACCGAGGAGCCATTCCATAATGTGCTACTGGCGTTCGAAGATGCTAACGGGCTATAATGACAGCATCGGTCTTTTGAGTTAAGTTCTTTGTGAAGCAAGCAAATCTATACATTTGTACAAATGACAAAAGCTTCTTCAATCAAACAGGATATTAAAATTACAGTTGATGCCATTGTATTTGGATACAGTAAGGAAAGTGGTATTTCCGTTTTATTGATCAAGAGAAACATACCACCTTTTTATGGGGATTGGGCGTTGCCGGGAGGTTTTGTGAAAGACGGAGAAGGATTGGAGCAAGCGGTAGAGCGGGAGTTGAAAGAAGAGGCGGGAGTATCTATCAATTATTTAGAACAACTTTTTACCTTCGGAAAGCCTGGTCGGGACCCTCGAATGCACGTAGTGTCTGTAGCTTATTTTGGTTTGGTAAAATCAGCAGACTTTAGTTTGTTTGCTTCAACGGATGCTTCTGAAGCGGCTTGGTTCAATATCAATGAATTGCCAAAATTGGCGTTCGACCATCATGAAATTGTTAGTAAAGCGATAGACAGATTAAGGGCTAAAATCACCTATGAGCCAGTTGGTTTCGAACTGCTTGATTTCAAATTCCCATTTTCTGATTTGGAAGAACTTTATATGTTGCTGTTAGGTAGAGATATAGACCGTCGTAATTTTAAACGTAAAATCATGTCATTGGGTTTGGTAAAAGAGTTGGACGAGAAAGCACCGATACTATCAGCGGGTAGGCCAGCTAAGCTGTATTTTTTTGATAAAAATAAGTATAGTGAATTGAAAATCAAAGGATTCAATCTTAATAATCTTATTTAAATTTTTATTGTAAAAGCCCTTTAGAATTAATTTGTGTTTTTTTTACGCAAATTAATTTGGAGATAAGAAATTAAATTTTTTTATTTGTGTCATTATAACGCAAATAAAAATGACCATATTAAATTTATCACCTGATTTTAATCCATTTCCTTCTAGCTCAACACAAATACATGCAGATAGCTTTGTTTTTAGTGGGGGCGAAGTACATGTTAAATTATCGGCTTGTGCAGCCGAGGTTTATGTTTCCATTAGACTTAATAATGCAAATGATATCATGAAACTGTTATTAGCTGTTGATGCCTTGCGCAGAAGTGGGACGAAGTCTATCAGTGTAGTTATTCCTTATTTGCCTTATGCTCGTCAAGATAGGGTAATGGTAGATGGAGAACCGTTGTCTGTTAAAGTAATGTGCGATTTGATCAATGGTTGTGGGTTTGATCAGGTGATGATATTTGATGTGCATTCGGAAGTTTCTTTGGCACTTTTAAACAATTGTAGATTGATCAATAATCATGATTTGGTAAAACAGGTATTGAAAGAGCGCAAAGATTATCTGCTTGTTTCTCCAGATGCAGGAGCATTAAAGAAAATTTATAAAGTAGCTGAGGCAATTGGCTATAGTAATGACATTGTGCTTTGCAATAAAGTGAGGGATGTGAGCAATGGAAGGATTAAAAAGTTAACCGTAGATCATGATAATCTGGAAGGAAAAGATTGCTATATCATCGATGACATATGTGACGGTGGTGCAACATTTATTGGTGTGGCAAAAGAGCTTAAAGCAAGAAATGCAGGTCGTGTGAATTTAATTGTGTCTCATGGAATCATGTCCAAAGGAGAAGAGGAATTGTCGCAATATATCGATCAAATCTACACTACCGATTCAATTAAGGACGATTCTTCCTCTTTAATTAATCGTATCAAACTATCTAATTTAATTGAATACTAAAACTTCAAGTTATGAATAACCTACTCTTACAAACAGATGTGTATAAAATGGGCCATATGGAACAATATGCTCCAGGATGTAATAAAGTATATTCGTATTTAACGGCAAGAAGCGACCGGAAATTTAATGAAACGGTTTTTTTCGGACTTCAATATTATCTTAAAAAGTACCTTTCACAGCCCATAACACTTGCCATGGGCGAAGAATTTTTGAGCTATCGTAAAATGATTTTGGGTGGTGAGAATTCTCCGGAAGTAGAAAGTAAAATCAGGGCGCTATGTAAATTGGGTTACCTTCCTTTAGAAATTAAGGCAGTAGAAGAAGGTACGGTTTTACCTGTAAGGAATGTTTTGATGACGATTACTAATACACATCCAGATTTTTATTGGGTAGTTGGATTTGTAGAGAGCATATTGCTGAAATTATGGTACACTACTACGGTAGCCACTTGTAGCTATCAATATCGTCGTTTAGTAGATAGGTTTTTTAATGATACAGTTGAGGAGAGTCTGAATGGGCTTAAAGATTTTCAGGTACATGATTTTGGCTACCGAGGCGATTCTTCTGAAGAAGGTGCCGCGATTAGTGGAATAGCTCATTTGCTTTCTTTCTTGGGGAGTGATAATGTTCCTGCGTTACCCTGCGCCATTGAATATTATCATGCAAACACTAATGAGCCTATTTTACTGTCGGTGCCTGCTAGTGAACATAGTGTAATGTGCTCTTTTGGTAGGGACCAAGAAATAGAGGCATTTCGTCACATGTTAAAAAAATATCCTACAGGAATTGTATCGATAGTGTCTGATACTTTCGATGTGTATAAAGTGTTGACCGAGTTTGCGGAAGATTTAAAAGAAGATATCCTAAGTAGAGATGGAAAGGTCGTGTTCAGACCAGATAGCGGAAATCCAGAATATATTATATGTGGAGATCCAAATGCCGACGAAGGAAGCAGTGAATGGAAAGGTGCTATACGCTTATTGGATGAAAAATTTGGTTCTAGTTTAAATAGTAAAGGCTATAAAGTACTCAATCCTCACGTGGGTTTAATTTATGGCGACGGCATGTATCTAGAAAGATATGAACGTACTTTGGAACGGCTTAAAGAAATGGGCTACGCTGCAAGTAATTTGGTGATTGGTGTAGGCGGAATATTAAGAAACCATAGTCGTGATACCCTAGGTTTTGCCATAAAAGCTACCTATGTAGAAGTAAATGGCGAAGCCAGAGAGATAGAAAAAGATCCCATTACAGATCAAAAAAAGAAATCTCACAAGGGTTTGCTCGGCTTAAGGAAAGTTGGAGATGCTTATGTGACTAAAGATCAATGTAGCCCAAAAGAAGAGGCTGATTCATTACTGAAAACAGTATTTTATAATGGTAAGTTAGTTAAAGAAACAGATTTATCATCAATTAGAAAATGGTTAAAACAACAAGAAGCTATTGCTGTAGAAATGTAGGGATAAATAAGGTGGTAAAATACACACGGTATCTTACCACCTTATTCATTATCCCTTCCTTATTGCGCTTACCGATTGCAAAATCACCGATAACATGACCAATGCCAAACCATAATAAAAGGAACTGTTTACTTCTCTACCTTCATTAAAAAACAAAAAGGCAAGGATAATGGCGTAAATGGGCTCTAAGTTAAAGGTTAAATTAACGGTGAAGGCTGCTATCTTCTTCAAAATTTCTGCAAACATCACATATAGTGCCACGGTGCAGAACAATGCCAAAAGAAACAAATAAGCAGTGTCTTTCCAATTTGGGATTAAACTGTTTACAGGGAAAAAATATAGATATAACGGTAATACCAAGCCTAATCCAATGGTGCCACCAAACATTTGGTAGTAATTGATTTGCTTACTGTCGTAATTTTGAACCAAACGTTCATTATAAATAGTGTACAACGCCGCAAAGGCCGAGGAAATAATGCCCAAGCCAATACCGAGTTGATAGGACGTATCAAAATGGAAAATCAAGCTAATACCCAATAGCGTCAGTAAACTGAGTAGCAGCTGCGAAATATTAAAACGCTTTCTATTGATGATGGGTTCAAATATGGCGGTAAAAAAACTAGTGAGGCAATAACATACTACACCAATAGAAATGTTTGCATATTTAATACTAGCATAAAAAAATACCCAGTGAATAGTAATCAGTAAACCTATTTTACCAATGTTAAACTTTTCTTTGGAGGAAGAGAGGGGTTTGATTTTCAGTAGTTTTAAAATGAAGAACAGGATGATGGTAGAAAACAATACCCTGTACCAAGTTAAAAGTCCTTCGTTAAGTGAAATAAGTTTGCCGAAAACACCTGTAAAGCCAGCAAGTATGACTGCAATGTGCAGCATGAGATAAGATTTTTTCATGAAAAATTGTCTTTCCTAAATGAATAGGGAATGAAATAACTAATAATTAAAGCGAACGAGCAATTTGCCAAAGCATTAGTTATGGATTTGGTAACACTCATTAATAGATAATTACTAATGTGCTGGAGGAGGAAGACAACTTTTTCTGTTCATGCTATGGATTTGTATATGGACAAATATAAAATAAAAGTCTATAATATTAATAGATTTTATTGGGGTAATTGAAAATCTCTTGAAAGACTTATGTTTAAAACAACAAATCCCGCAGTTGATCGCTGCGGGATTATCAAAAGTTATCATTTTAAGTTATGCTTAAAGCTTAATGAATTTAACAACACTTGTTTCGTTTTCTGCAATTAACTTCACCATATAAGTTCCTTTGGTTAACGCTTCTATGTTGATTTTCTGTTCAGTATCGCCAGCGCCAATTTTTTGGCTTCTTACAATTTTGCCGAGCATATCAACCACTTGAACGCTGGAATATGTTTTAGCCACGAAGGTTACCGTTAAGTGGTGAGTTGCTGGATTAGGAAACACCAATACTTCGCCGTTGGACAACGATTTAAAATTTACTGTTTGTATACCATAATCTTTTTGAATACCGTCTTTATCAAACTGTATGAGTTTGTAATAATTGTTGCCATTCACTGGTTGTTTATGGATAAAAGAATAATGCTTTCCTGTTTTTGAATCACCTAGCGCATCAACTTTGGTAAGTAATTTGAAGCCGCTTTCATCGCTTGAGTGGAACAGTTCAAAATGCGAGGAGTTGGTTTCAGATACCGTTTGCCAACTGTTTTCCACTCCGTTAATTACAGCTTTTGCATTAAATTGAACCAATTCAACAGGAAGTGCGCCTGTCACCGTAAATGAACATACCGTACTGTTAGGAATGTCGGTAGTGTTGTCGAACACCCAATTTGCACGATTGTTGATTTTAGCCAATAATTCTGCTTTGGTTCCACTTGTTCCTTTGGAACAATCATAGCGCATGTTTCTTTGTTCTTTTGCTACCCAAGCTCCGCCACCAGCCTGTGGAAACATACCCACTGCATCTACGCCATTGGTGAGTCCAGTTGGCAGTACTGATCCTTGACTGCCTTTAGTAGAAAGATCCCAATTGGAGGGACTTACCCAGCCTGTAGTTTCGTTCGACAACATGACTGTTCCACTAGTTTGAACTGCACCACCATCGTCTGTATTGATGGCTGCAATAAAGCTAGGGTTTGCGGGTTTTACTCCAGTGGTGCTTTGGTAGGCAATCACTTGATCACCCCCCGCAATACTGAAATTTGGACTAGTTGTAGCTTGTAATACCATAGTGCCTCCACCGCCAGTAACAGTAAAAGTATTGGTACTTGTTTCGTCGCAGTGTACTACTGTGCCACGAGTTAATCCTCCAGCTGGAGGAGTATATAAAAAATGAGCTTCGCCATCATTCCATACTCCGTTGCCCCAACTGTTGTCGGTAAAATAGATCTGAGTCGTTGCAGGAATATTTACCAGTGCCACAAAAGAAAACCCGTCAATGGTCGATTCGTTAACCTTTACAAAGGCAATATCGCCTTTGGCTAAAGTCTGCGCCTTGGCACCTTGTTGTCCTACGAGCAGTACTGTCGTAAAAACGCTCATTAGAATTTTTAATGAAAAATAAAAGTGTTTCATGTTGTTAATTTAGAGTGAGTGAATATTTGGTTGATGGATATATAAAAAATCAAAACGTTGCAAATAGCCATTTGCTCGGAACGAAAAAGCCTCAGTTAAAAAAGAGAGGAGAATGATGATTTTCTGCATTTTGAGCGTAATAATAGGTACACCCAACCTAGCCAATGGAATGTCAATGGTTTGATTGTGAGTGTTATTTGAATTAAAAGTACACAACCATGCTTATATATTAAAACTTATGAGAATATTTTTTATCCAGAATACAGATGACTAGTTTTGCTTCATGGCGAAATCAATAGAGGAAAAAGAAGTGGAGATGGATGGGGAGCTTAACACCTTTTTTGGAGAAAGTGTTTGGCATCGCGAATGGAAAGCAGCTTTTCCCATTTCTTTCCGTGAAAAAACTTTTTATAGTGAGGAGCAAGGTTGCCATCATCGTGCTGATGTGCATACTCCTTGTGGTACGACGATTGAATTTCAGCATTCTCCAATTTCGGTAGAGGAGCTGCGAAGCAGGGAAGCATTTTATCCTAATTTGGTGTGGGTAGTGGACGGAAAAAAATTTAAGGGCTTTAAGGTGCTGAAACATTTGCCTGATGTGGATGATCTTAAATTGACAGACTATGAATTTTCTCATACTGCTAATCTCACTTTGTTCCGTAAAACAGATTTGGGCAAAACCAAACCCCGCTTACTATCGCTAGGCCATCCAGAGCTTTTTGGATTAAAATTGACTTCGCATTACTTTTCTTTTACTTGGAAACATCCACATAAGGTTTGGTATGAGGCCAAATGTCCCATGATTTTTGATTTGGGTGGCTATTTTCTCTATCAACTGAAACAGCGACCACAGCTTTCGGGAGCTTATGCCTATCTGCAGATGATTCCAAGAAGAGATTTTATTGCCGCTTATGTAGGTTAGATTGACTGTTTTTTACGTTCTTGTCAATTTCCATCTAATGAATTTTTTCCGCATGTTAGTTTAAAAGCATGCAACTATTCCTCCTTTTGTCTCGTCTAGTAGACAAAACAAAAGCTTATGAATAGTAGTCTCTCTATTGCTTCCCATCTACGGATATTTCTCCATCAAGGTAGTCACAAGATTCGTCTGATTTTAATCATTCTTCTTTTGATGTCAATAAATGCTAATGCTCAAAATAGCGTGACAGCAAAGGGACTTAAACGCCAGCTTGCTTTGATAGATTCTGCGTTTAAAAATAATAATGCAGAAGAGTTCAATCGCTTAGTAGAGTTGGAAAGTATGAGAGCAGTACATGCTTTGGCAATTACTGAAAAGATTTTGAAAGTGCCTGGGAAATCACAGATAATTTCCATCAATGCTGATAGCGCCTATGTAATGCTGAGCGGGTTGTTTTTATTTGGGAACTCTGGTGACGAGACCAATTTCTCCAATAACTATACAGGTATTTACAAAATGAAATTGATGAATGGTGTATGGCAAATCAGAAATAGAATTGAAATAGGTCGTGCGAATCAAATCAGTAAGCAGAATATTGTGGCCAACCTTTTACCAGGAAAGGGCATAAAAGTGAGCGATACGCTAATTGTTAACGTAAATGACAAAATTGGTTTTGCGGTTAGGCTAAATCATAAAGCTAAAATCAGTAAACTATTGCTCAACCAAACTACTGCAGATTTCATTTTTAGTGGTGGACTATTGTGGGTAAATGCGCCTAAAAAATCAAAACAGCAGCTCATTATTGATTATGCAATAGATGTTGAGCAGGATGAGCAGGATAAAAATTCCAGTTATTTTGGCGAATCGTATGGACACATCCGTAACCAGTATTATTGGCATCCCTTTTTCAATTTTTCAAGTGCTAATGATAGAGCTGATTTTAACTTGCAGTGTACCATTCCTAAGGCATATCATTTAGCCACTAGTCTTCCTCAAAAAGATAGCATTGTTGGTGATGACAGGATCATTACCGCTAAATCTGGAAGTCCCACTTTTGGCTTATCTATGTATTATGATAGGGAGTGGGAGGTAAAAACGATCAAGGTAGGGAAAATAGAAAT
>Ga0206117_101274_pt1 | contig 13897 bp, 11 predicted proteins | sample 3A5Ametagenome_FD_177997 | JGI IMG/M metagenome (GOLD analysis project Ga0206117, IMG submission 177997) | Enriched microbial communities from leaf-cutter ant dump, University of Wisconsin, Madison, United States - 3A5A | ecosystem: Environmental > Terrestrial > Nest > Insects nest > Nest dump... | reverse complement strand
CGTCGGATAGGCCATCTTCGACGGATAGGCCGGGTTGCCCGCCAGCCCGGAGACGCCGACCTCGCGCTCGACATGCTCCAGATAGGGCATCAGGTCCTCGTAGGTGAACGGCCAGTCGTCGGCGATGCCGTCGAGCGTGCGGACCTTGAAGTCCGACGGCAGGAACGGCGTCCAGTGGCCGGCATAGAGCGTGGCGCTGCCGCCGACGCCGGAGAACATCAGCGGATTGACGTCCGATTCCTCCGTGTTGACCGGATAGTCGCGCGGCATGTCGCGATAGTTGGGGTTGGGGTGCCACTGCTTCTGCGTGACCAGCTCCCATTCCGGCCGGCGGCCGGCATAGCGCGCGGCGTCCGGCATGTGGCCCTGTTCCAGCGCCACCACCTTGAACCCCGCCTGCGCGAGATGCTTGGCGGCGACCGAACCGGACGGCCCGGCGCCGATGATGAGCACGTCCGCCACCTCATCGCGTCCCGGACGCGACGGGGCACTCGTGATATTCGCCATGAGTCTCCTCCCTGAGCTCTGGATCTACCTGCGGGTGGGGCGATAGACCGGCCCCCTGTCGATGACCTGCTGCAGCATGCCGTTGGCCACGTATTCCGGCGTCGCGTCCGGATCGGCCTCCGGCCGCGACTGCTGGCCCGGATAGCCGATCTTCTCGCGCACGACCGGCGACATGTAGTAGCCGGCGGAGGCGACGAGGCCGATGGCGGTCAGCGCCGCGCCGTCCGTCGCGTTGAGGAGGTTCGCGGCCTCCAGCGGCGGCTTGCCGGCCACGGCCGAAAGCCCGCGCAGGAAATCGTCCTTCAGGTCGGGCCTGAGGCCGAGGATATGGTCGAGCATGCCCTCGTGCACGCCCACCGCGCTTGCCGCCGGCATGCCCTCGGCATCGGGGATGAGGACATCGGCGATGCCCCTGAAGGTTTCCCGGATTGTCGGATCGATCGTGCTCATGCTGCCACCTGCTGGTCGCGACGGTTGGCGATCAGGTGCTTCACGGCGCGCAGCGCGACCGCGGAGATCGTTCCCGTCGGGTTGAAGCCGGACGACGTCACGAAGACGCTGCCGTCATAGACGAAGAGGTTGGGCACGTCGTGCGACCGGCCGAACTCATTGACGACCGAGCGTTCGGGGTCGCGGCCCATGCGGGCGGTGCCCATCAGATGCCACCCGCAGTCGCGCATCAGCGGCGTCACGGACATGTCGACGGCGCCGGCCGCCGCCATCGCCTCCTGCGCGCGTTCCAGGTGGAAGTCGATCATCTTCCGGGTGTTGTCGGAGTTCCTGTAGAGGATCTTCGGCGCGGCGATGCCGTCGCTGTCGGTGAGCGTCGCGTCGAGGACGACGCGGTTGGTCTCGTCCGGCAGGTCCTCGGCGATGATGCCCCATTCGAAGGCGCGGCCGAACACCTTCTTCGTGTTGCGGTGCAGGTTGGCGCCCCAGGATTCCTCCAGCGGCTTGCCGCCATAGGCCGCGCGCATGCCGAGCGGCCCGCCGGAAGGCATGACCTGCCACTTGGCGCCGCGGACGAAGCCGCGCGAGGCGTCGGTCTCGTAGAACTGCATCGACTGGATCGTCTGGCCGGCCGGCCCGAGCCAGCTCTCCAGCGGCTCGTCGAAATAGCCGGTGACGGCGGCGTAGGGATGCATCATCAGGTTCTTGCCGACGAGGCCCGACGAATTGGCGAGGCCGTTCGGGAAGCGCGCCGATTCCGACAGCAGCAGCAGGCGCGGCGTGCCGACGCCGTTCGCGCAGACGATGACGATGCGCGCCATCTGCTGCCGCTCGCGGCCGGTGCGGTCGATATAGACCGCGCCGTTGGCGAGGCCGGCCGCATCGAGGGTGATCTCGCGCACGCGCGCGCCGGTGATCAGCACCGCGTTGTTGGCCAGCGCCGAGGGCCAGTGCGTGTGGTCGAAGGACGCCTTCGCCCGCTCGGGACAGCCCGTCAGGCAGGTGCCCCAGCGGACGCACTGGTTGCGGCCGCCATAGGGCTTGGAGGGAATGGCGTTCGGCGCCGGCCACCAGTGCCAGCCGAGCTTGTTCATGCCCTCGGCCGCCTTCATGCCGATCTTGCCGATCGGCAGCGGCGGCAGCGGCGAGGCCTTGCCGGCCGGATAGGCGGGATCGCCGTTCAGCGCCGAGACGCCCATCTCGACGTCCATCTGGTCGTAATAGGGCTCCAGGTCCTCGTAGGTGAAGGGCCAGTCGTCGGCCACGCCGTCCATCGTCTTCACCTGGAAGTCCGACGGCATGAAGCGCTGCCAGTGCGCGGCATAGAGGATCGTGCTGCCGCCGACGGCGTTGTACATCAGCGGGTTGACGTCCGACTCGGACGTGTCGACGGGATAGTCCTGCTCCAGGTCGCGGACGTTCGGGTTGGGATGCCAGCGCTTCTGCGACATCAGCTCCCATTCCGGCTTGTTGCCGTAGAACTCGGAATTGTCGACCCGGCCGCCCTGTTCGAGACAGACGACGCTGAAGCCGTTCTCCGAAAGGTGCTTGGCGGCTATGGACCCCGACGCACCCGCGCCTATGATGAGCACGTCCGCGATCTTGGGTGGCCTACTGGTTCCAGTGGACATTCAAACTCCTCCCTCAAGGCTATGGCCAAGCGCGCTCACCGGCTCCCGGAACAGCGCTCGTCGGGGGTCAGAATACACGCCCCGGAGAAATTGACAAGATTGTCGACATTTTCGTTGACATTTTCTTTGACCCCTCGTTTTATCGCTCCAAGGGCGGGAACGAAGCGCGGTTTCCCGCCGGAGGAGGAATGGGAAAATGCATGTCGCTGTGGTGCTGAGGCTCGGGCCGGACCTCACCGAGGAGCTCGAGATCAATGCGGACGGAACCGATATCGACCGCGAGTGGATCGGCTTCAAGCTCAACGATCTGGACGACCAGGCGCTGGAGGAGGCCGTGCTCCTGAAGGAGGCGAGCGGCGCCAAGGTGACGGCGCTCGCGCTTGCCGGCGAGGGCGTCGAGCGGCAGCTGCAGACAGCGATCGCCCGCGGCGCCGACGATGCCGTGCAGGTCGGCCACGATCTCGAAAACCCCGGCTCGCGTGCCGCCGCCCACCTGCTTGCGCCGGTGATCCGCGACCTCGGCGTCGATCTCGTGCTCACCGGCGTGCAGACCAGCGAGGACGTGTTCGGCCAGCTCGCGCCCTTCCTTGCCGGCCTGCTGAAATGGCGCGTCGTCAACGGCGTCAACGGCGTGCGCATCGCCGGCGAAGGCCTTGAGGCCACCCAGGAATACAGCGGCGGCTATGCCGCACGCTTCGCCCTGCCGGTGCCGACGGTGCTCGGCGTGCAGGCGGCCTCGCAGCCGCCGCGCTACGTGTCGGGAAGCAGGCTGCGGCAGGCGAGCGCCGTTCCGGTGCGCACGCTCGACGCCGCGCTGCCCGAGGGCTTCGCGCCGCCCGCCGTCGCCAGCCTTAACCTGCCCGAACGCAGCAACCGCGCCGAGATGATCGAGGGCGACGCCGCCGCTGTGGTGGCGAAGCTGCTGCAGACCCTGAGCGAACGCAGCGTCCTGGGAGGCTGACATGCATATCCTCGTCTATATCGACCAGCTGGCGGGTGCCGCCACCGGCCTCTCGCGCGAACTGCTGACGGGTGCGCGCGCGCTCGCCGGCGCGGACGGCCGGGTGGATGCGCTTCTGATCGGCGGCGACCCGGCCGCGGTCACTGGCCTCGGCGCCGACCGGGTGCTGAGCATCCGCGACCCGCGGCTCGACCGCTACAATCCCGAGACCTTCACCGCCTGCGTAGCCGAGGTTGCCGACCGGGAGAAGCCCGACCTCCTGCTGTTCGGCTACTGCACCGCCGGCCTCGACATCGCCCCCTATCTCGCCATCGGCCGCGACCTGCCGCTGGTCAGCTACTGCACGCGGATCGACGCGGAGGGCGGGTGCCTTAACGTCGAGAGCCAGATCTACGGCGGCAAGCTCGTCGCCGCGTCGAGCGTCGACCTGCCCGCCGTGCTGCTCGTCAATCCGGGCGTCTACCGGGAGGTGGAAGAGGGCACGGACAGCGCCGAGATCGTCGAGATCGCCGCGCCCGATCTCGCGGCGGCGGGAACGACCTTCCTCTCCGCCACCGAGCCGGACCCGAATGCCGTCGACATCACCAAGGCGGAGCGCCTGCTCTGCGTCGGCCGCGGCATCGGCGACAAGGAGGCGATCGAGGACGCCCGCGAGGCGGCCCGGCTTCTCGGCGCCGAGCTGGTCGGAAGCCGGCCGGTCATCGATGCCGGCTGGCTGCCGAAGGAGCGGCAGGTCGGCAAGTCCGGCCGCAAGGTCAAGCCCCGGCTCTATGTCGCGCTCGGCGTGTCGGGCGCGCCCGAGCATCTGGAGGGCATGGCCACGGCCGGCACGATCGTGGCGGTGAATTCCGATCCGCGCGCGCCGATCTTCGATCATGCGCATTTCGGGGCGACGGTCGACGCGGCCGATTTCATCGAGGCCCTGACCGACGCCCTCGACCGGTGAGGTGACTGCCGTGGGTTCGACGACACTGGCCCTGATCATCGTCATGGCCGCCGCCCTTGCGCTTGCCGGCTACCGCTTCTACGGCGTGCTGGCGCCGGTGCTGCGGGCGCCGGCTGCGGCGCGCTTCGACCGGCCGGGCGAACGCGCCGCGGGCGTGCTGCGCGATGTCGGCCTGCACCGCCGGCTGTTCCGCAAGACCTATGTCGGCATCATGCACGGCATGATCTTTTCCGGTTTCGTCGTGCTGTTCACGGCGATCCTGCAGAGCTTCGGCAGCGGGCTCTTCCCCGGCTTCGGGCTGGACTTCATCGGCGGCTCGACCTGGATCGCGCTCCTGCAGGAGGTCTTCGCCGTCCTCATCCTCGCCGGCATCGGCATGGCCGCCTACCAGCGCCTCGTCCTCAGGCCGGCGCGGTTCAGGGGCTCCAACGGGGCGGATGCCTGGATCATCTACGGGCTGGTGATGGCCGTCGTCGCCACCATGATCCTCGAGCACGCCTTCCGCATCGTCCAGGCGGGAAGCGATCCCTGGCGGCCGCTGAGCTCCGCCGTCGCCGGCCTGCTCGGCGGCGCGGGCGAAAATGCCGTCACGGGCGAGCACGTCTTCTACTGGGCGCATATCGCCGCCGTGCTCGGCTTCCTCATTTATATTCCCGGCTCGAAGCACCGGCACATCTTCACGGCGATCCCCAACATCTATTTCCGCGAGCTGCGCGGCAAGGGCGTGCTGTCGCCGGCGCGCGACGGCGCGGAGGGCTCAGGGATCTCCGACATCGACCAGTTCGACTGGAAGCACAAGCTCGACCTCGTCTCCTGCACGGAATGCGGCCGCTGCCAGGAGGCCTGTCCCGCCAATGCCGCGGGGCTGCCGCTCAGCCCGAAGAAGGTGGTGATGGACCTGCGCGACCACATGTTCGCGCGGGAGAAGGGCTGCCAGCTCGACGTGCCGCTGATCGGCGGCGTCATCAGCGAGGAGACGCTCTGGGCCTGCACGACCTGTCGCGCCTGCATGGACGTCTGTCCCGTGCATATCGAGCCGATGACCAAGATCGTCGAGATGCGGCGCAGCCTGATCGATGCCGGCAGCGTCGAGCCGATGCTGCAGGACGCCCTCGTCAGCCTGCAGCGGAACGGCAACTCGCTCGGCAAGCCGGCCCGCCAGCGCGCGCGCTGGACCAAGGACCTCGGCTTCAAGATCAAGGACGCGCGCAAGGAGCCCGTCGACGTGCTCTGGTTCGTCGGCGACTATGCCTCCTACGATCCGCGCGTGCAGCGCATCACGCTGCAGGTCGCGCAGGTGCTCGCCGATGCCGGCGTCGATTTCGGCATCCTCTACGACGGCGAGCAGAACAGCGGCAACGACGTGCGGCGCGCCGGCGAGGAGGGCACCTTCGAGGTGCTGGCGAAAAGCAACATCGAGGCGCTGGAAGGCTGCACCTTCAACCGCATCATGACCACCGATCCCCACAGCCTGAATGCGCTGCGCCAGGAATACCGCATGTTCGGCTGCGACTACGAGGTGGTGCACTACACGCAGCTGCTGCTGGAGCTCGCCGAGGCCGGCCGGGTGGTGCTCGGCGACGGCGGCGGCAAGGTCGTCACCTATCACGACCCCTGCTATCTCGGCCGCTACAACGGCGGCTTCGACGCGCCGCGCGCCCTCATCGCCCGGGCCGGCTTCACGCTGCACGAGATGGGCCGCTGCCGCGAGAACAGTTTCTGCTGCGGCGCGGGCGGCGGCCGGATCTGGATGGACGACCGCACCATGACGGAGCGCCCCAGCGAGAACCGCATCAGGGAGGCGCTGGCGCTCGGCGACGTGGAGTTCTTCGTCGTCGCCTGTCCCAAGGATACCGTCATGTATACCGCCGCCGTACAGGCGCTCGGCGTCGAGGACAGGATCATGGTGCGGGACATGATCGATCTCGTCACAGCATCCCGGAACGCGGACATCGGGACGGAGCTGCGCCGCGGCAACGGCTGACTCTTGCTCCCTTCTTCCCGCCGGGGAGAAGGTCGCGGCAGCGGGATGAGGGCGCGCGCCGAGCGAAATCGTGGTCGCTGTGGCCTGTTTCCACCCCCTCATCCGACCCTTCGGGGCCACCTTCTTCCCAGCGGGGAGAAGGGAGTGGAGACGTCTTATTCTATCCTCATCGATCCCTTGCGGCTGACCAGGCCCCCATGGAAGGCCGTGCCTCGCTCCCTTGCAGTAGATTTCCAGCAATAAAATCAAAGAACTGGCAGTGATCCTTCCGCCCGGCGCGAATTCCCTTTGCACGCGCTCTAATGTCTGATACATCACGCATCAGATTTAAGAAATGCCGGTGGGAGGATCGGGATGCAGGTGGGGTCGGACCCGGTTCTTGTGCTGGATTGCCGGAACAATCTCGGGGAGAGCATCCTCTGGGACGAGCGTGACGGGCGGCTCTGGTGGGCGAATATCCACGCGGGCGAGGTCTGGTCGTGGCATCCGTCGGCCGCCGGCGAACCGCGGGTGCAGACGCTGCCGGAGCGGGTGGGGGCGCTCGCACTTCGCGCGGCGGGGGGCAAAGCGCTCGCGTTGGAGAGCGGATTTGCGATCCTCGATACCGAGGGCGGCGTGGTCCGGAAGATCGCCGACGTCGAGGCGGACCTGGCGACGACCCGGCTGAACGACGGCCGCGTCGATCCGGCCGGACGGTTCGTCTGCGGCGGCATGGACGAGGCCAGCCCGCAGAAGGGCATCTCCGCGGTCTATTCCCTCGATCGCGACGGCACGGTCGCGCCGCTCTTCGGCGGCGTGCATTGCGCCAATTCCATCTGCTGGAGCCCGGACGGCCGCACGCTCTATTTCACCGACATGCCGACCCGCCGCATCGACCGCCTCGACTACGATCCGGCGACCGGCTCCGCCTCCGGCCGGCGGCCGTTCGCCGACCTTTCCGGCGAGCCCGGCCTCGCCGACGGCTCGACCGTGGATGCGGAGGGCTATCTCTGGAATGCCCAGTGGGGCGGCGGCAAGGTCGTGCGCTACGCACCGGACGGATCGGTCGACCGCGAGGTCGCGCTTCCCGTCAGCAACCCGACATGCCTGTGCTTCGGCGGTCCTGACCTCGACACGCTCTTCATCACGACGGCCTGGTTCGGCCTCGGCGCGGCCTCGCGGGCTGCGGAGACGCAGGCAGGCGGTATATTCGCGCTGAAGCCCGGCGTGAAGGGCCTGCCCGAGCATCGCTATGCGGGCTGAACCGGGTTCAAACGAACGGCATGAAAAGGGGAACGCATGTTCAATAAGCTATCGTTGAGCGAGCAGGTCGAGGACGCGCTGCGGCAGGAGATTACGGAAGGCCGGAAGCTGCCGGGGCAGCGCGTCAGCATCGCCGACTATCAGGCCACCTGGAACGTCAGCTCGACGCCGTTCCGCGACGCCATCCGGGCCCTGGAGATGCAGGGCTTCGTCAAGGTCGAGCCGCGCAAGGGCGTCTATGTCGCGCCGATGAACGTCGAGACGATCGTCGAGATCTTCGACCTGCGTATCGGGCTCGAATGCATCGCCATCGAGCTCGCCACCCGGCGCGTGCCGCAGGATGCCGCCGAGGCCGCCCGCGACGCCTATCTCGAACTGAAATCCGTGCTCGATACCGAGGACAGGACGGCCCTGGCAGCGCGCGACCGGCTCGTCCACGACCTCGCGCGCGAGCATTGCGGCAACCGGCGCCTGCAGCGGCTTCTCCTCGGCCAGATGGACCTGTTCCGCTGGGCGCAGAACACGATCGTCCAGAACCTGCCGCGCTCCTACGAGATCGCCCTGCCCGAACACATCGACATCATGAACGCCGTCTGCGAGCGGGACGAGAAGCGCGCCGCCGCCGCCATGCGGGCCCATCTCGAAAACTCCCGCGAGCGGCTTCTCGTCCGCCTCGCCGACACCGATCCATCACCCGCGAAAAGCTGAACCATGAAAATCCGCTCCATCACCTCGTACAAGCTGCGCGTCCCGCTCGGGGACAAGACGTTCTATTCCTCGCAGGCGGCGTTTCCCGAGCGCAACAGCTATCTCGTCCGCATCGAGACGGATACCGGCCTCGTCGGCTGGGGCGAGGGCGGGCAATACGGCCCCGCCGAGCCGGTCGCGGCCTGCGTCGATGCCGTGCTGGCGCCGCGGCTGATCGGCCGCGATCCCACCGAGCCCGTGCGCATCTGGGAGGAGCTCTATGCCTTCTCCCGCGATTTCGGCCAGCGCGGCACCTATGTCGAGGCGATGTCGGCGATCGACATCGCGCTCTGGGACATCGCCGGCCAGGCCGTCGGCCTGCCGGTCTGGAAGATGCTCGGCGGCCGTTTCCGCGAGCGGATCACGGCCTATGCCACGGGCTGCTACTATCCGGAAAAATTCGACGACCTGCCCTCCATCCTCGCCGCGCTGGAGGAGGAGGCCTCGACCTATGCCGGCTCCGGCTTCGGCCTGCTCAAGGTCAAGATCGGCCTCCTGCCGCTCAGGCAGGATATCGAGCGGCTGCGCGTCATCCGCAATGCCGTCGGCCCCGACATCGGCCTGCTGGTCGACGCCAACCATGGCTACAACGCCGCGGCGGCCGTGCGCATGGGCCGGATGATGGAACCCCTCGATGTCCTGTTCTTCGAGGAGCCGGTGCCGCCGGAGGACCGCGACGGATACCGCAAGGTGCGGACCGAGAACCCGATCCCCGTCGCCGGCGGCGAATGCGAGTTCACCCGCTACGGCTTCCGCGATTTCATCGCCGGCGGCTGCGTCGACGTCGTGCAGCCGGATCTCGCCGTCTGCGGCGGCTTCACCGCCTTCACCCACGTTCTCGGCTTCGCCAATGCCTACAATGTCGCGACCGTTCCCCATGTCTGGGGCTCGGGGATTGCTGTTGCGGCGGCGCTGCATGCGGTGGCGGTCATCCCCCCGTTCCCGCACACCGCGAACCCGGTGCCGCTCCTGAACCAGCCGGTCATCGAGTTCGACCGCAAGCACAATCCGCTACGCGACGACCTGCTTCAGGAGCGCTTCGTGCTGGAGAACGGCTGCCTCGCCGTGCCGGACAAGCCCGGCCTCGGCGTCACCGTGCGCGACGAGATCGTCGAGAAATATTCAAGCTGAGGAACGAAGCCATGCGCTTTTTGAACAGGAACGTCATTGTCACCGGCGCGGCCGCCGGCGTCGGTCGCACCATCGCCACCGCCTACGCGAAGGAGGGCGCGGACGTCGCCATCATCGACTTTTCCGATGCGTCCGAGACGAGGTCCCTGGTGCTCGCCGAAGGCCGCCGCTGCGAGGTCTTCAAGGCGGATATCCGCCACAAGGACCAGGTCGCCGAGGCCGTGGCGGGTGCCGCCGCCTTCTTCGGCAACCGGATCGACGTCCTGATCAACAATGCCGGCTTCAACGGCCACTACAGCCTCGTCAAGGACATGCCGCTCGACCATTGGCGGGAAACGCTCGACATCAACCTGACGGGCACGATGCTGGTGACCCAGGCGGTCATCCCCCACATGATCGCGCAGGGGCACGGCTCCATCGGCACGACGGCGTCGAACGTCGCCCGCCGCGGCCTGCCCTACCGGGCCGACTATGTCTGCGCCAAATGGGCGATCCTCGGCCTCAACCAGACGCTCGCGCTGGAGCTTGCCCCGCACAACATCCGGGTGAACGCGGTCTGCCCCGGCCCGATCGAGGGCGACCGAATCGAGGACGTGATGGCCCGCCAGGCCGCCATCGAGGGCAAGTCCGTCGCGCAGATGCGCACGGAATGGGAGAACGCCGCGCCGATGAAGCGCTTCGTCACGCCCGAGGAGGTGACCGCGGCCCTGCTGTTCATCACCGGCGACGAGGCGAGCGCCATGACGGGACAGGCCCTGAACGTGACCGGCGGCTTCCTGATGACCTGATCTTTCTTCGGCTCGCCGGATGGTCCGGGAGTTCTAACTGGGAGGAGTTATCCTGATGAAGAAAATACTGAAAATGCTGCTGGCGGCGGCGCTCGTCGTGCCCGCCACGCCGGTCTTCTCGCAAAGCAAGGGCCTCGTCGTCTTCTCGCAGGCGGGCATGGAGAACGAGTGGCGCGTGATGAACACGAAGGAGATGGAGAAGACCTTCAAGGACGCCGGCTACGACTTCGTCTGGACGAATGCCGATGCCGACCCGGCAAAGCAGCTTTCGGACATCGAGGATCTTCTCGCCCGCCAGCCGGCCCTGCTGGTCGTCGCGCCGATCGAGTTCGAGCCGCTGGCCCCGGTGCCGGACATGGCCAAGGAGGCCGGCGTGCCGCTGATCGTCGTCGACCGTGCGCTGCCGGGCGAGCCGGGCGAGGAGTGGATCGCGCTTCTGACCACCGACTTCGTCGACACCGGCGCGCAGGTCGCCCGCGACGTCGTCGAGGAGATGGAGAAGAAGAACGGTTCGCCCAAGGGCAAGCTCCTGCACATCACCGGCAACAAGGGCGCTTCCCCGGTGGTCGACGAGCAGAAGGGCCTCGACAGCGTCCTTCAGGACTATCCGGAGATCACCTGGGCGGCGACCTGCGACGGCCTCTATTCGCGCGAGCCGGGCCGCAAGTGCACCGAGGACCTCCTGCAGGCGTTTCCCGCCGGCTCCATCGACGGCATCGTCTTCGACAACGACGACATGATGATCGGCGGCATCCAGGCGATCAAGGCCGCCGGCCGCACCGAGCTGCTCGGCATGCTGTGGGGCAAGGACGGCACCGTGACCGGCCTGCAGGCCATGCTCGACGGCGACGCCACCTTCTCCGTGCAGACGCCCCCGTTCTTCGGCGGCAAGACGCTGGAGGTCTTCGAGGCGTTCAAGGCCGGCGAGACGATCGATCCGAAGGTGCAGTACGTGCCGAAGGAGACCTTCGACAACGACGACGACGCCCAGAAGGCCCGCCTCGGCGAGCGCATCGAGGAACTGAAGAAATTGGGTGTGGGTTGCTGCTGAACCCACACCCGGCTTCGAGAAGCCCCTCGTAAACGAGGTGTCGGGGGTACTTGCGACGTACCCCCGACGAACCGACTGCATCATCAGTGACCGTAGGAGTCAACATGGAACCGCGCACGTCCCGCGCCGGCGGCCACGGGCATCCGATCGCCCGGCTGGCGGGCGTCGAGAAGTCCTATCCCGGCGTCCGCGCCCTGAAGGGCGTCGATTTCGACGTCTTCGGCGGCGAGATCCATTGCCTCGTCGGCGAGAACGGTGCGGGCAAGTCGACGCTGATGCGGGTCCTCACCGGCGCGGTCCGGCCCGATGCCGGGCGTATCGAGATCGATGGCGTCGCCACGTCGCTCGACCCCGCCTCCGCCATCGGGCACGGCATCGGCATCGTCTACCAGGAGCTGGACCTCATTCCGGCAATGAGCATCGCGGAGAACGTCTTCCTCGGCCACGAGCCGATGAAGGGGAGAGCCGTGATCGACTTCAAGGCGCTGATGCAGGAGACGCGCGCGCTTCTCGCCGGCCTCGACCTCAACCTGCCGCCGGAGACGAAGGTGCGCGACCTCTCGCCCGCCCATCGGCAGATGGTGCAGATCGCCAAGGCGATGAGCCACCGGAACCGCATCCTCATCCTCGACGAGCCGACCGCATCCCTGACCGCCAAGGAGGCCGAGCACCTCTTCGTGCTGCTGCGCAGGCTGCGCGCCCAGGGGCTCGGCATCGTCTACATCTCGCACCGGCTGGAGGAGGTGCTGGCGCTCGGCGACCGCGTCACCGTCTTCCGCGACGGCAGCCATATCGTCACGCGCGCCATCGACGGGCTGACCCAGGCCGACATCATCGGCGCGATGGTCGGCCGGCCGCTGGACGACCAGTTTCCCCGCTCCGCCCGGCAGGCCTCGCAGGAGCTGCTCCGCGTCGACGGCCTGACGCGGGCGGGCGAATTCCGCGACATATCCTTCACCCTGAGGAAAGGGGAGGTGCTCGCCATCGCCGGCATCATCGGCGCCGGCCGCAGCGAGCTCCTCGAAACGATCTTCGGCATCCGCAAGGCCGACAGCGGCACGGTCGCCATCGAGGGCAAGGCCGCGACGATCCGCTCGCCGCGCGACGCGATCCGGCTCGGTTTCGGCCTCGTGCCGGAGGAGCGGCGCGAAAGCGGCCTCGTCCTCGGCCGCTCCGTCGGCGACAACCTGATCCTCGCGATGGTCGATCGCCTCGGCCGCATGATGCAGCTCCGGCACGGGGCGATCCGCCGGACGGTCGACCGCTTCATCATGGACCTGTCGATCAAGACGCCGTCGGGCCGGGTGCTGGCCGGCAGCCTCTCGGGCGGCAACCAGCAGAAGATCGTGATCGGCAAGTGGCTGGCGGCCGGCGTGAAGATCCTGCTCCTGGACGAGCCGACGCGCGGCGTCGACGTCAATGCCAAGGCGGAGATCTACCGCCTGATCGACGCGCTGGTGCAGTCAGGCGTCGGCATCGTCGTCGTCTCCTCCGAGCTTCCGGAGGTGCTCGGCATATCCGACCGCATCATCGTCCTCTCCCACGGAGAGATGACCGCAACACTCGAAACGGCCCGGACCGGCCAGGAGGAGATCATGCGCCACGCCGTCGCCTCCGGGGTCCCGGACCGGCAGACCGACCGACTGGAGACCGCATGATGAGCCTGGCAAATCCACCGGCATCCGTATCCCACGGCGCCCGTTCCCGGCTGGCCTCGCTCCTGTCGGGCAACGAGATCGTGCTCGTCCTGGTCCTGCTCGTCGCCTTCGCCTCCTTCGTCTCGCCGGTCTTCCTGACGGAGACGAATTTCCGCAACATCCTCAATCAGGCCTCCGTGCTCGGCATCCTCGCCTGCGCGCAGTTCCTGGTGGTGCTGATCGGCGGCTTCGACCTCTCCGTCGCCGCCATCATGGCGCTGTCCTCGGTGATCTTCGCCACGCTCGGCCCGGCCTCGCCGCCGCTCGGCATCGCCGCCTCGCTGGGCGCGGGTGCCGCCCTCGGCCTCCTGAACGGCGTCGCCGTCACCTTCGGCCGGGTGACGCCGATGATCGCCACGCTCGGCGTGATGGGGATCGCCCGCGGCTTCGCCTTCGTCGTCACGGAAAAGAGCGTCGCGGTGCCCCGCGAGCTGCTGGCGCCCGCCAAGGCGACGCTGTGGATCTTCACCACGCCGGTGATGATCTGGCTTCTGATCGCGCTTCTTCTGTCCTGGCTGCTCGCCCGCACGCGCTTCGGCCGCAACCTCTATGCGATCGGCGGCAACGAACGCTCGGCGCGGCTGGCTGGCGTGCCCGTCACCAGCCGGCAGATCGCCGTCTACGTGCTTTCCGGCGTGCTCTCGGCGCTCGCCGGCCTGGCGCTGGTGGTGCGGACCTCTTCCGGCGTCCCGCATGTCGGCGCCGGATGGGAACTGGATGCGATCGCGGCGATCGTCATCGGCGGCGCGCGCCTTTTCGGCG
>Ga0206117_101273_pt1 | contig 13957 bp, 13 predicted proteins | sample 3A5Ametagenome_FD_177997 | JGI IMG/M metagenome (GOLD analysis project Ga0206117, IMG submission 177997) | Enriched microbial communities from leaf-cutter ant dump, University of Wisconsin, Madison, United States - 3A5A | ecosystem: Environmental > Terrestrial > Nest > Insects nest > Nest dump... | reverse complement strand
CCCCGTTGACAGTGAACTGTTTGCCTACCGACCATTCAACGCCGATATTGGGCGTTCCCGTCAGGATAAGCGGCGCATTCGTCTTTATCGCCTGTGAACTGGCAGACGGGCTATAGGCAAATCCTGTCAAAAGTAAAATAAAGAGAATCTTTAATGAATGCTTCATTTTCATATATAAATATTGATTATACTTCTATGCCCGGCCCCGGGCCGCTATTGCCGCCGCCCATGATATCTTCCCAATCGGCAGGGTTGTCCAGGGATATAATATGTATTTTTTCTCCGTCAATCCCGATCACAATCGTTTCATTGGTATGTAAAATGACCGGATTGCGGGTGTCATCTACCAGATCGACAAACATGGAATAGACTTCCAGGTTTTGATTGTCTATAAATTTCAGTTGTAAGCTGATATACTCTTTGGTTCCTAACGCGGGAGAAGGCAGATAACGATTCTCCAGTCCGAATTCAAAGTCCTTGTACGGATTTACATACACAGTGGATGTAAGCAGCATTTTATCCTCAGGGCTGAATCTCGTGGAACGCGTTGACACAGAGTCTGTGACCTGTGAGAAATATTGGGTTGTACCAATCCCTGCGGCCTCAATCTCTACTTTAGAAATTTTATCGGCTGTCAGTGAAGGGTGTAAGGGTAACATATTTTTAAAGGCGATACAGATACGCCCGGTAAAAGGCCTGTCAAAACGCGCGGTGTCTGTTACTACAGGCCCCGGGAAATAAATGGTCGGAGTAGCATACTCCAGATAAATGGCAGATGGTTCCAGATAGTAGCCATCCGTATTCTTTTGCAGATCGAATCTGGCTGTGCTTTGTGTGTTTAAGTCGGTAAAGTTTAAGTTGGATAGTCCGGTAAAGCTGTAAACGCTATGATAACCCGGAAATAATTTGAAGTGGTAATTGCCTACCGTTGAACGGGCATCTTCATTAAAGGGTGAAAACGAATAACGTTCCCTTTGTAAATCTTCACTGTAAATGTAGATGGCCAGGTCTTCGATGCTGTAATTATCGATTACTTTTCCGGCATCCGCTTTGGGGACATATACGACATAATTACTTTCATCATCGAAATAATCATAGGTACATGAAGAAAATATCAGACAACATAAAGCCGTGAGCGAAAAAAAACAAAAGGCGAAATATCTCTTAAACATATAAAAGCTGTTCTTCATTAAAAGAATCCTTCAGCCCGGGTAATATATTGTTCGGGTATATTACCCGGCTAAAGGTGTTGTTGTGTATTTATGGTCTAAAGTAAGTGATCACACTTCAATACCCTCTACCAGAATATTTTCCCAATTCAGAGGCGCTGAAACCTCAATATCAAGACCTCCGATGGGCTTTGGTTCTTCCGGATTCTTTGGTAGCCCTTGGGACTTAATGGTAATATTCAGTTCACGGATCGCATTTGCAGGGAAGTTTTTATTGATATCAGCAGACCAGTAAACAGGGTTGACATCATTGGGGGCTATAGAGCCATCGGCATAAACATAATCTTTAGGCACACTGCCGCTGATAACAACGAAATATTTACGCTCAGATACAGCATCGATATCTGTGATCGTACCGCCGGTAACCTCATTGGGCAATACGCAGAATTCCTGCCACATGGAAAATTCTCCGCCGTTTAAGATTGTGCCGGGATTGGTATGCGTTAGCTCATCGGGTGCTTCAAACAGAAAAGTGTTCTCCCCTTTCTTGGCAACCAAGATGCGGTCTATGTCGGAAACAGAGCTGCCTCTTCCCGTAAAGTTACTTTCGGTAGCATTTATCGGCAGGTTGAATCCTACAGGCAGGCGGTGGACAAAAATGCCGGAAAGATACTCATCCTTAAAATTAACCTCACTCAGGTCGACATCGTCTCCCTCAGCGATCCGTAAGCGCATCAGCGATACTTCGCGGCGAAGCTGAAGGTTGTCGGCTAAGGTTCTTTCGCCCTCTACGATCTCGATATCTTCATAGGCGGTAAATATTTGTGATGGAGACTGGTAACCTGCTTTTCCGGCAGCAAAAGTATGAGCTGCTGGAAGGTTTGCCGCTTTCAGATCGAAGGCCACGCCGTTAGCCGGGTCGTTAATCTTAAGGCCAAGCACATTGTAGGCATTCAGCTCATTGGAGATGTTTTTGATAGATGTAGTGATATCATCACTGCCGCTTTTTACATTGGCAACCAGGGCCAGGCGGTACTTCCCTGTAGGGATGTTATTCCACGAAAACTCGGTTTGTGACTTTGAAGGGGTAAATACGTAAGAGAAGGCTATCTCATTATTCGGGGTGTTGGTATCTCTTTTATAGAGAAACAGATGTACCTGGTTAATTTTATCCCAGCCTGTTAGGGGTATTGCCGATGAGGGGGCCTCGGCCTTCGTCCTGCCATTGTTATTTACACCGGCAAAGCTGATCTTGCCATAGAGAGTTCCGGTGCCTTGTTCATTAGTACCCCCGGGAACCTCTTCGTTATTACACGAAGACAGCAGGAGTAGAGCTGCTGTTAAACTGAAAAGAATTTTTTTCATCTTACTAAAACATTAAAATTATATATTATCCATTTTACATATATTCCAACTGAATACGATATTTATAATGTATATATAAATACATAGATATATAGGTTATATCAATTTCTGAGTTTGATATAATGAAATAGTTTATGGTTTACAGAGGCCTGTTCTTAAGTAGAAAAAACAGTACTCTCTACGATAATAAAGAGTGCAAATTTAGAGGTTAGAAAAGCCCAAAAAAAGGAAAACAAAATAAAAAAAACGCATATTAGCTTAATATATAAACTTTTATTTTATACCAGTGCTGATATAAAGGAAAATCAATATTGAATTTTAAGTGTGAATCTTTTTCATCTGTAAACGTTCCGGACATATCTTTTACTGAGAATAATTTACAACTATATCCGGGATAAACCTATTACATAAATAGATATAAATAAATACATATAAAAATAAACAATTTGAATAGATACAGGAGTATATACTGCATAAGATTGAGTTCCCATAAGGAAATCCGGATTGTCGGATAATTATGAAAATATGAACCGGGGATATTCAGGGAAGCTTACTCGAGTATCTTTTGAATAAGTGCCTTTTGTTCATTGAAATAGATGGAGCGGCTCATTGCATCGCTTTGGGTAATGATTGTTGAATAATTTTGCAGGGAATCAATCCACATTTTAGATTGTTTGCAAATCTCGGGATCTTCCGATTCAATACCGTTAACGCTGAATACCCTGAAATGGGCCATTTCAAAACCTTCGCTTTCAAAATGAGTGTATGATGCATCCAGGTTTATATTGGACAAATAGATTTCCACTTGCGTTCCGGACGAATAATAACCTGTCAATGCGATGCCTTCGATTGTCTTGAGGATATTCAGAAGGTTGATCTTAAGCTTATGCCGTTCCTTCTCGTTAATCAGGTCCAGTTCATAAAACAATTGTATATCCTGAGCGAAGTTTGTAAAGACATTACGGGCAAGAATAAACGACGCGGAGCGTATACAGTGGTTCGCTTCCCTGAAGCGGCGCTGTATACGCCTTAATCGAGCGGGCATTCTATAGTCCGATAAGGTGACCTTGTGGTCGATGGCCTTCACAAGGTAAAGCCATCTGTATAGGTGAAACTTTGATATAAGGTCATGGTCGAGAAAAAACGAGTAGGGCATAATGTTATAAGCCGAACGCAATCTGGTATTATCCGAATCTTTGATTCTATCAAACATCCGGATATAATCAACAAGTATATTATAATAATTTTCGGCCGGAACTTTGTCCACATTAATCAGATTGACATTAAAGGGAGCAGTAGTATATGCAGAGCCGATACAGACCTTATCTAATGAGATATTCAATTCTTTGGCGATAAGCACAGCCTCTTCTAATGAGAAGTCGATTTGCCCCTGAAGCCTGCGACGGACTGCATCTATTTTCAAAGGAAGGATTTGCGTTATACGTTTTAATGCAGAGTCACCATCTTGCTGCAAGGCTGCTTCTATGGCGTTTATGAAATTTCTATTCATTGTGGTTTTTCTGTTGAGCCGATTAAATTACAGTTTATATAGGGAATTAGTTATGTGTAAAATAAAATAGAGCTTATCCTTATCCTGATTGTGCATCCCGGCGGTAATTAAAATTATTAAAATAGACGATATACCCATGCCTGATTCTTTTCTGTTTTTATATTGTATAGATTATATATAATGCTGAGATGGTGATTCATTGTCTGGTTTTTGGATTACTGAAAACATAACGCATATTACACCATAACAGTGAAGAACTCTTTTGTTTCAGCATCCAGCCCTGCAAAATCCAATACTTCAGGCAGGGCTATGGTGTGTTTCCGGAGCTTTTGTTTTACAAGATTTCCATTATTAATCACGCAAGTTAATCAGTGTGTTATAACAATTCCGCTCTTTTGCCGGTATCCGATCATTGGTTTTAAATGGCAAATCTTATCTATCCTTCAATTTGCGGTATTTAATAAACCTGAGCTATGCGTATTATAGCTAAAGGTAAATTGACCTAAGGACATCCAGTTTTCGTATGGGATGCTGTGTTCATAAGAAACACAGTGGATTCCGGAAGGCTTTACTTTAAGGGCTTTATAAATATTATACACAGACAACACGTCCCGCTTTTTTAAACTTCGAAGCACCTGCCTGAAAGACCGATAACGTTTCTTACCTTGTATGATAAGCTTTGGCAATTCTGTTTTCTTGTTCTTATGATTCATAACAGGAGTTATCTCTATGATTCCGTTGTCTGCCAGGTTCTCATGATAGATGTCAATTAAAATGTCTATCCGTATTTGATCCCCGATTCTCTTTACGCTGTTTTTTTGAATATCTACTTTCATACATAGTATTATTATATTCGACATGAAGAATTCTGATGTATTGGTACCCTGCTTTACTAAGGGCATCGTAATCCGTCAGGGATTAAACCGGAACTGAAATGTTTATCTGGATTAATGCCGGATTTTATTGTATTCCGGACAAAGATAAAGCATGATGACATCCGGCAGTGACGGAATCTAACATTATAGAAAGATTCTTCAAAAGTAGAGAGTAAATGAATGATAAAAGAGGAAAAAAAAAGAAAAATTACGCTATTTTGCTGTTTTTTTTAATAAAATATATCGGTAGTGACGATAGCTCGGAATTCTATATTTGGGGTATAAAAAGATAAATCGATCTCAAATGAGGAAATTGACATTTTATTTAGATAACAAACTAAATAAGAGATTATTGAAACAACACTCACTTTAATGCTTTCTCTATAAACGTCCTCTGAATTTTAAAAAAATTATTTCTGAAGATAGCATTACTCAGTGTAATTTTCGTGGAATTTTTCTTCAGGGATTCTAGCCAGTTCTTCTGCTTTTCGCAGATCTTGGAATTATCGGAACGGATTCCAGTAATCGTAAATAAACGGAAATGAGCAACTTCATAGCTTTCACTCTGGTAAAGAATATAGGAGGTATCGAAGTGTATATTTGAGATAAAAATACTTGTCGGCTTTTTAGTCGCTTTACTCAATCCGGTCATTGAAACTTCTTCTATATCACTGAGCATCAGCAAGACCTCATCTTTCAATTTACGTTTTTCTGCATCTGTTAATAGTTTCATTTCATGAAATTGAGCGATATCTTCAGCCAAGTACATAAATAGCCTTTTGTCCAATATATACTCGAAGCTGTCCAACTGCGTCATGGTATGCCGGCATTTTTCCTGTATTGTCTTTATCTCTCTGGAAACTTTGAAGTCTGAATATGGCTTCATGTGTTCATTACAAACATTAAAGGAATATTTATAAAGTTGAAATTTTGCAATCGATTCATAGCTTAAGAAAAAAGAGTAAGGTATCGTGTTAAATGCCGCTTTGAATGATACTTTATCTAAAAAATTTAACCGCTCCAGTAAATTCAAATGATTTTCCAGAAGCCCTGTGTAATTGTTAGCCGGAGATACATGGTCAATTAGATTTGTATCAAAAGATACTTTATCGATATTCCAGACATTGATGATATTATCTATAGATATATTTAACTTCTGGGCAATTACAGCAACTTCGGAAAAGTTGAACAAAATCTCACCGCGAAGGCGGCGATAAACAGCTTCTCTTTGAATTGGAAGATTTTCTATCAGATAGGCAGCAATGGGTACTTCCTCCGGAAGAGCCCTTTTGACCGCTTCAATAAATCGCTCTGAATATTGGTATTCTTCACCAACTTTCATGTTTCTCTTCATATCTCTGGGTTTCTTTAATATATCACAAAAATATAATATAAAATCAATTTATTTAATACAATAATAAAATAATTACATAATATATTATATATAGCGACAAACAAAATAGCCATATATTAAATCAAATAACTATTAACCAATAGAATATAATAAAACACATCAAATCCTATGGATACTATTATTTTATTGTCTGAAAGAAAAAATGTATTTATTTCCTGATTGAAACTCACGTTTCTTCTATAGATATAATTAATTATTAAAACTGACCTGTGGTTAATATATGAACAGATAATCTATGTCGTAAATAAATGCTCTTTTTTTAAAAAAACAGATTATATTTCATACATTAGTGGTTTATAATAAAGAATTGCTTAGGCAAAACATCAGAGTAATGGAAAAAAATAAAAAAGAAGAAAAGAGGATTAGAAGGGATAAAGAAACGATAGAGAATAACATATTAAATGCGACAAAGAGCCTTATTGAAACTAACGGGTTTTCGAAGATCACGACATCAGCAATTATTCAGAAAGCAGACATATTACCCGCCGTTTTTTATTATAGGTATAACGATATTGAAGACCTTTTTGACAAATTTACCAGAAACTATGATTATTGGGTAAACGATGTATCCAAGTTTGACCCGAACCTGCCTGCTTATCAAAACTGGGAAAATGTACTTATTAACCTTATCGACGCTATAGATAATGACCCTATTATGAAACAGTTATTACTATGGGAACTCAATGAGGATAATTGGATAACAAGGCGCACATCTGAAAACCGGGAGCGTTTTACAAAAGAACTGAGAGGTTATTTCGAGGAAGCATTCAAAGACAACGATATCGATTATTCCCTGACTACTTCTGTCATTATCGGTGGAATTTATTATCTGACTCTCTTCAAAGGGCGATCTACGCTCCTTGGAATAAATTTAAGTAAAAAATCAGATATGAATGATTTTAAAAACAATCTGCGGTTGGTCCTGAGAAAAATATGTGACAAAAAAACAAGAAGTTCCGAATCAGACCTCTTAACGACAGTCGCAAGAAGGATGATAGACAAAGGAATTAAAAAGCAATTAATAATAGAGATCACAGGTTTGACAGAAGACAGAATAAACTCTCTGATCCCGGAAGGATATGCTAAACCTAGAAAAAGAGGGCGTCCCCGAAAAATAAGAGACAGTGATTAACGTCTGTTCCCTTACCCGTCTCTTTCAACTATTGAAGTAACAGTTATATAAATTAGTTCGCCTTTTTCCTTATGGACAGACCCTAACCCGACAAATACACTGAAGCCTCTTTTGCACCTGTTATACTTTCGTTAGTATATCAATCTCCCTCCTCGCGAATTCTCTTTCCAAGTCAAACAATGTTTTTCCGGATTGCCGGCGGTAAGGGCGGCTTGTCCTATATTGTAATTCTTTGAGTTTAGCCCAATAATCGGGAAGGTACTTATAGATATTGTAGAGTTCCTTCAAATTTTTGTTGCCGAAACACCAACAACTAACCCTATCCAGTATTGAATACAAGGCGATGCCATTTTCCCGCCAGTTAAAGCCTTTTTCATAACAATAAGCAAGAGCTTCAGCTTCTGTTATTCCCCAATCGGCTAAAGAAAGTATTCGGTTAGGACGCTATTCTTTTTCAATTATGTAAAGTATATTATTATGTAAAGAAGCAAATGTAACTAACTGAAATTAAAGATATTTCATTATTGTGTTTTTACATAATTATTCTATTATTTAATAACTTGTGAAGGATATCTTTTTCTGATATTGGATAGAAGAGATTTGAAATAAAAAGCAAAGGATAATATATCTTGCAATATTGTAATTAAGAACTTGTCAAATCAATAAAGTAATGCCACAGAGAAATAGTATCATTGGACACCTTTCTTCTGTGACATGATGTAAATTTCTCTGTTGATTTAAATAATGCAACTTTAGATAATTGTTCTCCTTCCATCCAATCTATTAAGGCATCAGTATTATTTCGTGATCGATTAATCAACCAATTATTTACTTTAGAGAACCATTCCTCAATTGTACGACTTTGCACATAAGCAAACATTCCACACACTTTAAGATGCCCTGAATGCTCCCCTTTCTTAAAACGTTCTATTCCCCCACGTTTTCCATAAACGTATTCTTGGTTATTAGATGATTCTGAAAAGCGCTTTGCCTCAAATTCAATTATAGGTATTGGCTTAGAGTTTCTAGTATTGATATATACCCCAATATCAGTTTCTTTTGTAGAATCAGCTTGTGGTGGGTTTTTACTAAATTCATAAGGCAAATATCCTCCATTTTCGTGATTGCATAGATTAAAATGACGTACTACAAGATTACTAATCCAATTTTCTTTATCAGAACCTTGATTTTGACTATAGTACGAAGGAAACCTTGATATATGATTGTCAATGAACAATAATATTTGCTCCACTTCATGGTTAGCAGCGACTGTTAAATCATTTGGTTGAGGTAGTTGATATGTAGGCTGACTATCTCTGAGCATTTTAATAACGGGATTTTATATAGTCAGCAAATACTTCATCTGCATCTCGTAAAGCTATAGATGGAAGCCAATAGCGTAATTGCTTGGGTTTAATTAGTATAATATTATCTTTTGCATACACTTTCATTATCTTCTGAATATGCAAAACCTGCTTCTGTGTGCTTGTTTGAGGTATTACTTGTTCAATATATTCGTTTATATCATTTACCTCCTCCAAAATTGAGCTAATAGAATCTCCTGAATATTCAAAGTGTAAAACATAATAATTTTCCGTAGCTAATATTTTAGATAATTGAAATAACTTTTCTTGGATTTTGTAAATGCTATTCAATGTTTTACAAAAAATATTTGAATAAATAGATATTTCAGTCTCCTTGGCATTTTGGAATATTTTATCATCAAATAAACTTATGTGATATTTTAAAGCGTCATTAATCAGAATTCTTTCAGACTCAGATACCACATTGTTTGTTTGGATTCCATTGTATGGAATGCTTAATATATCTTCATTAAAGATTGCAGTTGCTCTATTAACGAGTAGTTGTGCACTAGTAGTTAAGATATAAAACCGAATTAATTCTTTTTCATCTTTCAAGTATTTTGATAATTCAAAAAGGTCATTCTTAGATTCTTCTGGGGCATGAATACCCATTATTTGATCTCTATAAGAAATTGGAGTTTCAAATAGCATTGTGGGGATTTCATTTCGTCCAATAACTTTCTTTATTAATAATAAAGGAGGCTGAAATAACTCGGAAGTTCTTCCCCATTGATAGAATCGCCCTTCCAATGTAAATGTTTTTATCTTTCCAAGTTCAGTAAATGATCTGGTTTCTATGCACTTACTCCCATCTAAATACGAGAATTCATTATATCCGCCTTTTTTCTTTTCAAAATCAGAAGGTTTAAGTTCGTTGTCAGGCTTTCCCTTGATAAATCCATCTCCAAAGACCCATTGATTTTCTTTTCTTTTTGATTTCAAGAAACTCCCTAAAGTAGGAAGGTTGCTTAACCTATTAATTAATTGAATTATTCTTCCTCCTCCTAGCAAATTAGCTTTCCATATATTGGGATTGTATATTGCCTCTGATTGATCTATGAAGTGGAAATCATAATAGTCGAATTCCAAAAATAATCTGTTGATATTAGGAAAAGTCCGATTAGCTATTAAATGTAAAATTTCCTTATAGTCGGGATTGGTTTTTTGTAAAAAAATTGCAACCGTAGCAACATTTTTTCTTCCCCATAATTTATCAGCTAATTTAGTAAAATCAATAACTTGTATTAAGTTATGTTTCGAAAATATTTTCTCTTTGAATTTGGTGTTTTTTTGATATAATAAAGGTCCAGATGGTTGAATCATAGACAACATTCCACCTGTTTTCAAAAGCTTCATAGATTGTACTAAGAAATGAAGTGCGGGATTTTCATCAGGTATACCTATTTCACTTTTATAACCATTCTTTTTTTCTAGCTCTTTAAAATATTTTTTTCTACTAGGTTCTTTTCCATCAACCTCTGGTAAATTAAATGGTGGATTTCCGATTACCAAAGAAAAATCATCAGGTGGATTCTCTGTTACGTATTCAAAGAAGTTTTTGGAGAGAATATTATCACTTAGGTCAGGGAACCTTAATTTCCCCCATGTTGGAGGATCTAAGTTTACCTCATCCAAAATAGCAAGAGCCAAACTGAAAATAGATAATCGAATAGCATCCTGTTCAATATCAATCCCATGAATACTTTTTAATAGTAAATCTTTCAGTATAGGGAGTGATGGTTTTTCTAATTTTCCTGTTTTTTGCCATTGCTCGTATCTCCACCATTGAACAATACGTTTATAGGCTTTGACCAAAAAAATTCCTGATCCACAACTCACATCGATTAATTTAAAATCTTTCTGAGGGGATTTGAGAGACATACATTCATCCACTAAAGTAGAAACTATCATTTCTGGTGTATAAACAATATCTTTACTATCTGTCAATAGCTCTTCATATACAGAGCTAATAACTTCTACAGGTAGATGAGAAAATGAATATAATCTCCAAAAAACATATTGTTTATTATCTATATTGGCATCTAGATAGTCGGCCAGATATTTAATTTCTGTTTTTTTGAATAGAAGCCCTTTCTGCAACTTCTACTTCTGTCTCACTGCTCCACTCGAATATTTTACCGTTAAAGTCAGATGCTAATTTATCCAATAAGTCAAGAAGCTTTCCTTGACGAATTGTGTCACAAAAGTTACTGCATTGGAAATGCTTTTGAAAATATGTTACTGCAAAATAACCACTTTTCGAGTCTTCATCTCTTTCTTCCAAATATTTTATCAGAAGACATTGAACCAGTAATTTTAAAGCGACATGTTTGTCTAAGTTCGATTTTTCTTGAAAACTGGCATATACTTCTTTCAGTCCACGAATTAAGTCTCTTGTTGCCGATTGTTCGAATTGAAAATGATTTTTATGATTTCTTTCTTCCCAGAATAATCCATCGTCAAAACACTGAGCTTTAAAATCCTTGATAGCTTCTCCCGCTTTTATTATTATTTCTTTTGCATAATTAGCCCTATTATAATCCGGTTTTTCTCTTGCATCATAAAAGCTAACTGTCGATTTCTCTATAATAATGTATGCAGGTACCTGATAACCATTCCACATATTCCGATGTATGCGGTTTTTGTCATCAATGCTCAACTGTTTTAGGGTGTAGTCAAAGATGTATAGTTGCGGGACAGCTGCCCTACCATCCTGAAAATAACGAAAGTAAACAGCATCTGCCTCAAATTTGTTTCTAGCAGTTTCTAATGCGAAAAGAATATCGGGTGCAGATATTGTTTCAGGTAGCTTTTCATAATCTTGCGTCAATAACACTCCACTGGTTCCCTTGTCTGAAATAAAGGAAAAGTTAAGTTCTTGAATATGTTTCTCAAACGATGTTATTGACATATAGCTTTTGACACAAAATAGTTATATTATGTTTGCTGGTAAAGGTACTATTTTTTTGGATTGTTATAAAATCACAACGATAAAAACATAGAGGCAATCCACATCAGATTATTAATCAGTATGGTATTCTATAATCTATATTTGTAAAAAGATAAATTTATTTGAATAATATCGAGTTTCGTAGTCAATGAAGTCTATTTATTTGATATATTCAGATCTTTTTTGATTTAAACAATTTAAAGAATAATAACTACAAGGTGTACTATACGAATAAATAAGATAGAGGCACCTTGTAATTGCGTTATAAATCTAAAAACCTTTCAACCAATTTAATATATTCATATTACCCTCCCACACAGGTTTTTCCTCAGGATTAATATTCACATATGCTTTTTCTATAGCTTCCCGTTTCTGTTTAGAATCTGCTCTTGCGTAGATCTCTGTAGATTGGATAGATACATGGCCTAAAATGTCGCGGATATATACCAGATTCACTCCAGCTTGAAGTCGATGCATAGCCTTTGAATGCCTGAAAGAGTGACAACTTATTCCAGAAGGAATTAATATCTCGTTTTGTGATCTAGCCATCTCTGCATACTTTTGTATGATATGTCTTATTCCTGCCCGGGTTAGCTTTTCCTTACGTGAATTGAAAAAAAGAGGATACATATTTGCATATGGGACTCCCCGACCATAAATACAAGCCTGCACCTTCCAGGCTACACTCGTCTATGTGATATACCGACAGTCCGGTATGCAATTTATCTTCTTCCAATTTAATTCCTTCCTTATACCCTCCTACATTATTTGGACTAAACATCGGGTATAGATTATTGGCATCAGTAAGTTTCACTCGGGGAAGAATAAAGCCTTTGGTGGTTGTAATGTTGTTACTATCTTCATTATTTTCTTTCAGGTCAAGCAGTGCTCCCTTGTTGGGTTCTATACTTGCACCGATTGTCACTTGTGCTATTAAGTGATAACTAAAAGATAAAAGCAGTATAAGTACAATAGTACTCTTTTTTATGACATTCTTTTTCATGACTCTAAAGTTTAATGCTTGCAGCATGTTTATATTTACCGTATGTATTCATAAAATCTTTTTGATTACTAATTTAAATCAGCCTATTACTTGTATTTAGATTAAACAGAGATCTTTATATTTCTTTGTTTCGTCTATCTAAATTTAATCCCGCTAATCTCACGACTCACGGGATTATATTTAACACAAACTTTACAAAACCATAATATGTATATTATATCTATTTTAATTAAAAATATAATAGTTCTCAGCTCAGACAATTCCCCTACCTAATAGAAAGGAACGAGTAGCATTGTTTCTGTAAATTTACTTCAAAATAGAAAGACCTTATCTTTATTTATATGATATAATTCTATATGTGTATAATTGTATTTACCTTATATTGAGATTTATAAAAAAATAAAATCATTAATCTTAATATATATATATATATTATTTTATTCTATATCGTCTCGTTTTTCGGTTACTTTATGGTCAATAAAATGTATAATATTACCTAATTCCGGGACACCAAGCTTCCTGCGAATATCTGAATTTCGCTTATAAATAGTGTTGATACTATATCCGGATATGTTAGCAACATCAGAAAAATTAAAGCCTGCTTTCTGCATAGATATCACCTGGATTTCTTTTTCGGAAAGAGTTGGGTAAATAGACTCGAGTTCATCTATATAATTATTGCAGACACTATTTAATAATACACGGAACCCTTCCCATTCAAAACGGAACTCCTCATTATTGTTTTGAATAAAAGAATTATAGTCCAACAAAAATTTTTGATATCGATCCCTCTTCGTTGAAACAGACTGGCGTACCATCAGTATATATACCCTGAGAATTTCCTCTCTTGAAATTTCGGATGATTTTATTATTCCCTTTACATTCTCTATATCCAATTCCATTTTTTTATTTCCTTGTCTTTATTTTTTAGTAATTGGCCCTTCTTCTTTAATTGTCTATAGCTGAAATAAACAGAGACGAAAATCGCTATTAGGAACATAATACAATACGATATTGATATGCAATATGCCTTCTGAGAGGGTAAAATTGTATAATATAATTGAAAAGTAGTCCACTAAAATAATTGAAAAGTATACCACTAAGTGCTCTCGGATGAGATTGATTAAAGATATTTATTCTTCATTAGGTTGCAACATTTTTTTAGTTTCTTTAAC
>Ga0206117_101271_pt1 | contig 13970 bp, 9 predicted proteins | sample 3A5Ametagenome_FD_177997 | JGI IMG/M metagenome (GOLD analysis project Ga0206117, IMG submission 177997) | Enriched microbial communities from leaf-cutter ant dump, University of Wisconsin, Madison, United States - 3A5A | ecosystem: Environmental > Terrestrial > Nest > Insects nest > Nest dump... | reverse complement strand
CGGCAGGTCGCCCGGCAGGTCGAGCGCAATGGCCCGGTCGCCCAGTACCTTGGCCGCCCGCCCCAGCGCGCTGCCGGCGACGTCGGCCAGGTCCACGGCGGTGGTCCTGGGGGTGATCGCCCCCGATTCCAGCCGCGTCATGTCCAGCAGGTTGGCGATGAAGCGGTTCAGCCGCTCGGCCTCGTCCTGAATGGTGCCGATCAGGGCGATGCGGTCGGCCTCGGCCAGGACGCCGTGATAGGCCGCCAGGCTGGTCGCCGACCCCAGGATCGAGGCCAGCGGCGTGCGCAGATCGTGCGAGATCGAGGTCAGCAGGGCCGAGCGCAGCCGCTCGGTCTCGGCCGTCATCCGTGCCCGGTCGACATCCGACGCCAGGTTGACGCGCTCGATCGCCAGCGCCGCCTGGTCGGACAGGGCGTCCAGCAGGCGCCGCTGGTCGGGCGACAGCAATGGGCCTGGCCGGTCGCTGTCCAGCCCGACCACGCCCACCGCGCCGCGCGCGGTGCGCATCGGCAGGAACAGGCGTTTGGCGCCGGGCAGCGTATCGGCGCCCCGGCCCGCGGGCCGGTTGTTGCGCCAGCACCAGATCGCCGCGGCGATGTCGGCATCATCCAGCATGTCTTCCGGCGGATAGCCCGCGCGCACGGCGACGGTCTCGCCCTCGGGCAGCAGGATGACGACACGCATCTTCAGCATCAGGGCGATCTGGTAGGCCACGGCCCACAACAGATCGTCCTGCGAGGCCGCCCCCGCCAGCTTGGCGCTGAACTGGTAAAGGTTGTCGGCGGTCAGCGCCCGCGCGCGGGCCGCCATCGCCTGCGACCGCACGCGGGCCGCCAGGTTGCCGGCGATCAGCGCCACCACCGCAAAGAAGAACAGCGAGACGATATTCTCAGGGTCGGTGATGGTGAAGGTATACAGCGGCTCCAGGAAAAAGAAGTTGTAGGCCAGCGCCCCCACCAGCCCGGCGAACAGGGCCGGTCCGAGCCCCCAGGTCACCGCCGATACCAGCACCGCGGTCAGGAACACCAGCGACACATTGCCGACGTCGAGGAACGCACGCAGGATCAGCCCGATGCCCAGGGCGATCGCCACCACCGCGGCACTGCCGACATAGGCGCCGGCACTGACCGCCTGTCCCATCGTTTCGGCCGGCACCTCGGCGGCCGGGACCGACGGGATCGTGTGAATCGCCATGTCGCCGGCCGCGGCGATCAGCCGGTCCAGGTCCGAGCGGCGGAACGGATCGTACCAGCGCGCGGGCCCCGGCCGGGCGATCACCACCTGGGTGAAATTACGGCCGCGCGCATAATCGATCACCCCGCCGGCCAGGTCGGCCGCCGGAATGGTGACCGCATCCCCGCCCAGTTGCTGGGCCAGGCGCAGGCTGCCGGCGATGCGGTCGCGCGCGGCTTCGGCCAGGCGGTGGCTGCGCCCGGTCTCGATATGGATCGCAGCCCAGGGCGCGTGTAGCCGTTCGGCGAACTGGCGGCCGTAACGGACCGCCGCATCCCCGTCGTCATCGTCGCCGACCACCACCAGCACGCGGTCGCCGGTCGCCCAGGGGCCGGGTATCGCATGGGCCTGCATGTAGCTGGCGACCTGGTCGGAGACGCGCTGGGCGGTGCGGCGCAGCGCCAGTTCGCGCAGCGCGGTCAGGTTGCCAGGGGTGAAATAATGGCGGATGGCGCGCGCGGCCTGGTCGGGCACATAGACCTTGCCATCGTGCAGGCGCTGGATCAGGTCCTGCGGCGCCAGGTCGACGACCTCGACGTCGTCGGCGCGGTCGATCACGCTGTCGGGCACGGTTTCGCGCACCCGCACCCGGGTGATGCGGGCGACGATGTCGTTCAGGCTTTCCAGATGCTGGATGTTGAGCGTCGTGTAGACGTCGATGCCGGCATCGAGCAATTCCTCGACATCGAGATAGCGTTTGGGGTGGCGGCTGCCCGGCGCGTTGGTATGGGCGAATTCGTCGACCAGCACCAGGGCCGGCCGGCGCGCCAGCACCGCGTCCAGGTCCATTTCGGCCAGTTGGCGCCCCTTGTAGTCGACCTGGCGCGGCGGGACGATTTCCAGCCCTTCCAGCTGGTCCTGGGTTTCGCGACGGCCATGGGTCTCGACGACGCCGACCACCACGTCGATGCCGTCGCGGCGGCGGGCCTGGGCGGCCTGCAGCATTTCATAGGTCTTGCCGACCCCCGGGGCGGCACCCAGGAAAACCTTCAGCCGCCCGCGCCCCTCCCCGCCGGCCTGGGCCAGCAGGGCATCGGGCGACGGGCGGCCGTCGCGGTCGGCGATATCGTCCATGCCCCTTACTTAGCGCCGATCGCATCGAGCGCCAAGTTGAGGCTGAGCACGTTGACCCGCGGTTCGCCGATCAGGCCCAGCAGGCGGCCCTGGGTGTGGGCGGCCACCAGCCCGGCCACCCGGTCCTGGGACAGATTGCGGGCCTTGGCCACCCGCGGCACCTGGAACATCGCGGCCTCGGGGCTGATGTCGGGATCAAGGCCCGAGGCCGAGGTGGTGACGAGGTCGACGGGCACTGCCGTGCCGGGATTTTCGGCCTTCAGCGCCTCGGCATCCGCCGTCACGCGCTCGACCAGCGCCTTCGACGTCGGCCCGGCATTGGCGCCGCCTGAATTGGCTGCGTTATAGGGCTGGGCCACCGACTTGGCCGGGTCGGCCGGATCGGCGCCCGAGGTGGCCGAGGGGCGGCCGTGGAAATATTTCTCCGACGTGAAGTTCTGGCCGATCAGGGTCGAACCGATCACCTGGCCGTTACGCTCGATCAGGCTGCCATTGGCCTGGGCGGGAAAGACCAGCTGGGCCAGGCCGGTCATGCCCAGCGGATAGGCCAGGCCGGTGATCAGGCTGAGCACCACCAGCAGGACGATGGCGGGGCGGATCTGGGAAATCATATCCGGTACTCCTTAAGCCAGGCCGATGGCGGTGATCGCCATGTCCAAGAGCTTGATGCCGATGAACGGCACGACGATGCCGCCCAGGCCATAGATCAGCAGGTTGCGGCGCAGGATCGCCGCGGCGCCGACAGGGCGATAGGTGACGCCGCGCAGGGCCAGCGGGATCAGCCCGACGATGACCAGCGCATTGAAGATGATCGCCGACAGGATCGCGCTTTGCGGTGTGGCCAGCCCCATGATGTTGAGAGCGCCAAGCTGGGGGTAGAACGCCACGAACATCGCGGGGATGATGGCGAAGTACTTGGCGACGTCGTTGGCGATCGAGAACGTGGTCAGCGCCCCGCGGGTCATCAGCAATTGTTTGCCGATCTCGACGATCTCGATCAGCTTGGTCGGGTCCGAGTCCAGGTCGACCATGTTGCCCGCCTCGCGCGCCGCCATGGTGCCGGTGTTCATCGCCACGCCGACATCCGCCTGTGCCAGCGCCGGCGCATCGTTGGTGCCGTCGCCGCACATGGCGACCAGCTTGCCCTTGGCCTGTTCGTCGCGGATCAGCTTCAGCTTGGCTTCCGGCGTCGCCTGGGCCAGGAAATCGTCGACGCCGGATTCGGCGGCGATGGCGGCCGCGGTCAGCGGGTTGTCGCCTGTTATCATCACCGTGCGGATGCCCATCTGGCGCAGCGCGGCGAAACGCTCCTTGATGCCGCCCTTGACGATATCCTTCAGGTGGATGACGCCCAGCAGCCGGCCGTCGCGCGCCACCGCCAGCGGCGTGCCGCCGGCCCGCGCGATACGGTCGGCCAGCGCAGTCGTCTCGCGCGCAGCCGTGTCGGTGCCGGCGCCGGCATGGGCCAGCACCGCGTCGACGGCGCCCTTGCGGATCGAGACGCCCTGCAGGTCCACGCCGCTCAGCCGCGTCTGCGCGGTGAACGGCACGAAGGTCGCATGGGCCGGGTCGAGGTCGGCGGCGCGCAAGCCATACCGTTCCTTGGCCAGCACGACGATCGAGCGGCCCTCGGGCGTCTCGTCGGAAAGCGAGGCCAGCTGGGCCGCCTCGGCCAGGTCACGTTCGGCGACGCCGGTCACCGGCAGGAATTCGGTCGCCTGGCGGTTACCCAGCGTGATCGTGCCGGTCTTGTCCAGCAACAGGGTGTCGACGTCGCCCGCCGCCTCGACCGCGCGGCCCGACATGGCCAGCACGTTGAAACGGACCAGCCGGTCCATGCCGGCGATGCCGATGGCCGACAACAGGGCGCCGATCGTGGTCGGGATCAGCGTCACGAACAGGGCGACCAGCACCAGCACGCCCAGATTGCCGCCGGCATAGGCGGCGAATGACGGGATCGTCGCGACGGCAAAGACGAAGATGATCGTCATGCCGGCCAGCAGGATGTTCAACGCGATTTCGTTCGGGGTCTTCTGGCGCTGGGCGCCCTCGACCAGGGCGATCATGCGGTCGATGAAGGTCGAGCCGGGTGCCGCGGTGATGCGCACCTTGATCCAGTCCGAAATCACCTGTGTGCCGCCGGTGACCGCCGACCGGTCGCCGCCGCTTTCGCGGATGACCGGGGCCGATTCACCCGTGATCGCCGCCTCGTTGACCGAGGCCACGCCCTCGATCACCTCGCCGTCGGACGGGATCAGGTCGCCGGCCTCGACCAGCACGACGTCGCCCGGCTTCAGGCTGGTGCCTGCCACCTGGTGCCAGCCGGTGCCCGCCAGCAGCTTGGCCGTCGCATCGGTCTTGGTCTTGCGCAGGGTGGCGGCCTGGGCCTTGCCGCGCCCCTCGGCCACCGCCTCGGCGAAATTGGCGAACAGGACGGTGATCCAGAGCCACAGGTTGATCTGGAACGAAAAGCCGTAATTGCCGGCGCCGGTGACCAGGTCGCGGACGAACAGGACGGTGGTCAGCACCGCCACGACCTCGACCACGAACATTACGGGGTTGCGGATCATCCGCCGGGGGTCGAGCTTGACGAAGGCCTGGCCCAGGGCGGGCATCAGGATCGTGGGGTCCAGCATGGTGGCAGCGCTGGTGCGGGATGTGGTCATGATCGTATCTCGATCTCTCAGTACAGGTTGCCGGCCAGCATCGCGAAATGTTCGACGATGGGGCCGAGCGACAGGGCCGGGAAATAGGTCAGGCCGCCGACGATCAGGATGACGCCGACCAGCAGGCCGACGAACAGCCCGCCATGGGTCGGCAGGGTGCCGGCCGACGGCGCCGCCAGTTTCTTGGCGGCCAGCGAGCCTGCGATCGCCATCATCGGCACGATCATCAGGAAACGGCCGACCAGCATCGCGATGCCCAGCGTGGTGTTGTAGAAGGGTGTGTTGGCGCTGATCCCGGCAAAGGCCGAGCCGTTGTTGGCGGTGGCCGAGGTATAGGCGTACAGCGCTTCCGAAAAGCCGTGCGGGCCGGCATTGGCCAGGCTCGCCACCCCTTGCGGCAGCACCACGGCGACCGCGGTCAGGCCCAGGATCGACAGGGGCAGGATCAGGATGGACAGCATCGCCATCTTGACCTCCTTGGCCTCGATCTTCTTGCCGAGATATTCGGGCGTGCGCCCGACCATCAGCCCGGCGATGAAGACCGTGATCACGGCCATGACCAGCATGCCGTAGATGCCGGCGCCGACACCGCCGACGATGATTTCGCCCAGCATCATGTTGACCAGGGCGATCAGGCCGCCAAGGGGCATCAGCGCGTCATGCATCGCATTGACCGCACCGCAGGACGCCGCCGTCGTGATCATGGCGAACAGGGCCGAACCGACGATGCCGAAGCGGACTTCCTTGCCTTCCATGTTGCCGCCGTCGATGCCCAGCGCCGCCAGGGCCGGGTTGCCGGCCGCCTCGGCCCAGTACAGCACCGCGACACCGGCGACGAACAGGATGCCCATCGCGGCAAAGATCGCCCAGCCCTGGCGCTGGTCGCCGACCATGCGGCCGAAGACATTGGTCAGCCCGGCGCCCAATGAAAAGATCAGGATCATCTGCACCAGGTTGGTCAGGGCGTTCGGGTTCTCGTAGGGATGCGCCGAATTGGCGTTGAAGAAACCGCCGCCGTTGGTGCCGAGCATCTTGATCACCTCCTGCGAGGCGACCGGGCCCTGCGCGATCGTCTGCCTGGCCCCTTCCAGGGTGGTGGCGTCGACATAGGCATTCAGGTTCTGCGGCACGCCCTGCCAGACGAAGAACAGCCCGATGACGACGGCGGCCGGCAGCAGCACGTACAGCGTGCAGCGGGTCATATCGACCCAGAAATTGCCCACGGTACGGGCCGAACGGCGGGCGAAACCGCGGATCAGCGCCAGGGCCAGCGCGATCCCGGTGGCCGCCGACAGGAAGTTGTGGACGGTCAGCCCCAGCATCTGCACCAGGTAGCTCATCGTGCCTTCGGGCACGTATGACTGCCAGTTGGTGTTGCTGACGAAGCTGACGGCCGTGTTGAAGGCCAGGTCGGGCCCGACGGCATCCAGCCCCTGCGGGTTGAACGGCAGCATGTCCTGCAGGCGTTGCAGCGCATAGAGGCTGGCGAAACCCGCGACGCTGAAGAACAGCATGGCGACCGCGTAGGTCACCCAATGCTGTTCCGATTTGCGGTCGATGCCGGCCAGGGCGTACAGGCCGCGTTCGACCGGCACCAGGATCGGCGACAGGAAGGTGCGCTCGCCGGCGAATACCCTGGTCATGTAGCTGCCCACGGGTTTGACGAGCGCGGTGACGATCACGCAGAACAGCGCGATCTGGATCCAGCCATTGGCGGTCATGGCGGCCTCCTCAGAACCGCTCAGGGAGGATCAGGGCATAGACGAGATAGGCGAGAAGGCCGGCGGTCACGATGGCGCCCAGCACGTAATCGATGGTCATCGTCCCCTCCTTCACAGATGGTCGCAGGCGACGGCGTAGAGGACGCTGATCGCGAAGAAACCCGCCCCGAGGGCGAGCAACAGCAGGTCTGACAAGATCGGTCTCCTGAACAGTCAGGTGGTTTTCCATGGCTGCCAGGATCGGCCCGGACCGCGTATAGATTCGAGACGGGGCGCGGGGGCGGAGTTATATAAATTCCATATAGGAGGCGGTGCCCTGAACCGCCGGCACCATTGGCGCGACACCGAGTTCGGGGACGGGGAATGCAGCGCCAATCGTCATCCCGGCGAAGGCCTGGACCCAGGGAAAGCGCCTATCGGACTGCGGCACCCTTGCCCTGGATCCCGGCCTTCGCCGGGATGACGATCGCTTCTGTGCGATCAGGCCGCGGCAGCCTGCGGGGAATGATGGCGGGCTTCGACCAGGTGCAGGAAGCGGCCCAGCAGGCGGCGGTACAGCTCGTCGCCCAGCACGCCGTCCTCCATGCCGCGGTCGAGATTGGGGTTGTCGTTGACCTCGATGACGAACACGCCGTCGCGGGTCTGCTTCAGGTCGACGCCGTACAGCCCGTCGCCGATCAGCCGGGCGCTGCGGGTCGCGGCCTCCAGCACCTCGCGCGGCACGTCGGGTATGGCAAAGGCCTGCGTGCGGCCCTCGGCGTGGCTGCCGTCGGCATCGTGGCGCAGGATCTGCCAGTGCTGGTCGCACATGTAGTAGCGTGCGACGAACAAGGGTTCGCCGGCCAGCACGCCGACGCGCCAGTCGAAGTCGGTATAAATGTATTCCTGGACCAGGATGACTTCCGATTCCTTCAGCATCGCCTCGGCGATGGCACGAAACTCCGCCTTGTCGCCGGCCCGCTTGACGCCGCGGCTGAAGGATCCGTCGGGGATCTTCAGCACCACGGGAAAGCTCAGCTCGGCTTCCAGCGCGATCAGCGTGCGGCGGGTGGCCATGCGGGTCGCCGGGGTCGGCACGCCGTGGCCGCGCAGGATTTCGGCGAGGTAGGCCTTGTTGGTGCAGCGCAGGATCGAGGCGGGATCGTCGATGACAGGCATGCCGGCGCCCGCGGCCTTGCGGGCAAAGCGGAAGGTATGATGGGGGATCGCCGTCGTCTCGCGGATGAACAGGGCATCGAACTGGGTCAGCCGGGCGAAATCCTTGCGCTGGATCAGTTCGACGCCGATGCCCATCCGTTCGCCCACCGCCGCCAGATGGCGCAGCGTGTCGAGCCGCGAGGGCGGCATGGTGTCACTGGGATCATGCAGCACCGCCAGGTCCATGCGCGGGGCGGATTGGGTGCGTGTCGGGCGCCAGCTGCGCCGGGTGAAGGCGTCCAGCGCCGCCAGGAACACGGCATCCTGGGCCGGGGTCACGTCGCGCGGGTCCAGCGGGCGCAGGGCCGCCACCACCCAGCCGTCGTCGGCCTCGCGTCGCTCGATCTCGATTTCCAGCAGCGGGCAGCGGAACAATTCGAAGCTGCGTTCGGCCAGGGTGGCAAAGGCCTGGTCGGCGGCACGGCCGAAAAAGACGCTGACGGTGAACGACCGGATCGCGGCGGGCAGCCCGGCAACCTCGGCCAGGGTGCGATCCAGCTGGGCCATGCGGCCGGCATGCAGGCGCCTGTGTTGCAGGTCCAGCAGCGTGTCGACATCGGGCAGCACGCGGTCGCCGCGCGCCGCCGCCACCAGCGAGCAGTAATAGCCGGTCGCCAGGTAATCATAGTCGCGGCACAGATTGATGACCCGGCCGGGCCGGCGGCGCAGGCCCCCGCCTTCGCCCAGGAAGGCATCGGCGGTGACCACCCGGCCCTCCGGGTCGGGCCATCGGTAGTCCCCGGCCTTTTCGACGACGATGACATGGGCGGGCATGGATCAGGTTCCTTTCCGGGAAATGACGATGGCGGCCGCCTGCCGCTGGCGGCCGTAACGCGAGATGCGTTCGAATTCGCGGGCCGAGATCGAGGTCGGGCCGGCGGGCGACGCGGGATCCAGCACACGCAGGACATGGCCGTCGAAACCGGCGACGGTTACCCAATGCGCGCCCTGTTCGCGGTGCAGCCGCCACAGCCCGATCATCACGATCGGCATGTCGCCCCGGCGGATATGGTCGACCAGGCGGTCCAGCCGCAGCGGCTGGTGGCGGATTTCGGCATCGGTGCGGCGCAGATCGGCCAGGAATTCGCGTTCGGCCAGGTCGATGACCGCCTTCTTGTCGGGATCGCGCACGCTGTCGACGAACAATACGCCCGGCGGCGGGGCATAAACGGTTACGCCGAAACCGCGGCGGCCGGCCGCCAGGGCCAGGCCGAACGGGCTGCACCCGCCATGGCCCGAGGCCATGTAGATCGTCGTCGCCTCGCGCCACAGCCCGATTTCCGTGCCGCGGTCCAGCCGCGTGGCGGGGTCCAGCGCCGCCATCGCCATCATCAGGGCGCAGGGGCCGCAGGTGAATTCGAGGGTCTGGGCATAGAACGGCGGTTCGGTGCCCGATGCCGTCCACAGCGATTTTTCCATGACCACGGCGTCGGTGCCGTCCTGGTAGAAACTGCGCCGGCGGCCGACCACGGCAAAACCGCTATCGGCATAAAGCCGCAGGGCGCCCGCATTGTCGCAACGACATTCCAGCCGCATCAAGGCGCAGTCGCGGTCGATGGCCGTGGCAATCGCGCGGTCCAGCAAGGCGCGGCCCAGGCCTGAGCCACGCCGGGTGGGGTCGACGGCCAGCGAATAAAGCCGGGCGATCGCGGTCGCCCGGTTGAACAGGACGACCACGGCCCCGGCCAGCCCGTCATCCGCCCGGGCAACGGTGACGGCGGCCGACGGCGCCGCGATCAGATGCGCCCAGCTGCGCCGCGACAGGCGGTCGGTGGTGAAACAGGCGGTTTCCAGCGCCACCAGCGCATCGAGGTCGGCACGGCTTGGGGGTTCGAACTTCACCGATGGGGTCCTTCCCGGATGTCGCGCAGGCCGGGGCGGCATGCGCCTTCCCGCCGCCCCGGCCTGCGCGGGCTTCGGTCCGTCTCCCAGGGAACGAAGCGAAGCGATCACCCGAACAGGGTACCCAGACGGGGCCAGATTTCGGCGGGGCCGTAAACATAGAACCGCATGGCCATCGCCGCTGTGACCAGGATCAAGAAAGCCAGGAAGAATGCCACCGGCACCAGCAGGCGGCGGATCGGGGACGGGTTGGAACAGGCGGCGACCAGACGGTGGTCCATCGTGATCGACATGGCGGCGGAACCTCATGACCAATGACGTCGAACGGTCACGAGGATTAGGGGCGACCCGCATTGGCGTTCAATGCATGGCGCCGGCCGGTTTCATATAAGGACCATATAGGCCGTATATTTCCCGGCGCCGCGGGACACATGGAAAAGCTATGCGCCACGGTGCCAGGCTTGCGGCCATGCAATCCCCCGTCACCCCGCCCCGGCTGCTGTGGGCGCTGCGCCGCCTGGCCGGGCCGCCCCATGGTGGCCGGCTGCGCCTGATCGACCTGCTGGCCGTGCTGGACGACACGCCGGACGATATTCCGTCCTTGGTCGAAGCCCTCGATGCCCTCGGCCTGGTGCGCCGCGACGGCGGCTGGCTGGCGGTCACGCCGCAGGGCGAGGCGCTGGCCTATGGCGATTTCCGCGGCTTTGCCGTCTGGATCGACAGGGCGGGGCCGGCCGTGCTAGACGACGGGGCATTCCCCCGAGCCGGAGCCCGCGATGATTCCGCCGCTGATCGATGCCGCCCGCCTGCGTGCCCTGACGCCCTATCCCGCCCTGATCGCGGCGATGGGCCCCAAGGTGGTGCAGCCCCTGGCCTCGCCCGAGCGGCATGTCCATGACGTCACCGGCCAGGGCGATGCGCTGCTGATCATGCCGGCATGGCGGCCCGACGGCATCCTGGTGGTCAAGCTGGTCACCGCCTATCCCAGCAACCCCGCCCGCAACCTGCCGACCATCGCCGGGGTCGTGGCCGTGTTCGACGCGCCCACCGGTGCGGTCATCACCACGATCGACGGCACCGAGTTGACCGCCCGCCGCACCGCCGCCGCCGCCGCGCTGGCCGCGCAGAAGATGATGCGGGCCGACAGCCGGCGCCTCTTGGTCATCGGCACCGGCGCCCTGGCCGCCGAACTGGCCGAGGCCCATGCCGCCATCCACGATTTCGCCGAGATCGAGATCTGCGGCCGCAGCGAGCACAAGGCCGCCGCCGTGGCGCATGAGGTGCGCAGGCGCACCGGCCGCGCCGCTGTCGCCTCGACCGACATCCCTTCAGCCGTCGCGCGTGCCGACGTGATCGCGGCGGCGACCACCGCCACCGTGCCCTTCATCCGGTCGGCCGACGTGCGGCCCGGCACCCATATCGGCGCGGTCGGCGCCTTCACCCCGAAGATGGCCGAGATCGACGGCGAAACGCTCGTGCGCTCGACGCTGTATGCCGACAGCTTCGACAGCGTGCTGATCAAGGGCGGCGAGGTGGTGCAGGCCCTGAATGCCGGGCTGTTCGAGCGCAGCCATATCCGCGGCGGCCTGTCCGACATCCTGACCGCGACCGGCCCGATCCGGACCTCGGCCGACGAAATCACTGTTTTCAAGTCGGTCGGTTATGCCGCGCTGGACCTGGCCATCGCCGAATTCGTGGTCGAGCAGAGCGGCCGGGCCTAAGGACCGGCCTGCCAGTCGGCGTGCAGCGCGGCACAGGCCGCGACGGTCGCCCCGTCCTCGTTCGCCGCCGAAAAGCCGAAACCGTTCCACCGGTAGAGGGCGATGCGCGTCGCCGTCGTCGACGGATCGAGGCGGATGAAGGAATCGCCGCGGTGCAGCGCGCAAAGCAGGGTTTCCCCCCCGCCGGTTACCAGCGGCCGCGCATCGATCAGCGGCCAGGCCAGGGCAGAACCGCGCCAGCGCGCGATCAGGCCATGGTCGCCCAGCGCATAGACATAGGGCCGCGGGCTGTCCTCGCCATCGATCGGCGACGGGTGGCGTTCGATGGTCAGGACCATCGGCGGCCCGTCGGCCAGGAAACGCACAGGTTCGGCCGACAGGATCTGGCGCCCGGCCATGCGCCACGCCCGGCCGTCGGGCCGATCGCCTTCCACCACCATCGGCCCCGTCGCCAGCCGGCCGGCCGGCCCCCAGGGGCGCAGACGGTCGCCGTCGACCACCAGCCCCGGCCCGGGCGGCACGACGCAACCGTCGATACCCGTGCCGTCGCCCGCGCCGCCGGCCAGTTGCGGGAACGACGAGTTGGCCGGTGTCCGGGTGGCCAGGGCGCTGCATGACAGGCCGTCCGCGCCGATCCGGCAATCGGCCAGCATGCCCTGCTTGGTCGCCGGGTATTTCTGGTCGAAGACGTGATTGCCCAGCGAATAGAACACCGGGCGGCCGTCGACACATTCGGGCGCGATCGGCACATGGGGATGGCTGCCGATGATCAGGTCGGCGCCCTGGCCGATGAACCAGGCGGCCTGCCGCCGCTGATCGGGCTGCGGCCAGTCGCGCAGTTCGGCCCCCCAATGCACGAACACGACGACCCAGTCGGCCATGCGGCGCGCCAGGCGCAGCTTGGCCGCCGCCTCGCGCGACGGAACGGCGTCGGCCGCCCCGTCGCGGCCGGGCACCAGGTTGACGGCGACGATGCCCAGCACCCGCCGTCCCAGCCGGACGAAACCGGGCGACCCGGCAAAGTCGAGCCCGGCGATGCCCGCCTGGGTCAGCGCCGCCTGCGTTCGCGCCCGCCCCGCGGGCCCCAGGTCGCCGGCGTGATTGTTGGCCAGGCCGACGGCGTGAAAGCCGGCGGCGGCCAGATGGCCCAACATGTCGGCCGCGATCTCGAAACACGGCTCGCCCCCCTGCGCGGGGCAACCGCCCCCAGGCCCCACGGCCCCCTCGAAATTCGCCATGGCGAAATCGACCCGGCCCAGCGTGCCGAAATTCGCCCAGGGCGACTGGCCCCGGCGCAAGGCCACCTCGCGCGCGACTTCGCGCGCCAGCATGACGTCGCCCGCAAAGATCAGCCGCGCGGCAGGTTCCGCCCGGGCACCACCCCAGGCCGCGACCAGCGCCAGGGCCAGCACCAGGATCCGTGTCACGGCGCCTCGGGCGGGCAGGCCAGCCGGCGGTCGGACATGAAGCGGGCGATCCAGGCAGGATGAGCGGCGGCGGGTGCCATCCTGACCCAGGCGGCATCGTCGATCGGCCGGGCCGAGGTGAATTCGTGATAGGAATATACCGCGCCCTTGGCGATCTCGCGCCGGCCGAAGGACGGCATGATCTGGTCCCATTCCAGCGGCATGCCCACGGCCGCCTCGAGATAACCGGTCTGGCCGCTGCCGGCGACGTCGACGACCTTCATGATCGGATCGGGCGCCGCCAGGGCGTTCTCGTCCTTCGTCAGGCTGTAGAAGACCAGGAAATTATGTTCGGCCGCGCGCCCGACATAGAGGATGGCTTCATAATCCTCGGGCGTCAGCGCCTCGCCCCGCCCCTGTCTTTCCGCCATCGCCGCAAACCGGCGGACGGTGTCGCCCGATTCCTGCAGGCGGCGGATGATGCCCCCGGCCATCGCGTCGCTGGCGGGCCACAGCCGCCCGACCGTGGCCGCGGTTTCGTCGAACAAGGCGGCGATGGCGGCAAATCCCGCCGGATCGGGTTCGACATGGCCGCGCGGCGGGCGCATGACGATCGGCTCGAAACCCGCCTCGCCGCATTGCGCGGCAGCGGTGTCGTTCACCAGGACAGTGGCATGGCGTAGAGTGGCCCAGGATGCCAGCCCGGTCTGCAGCCGCTTGGCCTGCCACAGCGGCCCGGCCAGGCCGTCCGCCGCCGCCCATTGCACGGCCAGCGCATCGAGCCAGCGGGCATAAAGCGTCTGATGCGGGCCGGCACGCTCGGCCCGCACCCGCGCCGCCAGATCGCGCAGGCGCGGTTCCAGATCGGGGTAGTCGGCGAACTGGCCGTCATCGGCCAGCAGCGCCGTGGCCAGGGTCGAGCCCAGCGCGGCCGCGACGTCGAGGCCGCCGGGCAGCAGCCGCGGGCCCTTCGGTCCGCTCATCGGCAGATCGTCGTGATGGATGGTACCGTCGAGGATTTCGTTGTCCCAGCCCCATGACAGCGGGAACAGCCGCGCATCGCGCTGGGGCCGGCGCGCATAAGGCGCCGGCGCCGGTCCGCCGGCC
>Ga0206117_101270_pt1 | contig 13974 bp, 9 predicted proteins | sample 3A5Ametagenome_FD_177997 | JGI IMG/M metagenome (GOLD analysis project Ga0206117, IMG submission 177997) | Enriched microbial communities from leaf-cutter ant dump, University of Wisconsin, Madison, United States - 3A5A | ecosystem: Environmental > Terrestrial > Nest > Insects nest > Nest dump... | reverse complement strand
GAAGGCTATATAGATGAATTAGCTTTGGCGGGACACGATACTAGCCCTACTACAGTAGATTGGAACAAAGATGGTATTCCTGATTTATTGATTGGTGCAGAAGATGGCCATTTTTATTACATGTTAAACCCTAGAAGCAAAAAAAAGTAGCTCGTATGTTCAACAAAAAGGAGATTCAAATCACGCATGGCGAAATTGGACATACTTTAAATACAGGTCAGGTATTTTCAGCGGATAATGAATGGATAGTATTTGACCACCGAAATAGTGATGGAGATATCAAGATTACTGGAAGTATAGGAGTGGTTAACTTAAAAACAGGTAAGGAAAAGACTATTTATAGCGTTTCAAACCAAACGCAATATGGCCCAGGAGTGGGTGCTGCTAGTTTTTCTCCAAAAAAAAATAGAGTCATTTTTATACACGGTATTCGCAATGCGGATGTAGAAAAGCCATATGATTTTACGCGTAGAACTGGTGTGGCTATTGATTTAGAAAATCCTGAACAGCCCATTTTTATGGATGCTAGGAATATTGAACAACCTTTTACAATAGGTGCTTTAAGAGGAGGGACCCATGCCCATTCGTGGAGTGCCGATGGTAGCATGATTAGTTATACCTATAACGATTATGTGATGGAACAGCTGGCCAAGACCAATCCACAGGTAAAAGATTTGCGTACCATAGGTCTTATGTTTCCTAAAAGAGTACAAGTCCCTAATGCCGCCAATGTAGAAAATAACAATGGTGAAATGTTTGCTGTGCTGGCGGCAACAGTCACCGCAAATCCAAAACTTGGGAGCGATGAAATAGACAAAGCTTTTGATGAATGTTGGATTGGAAAAGACGGCTATCTTAAAGTTGATGGTAGTCGACAACACAAAGCTATTGCTTATCAGGGGAATGTAAGGGACGAACAAGGTAACACGATTACCGAAATTTTTGTGGCCGATATTCCTGATGATTTGAGTACAACGACTTTTGAGGAAAGCACTGCTGGTACTGAGTATACTAGGCCTGCTGTCCCTCAAAATATTGGTCAACGACGCATTACATTTACTGAAAAAGGGGTGAAGGGACCTCGACATTGGTTGCGAAGCAATGCTGATGGTAGTTTGATATTTTTCCTGTCAGAGGATGAAAATGGCTTGGTGCAAGCATTTGCTGTATCACCAAATGGAGGAGCTATTCAGCAAATCACTCGCAATGAATTTTCTATCAGCAGCCCAATCAATATCAGTCCAGATGGATTGTACCTTTCTTATATTGCGGATCAAAGCGTGTTCATCACTGAAATTGCTAACGGGAATTCACAGCGCTTAACCCAAAAATACAGTGCTCCAGAGCAGTTAAACGGTGCTGTAGTATGGTCTAATGATGGAAATACCTTGGCCTTTAATCGTTATGTGAAATCTGATAAAGGATTCTTTTTGCAAATATTCTTACTGAGGAAGTAGTTCATTAGTCATTGGTTCACTAGTTCATTAGGTATCATCCCATATTCCCCGTTCGAAAGGGCGGTGCATCTTAGACTTACGAAGTCTTTAGATATACAGAATTTAGACTTCGTAAGTCTGTAATCCAATCGTTCACTAACATTATTTCATATGCCTCTTAGAAAGCCTGTTTCAATAATTTTCGGAGGAGCGGACGGACGTCTATTCAAAGCAAAAACCTCGTAAGTTTTCGAAAACTTACGAGGTTTTTGCTTTAGCTTCACTTCATCTAAAGTATAGTTTTGCTAATTGGTTAATCTTTAAAAATCCTATTGTGCCCTAACTACGATGGCTTCGCTGTAAGTGGTTTTACCATCTTTGTCTACTTGCATTAGTCTCAAATATACAGCTTGGCCATTGGCAATGCTGCTATTTAGTGCATTTTGGTCGGAAATTATTCCATTATTGTTTTTCGCACAAGAAGCCACAAGGGCAAGTAAAAAGATAGCCACGGCCAAATTAGCCATGCGTCTTTTGAATCTAGGCATTAGTAACAAACCTAAAATGCCTAAACCAGCTAAACCTATAGTGCCTAAATTAATATCTAAGCTATAACTAGCCCCTTTGAGGGAATTCGCAGCATTAGCTTCTTTCCTTGCTAAATCTTTCCAAGTTTTGCCATCTATAGAACTTTGTACTACAAAATGACTGTTATTCATTTCACTAGCGGTTTCCCATTGCACATTGAGCTGACCCGATTTTTTAAGACTAGCGGCAAATTTTGTTAACGTAACGGGTAATGTAGTTGTAAAATGGTTGGTGGGAACAGTTACTGCAGTGCCATCTCCAGAAGCTATTCTTACCCAGTTGTTTCTATTTAATACGGCAGTTCGAATATCCGCAACAGAAGCATAGGGTTTACCTGCACCGTTAAATGCGGCCGCTTCAGCATTCAGGTTGTATCCATCACTAGCTCTAAACACTCCTCCAATCCAAAAAGCACTCGCTCCTGCCGTTAATCCAGGAGGGATGTCGGAAGTTACTAAACCTAATGATTGAGGATTGCCAGGAGTAGTAAGGTTGTCCCAGCCAGCGTCATTGGTAATCATGGTGTAATTGTTTACTGTACCCGTTTGAATGACATTCCAATGTAGGCCAGCCACTAAAACAGCACCAGGGGCATTGGGTTCTCCAGTATTGCTTTGAAATAAAGAAAGCTGATCGCCTGTGCCGCCCATAGACAGTCGGGAAACTTGTTGTATTACTGTAGCTACGCTATTTCCTTCTACTGAAGCAGCATAATAACCAGGAGTTAAAATCACGGAGACTTCTCTCCCTACAGGAACAGCTGTTGTAATGGTAAGCTTTACTGAACCTTCGGTATTCGCATTTGCAGCAGACCAAGAGCCATTTGAATACCCTCTATCGGTAATGTAAATTACGGTATTAACGGTCAGTTGTTTCAGTACTACAAAAGAAATACGATCAAATCTGGGACCTGTAGCGCTAATAGCAGGTTGGGAATCAAAACCTGTGAATAATAAATCGCCAGCAGCGAGTGTGGTTTGTGCACGCATAGTTGGAGCAACAAATAGCAATGCTAGGCCCAATAGAGAAGCAAATGTTAATTTTTTAATTTTAAGCATGTCGTTTTTAGATTTGTTGATGAAGGTATGGGTTTTTTTATAATTATTCTAAAATGTTGTATTTTAACGCTTAAGGATTGTAAATTGTTTGTGTGAATAAATTTGGTGATTAGTTCACTAGTTTATTAGGCATCATTCCGTACCCCCTTCTTTGAGAGCCTGCTCCGATAATTTTTGGAGGGGCAGGGGTAGGTTCATTTTTGGACTTCGTAAGTCTGTAATCTACTAGTTCATTAGGTATCATCCATATCCCCCTCTAGGAGGGGGCAGGGGGAGGTCTTCTTTAAAGTGCAAACCTCGTAGGTTTTCAAAACCTACGAGGTTTAATAAAAAATCAACTACTTAAAATTCCTGCCATCATGAAAAGCTTTTTCACCCATGGTAGGTGGAATATTACGGGTTTTGCTGCCATGAAGTTGTTGTAGTAAACCATTATAATTATGGCAGCGCTGTACCACAATGTGCACTACTTCTCCTTCGCGTTGTACTTTGCCCTCTATCATCAGTAATTTGGCTCCTAATATTTCTTTACGGAATTGGTTAAATAGTTTTTGATAAACGACTAAATTGGCAATACCAGTTTCATCCTCAATAGTAATGAAGCAAATACCGCTGGCAGTTCCAGGTCGTTGACGAACCAATATCAATCCTGCTACTTTTACTTTTTCTCCATCCTTGGCTTCATTCGCCATTTGGGTGCTCAACACCCGTAATGCCGTCAATTCTTGGCGTACAAAACTTACGGGATGTGCCTTCAGTGAAAGCCCTACATGGGCATAATCATGTACCACATGTTCTGAAGTTGGCATTAATGGTAAAGAAATTTGAGTTTCGTATTGGCTATTGTCTGCTTTTCCCTCAAATAAAGCAATGGGTCTATCGTGCAAGGCACTGATATGCCAAAGTGCAGTCCTTCGGTCCATGTTCATGCTCCTGAAAGCATCAGCATCGGCCAGTTTTTCCAAAGTACTTTGGTTAATACCGATATCACGTAAAGCAGCTAAGCTTTGGTAGCCCAATTGACGTTGAGCCACAAGAAAGTTCATTTCCTCTTCAATCAATCCTTTGGCCTGCCTAAAGCCTAGTCTAATGGCATAAAAATCTCCAACTTTATGGGATAGTGTATTGTCCCATTCAGAATAATTAATGTCGATAGGTAAAACCGTTACCCCATGTTTTTCAGCATCTATCACAATTTGTGCAGGCTGATAAAAGCCCATAGGCATACTATTGAGCAAGGCCGTAGCAAATACATCAGGATAAATGCATTTGAGATAACTGGAAATATAAACCAAAAGCGCAAAACTAGCCGCATGACTTTCGGGAAAACCATAACCTCCAAAACCTTCAATCTGTTTAAAAAGCCGCTCTGCGAAATCTGGTTCATAGCCTCTTCCAATCATCCCATCGATGAGTTTTTGCTTAAAGTTGGTGACTTTACCTACGGCCTTAAAAGTAGCCATGCTTCGTCGCAATTCATCAGCTTCTGTGGGGGTAAAGCCTGCCGCAACAATGGCAACTTCCATGGCTTGTTCCTGAAAAAGGGGCACACCACAGGTTTTTCCCAATATTTCTCTAAGTTCATCTGAAGGATATTCTACTTCTTCCTCACCATTTCTTCTTCGCAGATAAGGATGTACCATGTCGCCCTGTATTGGCCCTGGGCGAACAATAGCCACTTCAATCACCAAATCATAAAACTTCATAGGTTTCAATCTTGGTAGCATCGACATTTGCGCCCTGCTTTCAATTTGAAATACGCCCAAAGTATCGGCTTTGCTAATCATTTGGTAAACTTCATTACCTTCTTCGTGGGGGATATTGTGTAGGGTATGGTCCTGTTGATAGTGCTTTTTGGTTAAAGTAAAAGCTTTACGAATACAAGTAAGCATGCCTAAAGCCAATACATCTACTTTTAGGAAACCTAGAGCCTCAATGTCATCTTTGTTCCATTCTATGCAAGTACGGTTTTCCATACGGGCATTTAACGTGGGGCATAAATCTGTTAATTTCCCTTGGGTAATAATAAAACCTCCCGTATGCTGACCTAGCTGACGTGGAAAGCCCACCATTTGTGCGGTAAGTTCCAAGGTTTTTTGGAGTAATGGGTCATCTGGATTAAGGCCATGAGCCACTAGGCGTTCACGGTCAAAACCTTCATCGTAATGGCTGCTTACCGTTGCCGAAAGAATGTTAAGTGTATCTACAGATAAGCCCATCGCTTTACCCACATCCCTAACCGCTCCTTTACTATGCAATTGGGTAACCGTAGCTACAATAGCAGCACGGTCTCGTCCATACTTTTCGTAAATGTATTGCATTACCTCTTCCCGACGTTCGTGTTCAAAATCTACGTCAATATCAGGCGGCTCATTACGGGCATCAGACATGAAACGTGCAAAAAGCAGGTTGATTTCAGTAGGATTTACCGAAGTAATGCCTAAGCAGTAGCACACCACCGAGTTGGCAGCAGAGCCTCTTCCTTGGCAAAGAATATCGCGGCTGCGGGCAAAGCGCACAAAATCATACACCGTTAAAAAGTAGGAAGCGTAGTTTTTTCGGGCGATAAAATCCAATTCGTATTGGATGGTTTTTAGAACTTTTTCAGGAATGCCTTCGGGGAATTTTTCTTTGGCACCTAGCCAAGTTAAATAAATGAGTTCTTCCTGTGGGGTTCTTCCTTCAGAAGTAAGTTCTTCAGGATATACATATTTTAGTTCATCTAAGGAAAACTGACATTGCTCGGCAATAGACAAAGCATTGCTAATTGCTTGCGGATAGGGCCTAAACAAACGGTGCATTTCATCTACAGCCTTGAGATGCCTTTCGGCGTTTTCATGAAGTTTGTAACCAGCCGTATGAATGGTGCATTTTTCCCTCACACAAGTAAGGATGTCCTGTAGCTGTCGGCGTTGTGGTTCATGGTAATGTACGTTATTGGTAGCTGCCAAAGGGATGTTAAACTGCTGGCTTAATTCCGCTAATCTGAACATTCTTTTCTGGTCTGAACCTGTGTAGCTGCGGTTAATGGCTAAATAAAGGCTATTACCTAAGGCCTTTTGGTAATGTTGTAAATGTGTTTTAAAATCGGTTTCGAAATCAAAGTTTTGGTTGAGCGAATTGGGCGCAATGGCGATAAATAAGATATCCGCTTTGTACTGCCAAACATCAGCCTGATAAAGGTGGCATTCTCCTTTTTCTGCACGACTATTTCCCAAACTTAGCAGGGCTGATAAATTACTGTAGCCAGTTTTGTTGATGGGATAAGCTAATAGAGAAGGGCCATCCATTAAATCTAGCCTGCAAGCTGGGATAAGCTTGATGGGATGTTTTCTAGTGGTGATATGGGCACGTACAATACCCGCCAAGCTATTCCTGTCGGTAATGGCAATTTTTAGGTAACCTAATTGAGCTGCTTGAGCTACCAGTTCTTCAGGATGTGAGGCGCCACGCAAGAAACTGAAATTGCTAGTGGCCTGTAGTTCTACATACTCCATAAGCTAGGCAAAAAATCCATGAATAAACCATTGTGCAGCCACTTTGCTGTGATAATGCCCTAATCTGAATAGCCAATAACGCTGTCCTTTTTCATCTTCTACATAATAATAGTCGCGGTGTTTACCTTCGTTTAACCACCATTCTCGCTCAATCCTTTCGGGACCATCGGCTTTGGTAATGCGATGTAATTGACCTTTGTAGGTAAAGTTCATAGGAGGGTAATCGGGTATAGGGGCGCTCACCTGTATAGGTTCAGGTTGGTTAAGCAGTACCGTAGGTCTAAGCTTGTGGGTTTGCCATTCCGTTTCAGGGAGTTGTTGAGGGTCTGTTACGGCTTGGATACTGTGTTCGGGCCAGTGATGTTCCTGTGGCAAATATCGCCTGATGACATTTTTTCCCGCTTTGATGCTGATACGGTCTAATAATTCCGAAATTTCGGATAAATTGCTTTGGGCCTGAATTTGCCACAAGGTTTCTTGTTGTTTGGGTAATGTTTCTACCTTGGTGGCTTCCATAATGAATAGCTCAATGCCTAAATCAGGTTCAATTTGTTTGATTTTAAGTTCGAACAATTTGAAAAGATGTTGGATATGAATGGAAGCCTGATTGGTGCCAATACTGATTTGTTGTAGCTTACCATCAAGGCGATAGCATTTCAAGGTAGCGTTCCTAAAACCTACATCATCTTTTTGTAAGATGGTACATAAGTTTTCCAGCAAATTTTGGATGGCTATTTCAATCCCTTTGGCCGTTTGGATAGGTTCCAAGCAATGTAGTCGTTCTTGGTACGGATGCGGTTCCGTAATAGATTCAAATGCCTCGGGTTGATGACCTAAAGCTTGCCCAATACGCAGGTTAATCTCTTCTCCAAAACGTCTGCGTAATGTAGAGGGGGCAATATGGATAAAGCTATCAATGCTATGAAAGCCCAGTTTGGCTAAGCGTTGCAAGATGTTTTCCTCTAAGCGCAAAGCTTTAGCGGGCAAAGTTAATAAGGCTTGTAATTGGTTACCACTTTTGATGATTTGATTTTCTCCATAATGGGTAATAGCCCAAGCGGCACCTAAAGTGTCGGCCGTGGCTATTTTAAAATGATAGCCCGCATTTTTCAACCTGTTACTGATTTCTTGTAGGTAAGAAGCTTCTCCCTTCCATAGGTGGGTGCAGCCCGAAACTTCTAGAAATAAACCATCGGGAGGGCTTATGGCGATATTGGGGCTATAGCGAATGAACCATTCGGCCAGCATTTTTAACAGTTTTTGCTGACGTAAAGGTTGGTATTTAAAGGCTTGTAGAGAAGGTAAGGTAATTCTGGCATCAGCCAAAGGCATGTTGGGTTTTAGGCCTAGTTTTTTAGCTTGATGGCTAATCCCTATAATAATTTGTTTGTTGCGTTCATTTGCCACTAAAGCATAGGCTTGCCCATCCAGCTCTTTTTGCCGAATAGCCATTTGGTCGGTTACCAAATGCGGAAACCATATGGAAACGTAACGCTTGTTCATGAACCAATCGCATGTGGAATAAAGGTTTGTGGGATATTGTTTTCTATGGTTTGGAACAGGCCATTGTGCCACGAGATATTGAAGCTCGCCGTACTGCCATTGCGCACTTTGAGTAAATCTACCCGCCAATTCACCAAGCCTACTCCTGGCAATTGTGCTGGATTTAAACTTGTATTTGGACTAATTTGCCACCTAGCGGCACAAGCAGTGGCGTGTATAGGCCCTGTTTGCGTGCGTAAAATAAAACCCGTGACCTTGCTTTTTTCTACGGTAAGCTGTAAACGTTGCGATTGTGCAAAAGTAATAGTCTCTAATTCGCTAATGACCCCGCTAAGACTTTGACATTTTAAGGCTTCTTCGGTAGCCCAAAGGATGTCTTTTGGTTTTACCAGATTAATGAAGATAATTTGGTGGGCTGGAATACCAAAATAGTTTAGTCCAGGAGGAAATAATTGACGTTGTTTTCCAATCCATACGTAAATGCCTTGATGCGTGTTGAGCTTGGCTAGTAAGGCCATGATAAAGGCACTGGTGCAAGCGGTATGTTCCGCTTGTGTACTTACAAACTCGTGGATGGTGCCTGTAGGGAAAACCTGATTGGGGAAATGTTTTTCGATATAGGCAAAACCAAGTTTTTTTTGCTGCTCTTTAGGTTTTGTCTTGTAGCCCTCTAAATCGAGAATTTGTCGCTGGAGGCGCTCAATAACCGTTTGATGAAAGGGACTTTGCATTTTTGTTTTACTAAAATATTTAGCGAAAATAATAAAAATTTTAGTAAAACAAGTTTTAAGATGCTTTAATTTTAATCAAAAAAGTGATATAATAGATAGGAGGGGGCCCTGCTAAAATTTAATGAAGACTTAAAAGAAATAATTGCTTCAAAATAAAAGCGGGACTTGTAGGTCCCGCTTTTTAATATGATTATTCTGCTCTTTTCAGTCCAAATTTTTCTATTTTACTGTAAAGATGGCTTCGTTGGATATCAATATCGTCAGCCGTTTTGGAAACGTTCCAATTGTTTTTTTCCAATTTGAATTTGATGAATTCTTTCTCCGCAAAATCCTTGTACTCTTGGAAATTGCTAAAGCTATCGTAGTTAAAGCTGCCACCCTGACTGCCGCTGTTACTGTTAGGGTGGTTGGCACCAACATTAGTGCCTCCACTTGGATTGGCAAAAGCTACTACGTCTTGCTCGGTAATGGTTTTGTCGCTCAAAATAATCAAACGCTCAATCATGTTGCGCAACTCACGCACGTTACCTGTCCATGGTAATCTTTTTAAAGCATCCATGGCACCATCTGTAATTTTCTTGGTTGGCATACCATACTCGCCACAAATTTCCTCTAAAAAGCTTTGGGCTATTACAGGGATATCGTCGGTACGTTCGGTAAGATGAGGTACGTGTATATTGATGACATTTAAGCGGTGGTACAAGTCCATTCTGAAATTACCTTCTTCAATTTCTTTCAAAAGGTCTTTGTTGGTCGCTGCTACAATCCTTACGTTTACATCAATTTCCTTTTCGCCACCTACACGGGTAATTTTATGCTCTTGCAAGGCACGTAGTACCTTTGCTTGTGCCGACATGCTCATGTCGCCAATTTCGTCCAAGAACAAAGTACCGCCATTAGCCAATTCAAACTTTCCAATGCGTTGTTTTACCGCCGAAGTAAAGGAGCCTTTTTCGTGTCCAAAAAGCTCACTTTCAATTAGCTCTGAAGGAATAGCAGCACAGTTTACCTCTATCAGTTGTCCTTCGGAACGGTTTGATTTTTCGTGCAACCAGCGAGCAACCAGCTCTTTACCACTACCATTTGCTCCAGTGATTAATACTCTGGCTTCGGTAGGAGCTACACGTTCAATAGTTTCCTTTATTTTTCCAATGGTATCCGAGTTACCTAGGATATCACGGGTTTTACTTGCTTTTCTTTTAAGGACTTTTGTTTCGGTAACTAAAGAGCCACGGTCTAAACCATTGCGTACGGTAATTAGTAAGCGGTTTAAATCAGGGGGTTTGGAAATAAAATCAAAGGCGCCTTTTTTACTGGCTTCTACGGCAGTTTCTACCGTGCCATGGCCAGATATCATAATGAATGGAAGGTCTGGTTTAATGCCAAGCGCTGTTTCCAGCACTTCCATACCATCCATTTTATTCATCTTGATGTCGCAAAGAACGAGGTTGTAATCGTTCTTTTTAATCATCTCCAAGCCATCAATACCATTATCTATATCGTCGACTTCGTAGTTCTCGTATTCTAGTATTTCGCGAAGGGTGCTCCTTATCGCTCTTTCATCATCAATTATGAGCAGTTTTGCCATATCTGTATCTGGGTGTTTCTAGTGCGAATATATTATTTTTTGTGAAATGTATAGTTTTTTGTACAATTTGAAGAAAAAACCTCGCTAGTTTCTAACGTTTTTAGACTTATGAAGTTTTAGAAACTTTGTAAGTCTTGTAGGAGATAATGGCTATAGAAGAAAACTTCGCAGGTTTTAAGAACCTGTGAGGTTTAGAAGTAGTTTATTCATAATAAACAATAATTTCGTATTTTTGGAATATGGGCAGGTTGAAAATATACGATATCGATATTCCCCGTGAAAGCATACTAGCAGAACGGGAAGTTCTGTATTTAAGTAAATCTGCTGAACAAAAATTCTATGCATTACTTCGGCTTAATCGTATTTCTGTTCAATTAAATGGAGGTAATCCGTTAAAAGAACCGCAAGGTAAAGGGATTCTTATTCGTAAAGCAAAAAATAGCTAGGGATGTCTTTTGATAAAGAAAGTGCCGAAATGTTGCTGCTTTTGAGCATTTTTCAAAAACACAATGTTGATTATCTGATTGTTGGGGGCTTTGCCGTAAATAGATATGGTTACAGTAGAGCTACTGGCGATTTGGATTTATACCTAAGGGATACTAAGCAAAACCGTAAAAGCCTTATTGAGGCCATTGATGAAATGGGGTATGGAAGATACGATATGCTGATGGATACCCCAATTATTGCAGGTTATTGTGAAATAATGATGGACGATGGGATGTATGCTGATTTGATGACGGATATTCCGGGCTTGGATAAAACAAAATATGATGAGTATTTAGCTATGGCTACCGTTGATGTCATTGATGGTTTTGAAGTGAAGTTTTTGCATTACAATCATTTGTTGTCAAATAAAAAGGCTACTAATAGAATAAAAGACCAATTAGACGTGCAAGAATTGGAGCGTATTAATAAAAAAGACTAGCTTCCACGGTTTTTTATAAGGAGGTAAATTCATTTTTATTGAGAGTAAGAAACCCTGCACGTTTTGAAACCCTGTGAGGTTTGTGTAGAAGAAAGTGTAGTGACCAAGCAAGGGCAAAAGCGAAAGATGGCAATAGATAACCTCGAAATAAATCGGGACAATTGCCAAGTATTGATGATGTTCATTTTCAAAAGAAAACATCAGTTAAAGAGTTGAACAGTTCAATGATTAACAGACCAAAACAATTTGACAATTAATCAATTCAACAATTTCTCTAATCAGAAAAATACTTTATCTTTGCACCCAATTAATTAATTTTAAAAACTTTAATATTATTCAAGAATGTATTTAAGTACAGAAAAGAAAGCCGAAATTTTTGCAAAACACGGCGAAGTTGCAACCAACACTGGTTCTGCAGAAGGTCAAGTAGCATTGTTTACTTATCGTATTGCCCACTTAACAGAGCACTTGAAAAAAAATCGTAAAGATTTTTCTACTCAGTTAGCTCTACAAAAACTAGTAGGTAAACGTCGTGGCATTTTAGCTTATCTTTACAAAAAAGATATTGAGCGTTACCGTGCTATCATTAAAGCATTAGCTTTAAGAGATATCATTAAATAAAAGCTTTTATCAACTAAAAGCCATTCTTATTAGAGTGGCTTTTTTTAGTTTTAATACTCGAAAAAATAAATATAAACTCGATCTGTTCGAAAGAGGAAAAACAGGTCACAACAATTTGTAAATGAATGTAATAAAAAAATCGTTCGATTTGGGCGATGGAAGAATTGTAGAAATTGAAACTGGTAAATTAGCAAAACAAGCTGATGGTTCGGTAGTGGTAAAAATGGGTGATACCATGTTGTTGGCAACAGTAGTGTCAACCGTAGGTGCTAAACCTGGTACTGATTTCTTACCATTATCGGTAGATTACCAAGAAAAATATGCTGCTACTGGTCGTATCCCAGGCGGTTTCTTACGTCGTGAGGCTAAATTATCTGATTACGAGGTATTGATTTCTCGTTTGGTAGATAGAGCTTTACGCCCGTTATTCCCAGAAGATTACCATGCTGATACACAAGTAATGATTAGCTTGATTTCAGCGGATAAAAATATCATGCCTGACTGTTTAGCTGGTTTGGCAGCTTCGGCGGCGCTTTCTGTTTCAGATATTCCTTTCAATGGACCGATTTCAGAAGTTCGTGTAGCGAAAATTGATGGTAAGTTGGTAATTAACCCTTACTTAAGTGATTTAGAAAGAGCTACTTTAGAATTTGTGGTTGCTGGTTCTGCTAACGATATCGTGATGGTAGAAGGTGAGGCTGATGAAATTCAAGAGGACGAAATGGTTGAGGCATTGAAATTCGCCCATGATGCCATTAAAGTTCAATGTGCTATTCAAGTAGAATTAACTGAAGCGACTGGTAAAACAGTAAAACGTGAATATAACCACGAAGACCATGATGAAGCTTTAAAAGAAAGAATCTACGCAGAGACTTATGACAGAGTTTATGCTATCGCTAAATCTGGTTTAGGTAAAGATGAGCGTTCTGAAGGCTTTACAGCTATCATTAACGAAATTTTAGATGCTTTCCCTGAAGATACTGAAGATTTAACTAAGGCTTTAGCTAAGCATTACTACCATGATGTACAATATGATGCCGTACGTAATTTATTGTTAGATGAAGGTATTCGTTTAGATGGTCGTACCACTACTCAAATTCGTCCAATTTGGAGCGAAGTAGGTTACTTGCCTGCAGCTCACGGTTCATCGGTATTTACTCGTGGTGAAACGCAATCATTAACTTCGGTTACTTTAGGTAGCAAAGATGATGAGCAAATGATTGATGGTGCTTTCATCAATGGTTATAACAAATTCTTATTGCACTATAACTTCCCTGGTTTCTCAACTGGTGAAGTAAGACCAAATAGAGGTGTTGGTCGTAGAGAGGTTGGTCACGGTAACTTAGCAATGCGTTCTTTGAAGAAAGTATTGCCTACAGGTGCTGATAACCCTTACACTATTCGTATCGTTTCTGATATTTTAGAATCTAATGGTTCTTCTTCAATGGCAACGGTTTGTGCAGGTACTTTAGCATTAATGGATGCTGGTATTAAAATCAAAGCGCCAGTATCTGGTATCGCTATGGGATTAATTACCGATGAAAAATCAGGTAAATATGCTATCCTTTCAGATATTTTAGGTGATGAGGATCACTTGGGTGACATGGACTTTAAAGTTACAGGTACTAAAAATGGTATCGTAGCTTGTCAAATGGACTTGAAAATCAATGGTCTTTCTTACGAAGTATTAACGAAAGCATTATTGCAAGCAAAAGATGGTCGTTTACACATTTTAGGTGAAATGGACAAAACGATTTCTGAGCCTGCTGCAGATATGAAGCCACACGCTCCACGTATCGTTTCATTAACTATCGATAAAGAATTTATTGGTGCGGTAATTGGCCCAGGTGGTAAAATTATCCAAGAAATGCAACGTGAAACAGGTGCTTCTATCTCTATCGAAGAAGTTGATGGTAAAGGTATTGTAGAGGTATTTGCTGACAATAAAGCTGCTATTGATGCTGCTGTTGGTCGTATCCGTGCCATTGCTGCTAAACCAGAAATTGGTGAGGTTTACACAGGTAAAG
>Ga0206117_101269_pt1 | contig 13979 bp, 10 predicted proteins | sample 3A5Ametagenome_FD_177997 | JGI IMG/M metagenome (GOLD analysis project Ga0206117, IMG submission 177997) | Enriched microbial communities from leaf-cutter ant dump, University of Wisconsin, Madison, United States - 3A5A | ecosystem: Environmental > Terrestrial > Nest > Insects nest > Nest dump... | reverse complement strand
AGGATCAGCAAGGGAAAATTATAGCAAGCGCAGAAAAATTGTATCAGTCTTCACCAGGAAACGATACGGCAACCATCTTACTGCCTGTAAAAGATATCCGACCCTGGGATGAGTTTAATCCCAGCTTGTACCAGGTAGAAGTAAAGCTAAAAAATGCTGATCGAAACAATGTGCTGGATCAGCAAACCCGTCGCTTTGGTTGGCGTAACCTGGAAGGAGATAAGGCCAGGCTCAAGCTGAATGGGCGACAGCTATTTCTCCGGGGCACGCTCGAGTGCGCTATATTCCCGTTGACCGGCTATCCACCAATGGACAGGGCTGGCTGGACAAAGATCTTTACAACAGCGCGGCAGTATGGTTTGAATCATTTGCGTTTTCACTCCTGGTGCCCGCCAGAAGCGGCTTTCAGCGTAGCTGATTCACTTGGTCTTTACCTGCAAATTGAATTGCCCTTATGGATACTGGATCTCGGCAAGGATAAACCCACGCTTGATTTCCTGTTATCGGAGGCTGCGCAAATACTGCGTCACTATGGTAATCATCCTTCGTTTTGCCTGTTCAGCATGGGTAATGAATTGCAGGGAGACTTCGAATGGTTGAAACAACTGGTAACAACGCTGAAAAACAAAGATCCAAGAAGACTGTATGCCACAACCAGTTTTACATTTGAAAAGGATCATGGTAAATGGCCCGAAAAAGAAGATGAGTTTTTTGTTACCCAGTGGACCAAATTTGGCTGGGTACGCGGGCAGGGCGTATTCAATGCACGCATACCGGATTTCTTTACTGATTATTCAAATAATGTAAAGGAGGCACCGGTTCCTTTTATCGTTCATGAAATTGGGCAATATTCAGTTTATCCCGGCATGAAGGAGATCGATAAATATACCGGTATTCTCGACCCCCTCAACTTCAAAACGATCCGCAATGATCTTCGGGAAAAAGGAATGCTGGATCTGGCCGACAGTTTTAAAATGGCCAGTGGCCGGCATGCAGCCAATCTTTACAAAGAAGAGATCGAACGCATCCTGAAAACGGATGGCATCAGCGGTTTTCAATTGCTGGACCTCCACGATTTTCCCGGTCAGGGAACAGCGCTTGTGGGGCTACTCGATGCATTTTGGGATTCGAAAGGTCTGATCAATCCCACACATTTCCGCCAGTTTTGCGGACCGGTGGTTCCCTTGCTTCGATTTGCAAAAGCGAGTTATACAAATGATGAAGCTTTTACTGCATCTGCTGAAATCGCCAACTTCGGCGATCGCACGATCAACAAGACCGTCAACTGGAAAATAGAAGATGCATCCGGCAAACTACTGTACCAGGCTTCCTTCAATCATGCGCCTATACAGGTCGGCAACAGAACAGCCCTCGGACAATTATCATTCCCGCTGCATTCAATTACAAAAGCCACACAACTTACAGTCTCTGTCGCCATTAATGGTACGCCCTATAAGAACGAGTGGAAGATATGGGTGTATCCAAAAAAGCTTTCAGATGATCCCAGGACGGTTGGTTTTACAACAAGCATTACGGAAGCTCTTTCCTGGCTGAAGGAAGGAAAATCTGTGGTACTGAGTCCGGACACAGCAAAGGTGAATGGCGTGCCGGGTCGCTATACTACTGTGTTCTGGAGTCCCGTGCATTTCCCCGATCAGCCGGGTTCGATGGGAATATTATGCGATCCGCGTCATCCTGCACTCAGTGATTTTCCAACTGACCGTTTTTCAAACTGGCAATGGTGGGACCTGGTTGCCCGTTCAAAATCAATTGTTCTTGATGACGCCGATACGACTACAATCCCGATCGTTCGCATCATCGATAATTTTTACAAAAACCGTAAAATGGCGACGGTCCTTGAGTTCAAAGTCGGGAACGGCAAACTGATCCTTTCTTCGATGGACATTCATTCGGATCTGGAGAACAGGCCAGCGGCCAGCCAGTTGCGATATAGCTTGCTGCGATATGCGGCAGGCAATAAATTTTCGCCTCAAAAAGCACTCACAGAATCAGCATTTCTGGACCTTTTCAAGCAATGACAGTATGGTAACGCCAACTTTATCAATACGAAAAAAAATGCATCCGGCATCGCTGGTTATCCTGTTATTGTTGTGCCCGGCATTTGCAATGTCTCAATCACCACAGGCGGAGTCATACCGACTATCCCTGTCTCCCCAAAAAGAATATCAAACTATAGTTGGCTTTGGAGCCAGTGATGCCTGGCGTTGTGAATATGTAGGTAAAAACTGGCCACTTGCAAAAAAAGAAGCGATAGCTGATCTGTTATTCAGCAAGGATGCAACCAGTGCCGGAGCGCCCAAAGGCATTGGGCTGAGCATCTGGCGATTTTATATCGGGTCAGGCAGTGCCGAACAGGAAGAGAAAAGCGGAATTGCAGATGTGGACCGAAGAGCTCAATGCTTTCAGAATGCGGATGGATCCTATGACTGGTCGAAACAAGCGGGTCAGCAGTGGTTCCTGCAGGCTGCAAAAAAAAGGAATGTAGAAAAAATGCTTGCTTTCACCATTGCTCCCCCAGTGCATATCTCTGCCAACCAAAAAGCATATCCTTCCCCGAAAGACAGTCAAATGAATATCCTTCCAGGGAAGATAGCAGCCTATGCAAAATTTTTGGTTGATGTTTTAGCTTACTTCAACCGGCAGGGAATCTCGTTTGATTATATCAGCCCCGTCAACGAACCCCAATGGGATTGGAGTAAAGGGACCCAGGAAGGAGCAGGCGCCAGTAACCAGGAAATCTATGAGCTTACCTGGGAGCTGTCCAAAGAACTCGTTGCACAGCATTTATCTACCCGGATTGTTGTAGGTGAAGCGGGGCAATTACAACACCTGTACCAGGGAAAAGGCAAAGCAGAAAATCAGCTTGCTGCTTTCTGGGCACCGGGAAGCCCTGTTTCGATCAGAGACATTCCCCAGGTAGAAAAAGTGATTTCAGGACATAGTTACTTTACCACCTGGCCGTTCGATAAACTGATCAGTGTGAGAAAGCGCCTTACTGAACATTTGTCTGCTACTCCTGCAGCACCATCGTTCTGGCAAACGGAGTTCTGTATTTTGGAACACGGTATCAATGATCATGGCATCCATGCCGGGCGAAAGCGTGACACGGGCATCAACACGGCATTGTATTATGCAAGAGTAATACACGCAGACCTGGTGGAAGCTAATGCAGCTTCCTGGCAATTCTGGACAGCATTGACTGATGCTGATTTCAAGGATGGGCTAATTTACCTGGACCGGGGTGTTGATGATTCTGGCAGGGTATTACTGAACAGGGACCGGCTGCACGAAGACGGCTTTTTTCGTGCATCTAAAACACTTTGGGCATTGGGAAATTTTTCCCGCTTTATTCGCCCTGGGATGAAAAGAATTGAAGCTAGCTATACCTTGCCAACCCAAACGGCCGTGACTGACAGCAATTTCCTGGTATCTGCTTACAAGGGCGATAAAAATAAACTGGTAATCGTTGCTATTAATTACGCAGAGACTGAACGGACATTGCAATTGCCCGCTCAGGAATTTACATTTCCCGATTCGCAGGGTTTTGAGATATACACTACTTCCGGCAAAGAAAGTTTATCGAAAAGCAATAAGCGCAGCCATACGTTAACAATTGAACCCAGATCGATTGTTACAATAGTGGGGTGCCTGAAATAAGATCACCGACACGTCTTAACTGTACAATTTTTGAGCTCCTGTTGGGTTTCACCAGTGCTGTAGCTGCCGTAGTACTATCGGGCTGCTCCGTACGCCTACGCTGAAGCTTTGGCGAAAACGTACGAAGCCCGCCCAAAGTATTTCAATAATTTATTTACTCAGCAACCGTCTTTGCTAGGGGGACGTTTATAAATTATTTTACTATCTCGTTCTACATAGTCGCCCGATACTATAGGATATGAATACTTGGGCGCGTACGATACATTATGGCTTCTTATTATTATTTTGTCGTTAACTTTCAGGCTATGCAATTGCTGAAACTCATTAGGCTTTTCCGGCCCAAAACTGAGAATATAATCATTCCCATTAATCCTGGCCATTACTCCGAAACCTAATCGTGAGCCTGGTGGAAGGGAAAGAGAGGTTACAACAGCTTCCATATTGGTAAAAGCACTGGTATGCTTGCTTATTTTAGCAACACCGTCAAGCACTTTTTTACCTTCAGGAGACGCCTCCCATTGTTTGAACTTTATACCATCAGGGGTAGCCTCCCATTGTTTCAATCCGGCTTTCTTTTCAGCAGCAGAGAGTGGCTTTTGGGTTGATTTTTTAGGAGTGTCATTTTTGATTTCGCGATTAGCAAATACTAGTCCGCTTACCACAACCAGCGGTAAGATCAGCGCATAAATAACTTTTTTCATATTTTTTTGTTGGTTTAATTAACATAGATCTATCTCCTGGTAAAGCAGATCCGTTTAAAGTATTTCTTTTATTTTTCATAACCTTTTAAAGCAGGTGCAACAAAAGTACTTTGATCTCTATCAGACTTAGGGGCCTGGATTGTAAATAAAAGTGTAACCTTTGTAAATAATATCTTGACATTATGTTTGATAGCCGAAATCTCCTGTCCGGGAAACGTAAGTACCTGTCTGGATTGTTATTACTCCTGCTTATCTCTATAATCGGCCTGGCTTTCAGTATGGCTGGCAATGACGGCTATGATGTTGCCCGGAGAGAAATCTTACTCCGCCGGATCGGGCATGAAATATTATTACAGTCCGGCGACAGTACATCACGGGTACTTCCTGTAAAAAAGATAGCCGAAAATGAATACCAGGTCAGTTTTGAGAATGATCTTACTTTTCAACCCGATTCCCTGGTGAATATTACCCAGCGTTTGCTAGCCGGGGGGTCGCTCGCACGTGATTATGTTGTTAACGTACTGAACTGTGCAGATGCCAGTGTAGCTTATGGATATGCCATATCAAAAGATAAGAAAGATGATATTGTAGCCTGTTTAGGAAGAAAGCAACCCAAAGCATGTTACATGATCAACATTAAATTTAAATCAACGGCTATCATTACAGCAAAGGCTAAATATTTCCTGGGCGGCCTGGCATTTTTAGCATTGGCTGGATTTATTTTTTGGAAACCTGTTAAGCGAAAGGCTTTAATCGATAGTCAGGATACTGACTTGTCCCCCAGCCGGCATACGGATATGCTCACATTAGGGTCAATATCGTTTGACACAGAGGCCCGTAAGCTTATGATCAATGGAAAGACTATAGAGCTGACCAGGACTGAAACCCGTGTACTACGCATTTTCGCGATGTCTCCTAACGAGGTTATAGAGCGAAGCCAGCTACAAAAAGAGATATGGGAAGATGAAGGTGTTATTGTGGGACGCAGTCTGGATATGTTCATATCAAAACTTAGAAAAAAACTGGAATTTGATCCGAACGTCAGGATTGTGGTTATACGTGGTAAAGGTTATAAGCTTGAAATTGGTACTTAAGAAGAACCATACTATCTGGCTTCATCCGTATGCCTACGCTTTGTGGCTGCCGTAGTACTCTATCGGGCTGCGCCGGGAGTTTAGGGTGTGCTATGAATGAAAAGGCCGCCTTCGCTCTGCGAGCTTCGGCGGACAATGTCGGGATCACTGGACAAATGCAGAACCAGTTTATAGACGATCTTAACAAAATAGCTGGATTTTTTCCAGCCATACCGCTGTAATTATGATCTAAAGCAAATCAAGTGGGCTTTTAGAATTGCTTATATTTGAGAGTAAGCAGCAATTTTATTATGTCACCTTCATCCTTTAATTTCAGTTGGACAATTTTGTTTTCAATATTAATACTTGTTTCTTGCGGAGAGGCACCAAATAATCAAACTGACGCACAAAAAGTGGCAACAGCAACTATTCAGCCGATTGATACTTCATTAATTGCCATCATTCCACTTGACAACTCAGGAGATTGGCTGTTTGATAAGACTTATTCGCCATCAACTTTGACACAGAACGATATTATGGAAATTGAAAGGTTGCTAATTGACTGTATAAACAAATACAACAACAAGCTTTCGTCTGACACCAAGCAATATTTTTCCATTGACCTTAAACAACAAAAATATATGAGACAGTATGTTGCTGTAATCAACAAAAGCGGCGACAAAGAAGTATGGATTAATTGCCTTTGCCAGACACATGGGGACGATTGGAAAACCTCAATTATAATGGTTGACGACGGAGGCAATTGCTACTTCAATCTCAAAATCAACTTGACAAAAGAAAAGTGTTACGACTTAGGCGTGAATGGTTATGCCTGACGAACAAAAAAACTGCCGCTTATATTGCATTGGTAATATGCCGGAGTGAAGAATATGTTACCACATCGCCAATACTTCAACATATTGTATGCCATTTTATATGAAGCCTCTAATATTTATAGCATTGTTTTTTACAGCTTTCACAACTAAGAAAAGCCTGACAAACTCTAATGAGTTAAGTTGTGTGTTGACATCCGATAAAGCAGTCTATAAAGTTGGCGAGTTACCTAAATTGACTGTTGAGATTTCAAACAATAGCAAAGACGACATTTATTTAATTGGCGCACTGGATGGCTCTGACATTAAATGGCGTTTCCCATATTGTTATTATACTATTGACAAACCCAAACCAGACACACCACGATTACAAAGGTGCGGTAATATGAATACATTGAGAATTGCAGATTTTAAGTTAATAAAAGCAGGGCAGAGATTCAATCCTTATGAAAGTATTGATGACTATGGATTTTTCTCGGACTATACAACTGCAAACAAAGAGACGTTTAAAAATCCTGGCACTTATAAAGTTAAATTCCATTACTCGACAAACTCGTTGGACATAAACAAATTTATGGGTGACAAATCTTTTCGTTACAGCTCGGACTCAATCAGAATTGATAGTTTACTTAAGACAGTTCCCAAAGTAGACTTAACAAGCAATGAAATTATATTTAAAGTTGAGGAATAAAAACGGCATACACATTGGGTTTTGTGCAAGTGGAAATTCAGTTTTCCTCAGAACTCGATACAGCATGAAGTTTGGCAGGTTTCAGATAAAGAGGAAAATTACAAAAACCCGTTTTCCCGTCCGGTATTTATTACGACTTCAAAAATGAGACATTTCTAGCCAAAGAGGTCAGCGAATGGTTCTCCTGTATCTCACGTCTGAACAGCATTCCGGCCGATGACTCAAATAAGAAAGGCAACATTTCTGCTGCCTTGTCTTGTTTAGTCGGGAGAACTGGACAAATGTCGAACCAGTTTATTGATGAATTGAGAGAAATTTCTACCTTCCCGTTAATTTGAAGAACATTTACATCCCCTTACTCGCTCATGTTAGAAAGGCCCGCTCTTCCAATCTTGAAGATTGACGGTCTGCTTAGGCCTTAGACCATTTTGCTTGAAAATTACTTCATTAAATGAATTGCAAATTTGGAATCAACTATTAAATGCCGTAGGCTGATCAAAGGCGACACTCGATTAGAGGAATTTTGAAATATTAATTATAGTGGATGAAAGGGTCAGGTTATTGTATTCATAAAGAATCAATATATTTGCAAAATATGCAAACTTTATGAGCAAAAAAGCAATTAATAGGTTGAAGGTTGTGCTTGCAGAAAAGAAATTAAGCAGCAAATGGTTAGCAGAGCAGTTGGGAAAAAATGAGGCTACTATATCTAGATGGTGTACAAATGAGGTGCAGCCACCTATTAAAACCTTTGTAAAAATTGCAGAAAAATTAGATATTAAGTTGACTTCCTTATTTAACGATTAATGACAAATATTAATACAAGTACCAAAGTCCCTTTTAGGGTATCAGCTAGAACTGCTAAGCTTATCGGGTTAGAAAACTTTTCTAATGAAGAAGGTGCTATCATTGAACTGGTGAAAAATACCTATGATGCTGATGCCAGAAATTGTATTCTGGTTTTCGACCTCAAAAACAAAAATGTCTTAAATGAGGAAGGAACGGCTATTATAGATAAAGAGGGAAATGAGGTAAAAATAAGAGATAAAGAAAATAGCAAAATCTATATCATTGACAATGGCGACGGGATGACAGGAGATATTATCTCGAATCAGTGGATGACTATTGGTACTTCGGACAAATTGTATAAACATACTACAGATGGTGGCAGAGTTAAGACAGGCGCAAAAGGAATAGGGCGTTTTGCCTTAAATCGCTTGGGGCTTTTTACAAATATGCAGACAGTTTCAAAAGAAACGAATATAGGTTATGAATGGCTTGTGGATTGGAGAGATTTTGATATACCATCAGCAACAGTATCTGATGTTGAAGCTATATTAACACAAATTAGCGATTTAAATCTGAAAAAAGAGCTATTTAATAAGTTTGGTAACTCAACCTCAATTCTTGAAGCGGTTAATTCTATTGATTTTACAACGGGAACTGTAATTGAAATTTCTGAATTAAATGATGAGTGGGAAGATGAACAGTTAGACCGATTGTTTGGCAATCTAGAAATGTTACTGCCACCTAAAGAACAGTCCGATTTTAACATTCACCTACTATCACTTGATAATGATGATAAATACGGGCAAGTCAAGACAGCCTATTACGACGATTTTGATTATAAAGTAGAAGCCAGGTATGATAACAATAATGATGGCAAGCTCAACATAAAAGTGACAAGAAATGAGTTAGATGTTGACATATTAGAAAATAGGTATGTTGAGGTATTTAATTTTGAGTCAATGCAAAACTCGCCATATCGTTTAGGAGACTTTAAAGAAAAAAGCATAACAATTGTAGATAAAAGAATTGATGAAATTTTATCAAAAAATATCGACAGAGCATTAATTTCTAAAATTGGAAAGTTTGATTTTACGTTTTATTTTTTAAAGAACACCATTTCTGATGATAAGGCAGATGGGGACAAAAAAAAATATCCTTATAAACCTTTCGATAGTGGAAATAGGAAGACATGGCTTAAGAGGTTTGGTGGGGTTAAAATTTTCAGAGATGATTTTAGAGTACGGCCTTATGGAGAAAAAGGCGAGGATTGGCTAAAACTAGGCGCTCGACAAGCGGAGAGTCCGGGTGGAGCTGGGCAAAGATTAGGCGGATATAGAATTGGACCAAATCAGATCGCTGGAACAGTTAAAATATCAAGAATTCATAATCAAAGTTTCCAAGACAAATCAGGCCGTGAGGGAATTATTGAAAATGACGTTTTTGAACTGTTCAAAAATGTTATAAGAGAGATCATTTCTTTCTTTGAAAAGGACAGAAACGTTATAATGTTCCATTTATCCGAGCTTTATAAGCAGAAGAATGCTGAAGAAGAAAGAAAAAGAAAAGCACAAGAAGAATCGGATAAAATAAAAAGCGAACAAGAAGAAAGGGAGAATAATTCGAAAAGAGAACAGCCAGAAGATACGCAAGATGAATATACAGAGCGGGAAAAAGTATTAGCAGATGGTGTTCAAATCCTGACTAAAGAGGGTGAAAAGAAAGATGATGAAATAAGGCTCTTGCGAAGTTTAGCTAGTGTGGGATTAATTATTTCTTCTTTCGCCCACGAGGTAAAAAGTCTGCAATCCAGGTTGATACCTAGAACTCAGTTTTTACTAAAAGAGTTACAAAAGCATTTAGACGAGAGTTCATTGGCCGATTTGGACAAAGATGACAACCCTTTCTATATGATTAGGCTAATGCGAGAAGAGGATACCAAACTTAAGCATTGGCTTGACTATTCTTTAAATACTTTAAAACGAGATAAAAGAGAAAGAACAAACTTAGAATTTGGAGACTATTTTGAGCGCTTTAAATCGACCTGGATTAAAGCATTACGGCAAAGAGGCATTGAACTGGAACTGGTAAGTGATAAACAAAATCAATGCGTAATAAGAGCTTTTGAGGTTGATATGGACTCAATATTTAATAACCTTCTCTCCAATTCTATAAATGCCCTATATGGTTTTAACAGCGAGACAAAAAGAATCGGAATTAATTGGAAGAAAATTGACGAAAATGTAGAAATTATTTTTGAAGATAATGGCAAGGGGCTAGATGTTCAGTATAAAAATAACCCTGAAGAAATTTTCAACTTGCATGAGTCGTCGAAAAAGGATAAAAGAGGAAATATTATTGGAACTGGATTAGGTCTATATATTGTAAAATCTATCATTGAAGAGCATAATAATTCTTCAATATCGATTATCTCATTTGAAGATGGATTAAAATTGAAACTAACATTCAAAGCCAGAAAATGAAACATAAAATTGCCTATATAGATGAAAGTGATAGTTGGATAAACACATTTTATCAAACTTTCAAGGATGATTTTGAAATACTAAGAATTAAGGTAGACAAGAACTCCTCGGTTGAAGCCATATCCAAGACACTATTTGAAAGCGAGTTGGATGCAATTGTAACGGATTACTTGCTTGAGGATGAAGGAGAAGTCCCATTTAATGGTAATAAGATAGTTGAAAACATACGAAATTACAAACCTCATTTTCCAATAATTATGCTGACAGCTTACGAATCGCAGGCAATCAATTATATGGACGATGTACATATAATCTATGGAAAAAATATTTTGGACGGAGAAAGTGAAGAGGAGTTGGCTTTGTTTAAATCAAAAATCACAACCAATATCGATAATTACTATTCAAAAATAGAAAATACCAAAAATAAGATCGAGGAATTAATTAAAAAGAGGAATGAGCAAGAGTTAATAATAGCCGAAGAAGAAGAACTTGCCAAGCTTTTTATCCTTTTGGATGAGCTAGAACCAGAAGGTAAAGACTTGCCTGCCAATCTGGTACAAAAAGAATCGATTACAAAATTGAATGATTTTGTGAATGAAGCTAGAAAAATTTTAGAAGAGTTAAAAAAAGTGAATAATAAATGAGTTTCCGTCAGCAAACTCCCAAAAGGAGATTAATTACGAATATTGTTGCTCATTACAGCGATCATAGAAATGATTTACATATAGACTTTAAAGGTAGATGCGGATATTGTAATGACATTCATACTTGGAGAGTGGCTTCTTTTGAAATTGACCACTTCATACCGCGAATGAAAGACAAAAAGCCATTTTTGACAATTAAGACGGAGACAGATTACTCTAATCTTGTTTATTCATGTAAGTCTTGCAATAATTCAAAAAGTAATAAATGGCCATCAAACGACCAAAATATTCATAACCAAAATAATGAAGGATTTATTGATCCTTGTGAGGATGAGTACAATGATCAATTTACTAGATTAAATAATGGTCAAATAAGGCCTACTACTGCTTTGGGGAACTGGATATACAATGCGCTAAAATTACATAAACCCCAACATGAAGTTATTTGGAGCATTGAACAGGCGACTGAACTAATAACAGAGGCTAAAGAGTTGCTAAATGGAATTTCCGACGAGGACCTAGCAAAGAAGACAAAAGATTCTTTATTGGCATTTTATGATAAGTATTTTGAGTATACTAATCAATTAGGAAATATTTGATGAATCAAGCTATAAACAAGTTTCTTAGAAGTTATTCCTGTAGTCCAAAAGACGTTGACAGGATTCTTATCTCCGCATATTTGCGAATTAATAATTTGGCGGTAACCAATAACAAACTACTGCAGCCTTATATTATCACTAGTAAAAATAGACAAGAATTCAAAAAGTTACAGGAATTCGAGTTGCTTGTAAATCAGATATTTCAACCTTTTTCTTTGGAAGGATTAATTGAGCTTTTCGAATTTGTTATTTCTCCTGAAGATAAAGTAGTAACGGGGGCCGTATACACTCCTTCAAATATCCGAAATTACATCGTAGACCAAAGTTTATCAGAGTTTACAAATTTTGAAGATGTGAAAGTTTGTGATCCTGCATGCGGTTGCTCTGGTTTTCTTTACACAGCAGCGAAAGCTATTCAGAAAAGAACAGGTAGGACATATACAGAAATATTCAAAGAAAATATCTTCGGATTAGATATCCAAGATTATTCCGTTACCAGATCAAAATTGTTGCTTACGCTTTTTGCCTTAAGTGAGGGTGAAATATCTCAAAATTTTGAATTCAATTTGTTTCAGGGTAACGCTCTTAGTTTTAGGTGGACTGAGCATATTAAGGACTATTCAGGCTTTCAGATCATAATCGGGAATCCCCCATATGTATGTTCCCGTAATATGGATGAAGATACGCTAGGACTGCTGGCAAACTGGAGTGTTACCAAAAGCGGTCACCCAGATTTGTATATTCCTTTTTTTCAAATAGGATATGAGAACTTAGCTAACAATGGCGTTCTAGGATATATTACCGTCAATACATTTATTAAAAGCATTAATGGAAGAGCTTTACGTAGCTATTTTTCAGAAAATGGTATCGCCCTTAAGATCATCAATTTTGGAGGCGAACAAATATTTAAAGATAAAAACACTTATACTTGCTTATGTTTTCTGAATCGAAAGCAAGGTTCGATTTTATACAGACGTAGTATAAGTTCATCACTTGAAGATTTAGATCCTAATTCATTTTTTGAATACTCTTATAACACCCTTAACCATCATGATGGATGGAATCTTGTTGATTCTTTTAGTAAGAACGAATTTATCAATAAAGTAGAATCCGTTGGTAAACCATTTAAGGATTTATTCAGTACACGCAACGGTATTGCTACATTAAAAAATGATGTTTATAAGTTTAAACCTATTAGACAAGATCATGACTATTACTACATGATCAAAGATGGTATAGAATATCCGATAGAAAGGGATATTTGTAGAAGAATTGTGAATGCCAATAAAGTTAAAACAGAAAAAGACCTTATCACAAAGGAGGAAAAGATAATTTTCCCATATACCCAGGACAATAATAAACTGGCTATTCTTCCTGAGATTGAATTTAAGAGTAATTATCCCTGCGCTTATAAATATTTAAAAAAGAAAAAAAAAGAGCTTAGCAAAAGGGATAAGGGTAGCGTAGAAAATTACGAATCTTGGTACGCCTACGGCAGAAGGCAGTCGATGGATACTTATGCGTACAAACTATTTTTTCCTCATATTTGCGAAAGACCGACTTTTGTAATCTGTAAAGATGCAGAATTGCTTTTTTATAATGGGATAGCAGTCGTAAGCGATTCGCTACAAAGACTTATGGTGTTACAGAGTTTACTTGAATCAGATATTTTCTTTGAGTATATAAAAAATACTACCAAAGATTATTCGTCTGGATATATCTCGTTGAGCCGAAACTATTTAAAAAATTTCGGTATCCCTGAGTTGACAAGTGAAGAAAAGAAAACTTTAAAAACGGAAATAGATCCTAACCAATTTTGGGAAGGAATTTATAAACGTAGTATGAGAACTACTGTAGTTAATAAAAGCTTAGAATTACCTGCGACTTAATATCGGTTTGTGGGATTTCGGAATTGAATAACTTTTAGGTTTTACCTTACTGTGTAAATGTTGAACAATTTGGATAGTATAAACAAAGGTAGAGGGCTATTAATTAATTCCATGTTCTCTAGGCAAACTACATCCGGGATGTTCAGTCGGACTGCTGGATTCCAACCTATACAAATTACTCCTTCACAATGGATTAACTTTTTTGCAGCGAAAAGAGGTGAAATTTATTCGAACAAAAAAGGCTTCAAGTTCAATGACTTGAAGCCTTTTTATTTTCTGTCGGGATGACTGGATTCGAACCAGCGACCCCGTCGTCCCGAACGACGTGCGCTACCGGGCTGCGCTACATCCCGAATTCCCCCGGAAAGAGTCCCAAAAATAACAGATTTTTCCCCATAAAAAGATTTTACCCCACCACCCTCTCTTCCTGAATATTTGATTCCCGCAAACTATTGTTTCTTTTTCGCTATTTCTCTTGTAAGTGCCCCTATATAACAGACAGTTTAAAGTTAGAGCGAAAAGCTTAAATTTAAACTGAGATATGAAAAAGACACGATTTACTGAAACGCAGATAGTTTCTGCGCTTAAACGCCAGGAAGGCG
>Ga0206117_101268_pt1 | contig 13981 bp, 13 predicted proteins | sample 3A5Ametagenome_FD_177997 | JGI IMG/M metagenome (GOLD analysis project Ga0206117, IMG submission 177997) | Enriched microbial communities from leaf-cutter ant dump, University of Wisconsin, Madison, United States - 3A5A | ecosystem: Environmental > Terrestrial > Nest > Insects nest > Nest dump... | reverse complement strand
GGCCGCATCGCCGAAAGCGGCGACCTGGCCCTGGCCCGCAGCATCGCAGAAACCGGCTTTGCCCGCGCCAAGGCTTGAGGTGGCCGGTATGAGCGACATTCTTGATATCCCCTACGCCCAGGAGCGCCTGCAAACACTCGGCTGGATCGCCCGCCACAGCGAAGCCTTCCACCACCTGCCCCCGCCAGCACTGGAAGAATGGCTGGGTGGCCAAGCCGCCGGCCCTGCAACGCAGCAGGACTGGCAAGTGACCGTGCAAAGCGGTGCGGCAAACGTCAAAGTGCAGCAACTCAGCGCCCTGGATGCTGCCCAGCGCCAAACCCTGTTTGCCGACCTGCCCGCCCCCAGGGGCGAAGCGGCCCCTTTCGCCTGGGCGCACCGCGCCCTGTGCCGCCAGGGCACGCGCGTGCAGGTGGCCGCCAGTGCGGATACAACGCCGGTGCGCCTGCACATCCATCACACCGCCCATGATGCCGTGGACGCGCCCCTTCTGGTGCTGGACGTAGCCCCCGGCGCACGCTGCCTGCTGCTGCATACCCACAGCCGTGGAGCCAACCTGGCGCAGATCACGCAAAACCTGCACATGCACATTTGCCTGGGGGAAGGTGCCGTGCTGCAGCACCTGCGCATTGCCGACGTCCACGCGGACGACCACCTGGCGCATACACAGAACGTGTCTATTGAAGGCCACGCCCGCTACCACCAGGCCCTGTGTACCAGCGGCTGCGCCTACCAATTGCAACGCAGCGACGTGAATCTGCGCGGTCCCGGCGCCCAGGTGCGCCATGCAGGTCTGCTCATCACCGGCAGCCTGAACGTGGACCAGCAGGTCTACACCCGCCACAACGCGCCTGATACGGACAGCCATGTGCAAATGCTGGCCCTGGCCAGCGGCAAATCCCGCAGCGTGGCCAATGCCTTTACCTACATCGCCCCTGGTGCGCAAGACGCCAATGTCCACCAGCGCCTGTGGGGCATCGCGCTGGACGGCCAGCCGCGCCTGATCCTGCGCCCGCACCTGGAAATCCTGCACGACCAGGTTGCCGCCGTTCACGGCGCCACCTGGGGCGCGTTGCCGGAGGATGCCGTGTTCTATGCACAGCAGCGCGGCCTCGATCCTGCAACGGCACGACGCCTGATCATCGAAGGCAAGGCCCGCGCCCTGCTGGAAAGTGCCCTGCCCAACATCGAAGGCGATGAAGACAGCGCCAGCGCCCTGCTCACCCATTGGCTGGAAGACGACTGGCTGGCCCAGGCCATCACCGCCCACTTGACCAAGGAAGAGGTATGACTGCCGCCGCAGAGTCCCCCCTGCTCCAGCCTGCATTGCTGCGCAGCCTGTTTCCCGTGCTGCAACAGCAGGTCAAGGGCCAGCCCCTGGCCTACCTGGACAACGCTGCCACCACGCAAACCCCGCTGCCGGTACAGCAGGCCATGCTCGACTTCGAGCAGCATGACCGCGCCAACATCCATCGGGGTGTGCACACCCTGAGCCAACGCGCCACCGACGCTTTCGAGGCTGCCCGCACCACGCTGAAAACCTTCATCGGTGCCGGCAAGGAGCATGAACTGGCGTTCACCAGCGGCACCACCGAAGCGCTGAACACCGTCGCCCAGGGACTGTGGGCCGCCGGCCCGGACAAAGCCTGGCTGCGTCCGGGCGATGAAATCATCGTCAGCGGCCTGGAGCACCATGCCAACCTTGTGCCCTGGCAGCAGGCCGCCCGCATGACCGGCGCCAAGTTGCGCGTGCTGATGCCCGACGCCCAGGGCCGCCTGCACATCGAGGATTTGCAGGCGCTGCTCAGCGATAAAACCCGCGTTCTGGCCCTCACGGCCGGGGCCAACGCCACTGGCGAGCGCCCGCCGTACGAAGCCATGCTCTCCCTGTCCAAGCAAGCCGGGGCACTGACCGTGCTGGATGCCGCCCAGGCCGTGGGCCACACCATGCCGGCCATGGCCGATCTCGATTGCGACTATCTGGCTTTTTCCGGCCACAAGATGTACGGTCCGATGGGCACCGGCGCCTTGGCTGGCAAGCGCAAGGCGCTGGAACTTTTATATCCCCTGCGGCTGGGCGGCGATATGGTCGAATGGGTCGAATACGACCGTGCAGGCTACGCTGCCATCCCGACTCGCCTGGAAGGCGGCACGCCCAACGTGGCCGGTGCGGTCGGACTGGCGGCCGCCGCCCGGTTCATCGAGCAGGTGGGCCGCAGCCGCATCGACGCCCATATTCACCAACTGCGTGCCCTGGCCGTGACGGGCCTGCAGGCGCTGGACGGCGTCACCGTCTTTGCAGCCCAGTCCCCACAGGCAGCGTTGGTTTCCTTTGTTGTGCAGGATGTGCATCCGCACGACATCGGCACCCTGCTGGACGAGCGCGGCATCGCCGTGCGCACCGGCCACCACTGCGCCGAACCGCTGCACAACCATTTAGGGCTGGGGCCGACCACCCGTGCCTCGTTCGCCCTGTACAACACCGAAGCAGAGGTTGCCCGCCTGATCGACGGCGTAGCCCATGCACTGAAAGTTTTACGATGAGTTCTGTAGAAAACGATCTCTACCAGGAAGTCGTGCTGGAGCACAAGCGTGCGCCACGCAATTTCGGCCACCTGGAGCACCCCAGCCACCAGGCCCAGGGCACCAACCCCTCCTGCGGCGACCGCGTGGCCGTCGAGCTGCTGCTGGACGGCAACACCGTGCAGGACATCCGCTTCAGCGGCCAGGGCTGCGCCATCTGCATGGCATCCACCTCGATGATGACCGAGGCCGTCAAAGGCCAGGACGTGGCCGTCGCCCAGGAGCTGCAGCAGCACTTCCGCGCCGTGCTCACTGGCGAGGAAGACCCGGAAGAAGCCCCCCTGGGCAAGCTGGTCAGCCTCTCGGGCGTGCGCCAATACCCCAGCCGCATCAAATGCGCCCTGCTCGGCTGGCACGCCCTGATGCACGCTATTGCAGGCAACCAGAATGCTGCCAGCACCGAAGACGGCATTCCCGCAACCGAAGGGGGTGCCGCATGATGAACCGCCGCCAACGCGAGGATGTGCTGGTGCGCCGCAGCGTCACCGTCGAAACCATTCCCAGCGGCCAGCCCTTTGAACTGCACGAGGGCCAACTGGCGCAGATCACCCAGGCGCTGGGCAGCTCCTTTACGCTGGTCGTGGAGGGTCAGCTCGTGCGCCTGCGTGGTGAAGATGCCGATGCCATCGGCAAGGAGCCGCCGCAAAGCATCGTCGTGCCGGAAAACGTCTCGACCGCCGAAATCGAACCGCTGATCTGGGAAACACTGCACACCTGCTACGACCCGGAAATCCCGGTGAACATCGTCGATCTGGGGCTGGTTTATCGCTGCGAAGTCGAACCCATCGATGCCCACGGCGATGTGCGCGTGACCATCGACATGACGCTGACCGCCCCTGGCTGCGGCATGGGCGAAGCCATTGCCAACGAAGTCTGCGACAAGGTATTGGCGCTGCCGAAGGTGGAGGACATCACCGTGAACCTGGTGTTCGACCCGCCCTGGACACGCTCCATGATGAGCGAAGAGGCCCAACTGACATTAGGTTTGTAAGCCTGCAACTTGCCCATCCGCCCTGGCCGATGGGCTTTTTTTTAGCCAGCATGTTCCGCATCAATGGTGGGGTTGATGCGCCTTGCCCTGGTGCAATGCCCGCGTATTTTCCTGGGCAACCAGCGCAAACTGCGTCTGCAACACGCTATCCTGCACACCTTTTACGGAGACCGCAATGCGCATTGAAACCCTGGCCGTCCATGCCGGCTACCAATCCGATCCCACCACCCGCTCGGCCGCCGTGCCGCTGTACCAGACCACCTCCTACACCTTCGACAACGCCCAGCACGGCGCCGATCTGTTCGACCTGAAGGTGGCCGGCAACATCTACACCCGCATCATGAACCCGACCACCGATGTGCTGGAGCAGCGCGTCGCGGCCCTGGAAGGCGGCATCGGCGCCCTGGCCATGGCCTCGGGCATGGCCGCGATCACCGCCGCCATCCAAACCATTGCCGAGGCGGGGGACAACATCATCAGCGCCAGCACCCTGTATGGCGGCACCTACAACCTGTTTGCCCACACCTTCCCCCAGCAGGGCATCGAAGTGCGCTTTGCCGACCCGCGCGACCCGGCCAGCTTCGCCAAGCTGATCGACGGGCGCACCAAGGCCGTATTCTGCGAATCCATCGGCAACCCGCTGGGCAACGTGACCGACATCCGCGCCCTGGCCGACGTGGCCCACGCCGCCGGCGTGCCGCTCATCGTGGACAACACGGTGCCCAGCCCCTATCTGTGCCGCCCGTTCGAGCATGGCGCAGACATCGTCGTCCACGCCCTGACCAAATACATGAACGGCCACGGCAACAGCATCGGCGGCATCATCGTCGATAGCGGCAAATTCCCCTGGGCGGAACATAAAGAACGCTTCAAGCGCCTGAACGAGCCGGACGTCAGCTACCACGGCGTCGTCTACACCGAAGCCCTGGGCGCCGCCGCCTTCATCGCCCGCGCCCGCGTGGTGCCGCTGCGCAACATGGGCGCGGCACTCTCGCCCTTCAACGCCTGGGCCACGCTGCAAGGCATCGAAACCCTGCCCCTGCGCATGGACCGCATCTGCGCCAACGCACAAAAAATCGCCGAAACGCTGCAAAGCCACCCCAAGGTGGAATGGGTGCGCTACGCCGGCCTGCCGGGCCACGCCGACCATGCCGTGGTGCAGCGCCAGATGGGCGGCAAGGCATCGGGCATCCTGTCGTTCAGCCTGAAAACCGCCCCCGGCGAAGACGCCCGCGCCGCTGGCGCCCGCTTCCTGGATGCGCTGCAACTGTTCCTGCGCCTGGTGAACATCGGCGATGCCAAGTCGCTGGCCACGCACCCGGCCTCGACCACGCACCGCCAGCTCAACCCCGAGGAACTGGCCAAGGCCGGCGTCACCGAGGGCATGGTGCGCCTGTCCATCGGCATCGAACACATCGACGACCTGCTGGAAGACCTGAACCGCGCCCTGGAAGCTGTTTAAAAAAAGAGAGCTGTTTCCGCTTGAAAACAAAGGATTTCAGATGCAAAACAATCTGAAATCCAATAATGATCAGCGGTAACAGCTATAAAAAAAGCGCCACCCAAATGGTGGCGCTTTTTTCTGGAACCTTGGAGTCCTCACGCAGCCAGGCTGCGTTTCAAGGGACAGGCTTTAGAAGCGGTAGCCCAGGCCCACGCCGACCAGCACGGGATCGACCTTGAATTTGCCCAGATTGGCACCGGCTGCATATACGTTGGTCTTGATGTAGACCTTCTTCACGTCGAAGTTGATCGACCAGTTCTTGTCCAGCGCGTAGTCGAAGCCCACTTGCATGGCCGGGCCCCAGCTGTTCTTTTTGATGCTCACGCCCGGCACGTCCAGATCCACGTTGGAGAAGCGGGTGTAGTTAATACCGGCGCCCACGTAGGGCTTGAAAGCGCCCAGTTGCGTGAAATGGTATTGGGCCAGCAAGGTGGGAGGCAGGTGCTTCAAGGTACCGATCTTGGCACCGTTCAAACGCAGCTTGTGCTTTTGCGGATAGGTCAGAATCAGTTCGGCCGCAAAGTTGGGCGTGAAGAAATAGGAAATATCCAGCTCAGGGATCACCTTGTTGTTGATGGACAGCCCGTCCAGCGGGGTGCTGTCCTTGTTGGCGCTGTCCAGATGCACGGCACGGGCACGCACCATCCACTTGCCGTCTTGTTGGTGTTGTTGCGCCATGGCAGCGCCGGAAGTCAGGGCACACAGGGCAGCAGCTGCCAGCAGGGTTTTCTTCATCATGGTGAAAGGTATTCAAGTGTTGTCCGGGGACGACCCCCGTGCTGCGTATTAAGCCCATGAGCAAAATGGTCAAATTTGCTTTGCGTCAAAACTTAGTAATTTCCCGTAAGCGCTGTGGATTTTTCTCCACATACTTTTCCGACACCCGGCCCCCATTGAGGCTGCATAAAAAAATAGCTCCCAATGCTTGCCAATAAAGCGTTGGGAGCCGATTTCTCCACTGCCGGAAGATTTCTTCAATGTGCCCAGCGCTGCGCCCTGGCCACGGGATCGGGCGTATTGACCGGCGTCAAAGGCGCCTGCCCGTGCAGCACGGCGACCAGGTTGTCGGCTGCCAGTTGGCACATCTTGCGCCGCGTGGCCTCGGTGGCGCTGGCGATATGCGGCGTCAGCACCACATTGGGCACGGTCAGCAGATCGGGATGCACCTGAGGCTCCCCTTCGAACACGTCCAGGCCCGCAGCTGCAATCTGCCCGGTGCGCAGGGCCTGGGCCAATGCAGCATCATCCACAATGCCGCCCCGGGCAATGTTCACCAGGGTGGCGCCGGGGCGCATCAGCGCCAGCTCGTGGGCACCGATGGCATGGTAGTTCTGCGGCGTGAACGGCAGCACCAGCACGACGTGATCGGACTGGCGCAGCAGCGTCTCCTTGTCCACATACCGAGCGCAGCAGTCGGCCTCCAACGCTGGCGCCAGCTGCGAGCGGTTGTGGTAAAGCACCTGCATCCCAAACCCCTTGGCAGCCCGCCGGGCAATGGCCTGCCCGATGCGCCCCATGCCAAGGATGCCCAGGGTGCTGCCATGCACCTCGGCCCCCAGCAGCATGTCGTAACGCCACTCGCGCCACTTGCCCGCCCGCAGAAAGTGCTCGCCCTCGGTAATGCGCCGGGCGGTAGCCATGAGCAGGGCAAAGCCAAAATCGGCGGTAGTTTCCGTGAGCACATCCGGGGTATTGCTGCCCTGCACCCCGGCAGCGGTCAGCGCAGCGACATCGAAATTGTTGTAGCCCACCGTCATGTTCGCCACCGCCTTAAGCTGCGGGCAGGCCTCCAGCAAGGGGGCATCGACCCGTTGGATGCCGGTGGACAGAAGGCCGTCCTTGCCTTGCAACTGGGCAACCAACTGCGCTGCATCCCAGTCGGTATCAGCCTGGTTGTCCTGCACCTCGAAGTGCTGGCGCAGGAAATCCACCACTTGCGGCGCAATCGCTCTGGCAATCAAGATATGGGGACGCGGCATCGCTCTCACCTTTCGTTCAACGGAAGAAAATAAAAGTCATCACAACAAACAGCGGTATCAGAATGCCCCCCGACCACAGCATGTAGCCAAAGAAGCTGGGCATCCGCACGCCACGGTCTTCGGCAATCGCCTTGACCATCATGTTCGGGGCATTCCCGATGTACGTATTGGCCCCCATGAAGACAGCACCGGCCGAAATGGCAGCCAAGGTCGTGGCCATTTCAGTAGTCAGTTGGGCCACATCGCCTCCGGCCGTATTGAAAAATACCAGGTACGTCGGCGCGTTATCCAAAAACGACGACAGCGCCCCCGCAGCCCAGAAATACATTGCCGGATTGGGTGAGCCATCCGAATTGGTGACCGCCCGGACGATAGGCCCGAACGGCCCTTCCGTACCCGCCTTGAGCATGGCAATCACCGGAATGATCGTCAGGAAAATCCCGGCAAACAGCTTGGCCACCTCGAACATCGGATCCCATCCAAACTGGTTGGCCTCATGCACCCGACGGGCCGTGATCGACAGAGACACCACGGTCACCAGCACCAGGCCAGAATCTCGTACCAAACCCGGCAGGCCGACTTCAGTGCCTGCAATGTCGAAAACGACCCCGCTCTGCCATAGCCCGCTCATCAGCACCAAGGCGACGACTGCAGCCAGCAAAACAAAATTCAACTTGCCGTCAAACCCCAGGCGTTCCTGGGTTCCGGTATCGACTGGCGCAGTCTGGCCGTGACCGGCTTCCTGGCGCAGCATCCAATGGTCAAGCAGAAAGAACGCCAGCAGCAAAATCCCAACCAGAAACAGCGTATCCAGCCAGATGTGCTGGAAGGTCCAGGTAAACGGCACCCCTTTCAGGAAGCCCAGGAACAGAGGCGGGTCGCCCAGCGGCGTCAAGGACCCCCCGGCGTTGGAAACAATGAAAATGAAGAACACGATCACATGGGTCACGCGCGAGCGCCGGGCATTGGCCCGAATCAAGGGCCGGATGAGCAGCATCGATGCGCCCGTCGTCCCCATGAAGCTGGCCAATACTGCGCCAATGGCCAAAATCGCCGTATTCAGCCCAGGCGTACCTTGCAGGCTGCCCCGGATATAAATTCCGCCAGCAACCACGTACAAGGCAGTGAGCAAAATTACGAAAGGCACGTACTCTGCCAGCAGGGCATGGACGAAATTCACCCAGGCGGCATGCAAACCGAAATACAGCCCAAACGGCACCAGGAATGCCAGCGCCCAGCCCGCTGTAATCTTGCCAAAGTGGTGGTGCCACACACTTGGCAAAACCAGAGGCATCACGGCAATCGAGAGCAGCACACCGGCAAACGGCACGCCCCAGGCCAGGGACAAACTCGCGCCGTCGATTTCAGCTGCGCTGGCCACACCTGGCAATAAACAGCATCCAATCAAAAGGACCAGCCATTGATTTTTTCTTAGCAAAATATTTCTCCTTCGTTTTTTTGCATCAAGAGGGGCTGGACCCTCCCGTTGGCTCCATTATTCCCGTACTCAATGGCGGCAAGATCCTGTTGAAAAAACGTCCCAAGTGTATCGGGGTTTAGTACGAAAAACATGAATAAACCCTTATTGAATCAGCGCTTAACGCTCCTATTTTTAGAAAATTTCACAACAGCCATGAAGCATCCGGCAAAACCCTGTGCCAGGCGGCACACTTAATTTGCTGCACCGCAACAAAAAACTTGCACCTCACGCCAGCTTGGCTACAATACGCCTCATGCTGCACCGCAACATAACTGGTCCCCATGAGTTGCAGCATCCTTTTACCCCTTCTTTTTAAGGAAACACACCATGGCACTGACCCCCGAACAAATCCTGAGCGCCCACAAAGCCAACATCGAAACCGTTTTCGGCCTGACGACCAAAGCCTTTGAAGGCGTGGAAAAGCTGATCGAACTGAACGTGAACGCCTCGCGTGCCGCTCTGACCGAAGCTGCCGCCCACAGCCAGGCCCTGGCCGCCGCCAAGGACGTGCAAGAACTGGTGAACCTGCAGACCGCCTACTTCCAGCCCCTGGCCGAAAAAGCTGCTGCCTACAACCGCCACATTTTCAACATCGCCAGCAGCACTGGCGCTGAACTGCAAAAGGCTCTGGAAGAGAAAGCGGGCCAATACCAGCAAAGCTTCAACGGCTTGGTCGAAGCCACCGCCAAGAACGCCCCCGCTGGTTCGGAAACCGCTGTCGCCATGATGAAAAGCGCCGTCTCGGCCGCCAACAACGCTTTCGAATCGGTACAAAAAGCCGTGAAGCAAGCTTCGGATATGGCAGAAGCCAACATCAAGGCCGTCACTACGGCGGCTCCTGCCCCCAAAGGCAAGGCCTAAACCCTTTGGCAGCGGAGGGGAATCACAGATAAAAGGGTTTACCCTATAATTCCCCTCGTTGCTTGCTGACGCAAGTTTTCGGTTGTCTCCTTGGATCCTCTTGAAACCTAGTTTCTGGATCCCTTCAAGCCCAGTTTTTTAGCTGGGCTTTTTTTTGCCAAAAATTTTCACCCGGATTGCCCAGGCGTCCCAAATCTCACGCCGGTGCATCCTAGTATTCCTGCGGATGGGCAGCGCATGCAAACTTTCGCATAATTGACGTTTACGTTAACGACATATCAAGGAATACCATGGAGATACAAGGCAAGGTCTTTATTGTCACAGGAGGAGCATCCGGCTTGGGCGAAGGTGCCGCCCGGATGCTGGCTGCCGCCGGCGGCAGCGTCGTCATCGCCGATATGCAAGAGGAAAAGGGCCAGGCAGTCGCACAAGCCATTGGCGGCACATTCGTGCGCTGCGATGTCACCAGCGAGGCCGACGGTCAGGCCGTCGTCGCACAGGCACAGTCACAAGGCAAGCTGATGGGGCTGGTGAACTGCGCAGGGGTTGCGCCGGCAGAAAAAATCGTCGGCAAAAATGGTGCCCATAACTTAGCGAACTTCAGCAAAACCATCGGTATCAACCTGATCGGCAGCTTCAACATGCTGCGCCTGGCCGCCGAGGCCATGTGCAAAAACGAACCCGAAGCCACCGGCGAACGCGGCGTAATGATCTCGACTGCCAGCGTAGCCGCTTACGATGGCCAGATTGGCCAAGCGGCCTATGCAGCATCGAAGGGCGGCGTGGTCGGCATGACACTGCCAATCGCCCGCGACCTGGCCCGCAACGGCATCCGCAACATGACGATTGCCCCCGGCATCTTCGGCACTCCGATGCTGTTCGGCATGCCCCAGGAGGTGCAGGATGCCTTGGCCGCTGGCGTTCCTTTCCCCAGCCGCCTGGGCAAACCAGAAGATTTCGCCAAGCTGGTGCGCCACATCTTCGAAAACGATATGCTCAACGGCGAAGTCATCCGCCTGGATGGCGCAATCCGCCTCGCTCCAAAATAATTAGTAGCACCCTACGCCTGCATCGCAGGCGTTTTTTCATGCCTTATCGCTGCAAGACAGGCGTTGCGCCAAGGCTACGATGTGCGCTACCTGCCGGGCTACAGCCTCAGGCACAGGCAGTTGGCCCTCCAGCACTGCATGGGTGTAGGCTGCCGTCGTCTGCGCGTCAATTGCCGCCGGTAGACCCGGGACCTCGGCCAAAGTACCCGCATGCTGCTCGGCAACACAATATGTCTGCCCCTGGCAGACAGCGTCGTAACGTGGCTGGCGGCGCGGGTCGCAGACCACTTCGCCTTCCAGCCCACGCGAAATCAACCCCGTCATGCTGCGACGGGCCAACACTTCGCACATCAGGGTGTGGTATTCGGGATGGGTATAGCTGCCTACCAGCACCGCAGCCCCTTGGCAGGGCGCAAGCAGCTTGACCAAACTATGTCCTGGCGTGCGCAGGCCAAGCACTTCCCGCACAGCCAGCAGGCGGCCGAGCGCCGGGTGCAAAACCTCCGTCGGCACATACGCTACCTGCCCTTCGGCTAGCGGCTGCATAGTCGTCGACTCCTCCACACCCAGAAGCTGCAACACATCGCTGGCCAATACCCGTCGCGCTTCGGTACGCATGCCATGCAGCAGTACTGGATAGCCTTCCCGTGCCAGCAGCAACGCCAGCAAGGGGGTAAGCACCGGCAGCTTGCGTGCCCCGTTGTAGCTGGGCAGCACCAATACCGGGCGCGGTGTCGCTGGCAACAATTGGCAACGCGACTGCACGGCATCGAGAAAGCCGCACATTTCCTCCACCGTTTCACCCTTGATGCGCATGGCAACACAGAATGCGCCAATTTCCAGATCACTCAAACGCTCATCGAGCAACTGCCCCATTAGATCGGCCGCTTCGCTGCGTTCCAAAGCCTTGGCGCCCCGAGCGCCCCGGCCAATTTCCTTGATGTAATGTGCAATTGTCATGACAACGGCTCCAGAAAGCAGGCAATAAAAAAGGGATTGCACGAAATGCAATCCCTTGGATCTGGCGGAGTGGACGGGACTCGAACCCGCGACCCCCGGCGTGACAGGCCGGTATTCTAACCAACTGAACTACCACTCCTGGCAGGCAACTTTTGCGCTCTTGCGAGCCAAGTGCTGCAAACTTGGCGACCCTACGGGGATTCGAACCCCGGTACTCACCGTGAAAGGGTGATGTCCTAGGCCTCTAGACGATAGGGTCAAAACCTAAGAACCGATTTCTCGTTTCCAAAAAATCTTGGTGGAGGTAAACGGGATCGAACCGATGACCTCTTGCATGCCATGCAAGCGCTCTCCCAACTGAGCTATACCCCCTTTGCATTCAACTTCAAACTAATTTGTCGTTGTCTGCGAAGACTCGAATTATAGACAGATTTTTACCGGCTCTGCAAATTCGCCAAAACTTTTTCCTTGCCGAGCAAATACAGCACGGCATCGACCGAAGGTGTCTGTGCCGTCCCCAGGGTCAGCACGCGTACAGGCATGGCCAGTTGCGGCATTTTTGCTCCCTGGTCTTTCAGCACTTGCTTGATGGTGGCGGCGATGGCGTCCTTGTTCCACTCCACGGCCTGCAGGGCAGCGACAAAGGCGTCCAGCAAGGGCGCTGCTTCCGCCGTAACGTGTTTGGCGTAATCCTCGGCATTGCGCTCGGTACCATCCAGATAGAAGCGGCGTGCCCAGGCGGCCAGATCGACCAGGGTCTCACACCGGTCCTTGAACAGGGCGCAAATCTGCGGCAGGCGTTCGTCCAGCGCCTCGGCGGCCACACCGGCCTTGACGACAAAGGGCGTGACCAGCCTAGCCAGCTCGGCATCGTCGGTCAGCTTCATGTGCTGGGCATTGACCCAGCGCAGCTTGGCTTCGTCGAACTGGCCGGCACTGCGGCCCAGGTGGTCCAGGTTGAACCACTCCAGGAACTGCTGGCGGCTGAAAATTTCATCGTCGCCGTGGCTCCAGCCCAGGCGAGCCAGGTAGTTCACCATGGCGTCGGGCAGATAGCCCTCGTCGCGGTATTGCGTGACGGCCTTGGCGCCGTTTCTCTTGCTCATCTTCTCGCCCTGCTCGTTGAGCACGGTGGGCAAATGGGCGAAGACGGGGACGGCAGCGCCCAGGGCTTCGAAGATGTGAATCTGGCGCGGCGTGTTGTTCACATGGTCGTCGCCGCGAATCACATGGGTGATCTGCATATCCATGTCGTCCACGCAGACGCAGAAGTTGTAGGTAGGCGTGCCGTCCGGGCGGGCAATGACGAGGTCATCGAGCTCGCTGTTCTGAAATTCGATACGGCCCTTGCACTTGTCGTCCCAGGCGACGACCCCGTCCTTGGGTGTCTTGAAGCGCAGCACCGGCTGGACGCCTTCGGGCACGGGCGGCAAAGTCTTGCCTGGCTCTGGACGCCAGGTGCCGTCGTAGCGGGGTTTTTCCTTGTTGGCCATCTGGCGCTCGCGCAGGGCGTCCAGCTCGGCCATGCTCATATAGCAGGGGTAGACGTGGCCGCTCTCTTGCAGTTGGGCCAGCACCTGCTTGTAGCGCTCCATACGCTGCATTTGGTAGAACGGTCCTTCGTCGTGCGTCAGTTGCAGCCAGGCCATGCCTTCCAGGATCACGTCCACGCTGGCCTGGGTGGAGCGCTCCAGATCGGTGTCTTCGATACGCAGGATGAAGTCGCCGCCGTTGGCGCGGGCAAAGGCCCAGGGGTATAGAGCCGAGCGGATGTTGCCCAGGTGGATGAAGCCGGTGGGCGACGGGGCGAAGCGAGTGCGTATTTTTTGGGTCATAAATCGTTGTCGTTGTGGTTATTGCAGGCTGTCCAGGCCACGCAGCAGGTCGGTCTTGAGGTCGTCGAGGTGTTCCAGGCCGACGCTGATGCGGATCAACCCTTGCTGGATACCGGCGGCCTGGCGCTGTTCTTCCGTCAGGCGGCCATGCGAGGTCGTGGGGGGATGGACGATGGTGGTTTTCACATCACCCAAGTTGGCGGTCAGGGAACACACCTGGGTGCTGTCGATAACGTGGAAGGCACGCGCACGCAGTTGCTCTGCGCCCTGCCCCACCACATCGAAAGCCAGCACTGCGCCGCCCAGGCCGCTTTGCTGGCGCATGGCAAGCTGGTGTTGCGGGTGGCTGGCCAAGCCGGGGTAATAGACGCGTGCCACCTTGGGATGGCCTTCCAGCCACCCAGCCAGCTCCAGCGCTGCGGCGCTTTGGGCCTTGACGCGCAGGGCCAGGGTTTCCAGCCCCTTCATCGCCGTCCAGGCGTTGTACGGTGCGGCATTCAGGCCACCGCTGCGCAAGAAGGTGCCCATGACCTTGTCGACCAGAGCGATGGTGCCGCACACCGCGCCGATCATGACGCGGCCCTGGCCGTCGAGGAACTTGGTGCCCGAATGCACGACGATGTCCGCGCCGAACTCGACCGGGCGCTGCAGCACCGGGGTGGCAAAGCTGTTGTCCACCACCAGCAGGGCGCCATGGTTGTGGGCGATGTCGGCCAGCGCCTGGATGTCGCACAGGTCG
>Ga0206117_101267_pt1:7500-13996 | contig 13996 bp, 9 predicted proteins | sample 3A5Ametagenome_FD_177997 | JGI IMG/M metagenome (GOLD analysis project Ga0206117, IMG submission 177997) | Enriched microbial communities from leaf-cutter ant dump, University of Wisconsin, Madison, United States - 3A5A | ecosystem: Environmental > Terrestrial > Nest > Insects nest >... | reverse complement strand
TCCCGGCTATGCAATCAGCCTGCGGATTCGGAAGCGGATCGAAGAAGTCTTCGGCTGGATCAAGACCACCGGAAACCTTCGCAAAACCCGCCACCGCGGCACCGAGAAGGTGGCATGGATGTTCGCCCTGACTGCCGCCGCTTACAATCTGGTCCGCATGCCCAAGCTGATGGCCGCGGCCTAACTGCGCCCGGAATTCGCCTCAAATCGGCGGATTCCGGTGAAATCGGCCGAATAGGCCGACGCATGAAGCTCGGTAGCGCTGATCTTACGCTCAAGCAGACCCAAGAACGACCAACAGACAGGGTTTTTCAGCACCCTGTTAGAGCATTTTCCGCTCAATCACGGTCATAACCGGCTGCAGCGAAGTAGTTGACGCATTGGGATGGAGAGAATGTGTCGATACCGCGACCGATGGCTTTCCAAAGGTCCGCCTTGGTTCTGGCGGCCGTCTTCTTGAGGAAGCTCTTGAGCTTGGAGAAGGCGTTTTCGATGGGGTTGAAGTCGGGGCTGTAGGGCGGCAGGAAGTACAGCTTGGCGCCAGCCCTTTCGATGGCCTGGCGAACGGCGGCGGATTTGTGGGCCGGCAGATTGTCCATGACGACGATGTCATCGGGCACCAGCGTTGGCACGAGCACCTGGTCGACATAAGCGAGGAAGGCAGGCCCGTTCATGGCCCCGTCGAGAACCATCGGGGCGGTCATGCCGCCGAGCCGCAGGGCTCCGACGAAGGTGGTTGTCTTCCAATGGCCATGCGGCACTGGAGCGCGGCACCGCTCCCCGCGAGGCGCCCGCCCGCGCAGGCGCGCCATCTTCGTCGACGCGCCGGCTTCATCAATGAAGACCAGGTGTTCGGGATCGAGTTCCGGCTGGAGTTCGAACCACGCCTGCCGGCGTCGCAGGACGTCAGGCCGCTGCTGCTCGCTTGCGTGTGCTGTTTTTTTTGAAGGTCATGCCATGCCGGTCCAGCAGGCGCCAGACCGTGCTCTGCGCCACGCGTAGCCCGTGCGCCTGCTCAAGATGGGCGGCAATCTCAGCCAGGGTGATGTCGGGTGTGTCGTCGAGGAGTTGCAGAACCTCGGCCGCATGAGCTTCCATCCGGTGGGAAAGACGATCGCCACCCATCGGCCGCGCCTTCGCCCTTCCACCGCGCCAGCCATTTGATCGCTGTCGAGGGGGCAACCCCAAAACGTTCAGCGGCCGATCGCCGAGACTGGCCGCTCTCAACCGCGGCTATCAAACGCTCCCGCAAATCCTTCGAAAGAGGTGCTGTCATTCGGGCCGGCCTCCTTCACCAGCCCATATCTTGAATCAGATTCCCTCAATTCTGGGAATCCCCTATCGATTCTGTTCGCGCAGAAAATGCTCTAGGCACGCGCGCAGGTCGATGACCCGCGCCCGCCAGTTTGGTTCCGGACGAGTAGGGTTCGAGAGCAAAAAAATAGAACGGCAAGACGCTGACGCGTCTGGACTGATGCTCTCCCCTACCCCGAAACCATACGAGAGCAACATGTCCACCACCGACCCGATCGTGCTTACGCACCAGACACAGGTTCCGCAGGAAATCCCGCGCACCTCGATCTTTCTAGATCTTGACCACGCATCATCAGCCCTCTGCCTCGACCGCGGCTCGGCAAACGATCAGTTCAGACTGCTCAGAAATTTCTGCGCCGACATCATCACCCACACACGGCGGGTTCTCCAGCTAGAGCCTTCACACATTTCGCTCCATGCGGCCCGTCCATTGCCACCGATCGCGCTCGACCAGATGCTTGCCGATGGCAGGCGGACGGCCTCCCATACGGCGGCGAAAGTCGCATGTCACCAGCAGCGAAATGCGGCGATCGACAGGCTTCAGGCGCTGAAGCTTGATGCCCCTGCGTCGGTCTGCCTTGGGCATTCGCGATATCGAGGCCTCGGCAGCCCACCGAAACGCGGTCGTGCCGATTTCGCTGGCACCCAGCGACCGCTCATGCCGATGGTCACCCAGTGTCGCGTCGCCCTCGGCGTCGCAATGGCAATTCTGCGGGCGACGATCCTTCCTCAAGCCAGCGGCGACCGCCGCGCCGCAAATGTCGTCGTCGTCTCGGGTGACGATGATCTCAATCTGATGTTCAGGCGGCTGATCCCGCGAGGGATCGGCTGCCACTACATCACGCTTGCCGAAGGCAAGAATTCGGCACGCCTGATAGCCGCGGCATCGAGCGTCACTGCGTTCGCTCCGCGGGCTCGGGACAATCTTCAGACGATGTTCTGATACCCGCGCTGAGCAGGTGGCGGCCTTCCCCACTTGGGAGGATGCCTAAGCCCTTGCACAAGCAGCATTGCGGGAAAGCTCACCAGGAGCTTACGACCGGCACCCTGTTCCAACACCCCACGACGCGAAGCGACAACGGGAGGCGGAAAAGAACAAAACCTCTCGCGTCGCCGCGTCACTACACATCACCACATTTCACAGCAGGATTATCCACCCATGTTCGCACGCGAGCTGCGTTCCTCTCCGATAGTTGTCGACCTCGGCCATATGACCTCTGAATGCGAGATCGATTGGGCTGATCCTCACCTGGCGTACCGCCTGATTCAGCACAGGTGCATCCAGCTACCCGATCACGTTCGCGACACGCTGGAGCTACGGCCGCGATCGCTCACGCTCCATATGTCGAGGCCACTTCACTACCGGGTACTCGACCAGATCAGCTCAGACGGCCGGCGGCAAGGTGTTGATGTCTCGCGCGAACTTTCGCGTCAACGAGGGGCATATCGCCTGGTCCCGCGCCTCCGCCGCATGACGTTCTCCGTTCCCAGCGCGCTTGTCCTGAGCCCTTCTGAATACCGCGGCATCGGCATTCATCCCGCACGAGGGGCTCGCCTCCAGTACGTCACGGATCATGGCGGCAAGCGGCCCGAGCCGGTGGTCGAGCAATCGAGCGTCGACATGCAGATTGCAATGACGGTGCTCCAGCGGACCATCATGCCGGTGCATCATATCCCCGCGCTGTACAAGTCCAAGGACATCGTCCTGATGACCGTCGACGACGACCTTCTACCTGTGATGCAGGTGCTGCAGGAGGCCGAGATACGATGTCACGTCGTGCACTACTCGGCCGCGATAGTGTCGCGACTGATCCGCGAGACCGCGGCCAGCGTGACGGACCTGCCAGGCTGGCGCCGGCCGATCCCGCGCTCCTCGGGCGGACACGGACATTCGGTTCTCAGTACCGTCGTCTTCTGATCCGGCGTAACTCACCTCCCCGAAACATCAAATCTTTCGCGGCCTCACCGGCCGCTTGCGGAGCCTTTGTCCACATGTCATCCACCACCATCAGCACCACCATCAGCACCACGGCGCAGCGCCCAGTCCTTCGCATGCCCGTGGACAGGCCCCTAGCGCCTCCGACTCCCACAAAATCCATGCGGCTCCCGTCGCCGGCTGAACAAGGGATCGTTCTCGGACGCCGGGTACGCGCCCGGGCCGAGCGGCAGCCAATCGGATTTGCCATCCCCAGCAGCGGCGCGAAGCCGGCCGACCGCACCGGCGACCTCATCACTATTGGGGGCGAAGGGCATGCGATCGTTTCTGGAGCCACGGGGACGGGAAAAAGCAGCGGGATCCTGATCCCCACCCTTCTTCGATACCAGGGGCCTGTGATCGCGGTCGACATCAAAGGCGAGCTTGCCGCAGCGACCGCCGCTCATCGAGAGCGGTTCGGGCCCGTGCATATCGTCGATCCATTCCGCGTGACGGGGGGCACCGCAGGTTTAAATGCCTTGGACAGTTTCGACTACAGCAGCGGAGATGAATACGAGCTTGCCATCGAAATCGCCGGCGCAGTATCCAGCAAGCTGCACACGCACGATCCGTTCTGGGACCAGGCGGCGCAGTCTCTGATCGCACGGTTCGTCCTGCTGCTCGGCGCCCATCTGCCATCCTGCCCGGCGCGGTCCTTGCCCGCCGTCCGCCGGCTCCTTCATTGCACGGGCAAGGATCTGGGTGAATTGCTGGCATACGCGTGGATGTCGCCTGTGGCGGGCGGCGAGCTCCAATCGCTTGCTCGGATGTTTGATGCGGCTCCTGCTACGATCACGTCGATCCTGACGACTGCGCAGACTCAGCTGGCGCGGTTCGGCGGCGGCCTGGTGGATGCGAGCCTGGTGCAATCCTCGATCGAGATCGCCGACATCATCAGAGGGGCACCGCAGACGATTTACCTTGTCGTCCCCCCGGACAAACTGCACAGCCATGGGGCCCTGCTCCGCTCGTGGTTGACGCAGCTGCTCCACCTTATGTTTCGCCGGCGCGGCAAGGTCGATATCGACACGCTGTTCCTGATCGATGAGGCAGCGCAGCTGGGAGAGCTCGAGATCATGCCCGCCCTGTATTCACTCGCCCGCGGGTATTCGGTGCGGACGGTGACCGTGTGGCAGGATCTGGAACAGCTCGCCCGGACCTATCCGGCCAGCTATCGCACCATGCTGAGCAATGCAGAAATCATCACGCAGCTCGGCATGGACCTAAAGGATGCGCATGCGACGCTGACACAGCTTCTTGGCCATCCTCCTCGTGGACGCGCCACAACTTCGACCGCGCACCTGGCGGCGGAGCGCCGCGCGATCAACGTCGTCCCGGCCTACTATTTCCACGACCCGGAGCTGTCCGCACTGGCCATTGCATCCGGTCCTCGCGAGCGGCAGGTGCGGAAGCGGGAACACCCCCTCATGTTCGATACGGCGAGAGCGAGCTCGATCCCGGCCTTGCCGGCGATCGGCGACGACCGGGGCCATTTCGCCGCCATGGTCGACCTGCTCGACCGGTCTTCGGCGTCCCCGGTTTCGCCGCGGCCCCTGCGGTCACGCCCAGAAGCCGGCTTTCGAGCTCTGTTGCGGCGATTGCTCGGTCCGGCAGCGCTGGCCTGATTGATTTCAAGGCGGCGGATCGAGTTCCGGGAGGGGTGGTGTTGCGTGCCCCTCCCTGATCGACGACAGTCAGCATATGGCGCACGACAAAATCCGAACCGACCTTCGCCGTGATCCGGGCATTGTGGCTAGGGCACTTTGGCCGACGGCCAGCAATCGTCCGTCAGCTCGTTTCATGCGCGACTTGGCGACAGACCTGGAATCGATATGTGATGTGTTCGAGCATGAAGCTGAGGTCTATCGCGACAGCGCCACCGCTGCGGCGGTCTTCAAAGACCTTCGCGACATCAACGATCTCGCCGTCGCCCTGAGGGGCAAGCTGGCAGGCTTGCACGTCGATTCACGCGAAATCCTCGAAACGTTCGGCGGATTTCCTGCGCCTGTCGAAAAGACGGGCTTCCGGTGGTTTATGGGCGAGCGGCAAAGAACGTTTAAGCTTCACGGTGTTGCAAAGCGCCAACGCGCAGCGGCAGAACAACCCCACGAAACTCTGCCGCAGCTCCTCGGCACGCTGGAACGCCTGGACACGTCAGCGCGGCACGCCGCTGCAGATTTCAAGGAGCAGTTCGGCTCCAGCAAGGGGCGTAATAGATTAAAAATATCGCAATTAGCTGATCGATCACCTCAAAAATTGATCATTTATTTTGCAAGCTACCTCCTTCTCAAATATCGACCCGATGCGAAGCTCACCGCTTCAGCCAACGGCTTGCTCCATACGATTGCGATGTCTTTATATGAATTTCTCACTCACAAGGAAGCAGACGCAGAGGGAGCACCCGATCTTCTCCGATTTATAAAGCAATCGATTAAGTACCTAAGGGTGGCTATGCTGCAATCGTTCGACGATAAATTTTCCGACGCCCTGGATGTCCGAATACGCGTTGACCAGTACTGGGATTCCATGCTTCGAGACTATTATGGACATGCTTCCGCGAAAATTACCCGCCTCAGCATCGCAGCGCGCGAACTTCTTGAGCAACGTCGACACGAAAGTGAACAGAGAGATGTTTCGAGCCGGCAGGCGCGACGCGATGAAGGGCCAGTCTTGGGCTAACGTGCTGAAAAAGGTCCTGAGAAGCTCAATCTGATAAGGCGGGAGCGGCAGTAGACCAAACTTCGTCTATCTCCTGCTCCTGCTTCCAACGCGCCCCAATGGCACTCTCTGGTAGTTCTATTGAGTGCCAGACGATGCCACGCTGCCCTTCCAAGCCAGCCTCCGGATCTCCCCATCCTCGGCGCCGCCCGCTCACAGCGGCCGGGGATAGGGAAGCCATGAACTCTCTGGCACGTCTTCTTGGTCGGCAGGCCGCGATCGATGAGCGCGAGGATCAGGCGCTGCAACTTCCCACGGGCGCCATGCAGATCAAATCCCGGTAGATCAGCGAAAACGCCGACGCGACACCTGCAGGTCCAAAGACCCGGATCGGCAGTTCGGCACTGCCGTCCGCCCCTTTTGACATTACCGGTTCTCCTCTCTCCCCATCAATCGATCGGAACTTCAACTGTGCGCGTCGCCCTCTACGCTCGTTATTCATCGGATCAACAGAGTGCAGCGTCCATCGCAGATCAGATGGCGGTGTGC
>Ga0206117_101266_pt1 | contig 14001 bp, 14 predicted proteins | sample 3A5Ametagenome_FD_177997 | JGI IMG/M metagenome (GOLD analysis project Ga0206117, IMG submission 177997) | Enriched microbial communities from leaf-cutter ant dump, University of Wisconsin, Madison, United States - 3A5A | ecosystem: Environmental > Terrestrial > Nest > Insects nest > Nest dump... | reverse complement strand
ACATTTCGGCGGTGCGGGCGCCGGCGGCGGTCATGATGTCGAGGTTGCCGGCGTAGCGCGGCAGGTAGTCGCCCAGGCCTTCGACTTCGAGGTAGAGGGAGACGCGCTTGCCGTCGAACACCGGGCCATTCACCAGCTTGTAGCCGGGGACGTATTTCTGTACTTCGCCGACCATGGCGTGGATGGAGTCGGTGATGCGGGCCTGGTCGGGTTCGGTCTCGGTGAGGCAGTGCACCGTGTCGCGCATGATGAGCGGCGGGTCGGCGGGGTTGAGGATGATGATGGCTTTGCCGACCTTGGCGCCGCCCACTTTTTCGACGGCGCCGGCGGTGGTGCGGGTGAATTCGTCGATGTTCTTGCGCGTGCCGGGGCCGGCGGAGCGGCTGGAGACGGTGGCGACGATTTCGCCATAGGCCACCGGCTGGACGCGGGAGACGGCGGCGACCATGGGGATGGTGGCCTGGCCACCGCAGGTGACCATGTTGACGTTCATTTCACCCCGGCCGACGTGGGCCTTGAGGTTGACGGGCGGAACGCAGTAGGGGCCGATGGCGGCGGGGGTGAGGTCGATCATGAGCACGCCCAGTGCGTTGAGCTTGCGGCTGTTCTCGGCGTGGACGTAGGCGCTGGTGGCGTCGAAGGCGATCTGCACGCCGTCGGCGAGGATGTGGGGCAGCAGGCCATCCACGCCTTCGGCGGTGGTCTTGAGGCCGAGTTCGCGGGCGCGCGCCAGGCCTTCGGATTCAGGGTCGATGCCGACCATCCATACCGGCTCCAGCACCGGGCTGCGTTTCAGTTTGTACAGCAGGTCGGTGCCGATGTTGCCGGGGCCTATCAGGGCGCATTTGATCTTGCGGGTCATCTCTCTTTCCTCGGAACGGGTTCGTCAAACGATGCTGCGCACGATGCCGCCATCGACGCGCACGGCGGAGCCAGTGGTGGCCGCGGCCAGCGGGCTGCACAGGAAGGCGATGGTGGCGGCCACCTCGGCCGGCTCGATGAAGCGGCCGAGCAGCGAGGCCGGCCGCTCCTGGGCGAAGTAGTCGCGCTCCACCTGGCTCTCGGACACGCCCAGCTCCGCTGCCCGCTTCTCGGTGAAGGCACGCGAGCCCTCGGTGCGGGTCGGCCCCGGCAGCACCGCGTTGGCAGTGACGCCGCTGCCCTTGCCGGCCTCGGCGAGGGCACGGCAGACCGACAGCTGCGCCGCCTTGGTCATGCCGTAATGGACCATCTCCGCCGGCGGGTTCAGCGCGGATTCGCTGGAGACGAAGACGATGCGGCCGAAGCCGCGCCGCTTCATCGCCGGGAAGGCGGCGCGCGCCAGGCGCACGCCGCTCATCACATTCACCTCGAACAGCCGCAGCCAGTCGGCATCCGGAATCTCGTCGAAGGCGCAGGGTTCGTAGATGCCCAGGTTGTTCACCAGGATGTCCGCCCGGGCGGCGCATTCGGCCGCCTGCGCGGCGCCGGCCGCGCTGCCCAGGTCGGCGGCGATGCCATCCACCCGCGCGCCCGGCGCCTCGCGCGTGAGGCGGTGGATGGCCGCCGCCAGCCGGTCGGCATGGCGGCCGTTCAGCGTCACGCTGGCGCCTTCCCGCGCCAGGCACAGGGCGGTGGCGAAGCCGATGCCGGCGGTGGAGCCGGTGACCAGGGCGTGTTTTCCGGCGAGTCGAAGATCCATGGGGCAACGATCCTGTTTTGCGTTTTTCAGGCGTGAGCCGGCCCCGCGGGCCTTGCGATGGGCTCGCTGCGGAAAAGGGGCACGGCGTTGAAGGCGGAAGCCGGGGGACAGCGCCCCCGGCGGCGGGCTCAGGTCACCACGGTGAGGAAGCGTTCATTCAGCGCCCTCGTGTGATAGAAGATCGCCGAGCCGAGGTGGTCCCAGGTCCAGGTGCAGGGCTTCATGTCCGGGTAGAAGTTGTAGCCGCCGCAGAAGGTCTCCAGCCGGTTCCCCGAGGGGTCGAAGGAGTAGATGGTGGTGCCGCGGGTGATGCCGTGGCGCAGCGGGCCGTTGTCGATGGAGACGCGGTGCTTGCCCATCAGGTCGGCGGCGCGCAGCACGTGATCCCAGGTTTCGAGCAGGAAAGCGGCGTGGTGGCAGGTGTTGTTGCGCTCGTCGCGGACGAAGGCGATGTCGTGGGCCTTGATCGAGCAGCTCAGCCACACCGCCATCTCGGTTTCGCCGTCCTCGCCCAGGATGCGCTCCACCAGGCTGAAGCCCAGCACCTGGGTGAACAGATCGCGGCTGGCATCGATGTCGGCGCCATGGATCTGCCAGTGGTCCAGCCGCAGCGGCGAGATGCCCTTGCGGCCTTCGAGCAGCACGTCCGGATTGGTGTAGCCCAGGCCGTCGCCCACCGCCGTCTTCTCGGCGTACAGCTCCATCAGGTGGCCAGTGGGCAGTTCGAAGCGCACCCGCTCGCCGGTCTCCAGCATCTCGCCGGCGGGAATGCGCTCGGTGGGAATGCCGTAGGCGCGCAGGTCCGAATCCAGCCGCTCCAGCGTCGGCCTGTCCAGCACCTTGAAGGCGTAGAAGTCCATGCCGGCACGATCCGCCTCGCGGATCACGAAGCTGTTGTGGTCGTGCTCGTCATGACATTTGAAATACACCCGACCCTGTTTGTCGCGGCCGGTTTCGACCAGGCCGAACACGTTGGTGTAGAAGCGGACCGATTCCTCCAGGTCCAGGACGCGCTGCTGGCAGTGTCCCGGACGCAAGACGCCTTGCATGGGCATTTCCATCCTCCTTTGGTTTTTTCGAAGCTCCGGTGCCCTCTGGGGGCGGGCATGCCGCGCTGGGCATGCTTCTTTTTGTCGCTGCCGCGGGCCGGCTGAAACCGGTCTGCTGATGAGCGCATGGTCGGAGCAAAGGGGGATGGCGTCAAATACCGTTGCGGTGGGCCTTTATACCTGACCGGTATAGTCTGCAGCGCTGCCGTCAGCCCTCGCCACCGGCGTCCAGCCCGGCGAGGGCGGCGTCTATCATGGCGCGGAACTTGAGCACATGCGCGCTGCTGTCGCCCACCCGCAGGGTCATGATCAGCGGCGAGGTGAGGCCCTGGTCGCTGAGCGGGCGGTAGGCCACGTCGTCGCGGCGCAGGCGCTGCACCGACTCCGGCACGATGGTCACGCCCATGCCGGCGGCGACCAGGCCGATGGCGGTCTGCAGGCCGTTGGTCTCGTAGGTGCGGCCGACCTCGTAGCCGCGCACGCTGAACTGGCGCAGCACCTGGTCGGCGAAGCTGGGGCGCGGCGCCGCCGGGTAGAGCACCAGCACCTCGCTGGAAAGGCGCTTGAGGGAGAGGGTTTCCTCCGCCGTCAGCGGGCTGCCGGCGGGCACCACCACCACCATTGCCTCTTCCGTCAGCACGACGTTCTCCAGCCCTTCGTCCTGGATGGCGAGACGGCCGAAGCCGACGTCTATGCGCCCGGCCTTCAGCGCCTCCGCCTGCTGCACCGAGGTGAGTTCGGACAGCGAGATGTCCAGATTGGCGTTCTCGCTGGTGAAGCGCTGCAGCACCGTGGGCAGGAAGCCGTAGAGGATGGAGGGCACGAAGCCTATGCCCATCCAGCGCGCGCCACCGTCGCCGATGCGCCGCGTGGCCCGCTGGATTTCCTTGAGCCGGGCCAGCACCTGCACCGCCTGGTCGTAGAAGAAGCTGCCGGCGTTGGTGAGCTTCATCGGCCGGCTGGAGCGGTCCAGCAACTGCACGCCCAGTTCCTCTTCCAGCTGCTGGATCTGGCGCGACAGCGGCGGCTGGGCGATGTGCAGGCGCTCGGCTGCGCGGCTGAAGTTCAAGGTGCTTGCCACCGCCTCGAAGTACTTGAGCTGGCGCAGCTCCATTTATACCTCCCCGGTATAGTTTTCAATAAAAACGATATTGGACAGCGCTTTTCGGCGCGGCCGAGAATCCGCCGCATGGATGGCCCGGCAAGGCCTTTCGCGCCGGCAGCAGGAGGGCCGTCGCGGCGGGCGCGGTTGCAGCGGCGGCCGGCCATTAGACACGAAAACAAATATACGGAGACAGGAATGACGGTGAACCAGATTCGCCGCAGTCTGCTGAAGTCTGGCGCTGCGGTGGCCGCGGGGGCGCTTGCCGCGCCCTGGGTGAGGGCGGCCGGTGGCGATACCCTGAAGATCGGCTACGTGAGCCCGCAGACCGGGCCGCTGGCGGCCTTCGCCGAGCCGGATGCCTACACCCTGGCGCAGCTGCGCCAGGCGGTGGCCGGCGGCATCGTGAGCGGCGGGCGCAAGTACGCGGTGGAGGTGATCTACAAGGATTCCCAGTCCAACCCGAACCGCGCCGGCGCGGCGGCGGCGGAGCTGATCCTGCGCGACAAGGTGGATCTGGTCGTTGCCTCGGCCACGCCGGCCACCACCAATCCGGTGGCGGACCAGTGCGAGATCAACCAGGTGCCCTGCATCACCAACGATGCGCCCTGGCAGCCCTACTTCTTCGGCCGCAAGGGCGATCCCAAGGTGGGCTTCGACTGGACCTACCACTTCTTCTGGGGCCTGGAAGACGTCATCGGCGCCTTCTCCAGCATGTGGGGCAAGCTGCCCACCAGCCGCACGGTGGGCGCGCTGTGGCCCAACGACGAGGATGGCAACGCCTGGGGCGACGCCAGGCTGGGCTTTCCGCCGGTGCTGGCCGCCAAGGGCTTCAAGGTGGTGGACCGCGGCCGCTTCCAGTCGCCGATCAACAACTTCTCCTCCTTCATCGGCGCCTTCAAGGAAGCCGGCGTCGAGATCGTCACCGGCGTGGTGCCGCCGCCGGATTTCGCCAACTTCTGGAACCAGGCCGGGCAGCAGGGCTTCCGCCCCAGGATCGTCACCGTGGCCAAGGCCACCGAGTTTCCGGCCGCCATCGCCGCTTTCGGCGACCGCGCCGAGGGCCTCACGGTGGAGCTGATGTGGAGCCCCGCCCACCCTTTCCGCTCCAGCCTCACCGGCCAGAGCGCGCGCCAGCTGGCGGATGCCTACACCGCCGCCAGCGGCAAGGGCTGGACCATGCCGCTGGGCTTCAAGCATTCGCTGTTCGAGGTGGCGCTGGACGTGCTCAAGCGCGCCGGCGGCAAGAGCCCGGAAGCCATCCGCGACGCCATCCGCAGCACGCGACTGGACACCATCGTCGGCACCGTCGACTTCAGCAAGGGCCCGGTGCCCAACGTCTGCAAGACACCGCTGGTGGCCGGCCAGTGGCAACGCCAGGGCAAGGGGCTGGAGCTGGTCGTGGTCGATAACAGCCAGGCGCCGGTGATCCCGGTCCAGGCGGAACTGCAAGCCATCAAATACGGCTGATCCACAGCCGAACCCCGCAGCACACCCACGACCCGCAACGAGACATGCGGGCGACTCGCGTCGCTCCCCGCAGGGGGAGACGCGTACCCACGAAAAGGAGGAAGACATGACACACGAGAACAGACCCACCCGCCTGGCGCTGGCCGGCAGCGCCGCTGCCACCGAGGGCGGCGGCACCACCTACCCGGTCGGCGCCGAGAACTTCACCTGCTGCGCGCTGCCGCCGCCGGGGCTGTACGGCATGCTGTGGTACCAGCATTACAGCGCCGACCGCGTGCGCGGCAACGACGGCGAAACCACCACGCCGTCCACCTTCAAGGTCACCGCCAATGCGCTGGTGCCGCGGCTGGTGTGGGTGACGCCGCTGGAGGTGGCCGGCGCCGCGCTGGGCTTCCACGCCATCCTGCCGATGGTGAACCTGGACGTAAACGTGGCCCCCGGCGTAAGCCAGAGCAAGACCGGCCTGGGCGACATGACGCTGGGCCCGGTGCTCGGCTGGCACCATTCCGAAGCACTGCACAGCGTGCTGGCGCTGGACATCTACGCCCCCACCGGCGCCTACGACAAGGACGACGTCGCCAACATCGGCCGCAACCACTGGGCCATCCAGCCGGTGTTCGGGCTGAGCTACATCCAGCCGCAGGGCTTCAACGCCGACCTCAAGCTGATGTGGACCTTCAACCGCAAGAACAGCGCCACCCACTACCAGGACGGCCAGGAGCTGATCGTGGATTACGCGCTGGGCTGGGGCCTGGGCAATGGCTGGACGCTGGGCGCCGGCGGCTATTACTACCAGCAGCTCACCAACGACGAGCAATACGGCAGCACGGTGAAGGACAACAAGGGCCGCGCCTTCGCCCTCGGCCCCTCGGTGCGCTACGACAGCGGCAAGGGCTGGTTCGTGGATGCCAAGTTCCAGGACGAGATGGGCGTGCGCAACCGGGCGGACGGCAGCACGTTCTGGATCAAGGCGGTATTCCCGCTCTGAGCGCCGCGGAGGAATCGCCTTGCTACTCACCGTCGACAAGGTCAGCAAGCGCTACGGCAGTCTCCAGGTGACCCGGCAGGTCTCCTTCCAGGTCGCGGAAGGGGAAACGCTGGGCATCCTGGGGCCTAACGGCGCCGGCAAGACCACCCTGTTCAATCTCATCTCCGGCGACGCCGGCATCGATGCCGGCGCGATCACCTTCGCCGGGCGCGACATCGCCGGCCTGCGCCCGCACCAGCGCTGCCGCGCCGGCATCGGCCGCAGTTACCAGGTGCCGCAGCCCTTCGGCAACATGAGCGTGTTCGAGAACCTGGTCACCGCCGCCTGCTTCGGCGGCGGCCTGGCGGAAGCGGAGGCCTGGGATCTGGCGGCCGACATCCTCGCCAAGACCGGCCTGCTCGCCCACGCCAACAAGCCGGCCGCCAGCCTCACCCTGCTCAACCGCAAGCGCCTGGAGCTGGCGCGCGCGCTGGCCACCCGGCCGCGCCTGCTGCTGCTGGACGAGATCGCCGGCGGCCTCACCGAGCACGAGGCGCAGGAGCTGGTGGAGGAGCTGCGGCGCATCAAGGCCGGCGGCACCACCATGATCTGGATAGAGCATGTGGTGCATGCGCTGATGTCCATCGCCGACCGCCTGCTGGTCATCAACTTCGGCGAGAAGCTGGCCGAGGGCGAGCCGGCGGCGGTGATGGCCGACCCCGAGGTGCGCCGCGTCTACATGGGGCTGGAAGCATGAGCGCGCCACTGCTGCAGACGGTGGCGCTGGAAGCGCGCTACGGCGACGCCCAGGCGCTGTTCGGCATCGACCTGTCGATGGAGGCGGGCGAAACGGTCGCCATCATCGGCGCCAACGGCGCCGGCAAGAGCACCTTCCTCAAGGCCCTCACCGGGCTGGTGGCGGTCGCCGCCGATTCGGTGCGCATCGACGGCCGCGCCAGCGGCGGCCTCGCACCGGGCGACATCGTGCGCCAGGGCGTGGCCATGGTGCCCGAGGGCCGGCGCCTGTTCCCCAGCCTGTCGGTGGAGGAGAACCTGCTGATGGGCGGCTACGCCCGCCGGCCGGGGCCGTGGAACCTGCGGCGGCTGTATGCCATGTTCCCCATCCTGGCGGAGAAGCGGCGGCAGCCGGGCACCGCGCTGTCCGGCGGGCAGCAGCAGATGGTGGCCATCGGCCGCGCGCTGATGAGCAACCCGCGCCTGCTGCTGTGCGACGAGATCTCGCTCGGCCTCGCCCCCATCGTCATCAAGGAAATCTACGACGCCCTGCCGGCCATCACCGCCGAGGGCATGAGCGTGGTCGTCGTCGAGCAGGACGTGATGGTGGCCCAGCGCGTGTCGCAGCGCCTGTACTGCTTCCAGGAAGGCCGCGTGTCCCTGCAGGGCGCCAGCGACGGCTTCACCCGCGAGCAGATCAGCGCCGCCTATTTCGGAGTTTGATCCCATGGACATCCTGATCCAGGGGCTGCTGCTCGGCGGCCTCTACTGCCTGTTCTCCCTCGGCCTGTCGCTGATGTTCGGCGTGATGCGGCTGACCAACATCGCCCAGGGCGACTTCATCATCGCCGCCGGCTTCGCCGCCGTCTCGCTGGCGCCGCTGTTCGACGGCCAACTGCTGCTCACCGGCCTGGCCCTGCTGCCGCTGGCCTTCGCCGCCGGCTACCTGGTCCAGCGCAGCCTGCTCAACCGCACGCTGGGCAAGGATCCCCTGCCCTCGCTGGTGGTCACCTTCGGCCTCTCCATCGTCATCCAGAACCTGCTGCAGGAGCTGTACTCGGCCAACCCGCGCGCACTGGAGGTCGGCGCCCTGAGCACCGACAACCTGGCGCTGGGCGGCACCGTGGTCGGCACCCTGCCGCTGCTGATCCTGCTGGCGGCGCTGCTCGCCACCGCCGGCCTGCAGCTGCTGTTCGCCCGTACCGCCATCGGCCGCGCCTTCCGCGCCGTTTCCGACGACAGGGAGGTGGCCGAGCTGATGGGGCTGCGCGCCTCCCGCGTATATGCCACCGCCACCGCGCTGGCTTTCGCGCTGATCGCGCTGGCCGGCGTGTTCCAGGCCATGCGCACCACGGTGGCGCCCAGCGACGGCCCGATGCTGCTGCTGTTCGCCTTCGAGGCGGTGATCATCGGCGGCATGGGCTCCTTCTGGGGCACCTTCGTCGGCGCCATGGCGCTGGGCCTGAGCCAGCAGGCCGGCTTCAGCCTCGATCCCGGCTGGGGCGTGTGGTTCGGCCATCTCGTTTTCCTGGCCGTGCTGCTGCTGCGCCCCAACGGCCTCTTTCCCAAGACCAGGGGGTAAGCCATGAACGCAATCGTCATTCGCGGCAGCGGCGCGGCGCGCGCCTCCGGCTGGCTCGCCGCCGGGCTGGTGGTGGCCGCGGCCACCCTGCCCTGGTGGGGCGAACCGGCGTGGATGCGGGAGTTCGTCGAGATCGCCTGCTACTTCATCTTCGCCATGATGTGGAACCTGCTGGCCGGCTACGGCGGCATGGTGTCCGTCGGCCAGCAGGCCTTCCTCGGCCTCGGCGGCTACGTGATGCTGAGCCTGGGCAACTTCCTCGGCGTGAATCCCTTCCTCGCCATTCCGCTCGCCGCGCTGGTGGCGGCCCTGGCCGCGCTGCCGGTGTCGCGCCTGGCCTTCCGCCTGCAGGGCGGCTACTTCGCCATCGGCACCTGGGTGATCGCCGAGGTGTTCCGGCTGAGCATCGCCAACGTTCCGGCGGTGGGCGGCGGCTCCGGCACCAGCCTCACCGCGCTGCGCGGCATGAGCCGCGGCATGCGCGAGAACACCACCTACTGGGTGGCGCTGGCCTGCGTGGTGGTGGCGCTGGCGCTGGTGTACGCCTTCCTGCGCAGCAAGCAGGGGCTGGCGCTGCAGGCCATACGCGACAGCGAGGTGGCGGCGGAGAGCCAGGGGGTGGACGTGGCGCGGCTGAAGCTGGCGGTGTACGTGGTGGCGGCCTTCGGCTGCGGCATGGCCGGCGCGCTCTACTTCGTCAGCGCCATCCGCATCAGCCCGGACGCCGCCTTCAGCGTGAACTGGACGGCCTTCGCCATCTTCATCGTCATGATCGGCGGCATCGGCCGGCTCGAGGGCCCCATCATCGGCGCGCTGGTGTTCTGGGCGCTGAACAAGTTCTTCGCCGACTACGGCACCTGGTACCAGCTCGGCCTGGGCGTGCTGGCGGTGCTCATGACGCTCTACTTCCGCGAGGGCCTGGGCGGCTTCCTGCACCGCCGCCTCGGCGTCGAGCTGCTGCCCACCCGCCGCATCCTGCAAAGCGCCGGCACCCCCGCCGCCACGCCGCCCGCCCCCACCCTGACGCTGAAGGAAACGCTGCGATGAACCGGCTGACGCGACAGATCATCCGCGACGAGCACGCCTCCCTCGCCGCCATGCTGCAGGCCCTGGCGATGATGGTGCGGATGGGGCCGGGCGAGGACGCCGGCAGCTACTTCGACGTCGTCCGCGCCATGCTCTTCTACATCGACGAGATCCCCGAGCGGCAGCACCACCCGATCGAATCCAGCCTGCTCTTCCCCCGGGTGATCGCCCGCGCGCCGGAGACGGCGGAAGTCGTGGCCCGGCTGGACCACGAACACGAACGCGGCGAGGCCGCCATCCGCGGCCTGCAGCACGCCCTGCTCGGCTGGGAGCTGCTGGGCGATACCCGCCGCGCCGCCTTCGAAACCCAGGTGCTGCAGTACGTGGATTTCTACACCGAGCACATGCGGCTGGAGGAAACCCTGGTGCTGCCGGCCGCCGAGCGCTGTTTCGGCGAGGCCGACTGGCAGGAGATGGACGCCGCCTTCGCCCGCAACCACGACCCGCTGGGCCTGCTGCTGGAAGGCGCCGACCTCCATGCGCTGGCGCCGGAATACCACCGCCTGTTCTCCCGCATCGTCCGCCTCGCGCCACCGCCGGTGGGCCTGGGCGGCGGCTGAATCCCACCCTGTCCAGGCGCGGCCAGCCGCGCCGCCATCGAGGAGACTCCCATGAACGAATCACTGATCGCACACCACGGCGAGGCGCTGTTCCGCGCCTGGCGGAACCGCGCGCCGGTAGCGCCGCTCACCGAGCGCGAGCCGGCCATCACCATAGACGACGCCTACCGCATCCAGCTGGACCTCCTGCGCCGCCGCATCGCCGCCGGCGAAACCATCGTCGGCAAGAAGATCGGCCTCACCAGCCAAGCGGTGCAGCAGATGCTGGGCGTATTCCAGCCGGATTTCGGCCAGCTCACCTCCGGCATGGTCCACCAGGAAGGCGAGGCGATAGACCTTGGCGGCCTGATACAGCCCAGGGCGGAAGCCGAGCTGGCCTTCGTGCTCAAGGCCGACCTGAAAGGCCCCGGCATCACCGCGGCGGACGTGATCGACGCCACCGACCATGTGCTGCCCTGCTTCGAGATCGTCGATTCCCGGGTGCGCGACTGGAAGATCAGGATCCAGGACACCATCGCCGACAACGCCTCCTGCGGCGTGTTCGTACTCGGCCGGACCAGGGGCGACCCGCGCCAGTTCGACATGGCCGCCGCCGAAATGCGGCTGGACAAGAACGGCCAGCATCACTCGACCAGCACCGGCGCCGCGGTACAAGGCTCGCCGGCGAACGCGGTCGCCTGGCTGGCGAACACGCTGGGGGAACTGGGCATTCCGTTCCGCGCGGGCGAAGTCATCCTTTCCGGCTCGCAATCGCCGCTGGTGCCGGTGGTGGGCGGGGATGAGCTGGTGTGCACCGTGGAGGGGCTGGGGAGTTGCCGGGTGCGCTTCGCGGGGCGCAGCGCTGTTGAAGGCTAGCGGCGGGGCGCGGTTCTGCGGGGTCGATGGCCCTGGATAGACCGGCAGCCGCCCCTTGCGGGGCGCCCCCTCTCCCCGGCCCTCCCCCGCGAGGGGAGAACACCGGTGGCGGCTGCACGGTCAGCGCATCCGGGCAGCATCGCTGCAAAGCCTCACAGCACGCCCACCGCCGCCCCGCCCTGCCCCACCTCCAGCACCCGCTCGTGGAAACGCGCCACATCCGGCCTGTGGGCGATGCTGACCAGCGTGGCCGCTGAGGGCAAGCGCGCCAGCATCAGGCCATACATCCGCGCCTCGTTCGCCGGGTCCAGCGACGAGGTGGCCTCGTCCAGGAACACCCAGGCCGGGTGATGCAGCAGCACGCGGGCGAAGGCCAGGCGCTGCTGTTCGCCGGGCGACAGGCGCTCGGCCCAGTTGTCGTGCTCGTCCAGCGCATCGGCGAGTTTCTCCAGGCCGACCGCGTTCAGCGCCTCCATGCATTCGCCGATGCCGAACCACTGCTCGTCGCTGGGGTAGCACAGGCAGGCGCGCAGGCTGGCGATGGGCAGGTAGCTCTGCTGCGGCAGGAACATGACCCGGCCGGCGGGCATGGCGATCTCGCCGCTGCCGTGCGGCCACAGGCCGGCCAGCGCGCGCAGCAGGGTGCTCTTGCCGGTGCCCGAGGGGCCGCGTATCAGCCAGCGTTCGCCGCTGCGGATGTCCAGTTCGCCGATGTGCAGCAGCGCCTCGCCCTCGGGGCGGACCAGTTGCAGCCGGCGCACCTGCAGCTGGTCCGGCTGGCTGCCGGGGCGCACCTGGATGTCGCCCTCCGCCGGCCGCGCCATCGCCGCCTGGAATTCCAGCAGGCGGCGGAACACCGAGCGCAGCAGGGCGAGGTCCTTGTAGCTGAAGATGAACCAGGACAGCGCGGTGCTCGTGGCCGAAGAGCTGGAAGGGGCCGGACAGGAAGACGTCCACCGCTTCGCGCAGGTAGTTGTAGTCGCGCACCCGGCGGCCGTAGTTCACCGTCTGGTCGGTGGTGCTGACGCCGGTGGTGGGGTAGCCGTCCTTGAAGTAGTAGTCCTGGTCGCGCTGGCTCAGCTTCAGCGTGGCCTTCCAGCCGCTGTCGAAGCTGTGGGTCAGCTCGGCGAACACGTCGCGGGTGGTCCACTGGTAGCGGCTCCAGTCCGGCGCGGTATTGGTGGAGCGCGAGACCTTGAGCAGGCGGCCGCTGGTCGAGGCCGGCAGGCCCATGGAGGGCGCGTCGGTGTCGTCGTCCTGGATCGTGGCGACCAGCGACAGCGTGGTCGCCGGCGTGATGTCCCACTCCACCGTGCCGTAGCCCAGGTACTTGCGGGTGTGGGTGCGCTCGTAGAAATAGTCGCGGTCGGTGTAGGAAACCACGCCGCGCGCCCGCACCGAGCCATCCTCGTTCAGCGGCGCGGTGACGTCGGCCTGCAGGTTGTGGTTGTTCCAGGAGCCGGTGGAAACGCTGGCGGAGGCGGCGAAATCCTTCTTCGCCCGCTTGCGCACCAGGTTCACCACCCCGCCCGGCTCGCCGGTGCCCTGGAACAGGCCGGCGGGCCCGCGCAGCACCTCCACCCGCTCGTAGATGGGCAGGTCCAGCTGCTGGTAGCCGGACAGCGCGTTGTAGGCCGGAATGCCGTCGTTGGCCACGCCCAGCGAGTAGCCGCGGGAGCGGTACTGGCTCTGGGTGGTGTCGTTGGCGATCACGGTGACGCCGGTGACCTGGTTGAGCACGTCGGCCACGGTGAGCAGGCCCTGGTCCTCGATGCGCTGGCGGGTGATGACGGTGACCGACTGCGGAATCTCGCGCAGGCTGAGCGCCTCCTTGCCGCCGACGCTGGCCTCGCTGGTGTAGCCCTCGCCGGTGCCGGTGACCACCACCGGCGCCAGTTCCTGGGTGAGCGTTTCCGCCCCGGCGCCACCGGCGCAGGCGGCGGACAGCAGCAGCACGACGGCCTTGAGCCGCGGTCGCGGGCGGCGGCCCGCGCTTTTCTTCCTGTTCATTGTTTTTTCTCCCTGGTTCAAAAAACGTGTTCCGGATTCATTTGCGAATGGCTGCGAATGGCTGCGAACTGAGGCGGGCGTCGAACGCAGGGCGCAGCAGGGCCCCGCTTCGATGCCGGAGGCATCGACGCTGCGATCTGTGGGTACTCGGGATTCGGTTGCCGCGGCGGCCGGAGCGGGCTCCGGCTTCGCGGCGGGCTGATCTCAGCCGGCCGGGATCAGGAAGGCGCGGCGGCAGGCGGCGCGCCGGAACAGCATGAGGGTGCGGCGGCAACCGGCTGCGGCGCCTCCTCGCGTATGGTCGAGAGGATCGGGCAGCAGGCCGGCGAACCGCTGCCCGGGCAGGCCGCCACCAGCTGCGCGAGCCGCGAGCGGATGGCCTCCAGCTGGGCGATCTGGCGCTCGGTTTCCGCCAGCCGCCGGCTCGCCCGCTCCTTCACCCCTTCCACGCCATGCTCCTGGTCGGCGGAGAAGTTCAGCAGATCGGCGATCTCGTCCAGGCTGAAGCCGAGTTCCTTGGCGCGCAGGATGAAGCGCACCCGCTTCACCGCGCCGCGGTCGTACTCCCGGTAGCCGGAAGAACGGCGCGGCGGCTGCGGCAGCAGGCCCTCGCGTTCGTAGTAGCGCAGGGTATCGACCGGCAGGCCCGTCTCCTTGGACAGGGTGCCTATCGTGAAGCGGGAAGTGTCTGGCCTAGCGTTCATGGCATTGAGCTTAAGAACGGACCGCACTCCAGAGTCAACAATGCAAAAGTGATAAGCAAATAGCCCTGCATGAAGGTGGGGCGGAGTTGCTGGAATGGCGAGGGGTCGGGGTGGAAGGTGGTTGGGTGGAAGGTGGTTGGGTGGAAGGTGGTTGGGTGGAAGGTGGTTGGGTGGAAGGTGGTTGGGTGGTTGGGTGGTTG
>Ga0206117_101264_pt1 | contig 14076 bp, 17 predicted proteins | sample 3A5Ametagenome_FD_177997 | JGI IMG/M metagenome (GOLD analysis project Ga0206117, IMG submission 177997) | Enriched microbial communities from leaf-cutter ant dump, University of Wisconsin, Madison, United States - 3A5A | ecosystem: Environmental > Terrestrial > Nest > Insects nest > Nest dump... | reverse complement strand
GGCGCTTGGGTGAAAGGAGGAGGGGTGAAATCTCCCACGGTCTGTACTGCGGCAAACAGTCAGAAGCTGGCTTTGTCCCTCCTCCTCCCTTCAAGTCCTACCATACAAGCTGGCTTGCCAGCGATTGGGGGCGCTGCTTACAAGCGGCCGACCGCAGCCAGTTGCCCAGCCGATGCCTGCGCCTCGGGCACCGCCGAGCCATCCTGCGGGGTCACCGGGAAGATCGCGTTGATCTGTCCGGTCGCCGACGAACCGAAGTACGGCGTGACCACCTCGGCCTTGCCGTCGTACTTCGACCAGCCCAGGGCACCCAGCAGCATCGCGGTGTCATGCATGAAGCCTTCGCCGTGGCCCTTCACCGCGTACTCCGGGAGCATGGTGCAGAAGTCGTCCCACTCGCCGTTTTCCCACATCTGCACCACGCGGTGGTCGAGGGTCTCGAGGAACGGGCTCCAGACCTTGTCGGCGAACTGCGGCGCCTGGCCGTTCTGGGCGAAACGGTGCGACAGCGAGCCGCTGGCGAGGAAGGCCACGGTGCCGTCGTAGTGGTCTTCCACCGCCTTGCGCAGGGCCCAGCCCAGCCGCGCGCTGTCGTTCAGGTAGTGCGAGGTGCACAGCGCCGAGACCGAGACCACCTTGAAGTGCTGGTCCTCGTTCATGTAGCGCATCGGCACCAGGGTGCCGTACTCGGGACCGAGGCTGGTGGCGTCGTGGGCCATGGTCTCGACCCCGTAGCGGTTGGCTTCCTCGGCCATCAGCCGGCCCAGCTCGGCGTTGCCCGGCACTTCGTAGTCCATGTTGGCGATGAAGTGCGGCAGCTCGTTGCTGGTGTAGACGCCCTTGAAGTGCGGATTGCAGTTGATGTGGTAGTTGGCGTTGACCAGCCAGTGGGTGTCGAAGACCACCAGGGTGTCGACGCCCAGTTCGCGGCAGCGCCGGGAAATCTCTTTGTGGCCGTCGATCGCGGCCTGGCGGTAGCCCTGGCGCGGGCCGGGCAGCTCGGACAGGTACATGGAGGGAACGTGGGTGATCTTGGCAGCCAGAGCAAGTTTGCCCATGACGGTACTCCTGGTGGCGGACGCCCTCGTCGGTCGGGGCGCGGCGATTATGGGGGTGTTGGCACGCAGGCGATACCGGCCATTGTCGGCTCTTGTAGGTCAGGCCTGGCACCTCCCGACCCGGGAAATGCTGGCTGCCCATTGGACACGGTTGCCCGGCGCGCCGCTTGCCTTCCTCTGCCACCCATTTGATTCAGCTTGCCAGGCAGCTTGCCACGGGCTGCCCGGCACCACCAGTCAGGCCCACCAGTAGCGGACGAAATGAAAGAAGATCGGCGCGGCGAAGCACACCGAGTCCATGCGGTCGAGCATGCCGCCATGGCCCTCGATCATGTGCCCCCAGTCCTTGACCCCGCGGTCGCGCTTGATCGCCGACATCACCAGGCCGCCGAAGAAGCCCATCACGTTCACCACCAGTGCCATCAGCGCCGCCTGCCACGGCGTGAACGGGGTGATCCAGTACAGCGCGGCACCCACCAGGGTGGCCAGGGCCACGCCGCCGACCAGGCCCTCGAGGGTCTTCGATGGCGACAGCGACGGCGCCACCTTGCGCTTGCCGAACAGCTTGCCGCAGACGTACTGCAGCACGTCGCTGATCTGCACCACGAGGATCAGCCAGGCGATCAGCAGCAGGTTGCGCCCCTCGAAGCCGGGGATGTCCAGGGTCATCAGCGCCGGCACCGAGGACAGGCAGTACACCGCGATCATCAGCCCCCACTGCACCTTCGAGGCGCGTTCGAGGAAGCGCGTGGTGTCGCCGCCGAAGCTGGCGAGGATCGGCAGGAGCAGGAACAGGTAGACCGGAATGAAGATGCTGAACAACCCGTACCAGTCGAAGCCGATCAGCAGGTACTGCACCGGCAGCGCCACGTAGAAGGCCAGGACCAGCGCCGGGTAGTCGCTGCGCCGGGTCGGGGTGAGGGTGATGAACTCGCGCAGGGCGTAGAACGACACCAGGTAGAACAGCACGATGACCCCGGTCTTGCCGAACAGGAAGGCCAGGCCGATGACCAGCACCATCACCCACCAGGCGTCGATGCGGGCGTTGAGGTTGTCGATCACCGCGTGCGGGCCGGGGCCGGCACGCCACTTGAGCAGGCGCCCGACGACGCTGGCGAGCAGGAGCAGGGCGCCGATGCCGGCGAACAGGGTCCAGGTGTTGTCTGCCATCTCAGGACTCCTTGGGTGCCAGGGCCAGCAGGGCCTGGCTGGCCCGCTCGATGAACGCCTGCTTGCTCTCGTCCGCCTGCAGTTGCAGCGGCTCGCCGAAGCTCAGGGTGCACAGCAGCGGCAGGGGCAGGGTACGGCCCTTGGGCATGACCCGGTTGAGGTTGGCGATCCACACCGGCACCACCTCGATGTCGGGGCGCGAGGCGGCGAGGTGGAACAGGCCGCTCTTGAACGGCAGCAGCGGTTCGTCGCCCAGGTTGCGGGTGCCTTCGGGGAAGAAGATCAGCGAGTCGCCCTCGGCCAGGGCGTCCTTCACCGGTTGCAGCGGGTCGGCCTGCGGGTCGCTGCGCTGGCGGTCGAGCAGCACGCCGTTGAACACCTGGCGGATGAGGAAGCTGCGTGCCCCGGGCTTGAGCCAGTAGTCGGCCCCGGCCACCGGGCGGGTACGCCGGCGCAGGTGCTCCGGCAGCGCGGCCCAGATCAGCACGAAGTCGCCGTGGCTGCTGTGGTTGGCGTAGTACAGGCGCTGGATCGGCAGCGGGCTGCAGCCCAGCCACAGGGCGCGGGCGCCGGTGACCAGGCGGGCGAAGGAGGTGATGAGGAAGGCGGTGAAGGTGGCGAGCATGGTGTCGTCCCAGTTATGCAGCCGGTGGAAGCCAGGGCAGGAGCAGCAGCCCGAACAGCGCCAGGGCAACCTGCAGGCCCAGACAGATAGCCTGCCCGCGCAGCAGGCGCAAGGCCCCGCGGCAACGCGCCAGCCAGTCGCGGTCGTGGCCGGCGCCTTGCAGACCCAGTTCATGCAGGCTCTGGTCGAGCGCCCGGGTCCGGCTGCTCAGGCGCCCGGCATCGTTGGCCAGGGCGCCGATCAGCTCGGCATCCAGCGCCACGCGCAGGGCGTGGTACTTCTGTGCCAGGCCGAGGACCAGCAGCAGGGCGCAGAGCGCGCTGGCCAGCGCCGGGTGGCGAGTGGCGATGAACAGCGGCGCCAGGCCGACCGCCAGGGCGATCAGGCTGATGCCGTCGGACAGGCGTTCGATTTGCCGGCCACGCTGCAGCAGGTGCGCGGTCAGGGCCAGTTGCGGTGCTTCGCTCATGGACAGGCTCCCGGGGACAATGGTTCCAGCAGGCGGCGATGGGCCGGGTGCAGCACCACGCCGGGGCGGGCACGGCGGAGCAGGGCTTCGGCGGATTCGACATCGGCACAGCGCCCGCTCAGCAGCAGCCAGGCCGCTACCGCGCAGGCGCTGCGTGAATAGCCGAGGGCGCAGCAGACCAGCAGCGGGCCATGGCTGCGCAGGTGTTCGATGGCATTCGCCGCGTCGCGGCACAGGGCCGGCTCGGGGGGCACCAGGTCCAGGCTCGGCAGGCTGCGGTAGTGCTGGCCGGGGGCAGGGCGTGCCGGCAGTTCGCCGCACAGGTCGACCAGGCTGGCGAACCCTGCGGCCTCGCCGCGCGCCGGCAGGCGGCCGAGGAACACCCCGTCGCAGACTTCGTCGGCCTGCGGGTGGCGGCGGGTCCAGCCGCGCGAGTTGATCCAGGCTGCGGCCAGGTACGGCGCCAGCAGCCAGCGCACGGCGCAGGACAGGCTGCCATCGGCGCGCTTCTGGAAGCCGCCGGCACCGATCAGCGCGTAGTTCAGCGCCACCAGCAGCAACGCCGTGCCCGGCCACAGCAGCCACAGCCAGAAGCCTTGCAGGGTGAAGGCGAGGGCGGCGCACAGGGCGGCACCGAGGGCATAGCGCAGGGCCAGGGCATGGCGCTGCGGCGCTTTCGGCAAGTGCGCCAGGCGCAGCGGCGAGGCGCCTTCCCGCGGCCACAGCCACAGGCACAGGAAGCCGGCGAGGGCGCCGCTGGGCAGGTCGATGAAATGGTGCTGCCAGGTGGTCAGCACCGACAGCCCGATCAGCGCCATCCAGCCGTGCATCAGGCCGCGCAGCCAGGGGCCGCGGGTGTGCCGGGCGAACAGCGCCCAGATGATCACCAGCAGAGCGATATGCAGTGACGGCGCCTGGTTGTAGGGCTTGTCGAAGCCCATCAGCACGTCGAACAGCCAGCCGAACAGGCCATCCAGCTCGGGCCGTTCGAAGGTGAAGCGCAGCGGCCAGAGCAGGAAGCAGGCCACGCAGATCAGTTGCGCGCTGAGCAGGCGCAGGGCGTGCCGGTCCATTTCCCGGCGGTTGCGCGGCAGCAGGAAGGACAGGCCGTAGAGCAGGTCGATCGACCAGTACGGCACGATGCTCCACGGCCACAGGGGAATGGCGCGCTCCCAGGCGAACACCAGGCTGCCGACATCGTCGCGCTGGGCGGTGAAGTGATTGCTCAGGCCATAGCTGAGGAAGAACAGCGGACCGAGCAGGAGCAACCAGAGCAGGCCGCGGCGGATCAGCCCGGTTTCCCGTGGCAACTGCATCAGCGCACCCGCTGCGCGAGGCTGACGCTGAAGATGCCCCATTCGTCGATGCGCTGTTCCAGCTTGCGGAAACCGGCGGCCTCGACCAACTGGTCCATCTCCGCCTGGCTGCGCCGGCGCATGACCCACGGCTGGCCGGCGCGGTGGCTGGTCAGGGCGCGGGCGATCATCTCCAGTTGCGGGTGCCACGGCTGGCCGGTGTAGATCAGGTAGCCGCCGTCCTCGACGGCATCGGCCAGGCCGCCGAGGGAGGCACGGACCAGGTCGTTGTCGGGGAACAGTTCGTAGAGGCCGGACACCACCGCCAGGCTCGGACGCGGATCGACGGCGGCGAGGGAGGCGCGGTCGAAGGCGTCGCCGCGGACGAAGCGGGCGATATCGGGCAGGCCCTTTTCCGCGATCAGCGCGCTGCCCTGCTCGACGTTCAGTTCGCTGTAGTCGCGCAGCAGGATCGAGTCGGGACGCTGCTCCAGGCCCTGCAGCGCTTCGAGGATGTAGCGCCCGTGGCCGGCGGCGATATCGACGATATGCACCGCACGCTGCTGCCCGCGCAGGCGCTCGATGGCCAGGCGCAGCAGTTCCTCGGCGTGCAGCTTGCGCTGGCGGATGCCGCGCCAGCCGATGGCGTCCAGGTAGTTGCGGTCCACCGCCTTGCCGAAGGCGCCCTTGCCGCTGGCCTGGTTGCGGTAGACGTAGTCCAGGGTGCTGCCGGAGTCGAACCCGGTGTCGAAGCCCAGCCGGATGCCCTCGGAGAACTGCTTGCCCAGGCGCAGCGAGGCGCGGGTAGCCTGCCAGTAGAGGTTGGCGGGGGAGTAGCGGGGCAGCGGCGCGGCCAGGCTCTCGGCCTCGGCGCAGCTGGCGCCATGGCGGTCGGCGGCGAGCAGCGACGGGCGCTCCGCTGGCCGGGCGAAGCATTCGCCGATGAAGCGGCGGATCCGCGCCAGGGCATGGCCGCGGTCGCGTTCGCCGAGGGTGTCGTGGAAGAAGCCGGGGAGGATGTGCTGTTCCTTGTGCAGGGTGCCGAGGCGTTCGAAGAAGCGTTCCTGCGGTTTGCGCCGGACCACGAAGTCGGCGCCGGAAATCAGCACCTGGGTGGGGATCTGGATCGCCTGGGCATCGGCCACCACGCGGTCGGCGGCGTCGTACAGGCCGAGCAGCATGTTCACCGAGATCGGCCGGGTGATCAGCGGGTCGCTGCGGTAGGACAGGACCCGCTCCGGGTCGTGGCTGAGCAGTTGCGGCTTGACGTAGCTGTTGACGAAGAAGTTGCCGCGCCAGGCCCGCAGCAGCTTCAGGCCAGTGCGGGCGAAGGGCACGTAGAGCTTGATGTCGAAGGCCGGCGAGGCCAGCACCAGGCAGCGCACCCTGGGCGCGTAGTCGTGGGCCCAGGTCGCTACCAGCACGGCGCCGACGCTCTGCGCGACCACGGCGATGTCCTGCTCGGCAATGCCGTGCTGCGTGCCCACGTGCTCGACGAAGGTCTGCACGTCGCGCACGCTGTGGGCGAAGCCCGGGCTGTCGCCGCGGGTGCCGGGGGACTGGCCGTGGCCGCGGGCGTCCCAGGCGAAGAAGTCGTGGTCGGGCAGGTTCAGTTCGTCCACCAGGTGGGCCATGCGCCCGCCGTGCTCGTGGCCACGGTGGAACAGCAGCACCGCGCGTTTTTCCTGGCCCGGTTCGCGTTGTGCCGGCCAGTGGCGGTAGAACAGCTCGACGCCGTCGTGGGTGGTGAAATGCAGCGATTGCGCCTGGCGCATGGGGGATTCCTTATCCGGCGGGGAATTCAGCGGGTTTCGGCCAGACCGCGGCGCACCCGGTTGTAGAGGGTATAGAGGCAAAGCAGGAGGACCACCAGCAGCACGCCATCGACCCAGCTGGCCGGCACGGCGAAGGCCACGGCCAGGCCCAGGGCGCCGAAGACGAAGGCGCGGTCGCTCTTGCCCATGGGCCCGTCGTAGCGGCGCGAGGCGCCGGCCAGCGGGCCCATGACCCCGGCGTACTCGCTGACCAGCGCGGCCACCGCCACCAGCACCACCAGCAGCGGCGAGACCCCGGGCAACAGGGCGAAGGGCAGGTACAGCGCGGTGTCGGCGATGACGTCGCAGAGTTCGTTGAGGTAGGCGCCGATGCGCGATTGCTGGCCGAACTCGCGGGCGAGCATGCCGTCCACGGCATTCAGGGCCATGCGCAGCAGCATCCACAGCGGCAGCAGGGCGAACAGCCAGGCATGTTGTGCGCCCCAGGCCAGGAGCAGGCCGAGCAGCAGGGAGACGGCGGCGGCGAACAGGGTGACCTGGTTGGCGGTGACGCCGCGTTCGTGCAGGCGGGTGACGCCAGGACGCAGCAGCGCCTGGAAACGTGGTTTGAGCTGGTAGATGGACGGCACGCGACGGACTTCCTTGATCTTATGACTTGTGACTTTGACAAGCGTAAGCGCGAAACTGTGCTTTTCCAGCGAACTGCCGTACAGCAGATCGAGCGGGAAATGTTACCCAGTGCAAGTTTTCGGTTAATATACGAAGCGTCTACATTTCGTATAGGAAATTTCCGTGGGTATCGTAAAGATCTCGGAATCCATGCATGAGAGCCTTCGCGTTGCCAGCAATGCCCTCAGTCGCTCCATCAATGCCCAGGCCGAACACTGGATGCGCATCGGCATGCTCGCCGAGCTGCACCCGGACCTGAACCACAACGAGATCTGCCGCCTGCTGATCCAGGCCGAGCAGCAGGGCGGTCTCGACCTCAAGCGGGTCTGCGCCCTCGACGGCCTGCCCATCGCCCTTGCCATGGAGGCCCAGCATTGAAAGGCGTGACCCTTCACTCGAAAGAACAGATCGCCCAGGCCCGGGTCGCCGCGGAGCTGGCCGCCGACGTGCTGGCGATGATCGCTCCTCATGTGCAGCCCGGCGTCAGCACCGATGAGCTGGACCGCATCTGCCACGACTACATCGTCAAGGTGCAGAAGGCGATCCCGGCGAACGTCGGCTACCACGGTTTCCCCAAGACCCTGTGCGTGTCCGTCAACGAGGTGGTGTGCCATGGCATCCCGTCGGCGCGGGTGCTGCAGGACGGTGACATCGTCAATATCGACACCGCGGTGATCAAGGATGGCTGGTTCGGCGACACCAGCCGCATGTACTGCGTGGGCCAGGTCAGCGCCGAGGCCCGGCGCCTGGTGGACGTGACCTACGACGCCATGTGGGCGGGCATCCGCGCGGTGAGGCCCGGGGCCACCCTCGGCGACATCGGCCATGCGATCCAGGCGGTGGGCGAGGGCGCCGGCTTCAGCGTGGTCCGCGAGTACTGCGGCCACGGCATCGGCCGGATCTACCACGACGAGCCGCAGGTCCTGCACTTCGGTCAGCCGGGCTACGGCATGAAGCTCAAGCCGGGGATGATCTTCACCATCGAGCCGATGCTCAACGCCGGCAAGCGCCAGACCCAGACCCTGGCCGACCGCTGGACCGTGGTGACCCGCGACAGCTCGCTGTCGGCGCAGTGGGAGCACATGGTGGTGGTCACCGAGGACGGGTTCGACGTGCTGACGACCTGGCCCGAGGACCGTTGAGATCAACGCGGCCCTGCGCAGGTCTTTAGACTGGATGAATCAGAGCGACGACCGCCACGCAGGTTTTCCGGGCAGCAGGGTCATTCCTGGTTCCAGTCGCGCTCGGTTGTTGCGATCAACGCATCCCAGTCATCGGGCGGATTGCCCCGACCCAGCATTTTCTCGAACACGGCATAGGGGTCGGAGCGGCTGCCCGCCGACCTCAATGTCTGCTCGTCGTTGACCCAGGCGAAAACGATGACCCTGGATCTTGAGTCATAACGGAAGAACAGCCGAAAACGCCTGCCGATCTTGGCTCGTCGCCAATGGCGATAGGCCGTGCCCAGAGTATTGCCTTGGCGGTACTCATCCCGAGCCGGGTCAGCGGGGACGACCTCCAGGATCAGCTGGCTCAACGCGCGTAGCAGCTTCACGTTGGCGTTGCTTTCATAGCCCTGCGGGTCGTTCTGCTCGGCCCGGACAGCGGCCGCTTGCAGTTTGCCCAGTTGCGTGACCACGCCCTGATGGAACAGCAGTGTCCAGCCATGGCGCTGCATCAGAGCGAAACCTCGCCCTCGATGTCCTGGTCGATATCGATGCCGTGGCCCGCATTCGCCAGCAGCGTCTCGGCGAGCTCTTGCGGTAGCGTCCGGAGGTTGCGGCCAGCCCGGATGTCGGCTTCCAGCAGGCTGAGGAAGGCGCCGATGGCAGGGTCTTCATGGGCTGCGCTTGCCCGGCTGAGCACCACCTCGCCGGCGCGCACGTCGAATGCGATCTTGCCGCCGGTGTCCAGGCCAAGCAGTTGGCGCACGGATTTGGGGATGGTGACCTGGCCTTTGGACGTCAGGGTGGCGATTTCGTGGAGGGTAGGCATGAGAGGAGATCCCCGAAGTGATGGTCATTATGGTAAGGAGTATTCCTTACCAGGGCAACTGGGGATCTGCTTTCAGCCTGGGGTGGTGTTTTGCAAATACGGCCAGAAAGCGCCGCGAATCATGGTCGTTATCTGTGAAACACCACGCTAGGCCACACTACCAATGAAATTCGCCAGCTCCGGCGTCTGCGGCGCATCGAACAGCACCTTCGGATCGCCCATCTCGTGCACCTTGCCCTGGTGCATGAACACCAGCTTGTCGCCGACCTCGCGGGCGAAGCGCATTTCATGCGTGACCATCACCAGGGTCATGCCTTCCCGGGCCAGTTCGCGCACCACCGCCAGCACTTCGTTGACCAGTTCCGGGTCCAGCGCCGAGGTGATCTCGTCGCACAGCAGCACCTTGGGTGACATGGCCAGGGCGCGGGCGATGGCCACGCGCTGTTGCTGGCCACCGGAGAGCTGGTCGGGGAAGGCGTCGAAGCGATCGCCCAGGCCGACCCGGTCGAGCATCCGCTGGGCCAGCTGGCGCGCTTCGGCCCTGGGCGTCTTCTTCACCAGCTGCGGCGCGAGCATGACGTTCTCGCCGATGCTCAGGTGCGGGAACAGGTTGAACTGCTGGAAGATCATCCCGACCTTCTGCCGCAGCGAACGCAGGTCGGCGCGGGCGGCGTCGAGGTATTCGCCGTCCACTTCGATGACCCCGTCGTTGATCGATTCCAGGCCGTTGAGGGTGCGCAGCAGGGTGCTCTTGCCCGAGCCGCTGCGGCCGATGATCGCCACCACCTCGCCCTGCTCGATGCTCAGGTCGACGCCCTTGAGGACGTGGTTGTCGCCGTAGTACTTGTGCAACGCGGAAACTCTAACCAGCGGCATGCAGCCTCCTCTCCAGGTAACGGGCACCCAGGGACAATGGAAAACACAGGATGAAATAGCCCAGGGCAACCAGGCCGTAGATCAGGAAGGGTTCGAAGGTGGCGTTGGCCAGCATGCCGCCGGTCTTGGTCAGCTCGGTGAAGCCGATGATCGAGGTCACCGCGGTGCCCTTGACCACCTGCACCGAGAAGCCCACGGTCGGCGCCACGGCGATGCGCAGCGCCTGCGGCAGGATGACGAAGCGCAACTGCTCGTAGCGGTTCAGCGCCAGGCTCGAACTGGCCTCCCACTGGCCGCGCGGAATCGACTCCACGCAGCCGCGCCAGATCTCGGCGAGAAAGGCGCTGGTGAACAGGGTCAGGGCCACTGCCGCGGCCATCCAGGCCGAAACGTCGATGCCGAACAGGGCGATACCGAAGAACACCATGAACAGTTGCATCAGCAGCGGCGTGCCCTGGAACAGCTCGATGTAGCCGCGGCTGACGACCCGCAGCGTGGTGTTGTCGGAGATCCGCGCCACCAGCATCGCCAGGCCGACCAGGCCGCCGCAGAGGAACGCCACCAGCGACAGCAGCAGGGTCCACTGCAGGCCGGTGAGCAGGTTGCGGACGATGTCCCACAGGGTGAAATCCATCAGCCTCTCCTCATGATCAGGCGCCGGCCCAGCAGGTTGAGCGACTGGCGCACGCCGATGGCCATCAGCAGGTACACCAGGGTGGTCAGCAGGTAGGTCTCGAAGGCGCGGAAGTTGCGCGACTGAATGAAGTTGGCGGCGAACGACAGCTCCTCGGTGGCGATCTGCGAACACACCGCCGAGCCGAGCATGACGATCACGATCTGGCTCGACAGCGCCGGCCAGACCTTGGCCAGGGCCGGACGCAGGATCACGTGGCGGAAGCTCTCGAAGCGGCTCATGGCCAGGGCCGCCGCCGCTTCCAACTGGCCGCGGGGGATCGCCTGGATGCCGGCGCGGATGATCTCGGTGGAATAGGCTCCGAGGTTGATCACCATCGCCAGCACCGCCGCCTCCCATTCGCTCATGCGCAGGCCCAGGGCCGGCAGGCCGAAGAAGATGAAGAACAGCTGGACGATGAACGGGGTATTGCGGATCAGTTCCACGTACACCGCGAACAGCCAGTTGAACGGGCGCAGGTTCCACGCCCGGACCCCGGCGCCGACGATGCCCAGGGCCACCCCGAGCAAGGTGCCGATCAGGGTCAGCTCGAGGGTGAACAGCGCGCCCTTGAGCAGCAGGTCACCCTGGGCCAGCACCGCGCTGAAATCGAATTGATAGGCCATGCGCGGGGGCTCACTGGAAGTCGGCGGGCAGCGGCTGCTTCAGCCATTTCTCGGCGTTGCGATTGAGGCTGCCGTCCGCCTTGGCCTCGACCAGGATGGCGTTGACCTTCTCCAGCAGCGCCGGCTGGGCCTTGGCCAGGCCGACGTAGACCGGCGAGTCCTTGAGCTTGACCTTGAGCACCGGCACCTTCTTCGGGTTCTTCTCGGCGATCGCCGCCATCACCACGCTGCCGCTGGCGATCAGGTCGACCTGGCCGGACAGGTAGGCGGCGATGGTCGAATTGTTGTCCTCGAAGCGCTTGATGGTGGTGCCTTGCGGGGCCACCGCAGTCAGCTCCATGTCCTCGATGGCGCCGCGGGTGACGCTGATGGTCTTGCCGGCCAGTGCCGCGACGCTGTCGACGCTGCTGTCCTGCGGGCCGAACACGGCCAGGTAGAAGGGCGCGTAGGGCCTGGAGAAGTCCACCACCTGCTCGCGCTCGGGGTTCTTGCCGAGGCTGGAGATCACCAGGTCGACCTTGCCGGTGGTGAGGAAGGGAATGCGGTTGGTGCTGTTGACCGGGGTCAGGGCCAGCTTGACGCCGAGCTTGTCGGCCAGCAGTTGCGCGGTGTCGATGTCCAGGCCGCGCGGCTTGAGGTCCGGGCCGACCGAGCCGAAGGGCGGGAAGTCCTGGGGCACGGCGACCTTGAGCACGCCGCGCTGGGTGATGTCGCCGAGTGCGTCGGCCTGGGCGGTGAGGGCGCTGCCGCAGAGGAGGGTGGCCAGCAGCAGTTTGCGGAAGGAAATCATGGAGGGTGCCTCGCAGCGGGGAAGTGTGTTCCCGCCATTGCAGCCGCCGTGCCAGCCTGCAGGAAAACGCCGGAAAAGCGCGGCAAGCCGGTGGGTGCGCGGTATTACTGGTCTGAACAGTTGGTCGTCCAATCACCCTGATGAAATGCCTGAGTGCCCCGAGAAAAGGCAGGCGCCACGGGGCTGCGCCAGGATGGGGCCAAACTTGCGTGGCAGGGGAAAAAGGACGTAAAACAGCGCATCTTCCGTTCCGACTGGTCTGAACTCATGTTCGAAACCCCCACCCGCAGTGCCGTCCCCGAGCAGGCCCTGCAGGCCATCCAGCAACTGATTCGCGAGGGCGGCTACCAGGCTGGCGATGCCTTGCCGTCGCAGCGTGATCTGGCCGAGCGCCTGGGGGTCAGTCGTGCCTCGTTGCGCGAAGCGTTGTCGTCCCTCAGTGCCCTGGGCGTGGTCAGCGTGCAGGCGGGCAAGGGGGTGTTCGTGCAGGCGACAAAAGTCCCGCCCGCGGCTGAATCGCCCTGGTTCGCCTGGCCGTTCGCCGCCCAGGTGGGTGCCGCCGATACCTTCCAGCTGCGCTATGTGCTGGAAGGCTTCGCCGCCGGCCAGGCCGCCAATGCCCTGACCGCCGACGACCTCGATGCCCTGGCGGTGAATGTCGAGGCCATGCGCCTGGAACTGCGCGCGGGCAATTTCGAGGCGGCGGCGCAACTGGATTTCGCCTTTCACCGGCGTCTGCTGGAGGCCGGCGGCAACCTGGCGATGCTGCACATCGTCACCAACAGCGAAGCGATCTTCGTCGAAAGCCAGAAGCTGCCGTTCATCCGTCCCGAGCGGGCGATGGAAACCTGGCAGGAACACCGCAAGATCCTCCGCGCCCTGGCCCGGCATTCGTCCAGCGCCGCGCAGAAGGCCATGCAGGAACATATCCGCAATGCTGCGGCGCGCTGCGGGATCGTCTTTTCTGCTTGAACCGGGGGTTGGCGTGGACCCTGTGGGAGCGGGTTCACCCGCGATGACGTCGGTGAACTCACTATCGTAATCGCGGGTAAACCCGCTCCCACAGGTACTGCATGGACCTTGAGGTTTGCACTGACCCTGTGGGAGCTGGCTTGCCAGCGATAGGGCCCGAAAGATCCCCGTCAATGCCGGAGACACACCAATGATCCCAGTAACCCCCGCAGTCCTCGCCGACCTCGCCCCCGACGGCATCCTTCGTGCCGTCATCAACTTCGGCAACCCGGTCCTCGCCCAGCGCGGCGCGGACGGTGAGCCCCAGGGCGTGTCCGTGGCCCTGGCCAAGGCGCTGGCCGAAGAACTGGGGGTGACCCTGCAGATGCGCACCTTCGACGCCGCCGGCAAGGTCTTCGCCGTCCTGGAGGACAACGCCTGGACGGTGGCCTTCCTGGCCATCGAGCCGGTGCGCGAGGCGCAGATCCATTTCAGCGCGCCCTACGTACGGATCGAAGGCACCTACCTGGTGAAGCAGGACGCGCCGTTCCAGCAGGTGGAACAACTCGACCAGCCCGGCCTGCGCCTGGCGGTGGGCGAGGGCGCGGCCTACGACCTGTTTCTCAGCCGTACCTTGCAGCACGCACGCCTCGAACGGGCCGGCACTTCGGCAGGCGCCGTGGACCTGTTCATCGAGCAGAACCTCGACGCGGCGGCAGGTGTGCGCCAGCCGCTGGAGAAGGTCGCCGCCGCCGATTCCCGCTATCGGGTGCTGAACGGTGCATTTACTGCCATTCGTCAAGCCATGGCGGTGCCGAAAAGGTGCGACAATGGCGCCGTCTTTGTAAGTGACTTTATCCAGCGTTGCTTACGTCAAGACTTCGTCCGTGCCGCTTTGCTGGCGACCGGACAGACCGATGTCAGCGCCAAGCCCTGACCGGTCGACTCTCAAACCCGTGCAATCCCATTTGAGGTAGCAAGCAAGATGGCCAAGGCCGCCGATGTCGTTGTGCAATGCCTGGAAAACGAAGGTGTCGAGTATGTGTTCGGCATTCCCGGTGAGGAAAACCTCGACCTGCTGGAATCCCTGCGCAAGTCGAAGAT
>Ga0206117_101263_pt1 | contig 14096 bp, 13 predicted proteins | sample 3A5Ametagenome_FD_177997 | JGI IMG/M metagenome (GOLD analysis project Ga0206117, IMG submission 177997) | Enriched microbial communities from leaf-cutter ant dump, University of Wisconsin, Madison, United States - 3A5A | ecosystem: Environmental > Terrestrial > Nest > Insects nest > Nest dump... | reverse complement strand
CCGATCTACTACCCGCCCATCTTCTTCTGGTGGTGGTTCTCCTACGACGCCTATGCCCCCGAGATTTTCACCAAGGGAGCGTTCATCGCCGCATCCGGCGGCTTCATCGCCATCGCCGTCGCCATCGGCATGTCGGTCTGGCGAGCGCGCGAGGCCAAGGACGCCGAGACCTATGGTTCGGCACGCTGGGCCGAAAAGGAGGAGGTGAAGGCCGCGGGACTGCTCGATCCCGATGGCGTCGTGCTCGGCCGCTACGATCGCGACTATCTGCGCCATGACGGGCCGGAGCATGTGCTGTGCTTCGCGCCTACCCGCAGCGGCAAGGGCGTCGGCCTTGTCGTGCCGTCATTGTTGACCTGGCCCGGATCGGCCATCGTCCACGACATCAAAGGCGAAAACTGGACGCTGACCTCCGGCTTCCGTTCGCACCATGGCCGGGTTCTCCTCTTCGATCCGACCAATCCGAAATCGTCAGCCTACAATCCCTTGCTCGAGGTGCGGCGCGGCGAGTGGGAAGTGCGCGACGTGCAGAACATCGCCGACATCCTCGTCGATCCCGAAGGCAGTCTCGACAAGCGGAACCATTGGGAAAAGACCAGCCATTCGCTCCTCGTCGGCGCAATCCTGCATGTTCTCTACGCAGAGCCGGAAAAGACCCTCGCCAGCGTCGCCAATTTCCTCTCCGATCCAAAGCGCCCGGTCAAATCCACGCTGCGCGCCATGATGAAGACCGCCCATCTCGGCGAGGACGGTCCGCATCCCGTCGTCGCGAGCGCGGCGCGTGAGCTGCTCAACAAATCGGACAATGAACGCTCCGGCGTACTCTCCACCGCCATGTCGTTCCTCGGCCTCTACCGCGATCCCGTCGTCGCCGAGGTCACGCGGCGCTGCGACTGGCGCATCAGCGACATTGTAGGCGGTGAGCGCCCGACGACGCTTTACCTCGTCGTGCCGCCATCGGACATCAACCGCACCAAGCCGCTGATCCGGTTGCTGCTGAACCAGATCGGTCGCCGCTTGACCGAAGATTTGCAGGCGAAGGGCGACCGTCACCGTCTACTCTTGATGCTCGACGAATTTCCGGCGCTGGGGCGGCTCGACTTCTTCGAGAGCGCACTGGCCTTCATGGCGGGCTACGGTCTCAAAGCTTTCCTGATCGCGCAGTCGCTCAACCAGATCGAAAAGGCATACGGCCCGAACAATTCGATCCTCGACAACTGCCATGTGCGCGTTTCCTTCGCCACGAACGACGAGCGCACCGCCAAGCGCGTGTCCGACGCGCTCGGCACGGCGACCGAAATGAAGGCGATGAAGAACTATGCCGGTCATCGCCTCTCGCCCTGGCTCGGCCACCTGATGGTGTCGCGCTCGGAGACCGCCCGGCAATTGCTCACGCCGGGCGAGATCATGCAGCTCCCGCCGACCGACGAGATCGTCATGGTCGCCGGCACCCCGCCGATCCGGGCGAAAAAGGCCCGCTACTATGAGGACGCCCGCTTCCGCGAGCGCCTGCTGTCGCCGCCCGAATTGAAGCGCACCAACAACCCACGCCCGGACGATTGGAGCAGCCTGCCGATCCCGGCACGGCCGGCGGCGTTGGACGACGTGCCCGCCGACCGCACCGACGATGAAGACGCCACGGACTCCGAACGGCGGCTACAACCCGAACTCAGCCGCACCAAGCCGGTGGAGAAGAAGAAGCCCATCGCCAACGAGTTCGAGATCGAGCTTCCCGACGACATCGATGAGGACGCCATGCGCAATCGGCGCCTGATCCAGCAGGTACAGGGTGTTGCGCGCCAGGTGTCGCTCGACCCCGATGACGGCATGGACCTGTAAGCGCCATGACCAGCCATCGGAAAAAATCGAAGTTTACCGTCTATCTGGACCCCGACGTGACACAGGCGCTGGCGGACTTCGCCGCGCGCCGGGATCAGTCACAGTCCATGATAGCCGAGGCGGCAATCGCATCCTTCCTGTCACCGGACGATGCCGAGCGCCGCGAAGCTGTCGTCGCCAAGCGCCTCGACCAGCTCGACCGTCGTATGACCCGCATGGAGCGGGACATCGGCATCACCGTCGAAACGCTGGCGGTGTTCATCCGCTTCTGGATCACGACCACGCCGGCTTTGCCGGAGCCCGCCGCGCAGGCGGCGCGCGCCAAGTCGGCCGAGCGGTATGAGGCATTCATCACCGCGCTCGGCCGGCGTCTCGTCAAGGGGCCGAAGCTGCGGCAGGAAATCCCCGAAGACGTATCCGAGTCGGAGCCGTGACGATCTCGCGCGGGCATCTGGTGAGCCTGACGACGACATCAAGATCATGGCTCCACCGCCGTTCTCCTGTATTTGCACGCTACACCACTACTACGACCGATACTTGTTGAACCGACCTGATTTCGACCTTTCTTAATCGACCCCGATCCGGGGACTGTCTGTTGCGCCTCGTGAGGAAACGGGGCGAACATGACCACATCACATCAAAAACCTGAAGCGATTGCGCGTGGCGCGCGGATGCTGCGCACCGCACTCGGCCCGGCGATCGCGCGATTCCTCGAAGACCCCGTCGTCGTCGAGGTGATGCTGAACCCGGACGGGCGCATCTGGATCGACCGGCTCTCCGAAGGGCTGGCCGACACCGGCGAGGTGCTGTCGGCCGCCGATGGCGAGCGCATCGTGCGTCTGGTTGCGCACCATGTCGGCGCCGAGGTCCATGCCCGATCGCCGCGCGTCTCGGCCGAGTTGCCCGAGACGGGGGAGCGGTTCGAAGGGCTTCTCCCTCCCGTCGTCGCCGCCCCGGCCTTCGCGATCCGCAAGCCCGCCGTCGCGGTGTTCACGCTCGACGACTATGTGGCCGCCAGGATCATGACCGCCGACCAGGCCGAGGCATTGCGCGCGGCCGTAGCGGCACGCGCCAACATCCTCGTTGCGGGCGGCACCTCCACAGGCAAGACCACGCTCACCAACGCGCTGCTCGCCGAAGTGGCGAAGGGTTCCGATCGCGTCGTCATCATCGAGGATACGCGCGAGCTGCAATGCGCGGCGCCGAACCTCGTTTCCATGCGGACGAAGGAAGGCGTCGCCACGCTCTCCGATCTCGTTCGCTCGTCGCTGCGCCTTCGCCCCGACCGCATCCCCATCGGCGAGGTGCGCGGCTCTGAGGCGCTCGATCTTCTGAAAGCCTGGGGCACGGGCCACCCCGGCGGCATCGGCACGATCCACGCCGGCACCGGCATCGGCGCGCTGCGCCGCCTCGAACAACTCATCCAGGAAGCCGTCGTCACGGTCCCGCGCGCCCTGATCGCCGAGACCATCGACCTCGTTGCCGTCCTTTCCGGCCGCGGTTCCGCGCGTCGGCTCGCCGAACTCGCCCGTGTCGAAGGACTCGGCCCGGACGGGGACTACCGCATCAGCCCCGCACCTCCCCACATCACTGGAGACTATTCATGATCCGCACCACCATGCGCGTTCGCCGCTATGCCGCGACCGCCGCGGCTTTCGCCTACGCCAATCTTGTCCTCATTCCCGCCGCCCATGCCTCCGGCTCGTCGATGCCGTGGGAAGCGCCGCTTCAGAAAATCCTCGAATCCATCGAGGGGCCGGTCGCCAAGATCGTCGCCGTCATCATCATCATCGCCACCGGCCTGGCGCTGGCGTTCGGCGACACGTCGGGCGGCTTCCGTAAGCTGATCCAGATCGTGTTCGGCCTCAGCATCGCATTCGCGGCCAGCTCGTTCTTCCTCAGCTTCTTCAGCTTCGGCGGCGGGGCGCTCATCTGATGGCCGTCGCCTTCGAGCAACTGGACGTGCCGGGATTTACCGCCCCGGTTCACCGCGCACTCACCGAGCACATCCTGCTCGGTGGTGCGCCGCGTTCCATCGCGATCCTGAACGGGACGCTGGCCGGGGCCGTGGGCCTCGGCCTGCGCCTCTGGCTTGTCGGCATCGTCATATGGGCCATCGGCCATGTCGCTGCCGTGTGGGCCGCGAAGCGCGATCCGCAATTCGTCGAAGTCGGGCGGCGCCATCTGCGCGTCCCCGGTCATCTGTCGGTTTGAGGGGGCAGCCATGATGAACCTCGCCGAATATCGTCGCACCGCCTCGCGCCTTGCCGATTTCCTGCCCTGGGCGGCCTTGGTCGGCCCCGGCGTCGTCGTGAACAAGGATGGCAGCTTTCAGAGGACGGCACGTTTTCGCGGTCCCGATCTCGACTCTGCCGTCGCGGCCGAGCTGGTCGCGGTCGCAGGCCGCATCAACAACGCTTTCCGCCGCCTGGGATCGGGCTGGAGCATCTTTGTCGAGGCGCAGCGCAGCGAAGCCGCAACCTATCCCGACAGCACATTCCCCGATCCGGCATCCGGCCTGATCGATGCAGAGAGGAAAGCCGATTTTGAAGAGGCAGGCAGCCATTTCGTATCGGCCTACTTCCTGACCGTCCTCTATCTGCCGCCGGCCGAGGACGCGGCGCGCGCCGAGACATGGCTTTACGAGGGCCGTGAGCAAAGCGGCGTCGATCCACATGAGGTTCTTCGGACCTTCGTAGATCGCACCGATCGCGTGCTGGCGCTGCTCGACGGCTTCATGCCCGAATGCGCCTGGCTCGATGACAGCGAGACGCTGACCTATCTCCATTCGACCGTCTCGACCAAGCGGCACCGCGTTCGCGTCCCCGAGACGCCGATCTATCTCGACGCGCTGCTGGCCGATCAGCCGCTAACGGGCGGGTTGGAGCCGCGCCTGGGCGACCAGAATCTTCGGGTCCTGACCGTCATCGGCTTTCCGACCGCGACGACGCCCGGCCTGCTGGACGATTTGAACCGGCTGGCGTTCCCGTATCGCTGGTCCACCCGCGCGATCCTGCTCGACAAGACAGACGCCACCAAGCTGCTCACGAAAATCCGTCGCCAGTGGTTCGCCAAGCGCAAGAGCATCGCGGCGATCCTGAAAGAGGTGATGACCAACGAGGCGTCCGCGCTCGTGGACACCGACGCCTCGAACAAGGCTGCCGACGCCGATATGGCCTTGCAGGAGTTGGGGGCCGACATGGCCGGCATGGCCTATGTCACGGCCACCATCACCGTATGGGATGCCGATCCCCGCATTGCCGACGAGAAGCTCCGTCTCGCCGAGAAAGTGATCCAGGGCCGCGACTTCACGGCCATGATCGAAACCGTCAACGCCGTCGATGCCTGGCTCGGCTCGCTCCCCGGACATGCTTACGCAAACGTCCGCCAGCCGCCCGTCTCGACGCTCAATCTCGCCCACATGATTCCCCTGAGTGCCTTGTGGGCGGGGCCGGAGCGGGACGAGCATTTCGGTGCGCCCCCCTTGCTTTACGGCAAGACCGAAGGCTCCACCCCGTTCCGGTTTTCTTTGCACGTCGGCGATGTGGGCCACACACTCGTCGTCGGCCCGACCGGCGCGGGCAAGTCCGTGCTGCTGGCGCTCATGGCCTTGCAGTTCCGCCGTTACGAAAACAGCCAGGTGTTCGCCTTCGACTTTGGCGGCAGCATCCGCACCGCCGCGCTCGGCATGGGCGGCGACTGGCACGACCTAGGCGGCGGGCTGACCGAGGGCGACGACTTCTCCGTCTCCCTTCAGCCGCTCGCCCGCATAGACGACACCTATGAACGCGCCTGGGCGGCCGACTGGCTGGTGGCGATCCTCATGCGCGAAGGCATCGCCATCACGCCGGAGGTGAAGGAACATATCTGGACGGCGCTGACTTCGCTCGCGTCGGCCCCGGTCGGAGAGCGCACGATCACCGGCCTGTCGGTGCTGCTGCAATCCAACGACATCAAGCAGGCGCTCCGGCCTTATTGCGTCGGCGGGGCCTACGGCCGGCTGCTCGACGCCGAGGCCGAACATCTGGGCACGGCGCAAGTGCAGGCGTTCGAGATCGAGGGGCTGGTCGGCACAGGGGCGGCTCCGGCCGTCTTGTCCTACCTGTTTCATCGTATCGGCGACCGTCTCGACGGACGGCCGACCTTGCTCATCATCGACGAGGGCTGGCTGGCGCTCGACGATGAAGGCTTCGCCGGCCAACTCCGTGAGTGGTTGAAGACGCTTAGAAAAAAGAATGCGTCGGTCATCTTCGCCACGCAATCGCTCAGCGACATCGACAACAGCAATATCGCGCCTGCCATCATCGAGAGCTGCCCGACGCGGCTCCTTCTTCCGAACGAACGCGCGATCGAGCCGCAGATCACGGCCATCTATCGGCGGTTCGGCCTCAATGACAGACAGGTGGAAATTCTCGCGCGGGCGACACCCAAGCGGGACTATTACTGTCAAAGCCGCAGGGGCAATCGCCTGTTCGAGCTGGGCCTGTCGGAAGTCGGCCTCGCGCTCTGCGCTGCATCCTCCAAATCCGACCAGACGCTGATCGCCAGCCTCGTCGCCGAACATGGCCGCGACGGCTTCCTCGCCGCGTGGCTTGCCGCCCGCGACGTGAGCTGGGCGGCCGACCTCATCCCCAGCCTCACCATCACCAGCAAGGAGAATTTGTCATGAATATGCTGCGCTCCCACACGGTGCGTCTCGCTGCCGCGCTCTTTTCCGCTCCTATCGTGCTGTCGCCGATCCTGACGACGCCGGCGCACGCCATCATCGTCTATGACCCGTCCAACTATGCGCAAAACGTCCTCACGGCCGCGCGCACGCTGGAGCAGATCAACAACCAGATCACCTCGCTCCAGAACGAGGCGACCATGCTCATCAACCAGGCGAAGAACCTGGCGAGCCTGCCGTATTCCTCGCTCCAGACATTGCAGCAGAACGTCCAGAAGACGCAGCAGCTATTGAGCCAGGCGCAGGGCATTGCGTTCAATGTCCAGCAGATCGACCAGATGTTTGCCCAAAAATACGCCAACGTCTCGATGTCGGCGACCGACGCGCAGCTTGTCACCGACGCTCGTTCGCGCTGGCAGAACACGGTCGGCGGACTTCAGGACGCCATGCGCGTTCAAGCCGGCGTTGTCGGCAATATCGACAGCAACCGCACGCAGATGTCGAACCTTGTCAGCCAGAGCCAGTCGGCCTCCGGCGCGTTGCAGGCGACACAGGCGGGCAACCAGATTCTCGCCCTCCAGTCGCAACAGCTTTCCGATCTCGTCGCGGTTCTCTCCGCCAATGGTCGCGCCAGCGCACTGACCGAGGCCGAGCGCGCCGCCGCCGCCGAACAGGGCCGCGAACAGCGCCGCCGCTTCCTGACGCCGGGGTCCGGCTACCAACCCGGCAACGCGCAGATGTTCAACGGCAACTGATCGCGGGGCATCATCATGGATAGCAAGATGCTGGCCCGCCTCGGCGCGATCATATTCGTCGCCATCGCCATCACAGCGACGGCGATCGAACTGACCCGCAAGGAGGACGCGCCGACATCTTCGCCAGTGCGCGTTCTCCAGCCCGACCACGATCCGTTACGCGAAGGACAGCGCCGGTGCCAGCAGCTCGGCCAACAGGCGGCCAGCGACGCGGACTGCCTGCGCGTGTGGGCCGAAACGCGCGACCGCTTTCTCGGCCGCACGCCCGCGCCCGTGTCGCCGTCCTCCAGCGAAGGGCGGTGATCCATGGGCGGCTCAGGCGTCATCGACAATTTTCTCGGTACGTTCACCCGGTACATCGACAGCGGGTTCGGCCTTCTCAGCGGCGAGGTCGCGTTCATAGCGACCACGTTGATCGTGATCGACGTCACGCTGGCCGCGCTGTTCTGGTCCTGGGCAGGTGATGAAGACATCATCGCCCGGCTGGTGAAAAAGACGCTGTTCGTCGGCGTCTTCGCCTACCTGATTTCCAATTGGAACAATCTGGCGAAGATCATCTTCGACAGCTTTGCCGGACTCGGCCTCAAAGCGAGCGGCACCGGCTTCACGGCCGCCGACCTGATGCGCCCCGGCAAGGTCGCACAGACCGGCCTCGATGCCGCCCGGCCGCTGCTCGAATCCATTTCCGACCTGATGGGCTGGATCTCGGTGTTCGAGAACCTGATTCAGATCGTGTGCCTGCTGTTCGCCTGGGCGCTCGTCATCCTCGCCTTCTTCATCCTGGCGATCCAGCTTTTCGTGACACTGATCGAGTTCAAGCTGTCGACGCTGGCCGGCTTCGTGCTGATCCCCTTCGGCCTGTTCGGCAAGACCGCATTCATGGCCGAACGTGTCCTCGGCAACGTCATCTCCTCCGGCATCAAGGTTCTCGTCCTGGCCGTCATCATCGGCATCGGCTCGACGCTGTTCTCACAATTCACACAAGGGTTCGGCGGACAGCCCCCGACGATCGACGACGCCATGGCGATCGTGCTTGCCGCGCTGTCGCTGCTCGGCCTCGGCATCTTCGGCCCCGGCATCGCCGCCGGCCTCGTCAGCGGTGGCCCGCAGCTCGGCGCGGGCGCAGCGGTCGGCACCGGCCTCGCGGTCGGCGGCGCCGCGCTTGCCGCAGGCGGTGCGGCAGGTCTGGCCTTGAAGGGAGGATCGGCGGCCCTCTCCGGTGGCGCTGCCGTCGCACGCGGCGGCGCGACGGCGGCAGGCGCCGCATCGGCCGCCTATTCGCTCGGCTCCATGGGGCAATCCGGCGCGGCGGGGGTTGCCTCCGGCATGGGCGGCGTTGCCCGCGCCGCAGGCTCCGCTGCTGTCTCGCCGCTCAAGCGAGCCGCGGCACGCGCCTCCGAGAGCATGAAATCCAGCTTCTCCGATGGAGCGAAAGCCGGTTTCGGCGCAACGGGCGGCTCCTCGACCATGGGCACCGTGGGCGGTGCTGCCAACGCGGCATCAGCAGCTCCGCAGCCTTCCGACACGCCGCCTGCCTGGGCGCAGCGCATGAAGCGCAACCAGCACCTCTCGCACGGCGTCAGCGCCGCCGCCCATGCCGTCCGTTCCGGCGACGGCCATGGCTCCGGTTCTTCCATTAGCCTCTCAGAAAGCGACCGCTCATGAACATCTTCAAGCGACCAGCAACCCATTACGGCAAATCGCCCGAACCCGAGACGCCTTACCAGAAGGCCGCGCAGGTCTGGGATGACCGAATCGGCTCGGCCCGTGTGCAGGCGAAGAACTGGCGCTATATGGCCTTCGGATCGTTGATCCTCTCGGCAGGATTCGCCTCCGCGCTGGTCTATCAGTCCGCACGCGGGACCGTCGTTCCGTGGGTGGTGCAGGTCGATCGGCTCGGCCAGGCGCAGGCCGTCGCGCCGGCGGATGCCGACTATCGTCCGACTGACCCGCAGGTCGCATGGCACCTTGCCCGTTTTATCGAGCAGGTCCGTTCGATCCCCGCCGATCCGATCATCGTTCGGCAGAACTGGCTTCGTGCTTACGAATGGACGACCGATCGCGGCGCGTCGGCGCTCAACGACTATGCCCGCACCAATGACCCGTTCACGAAAGTCGGCAAGCAGCAGATCGCCGTCGAGGTCTCCAGCGTCATCCGGGCCTCGCCGGATTCGTTCCGCGTCGCCTGGATCGAACGTCATTATGAGAATGGCGCTCTCGCCACGACCGAGCGGTGGACCGCGATCCTGACGATCGCCATCCAGCCCTCGCGTGACGCCGATCGGCTGAAGGCCAATCCGTTGGGAATCTACGTCAACGCAATCTCCTGGTCGCGGGAGATGGGCCAATGAACACGCCTTTCCGTATCGCCGTCATTACGGGTTTCCGTAAATCCGCAATCGCGGCCGTCCTGCTTTCGGCGACCATGCTCGCGGGCTGCGCCAGCATGAAGAAGCCCCCGACGATCAGCTACGACGCCACCGTACCGCCTCTGCCGGCGATTCCCGCCGCGATCACCGATGACCGGCCGAAGCCGGTGCTGACCCCGCCAGCCTGGACGGTCGCACGCGGCGGCACCGCCGCCAGCACGGCGACCGGGCGCGTAGAGAACGCGAATACGGCGGCTCGTGTCGAGCCGCGCCGCGAAGGCTATTACAACGCCATCCAGATCTATCCGTGGTCGGAAGGCGCGCTCTATCAGGTCTATGCCGCCCCCGGACAGATCAGCGACATCGCGCTGGAGCCTGGCGAAAGCCTGACCGGCGCGGGACCGATCGCGGCCGGTGATACGGCCCGATGGATCATCGGTGATACGGAGAGTGGTTCGGGCGTCACGCGCCGCGTCCATATCCTCGTCAAGCCATCGCGGCCGGACATCACCACCAACCTCGTCGTGACGACCGACCGGCGCACCTACATGCTGGAACTACGTTCGGGTGAGCGGCCCTACATGCCCGCCGTGGCCTGGGCCTATCCGCAGCCGCCAGCCAACCAGCGCCAGAGCGTACCCGCCACGCCGATCATTCCGGCCGTCGCCGCCCGTAATTATCGCTATGCCCTGACCGGCAGCAGCAATCCGCCATGGAAGCCGGTCGCGGTCTATGACGACGGGCGGCATGTCTATGTCGAGTTTCCGCGCGGCATCGTGCAGGGAGAAATGCCGCCGCTGTTCGTCATCGGTCCCGAAGGCGAAGCGCAGATCGCCAACAGCCGCATCTATCAACACATCCTGATCGTGGACCGCCTGTTCGGCGCGGCCGAACTGCGCCTTGGCAGTGGCGACAAGCAGCAGACCGTCAGGATCGTTCGCACGGACGGGAGGCCGTCATAATGACCAATACCGAAACCAGCACCAACGCCGCCGCGCCGATGCGCCTCCGCGCCGAGCCGCCGCGCGTCACCCGCCTGTCGCGCAAGGTGCTCGCCGGCGCCGCCGCCGTCGCCCTGGTCGGCATCGGCGGGGCGTTGATCTACGCCCTCCAGACCCAAAACTCCGGCCAAGGGGGCGAAGAACTATATTCGACCACAAACCGGCAGGCCGCCGATGGTCTTGCAGGGCTGCCGAAGGACTATACCGGCCCGGTCCTCGGCCCGGCGCTGCCAGGCGATCTCGGCCGACCGATCCTGAGCGCGCAGAACGCCGGCCAGCCCGTCGCGCCGCCGGTCGTCGTCACGCCTGGCGTCGACGAGGCGGAACAGCGCCGCCGCGCCGAGGAGGAAGCCGCCCGCACCAGCACCGTGTTCTTTCAGGCGCGCGGCGGATCGGCCGCAACGTCCGGAATGGGGACCACGACGGGGCTGGCTGGCCTCGACATGCCGGCCCAGCCCGGACAGGCGACGGCGCAGGACAAGCAGCTTGCATTCCTCAACGCCGCCGCCGACCGCCGCACCGTGACGCCGGATCGCGTCACACCGCCGGCATCGCCCTTCATCCTTCAGGCCGGGGCTGTCATTCCCGCCGCGCTCATCACCGGTATCCGTTCCGATCTTCCCGGCCAGATCACCGCGCAGGTCACGGAGCCGATCTATGACAGCCCGACCGGCCGCATCCTGCTCGTTCCGCAGGGAACGCGGATCATCGGCCAGTATGACAACAACGTGCAGTTCGGCCAGCGGCGCGTTCTGCTCGTCTGGAATCGCCTCATCATGCCGAACGGCCGTTCCATCGTGCTCGAACGCCAGCCCGGAGCCGATACGCAGGGCTATGCCGGGCTGGAGGATGGCGTCGATTATCATTGGTGGGATTTGGCGAAGGCCGCCGGCCTCTCGACCTTGCTTTCGGTCGGGGCCGAGCTTGCCGTCGACGATCAGGACAGGCTCCTGCGCGCCATCCGCAACGGAGGCCAGGACACGATCAACGACGCCGGCCAGCAGATCGTTCGCCGCCAGCTCAATGTCGCGCCGACGCTCACGATCCGACCGGGCTTCCCCGTCCGTGTCATCGTCACGCGCGATCTTGTCCTCGAACCCTATAGAGGTTGACCATGATGAAGCTGAAACTCGGCCCCATCGCCGACGACAAGCCCGTCAAAGTCACGGTGGAGCTGCCAGCGCCGCTCCACCGCGATCTTGTCGCTTATGCCGAAATCCTGGCCCGCGAGACGGGCCAGCCTGCCGCCGATCCCATGAAGCTGATCGTGCCGATGCTCGAACGATTCATTGTAACCGATCGCGGCTTTGCAAAAGCCCGTCGCCAGAGCGCGACGGCTAAGGCTCTTTCATAGGCATCGCAGGCTGACACCTCGACTGCACCTTCGCCATACTGATGAAACGCCGGAGCGCCGGATTGTCGTTCTTTGGCGACCATACCCCATTGAAGGGGAGAACCTCCCCGACAATGGGCCGATAGCAAATGCCGGGCATCCGAGTAGCCGTCGTTGCCTCGCTGGTCACTGTTAGTCCATTGCCGAGCGCAACCAGCGTCAACAGATTATCACGGCCAACAAACTGCGACTCGATCCTCGGATGGTGTCCGAGGTTGCCGACATTCTTCACGAGATAATCATAGACCTCCTGGCCCGGCGGCGCGTCCATCACGATGAATTTCTCATCGACGATCTCGTGCCAGCTCACTTCGTCCTTGTCGGCAAGTGCGTGCGAGTCCGGCAGCACCACGAACACGCGCTCATCCCACAGATGATTGGCCTCGCATTGCGGCCATTCCTGCGTGCCGGTCAGAAAGGCGATGTCGAGCCTGAACTTCCGGATGGCCGCGACGTGCTCGGCGGGATTGCCATCCAATATCTGAAGCTGGACGCCTTCATGCTGCTCGCGGAAGGACTTCAGCAGCTCCTGCAGGAAACCCGACGACAGGGACGAGAAGATGCCGATGCGAAGATGGCCCTCTTTCACCCGACCAACCGCATCCACGATCTCGACGCCTTCGCCGACATAGCGCAGAACCTTGCGCGCCCGCGACAACAGGCGCTGGCCTGCAAGGGTCAGGCAGACGCCGCCGCTATGACGGTGAAACACGGCTGAGCCGAGTTGGTCTTCCATATCGCGTATCCGACGACTGATCGTGGATTCTTGCACGCCAAGAACTGAGCTAGCCTTGCGGAAGCTCCCATGCTCGGAAGCTGCAACGAAATAGCGCAGATGCAGAACATTCATGCCTACAGCCACAACACTTGTTGGGGGCAGGCATCTACATTTCTGATTAGCAAATTATTATAGATAACAAATATTAAATCCATCAACTGCCTCCAGATACAATAGCAGAGTGCAGCGTCCAGCTTGGCCGGTCATCCCGCGTTCACGGGTGCTAGGACGTTTTTTTTCAAACGCAGAGTCGAGCGGAATTTCTTTGGATTGCTGTCGTGATTCACTGCCCCCTCCTGTTGATTTGGGGGGAGGATGAGACGACGCGGAGCCTGAGTTCGAACCTTCGGAAGCGAGCGATCACGGCGGTCAAGGAAGGACTTTCGACCCGCGAGACAGTTCGACGCTTCCGTGTCGGGATATCGACAGTGTGGACGTGGTGCCGACGCTACCGGCGAGCGGGGAGACGGCGGCCCGCAAGCAGGGGCAGCCGCGCTCGAAGCTCGATCCATATGACCACGGCTAGCGCCGCCCGGCCATTGCCGCCCAGTGCAACAACGAACCGGCAGGGATCGATAGTCGTGTGGTCCGCCGATTTTTAGCCGTAGATAGCCAGAAACCCTACTCCGACCGAAATACTCTTCCCGCAGGGAGGCTCCCACTACATGGTCGCTCGTGTAGCAGCGTGAGCCAATGCACATAGGCGGGTCCGACAGTGATCGCGGCTCCTACCGGCAGGCCGTTTCGCGCTCCCTCATCAACAGACGATTGGCACGCTCGCGCCAATCATAGGAGGACGAATGTCTGACGGAAAATATCTCACCGCCGAAGAGGTCTCGGAGCGCTATCGTGGCGAAGTGTCGGTAGGCACGCTTCGCAATTGGCGCGCGTTGAAAATTGGGCCTTCCTTCGTGAAGATCGGCAAAGCGGTGCTCTACCCCATCGTTGAGCTTGATGCCTGGGACCAAACGAATAAGATTCGCTGCCGGGCTTCAAAACGATAGCTCGGGACTGAGGGGGATCGCGGGTGATAATCGCGATGATGCACGCAAACACCGCTCCCCGTTACCGGCACCAACTTCATTCGACGACTATAAAAACCCATAATAATCAATATCTTAGTGATTTTCATAGGAAGATCCACAACCACCCGTCCGGCGATCCCACTCCGTCGCGGGCAGACATCGACATGACGAAGACAATCGTGGAAACCGCCCGTCCGCTTGGTATTACCGTGCATGACCACATCATCATCGGCAAGGACGGGCATGCCAGCCTCAAGGGGCTGAGACTTA
>Ga0206117_101262_pt1 | contig 14097 bp, 14 predicted proteins | sample 3A5Ametagenome_FD_177997 | JGI IMG/M metagenome (GOLD analysis project Ga0206117, IMG submission 177997) | Enriched microbial communities from leaf-cutter ant dump, University of Wisconsin, Madison, United States - 3A5A | ecosystem: Environmental > Terrestrial > Nest > Insects nest > Nest dump... | reverse complement strand
GAAGCGTGCGGTCCGGGTGGACATGCTGACGAATGACTGAAAATTCACTTTGGCAACCGAGCGATATAATGAACGCAGAAACCGGGAGCGAACCGGAGTCTCCCAAGAAGCGTGGGCGCATTCCGCAGTCGGCGTGGCCCCAAATTCTTGATCGCTACCGCAGCGGTGCAACCCTTTCGGCCATCGCGCGCGAATTCGAATGCACACCCAGCGCCATCTCCTACATCATCAAGAAGGCGGAGGCCGCCAGCGGCCAGGGCGATGCCATCTCCGGTGACGCGCAGGACAATTCACAGATCGCCGACGCCGGCACGTCCGCCACAGCGGACACGGCAGGCGAAGCAGCCGCTCCGGTGGCTGCTGCCCCGGAAGCGCCGGCCGAAACGCCGGTGGCCGCCCCCGCCGAACCCGCTCCGGTACCGGTTGCCGAGGCACCGGCCGAACCGCGCCGCGCCGCCGGCCGAACCGGCCGCGCCACGCTGACCCGTGCCTCCCGGCCGGAACCGGCTGCCGAACCGGCCCCGGCCGAAGCACCGGCAGCGGCTCCGGCGCCAGCCCCGGCGCCGTCGGAAACGTTGCGCCTGAACCGTCCGGACCCCACCCCGGCGGCCCCTGCCGCCACGCCGGTTCCGGCCGCACCGGTGGCAGCCGCGCCGGAGGCCCCGCGGGCTCCCGGCCAGCCGACCCCGCCGGTGGATGCGATCGAAGGCCGCCTGCGCGACACCGCCAAGGCCTGCATCTCCGCCTATCGCGGCTGGCGTCAGCAGCCGAGCGAGGCGACGATCCAGTCCCTGTCCGACACCGTGCATGAACTGCGCAAGGCCTTGGCCCGCGTGGAAATCGACATGTCGGCCAGCCGCCGCGAGGAACAGGCGATCCGTCCGATTCCGATTCCCGCGCATCGGGCTTCGCGCCGCCCGAACTGAGCGGACTTTTGAAAAATCGGGTTTGAAAAAGCCGCTTTGAAAAGCCTCCGTCCCCCCATGGGACGGAGGCTTTTTGTTGCCGCGCCTCCGCTTGCATTTTTTGCGCAAAAGGGGCTTGACGCCCCCCTGCCGAAAGGCTACTTCTCCGCACCCCGATGGAAGGGTGGCCGAGTGGTTAAAGGCAGCAGACTGTAAATCTGCCCGCGTTAGCGTACGCTGGTTCGAATCCAGCCCCTTCCACCATCCCTGCGAAATCACTGCCCCGCAGGGTTGCCGTTTGTGGCGGCGATTGTGCTGAAAACTCCCGCCTGGTTACAGTGATCCTGCGCCATTGATGCACGGATTTATTGTTCGTTCGGCAGCGAGACATGCCCGACGGTGTAAAGTTGCATCGTCTCCGTCATCACCGGCGGCAACCCAGCCCAGAGCGTGACTGTCGTCATCTTCCATCCCGTCGGATCGAACGCGGCAATGGCGGCCAATGCACCGGCGTCAATCGCCGACCTCGCCTCCGCGATGGCAGTGTCCCGCTGTGAAGCCAAATCCGAATAGGCGGCAATCGCAGCGATGTCGCGGGCCGCGTAAGCCGCGGCTTTCAAATTTCCCGTCAGTTCGGCATGCCAAACCAGCCATGTCTGCACCGACGGCCAGCCGAAATCGCGTGTCAGTGCCGCAAAACCCGGACTGGAAAGAAAGCTGCCGATCCCTTCCGGCTCATCCCACAGATAGAACGGCGCATAGAGGTTTTCCGCACTGGCAAAGCCGGCATCCTGCTGTCTTGCCGCGAGATAGGCTTTGAAACGCAGCCGTGGAAAACCGTCGAGCAGCGGCCCCTTCTGACGAATGCGGCGGTCGATGATCGCCATGTCGTAATCGGCGGGCAGTACGAAGCTGTATTGCATGGCGATCATCGGGAAGGCTCCCCCTGCTCGACGGCTTCCATCCAGTGGACGGCGGTCCCGTCCCGCACCGGCTGGACGCTGATGTAGCTGAACGGGCTGGACGGCACCGCGCCATGCCAGTGGCGTTCGCCGGGTGCGAACCAGACGGCGTCCCCGGTACGGATCTCGACCGGCTCGCCGCCCTCGCGCTGCACGAGGCCGACACCGTCGAGCACAAAAAGAAGCTGTCCGGAGGGATGGCTGTGCCAATGGGTCACGACGCCTGGCGGGATGAAGGCGCGCATCGCCGTCATTTCGCCCTCCGTCCGGCTCGACAACAGCATCTGGACGAGGAAGGCGCCGTTGGCGATCCCTTCGGGCGCGGCAACGATATCTTCGCCGGCGCGTCGGACGGTCATGACCGGCGGACAGGACATCTGCATTTCAAAGTAGCCGGTCATTGGGGCGCCTCCTGCGCCGGCAATCCGGCGGACACACCGGATGCGAAGGACCAATCCTCGAAGGTCGAATCGGCGATCACGATCATCACGTCTTCCGGCCGTATGCCCGGAGATGCCGCAAGGGTATCGACCAGCCGCCGGAAGAAGCGCGCCTTGGTTTCAGGCGACCGCCGCTTTCCCGTGGTGATGTGAAAGACGATGAAGTCGTCCGAGCGCGGGCCGCCACGATAGGTCCGGTCGAAGATCAACTCATCCGGGCGGTGCTGATGAATGGCCACGAAGCGGTCATTCTCCGGAACTTGGAAGCAGTCGACCAGCGCACGGTCCAGACTGTCGGAAACGGCCGCGATATAAGCCGACGATTTGCCCAAGAGCAAAGAAATCCGTGTGAAGGGCATGGCATGCCGCTCCTGTTTGAGCGATTGACAGCCCCAGTATGGGTGGACAGTATCATCCTGATAATCAGATTATTCTGAATGAATCGTCCTGATTTATGGGATATTCAAAATGCGCCTGACCAACCTCGACATGGACGCGCTACGCAGCTTCGTCGCCGGCATCGACGCCGCATCCTTTGCACAGGCCGCCGACCGGCTCGGACGGTCGACATCGGCGGTCAGCGCCCAGCTCAGGAAGCTGGAGGAGCAGGCCGGGACGGCGCTGGTGCGCAAATCGGGTCGCGGGTTGACGCTCACCGATGGCGGCGAGGTGCTGCTCTCCTATGCCCGGCGTCTGTTGAACTTGAATGACGAGGCGATGAGCGCCGTTCGCGGCGCGGGGCTGGAGGGCTGGGTCCGCCTGGGAATCCAGGAGGATTTCGGCGAGACCGTGCTTCCGCAGGTGCTCGGCCGTTTCGCCCGCGCTCATCCCAAGGTCCGGATCGAGGGACGCATCGCCCGCAACGGCGAGCTGTCCGAAAAGATCGCCTCCGGCCATCTCGATCTGGCACTGGCGTGGGACGACGGCAGCGCGTCGGTCACCGAACGGATTGCGTCTTTGCCGCTGTGCTGGCTGACCGCAGCGGAGGAGGTGCCGATCTGGCGGGCAGACGGGAACGAACCATTGCCGCTCGCCGCATTGGAGGCGCCATGCCTGTTGCGCACGATCGCCTGCGACCATCTGGACCGGCATGGGATCGCCTGGCGCATCGCCTTCGTCAGCCCGAGCCTGGGCGGCCTCTGGGCGGCGACGGCGGCGGGCCTCGGCATCGCCCTGAGAACACCGGTGGGTCGGCCGCCGTCGGTACGCGTACTCGATCCCGTCGCCTGCGGCCTGCCGCAACTTCCGTCGCTCGGCCTCAGACTTCTGCGGTCCGACAAGGGGCCGAACCCGATCGGCGATCACCTCGCCAACATCATCCGGCAGGCGTTGCGTGAAACGCTGCCAGCCGGCTGGATGGCGGAGACAGCCGACACGGACTGACGCCGGCCTCAAAGCGTCAGCGGATCGGCCGGCGTCACACGCGGGAAGCGCAGCGTGAAGACTGTGCCCGCCCCGGACTCACTCTCCAGCCGCAACCGGCCGCGCAAGCTCCGGGTGACCAGCGTGTAGACGATGTTCAACCCCAGTCCACTGCCGCCGCGGTCGCGGCTGGTGGTGAAGAAAGGCTCGAAAACCTTGCCGTGCAGGTCGGCCGGAATGCCGCGCCCGTCGTCGGCATAAACCAGTTCCACGTCTCCGCCCGTCACCGTGACCGTCACGGTCAGCCGGCCGCGCACGCCGGGATCATAGCCGTGCAGGAGCGAGTTGATGACGAAGTTGGTCAGAATCTGGCCGAAAACGCCGGGATAGCTGTCGAGCGTCAGACCATCCGGGCAACGCACCTCGACCGAATGCCCGCTGCGGCGGATGCGCATGCCGAGGCTGCGCAGGATCTCATGGATGTACTGGTCCAACTCAAAGACGCGGCGTTCCTCGCTGGCCTGGTCGACAGCGATCTGCTTGAAGCTCTGGATCAGGCGGGTCGCACGCTCGACATTCAGCAGCATCAGTTGCGTCGCCTCGTCGGCGACGTCGATGTAATCCGCGAAATCGCCGCGCCGCAGGCTGCCGGCTTCGAACAGAGTCCGCAGGGCGCGCGTCTTCTCCGCCAACAGCGAGGCGCCGGTCAGGGCAATGCCGACCGGAGTGTTGATCTCATGCGTCACGCCGGCCACCAGCGATCCCAGTGCCGCCATCTTCTCCGCCTGGATCAGCTGGACCTGCGCCTCCTTCAAATCCTGCAAGGCCTGCTCGGCCTCGTCCTTTGCGGCGCGCACCGCCTCGGCCGCGTGGACGCTTTCGGTGACGTCGGTGTGGGCGCCGACGATGCGGAAGATCCGACCGTCATTTCCCGCCACGGCGAGCACGCGGGTCTCGAGAAAGACAATCTGGCCGGCCCGGTGGCGGAAACGCTGAAGCTGGCGGCTTTCCGACCGGCGGCCGGTCGCCAGTTCCTCCACCATCTCCAGCGCGGCGTCACGATCCTGCGGATGGAGCAGTTCCTCCCAGCGGCGGCGGCTGTTGTCCATTTCCGCTTCGGAATATCCCAGCAGGCCCCACCATTGCGGGGAGAACCACACCTCCCCGCTGTGCAGGTCCCATTGAGAGATGCCTTCGCGCGCCGCCCGGATCGCCTGTTCGAGCAATTCCCGGCTGGAGGCCAACTCCCGCTCCGCCTGCTTGCGGCGGGTGATGTCGGTATAGGTGGTGACAAATCCGCCATCCGGCAGCGGCAGGGTCACCGTTTCGATAATGACGCCGTCGGGCCGCACCCGCTCATTGTAGAAGGGCCAGGAGGCCTTGCGGATATAGTGCAGCCGCTGCGCCACCAGATCGTCGACATTGCCGCTGCCATAGCCGCCCTGCTCCGCGATGTGACGGACCACCGCCTCATAGGGCTGGGCGTAGCGCGGGAATCCGGGGTCGATGTAGAGCAGTTCCAGCACACGCCGGTTCCAGGCAACCAGCCGGAGGTCACGGTCGAAGGCCATCACGCCCTGGCTGAGGCAGTCGAGCACCGAACTGGTCTTCGCCCAGGGCTCATGCTCCGCCGGGCTCGCTGTTGCGACCCCATCGACCGCCGTCAGCAGCCATTCGCCCGCCCCGCCTGCACCCAGCGCCAGTGTGACGGCACTGCCGTCAGGAAGCCCCGACCTCAATGGCCGGCCGCGGCGCAGATCGGCCATCGCACCGCCCAGCAGACCACCGATCAAACCGTCCAGCGTCGTGTTGCCGGCCACGGCGAACCGGGCCGCAAAGGCGGCATTTGCCCACACCAGACGTTCGTCGGCGTCAAAGCGGGCGAACCCGGTTTCCCCCATGCCTGTGCCTACTCCCTCCGCTCAATTCATCTGCCGCCATGCTCGCGCGAAGACATTGCTCCGAAAAGGATTGATTACGGGAATATTCAATTAATGGACACGCATGCAGAATTTTCTTCCGTATTCTTATATCTCCGAAGTTGCCGGGCAAGCGTCATTCCGTGACGCTTGCCAGGAAATCCGCCGTACAGACCTCTTGATTTTACGCGACCACGAAGCCTAATCCAGCGCCTGTCGCGGGATTCAACGGTCAAGCCGTTGGCGGGAAAAGGATTTGCATGATGGCGGATGTCGCGGCCTATGGCAGCCTGTTCCTGGTGGCGCTGGTGGCCGCGACGATTTTTCCCGCTCAGTCCGAGCTTCTGCTCGCCGGGCTGCATGCATCCGGCAACTACCACGACGGCCTGCTGATTCTGGTGGCGACCGTCGGAAACGTCGCCGGCTCCACGATCAACTGGGCGCTCGGCCGCTATCTGATGCATTTCCAGGATCGCCGCTGGTTCCCGGTTTCCCGCCCACTGGTCGAACGTGCAACCGGATGGTACCAGCGATTTGGCGTCTGGTCGCTGCTGCTGGCCTGGGTGCCGGTGATCGGCGATCCGCTGACGCTCGTCGCCGGCATCCTGCGCGTCGATCTACGCCTGTTTCTGCTGCTGGTGACCGTCGGAAAACTGGGACGATACGTCGCACTGATTGTTGCAATATAATACAGTATAGTTGCAGTATTGTGCGTGATACCGTTGACGGCCGGCAACAATGAGCTTGTGAAAGGGCCCGGCGGCACAGTATTAACGGACCCCGAAACGCGGATCCTTCGAACCGGTGAAAAGCCTCTGACCTGAAGGGGCTTTTCGGAATATCGACGTTGTTTGACAGAGGTCAAACGCGCCGCATCGGCGGTCGACTATGCTCCGCGCCAACGTGGAACCGGAAATCAGGCGCATCGACATGCCAGACGGAAGCATCGTTCAGCAGGGCCCGGCCCAACCCGCCAAGGTTCCGCTGTACGAAAACCATAAGACGATTCATCCAAAGGCGGTCAAGGGACTCTATCGCCGCCTGAAGACCGTCACCTTTTCCGTTCTTCTGGCACTGTTCTTCATCGCCCCCTGGATCCGCTGGGAGCGCGGTCCCGACGCGCCGGCCCAGGCGGTGCTGTTCGACCTGACCACGCCGCGCTTCTTCCTGTTCTGGATCGAGATCTGGCCGCAGGAGATTTACTACCTCACCGGCATCCTGATCGTCGCAGCGCTGGGCCTGTTCCTGGCGACGGCGCTGGCCGGGCGCGTCTGGTGCGGCTTCGCCTGCCCGCACACGGTGTGGACCGACCTGTTCGTGTGGATCGAGCGCGTCTTCGAAGGCGACCGGGCGGAGCGCATCCGCATGGAAAAGCAGCCCTGGACGACGCGCAAGCTCCTGCGCAAGGTGGGAAAGCATGCCGGCTGGATTGCGCTGAGCCTCGTCACCGGCTTCGGTTTCCTAGCCTATTTCACCGATGCCCCGGCCCTGCTGCACGATCTGGCCACCTTCCAGGCCAGCTATGAGGCGACGTCGTTCTTCGGCATCTTCGTCGGCATGACCTATGTGATGGCCGGTTGGACGCGCGAGCAGATGTGCATGTACATGTGCCCGTGGCCGCGCATCCAGAGCGCCATGCTGGACGAACATTCGCTGGTCGTCACCTATCAGGTCGACCGCGGCGACAACCGCGGTCCGAAGCGCAAATCGCAGAGTTGGGACGAGCGGCGCGCCCAGGGCTTCGGCGACTGCATCGACTGCGGCCAGTGCGTGCAGGTCTGCCCGATGGGTATCGATGTCCGCACCGGCGAGCAGTCGGACTGCATCAACTGCGGCCTGTGCGTCGACGCCTGCGACAGCATCATGATCCAGCAGGGCCTGCCCACCCGCCTGATCGCCTTCGATTCGCTGGCCGCCCAGGACACGCGGGCGTCCGGCAAGAGCTATCAATGGCGCTTGGTCCGTCCGCGCGTCATCGTCTATGCCCTGATGATGCTGGTCATCGGCGGCGCGATGGCCTGGAGCTTCGCGCTCCGCCCCAGCCTGAACATCACGGTTCTGCGCGACCGCGCCCCACTGTTCGTGACGCTGTCCGACGGGTCGATCCGCAACGCCTACACATTCAAGGTCGCCAACAAGACCCGGCAGAACCGCTCCTACACCCTCAGCGTCGCCGGCCTGCCCACTGCCGACATCAAGGTGATCGGCGAGGCGGAGGATGAGGCCGCCGCCCACACTGCCACCATCTCGGCGGAACCGGACAGCGTCGCCACCTACCGCGTCTATGTGACGGCCCCGCGCACGGCGCTCACCGCCGCCTCCCTTCCCCTGACCTTCCAGCTGTCCGACACCGGGACGGCCGAGAAGAACAGCCGCGACAGCGTCTTCCTCGGTCCCGCCAACTGACGGCCGCCAGCACCTTGGCATGAGCGCGAAAGGCGGTGGCCGTCGGAACGGCCTACCGCCTTTCGCTTTTGTGCGCAAAGGGGGGACGCCCGCATGGACAGTTTGCGCGGACACCCGAGCCACTCACCTGACTCAAGCGAACGCAGGCTGGGCCACGGGGAACACCGGGCTGCCCGGCAGCTTGGTGACTGGTGGCAGCGAGGTGAAGATTCCATGCTTTTTGATTTCGAACCATCGGGCATCAACGACACCTACCTGCGCCTGACCCGCAACGGGCTGTCCTGCATCGTTGCGCCGGCCGGGGCATGGAACGGACTTGTCCGGGTGAATTACATCGTGGCCGGCGCCCCCGGCAGCAGCGAACCCTACATGATCTTCCGCAGCCTGGATGTCGGCTGGGACGACGGCCGCTTCTGCTGGAAGGGGCGCGCGGCGCCGGTGATGACCAGCTCGGCCATGGTCGACATCTTGCTGGATCGCGGGATGGTGACGGAGGCGGAGGCGGAACGGCTGCTGTTCGGCATCAACACTCCAGCAGCTGGCGCCACGTCGGACGAATCGCTGATGATCCGCGCGCTGCTCGCCGGCTGCAGCTTCACTCCCGTCTACGACCAGCAGCCACTCAGCACCGAACCGCCGACGGTCGCCGGCTTCGCCATGCGCACCCTGTCCGATCCCGGCGCTTTCATGCTTGAGGCCAGAAACGGCGTCCCCGTTCTGGATGGCGACGCGCGTGACGCGCTGCGCCGGCTGGTCGGCGTGGCGATGTGACGTCCTGCGCCTCCGTCTTTGGTCGAAGATCACGGCAAAGAGGATCGATTCCTTGCCCAAAGGCGTAGGGGTTAGACCTTCGGGCGATAGAAACTGTCACAGTGCAAGGACATTCTTATTGCAACTGCTCACAGGAGCCAAGCCGCCGCCGACTTAAACCCTTTGCGAGAGAGTCCGACCAGCCATGAACGCCAGCCTGTCCAACCGCTGCACCTCACTGTTCGACCGCGCCCGCGCCGCTTGGCTCAGCCAGCCGCTGGCCCGCAAGCTGGCCTCCCGCAAGGCCGCCGGGCGCCCCCGGATGTCGATGGAACTTCTGGACCTGGAACTCTTCCGCATCGACATCGGTCATTGAGGGCCGCCGTCCGATCCAGTTGCGTGGCCGCACTATTTCAGCAGATGCTCGTACCGCGCATCGGTCAGCGTCTTCATGAAAGCGACCAGCGCCTTGACGCGGCGCGTATCCAGGGCGGGTGCCGATTCCAGTTCCTTTGACGACAGGTTCGCAGCCACCTCCGGCGGTCCCCACGGCTTTCCCGTCTCCGGGTTGATCGCGGCCTTTTCCGTCCGGTTGTTGTAGTGGTCGTAGAAACGGACCACCGTTTCCAGATCCTTGAACACCCCGTTGTGCATGTAGGGGCCGGTCACCGCGACATTGCGCAGGGTCGGTGTCTTGAATTTTCCCTCATGGGCGGGTTTGGCCGCCGCCGGATTGTCGTGCAGCCCGCGGTCGGCGAAGCCCGGCTTGGCCGTCGCCTCGCGCAGGGCGGGATTGGCCGGCACGCCGATGTTGTGGTGTTCGTAATTGGTGAAGGTCTCGCCCGCAGCAGCCGGCATCGGCTTCAGCTTGTGGCACTGGTTGCAGTTGGTGAACTGGGTGGAGAAGAACAGGGTCATCCCCAGATCCTCCTCCGCCGTCATCTTGTACTCGCCCCGCAGGGAGCGGTCATACTTCGAATCGAAGGGCGCGAAGCGGTCGGTCTTCTCGAAGGCGGCAATGCTGTCGCTCATCGCGTCATAGGCGCGCTCGGCATCGTCCAGCACACCGGCACCGTAGAGCGCCACGAAGGCGCGGGCATAGTCGGGATTCTCCGCCAGCCGTGCGCGTGCCTGCTCCTTGGACGCCAGCCCCATCTCCGCCGGGTTCAGCGGCGGACCGCCGGCCTGATCCTTCAGGGTGGCGGCGCGGCCGTCCCAGAACTGCCCTCCGACCGCCTTGCCGTCGGCCTTGATGTGGAAGGACGGCGTGAGGGCGGCATAGCTCGCCGTCGGCGCGTTGCGGTCGCCCACCGATTTGCCGTTGTCCCCGACCGACGCCGCCCCACCCGCCCCGCCGGTGCGCGGATCGGCGAAGCCGAAATCCGGGTTGTGGCAGTCGGCGCAAGATTGGGTGCGGTTGGCCGACAGGGCCGTGTCGGAAAACAGCGCTTCCCCCAGCTTTTCCTTGTTTGAGAGATCGGCAGCGAGCGCCGTCCCACCCCCCGAGAGACCGGCCGACAAGAGCGCCAGCGCCAACGCACGGGGAACGGAAAGAGAGGGCATGGACATGATGACGCTCCTGGCAACGGCCGCTGACTGAGGCCGACACTGAGCGTCAAAGATTAAACGAGAGTGAGAATTGTTATCAATTGACCTGCGCTGAAGAGGGGTGGGGCGAAAGGTCGCTGGCCGGCATAGGCCCCGGCCCAATCAGGCTGGCCCGTTTCCCTCCCCTTCCGTCAGCAACCGCCGGATGGCGTTGACCAGCGGCTTCATATGGAAGGTCGATTCGGGAGAAACCGCGACGGTTCCGCCAGCCGTCTCCACCGCCTCGGCCACCACCGGACCGACCGCGGCGATGCGCGTCCTGGCGAAGCCCAGGCGGAAGGCGTCGCCAAGGCCGCAGGCCTCCGCCACCTCATGCAGGCGCCGCACCTGAGGCGACGCAGTGAAGGCGACGAAGTCGATGCGCCCCTCCGCCATGTCGCGGATCGCCGCCTGGACGGCACCGGTCTCCGAATCGTTGGCGTAGCGGTAGGGCGTGACCGCCACCGGCTGACCGCCGCGCGCCCGCACCGCCTCCAACAGCGGTTCATTCGGGTTGTCGGGATAAAGCTGGATACCGACGCGGCGGCCGGACAGATCTTCGTCCCCCAGCATGGCGATGACGCCGTCGGTGGTCGGAGCGGGAGCGGATTTGTAAGGACCGCAGCCGATCTCGCGGAGCGCCTTCACCGGCTTCGGGCCACGGACGAAGACCCGTGCGCGGCCGATGGCGGCGATCACCTCGGTCTCGCGCTCCATGGCGCGGGCGACGGTCATCAGCCGCCGCAACCCCTCGCCGGTCAGCAGGACGATGTCGTCGAACCCTTCGGTCAGCAGCCGCTCCAACCATGCCCGTGCCGGTGCCGGGTCGTCGAGGTCGAGGATTTTCACCATCGGGCAGCGGATTGTCTCGGCCCCATGCTGCTCCATCATGCCGGCGAACAGGTCGAGATCCCGGCTTTCCGGCACCAAAATCCGCTTCCCCGCCAGATCGCCGCTCTGTCCGGCCATGGTCCCGCTCCCGTGATTGCCTGTGTGATAGCGGCGAGATTAACAGCAGGCGGTGGGCGCGGTCACGCAGGATGGAGCGGTGGCTCCCAGCCGGAGACCGGCCAACGGCCTTGACAAGCGGTCCGCAGCCATCTCCCCATCACGCGGCCCACGACGGCTGCGCATGACGACTTGGACCGACGCTATGGCCTTCTCCCCGCTCCTGGCGGTTTTCCTCTTCGCGATGGCGATCTGCGCGTCCTGGACAATTCTGCGCCTCGTTCCCCGTCCGCTTCGCCCGCAGGCCAGTTCCGAAAGCCGGAATGATGGCCGCTACGGCGCCATCGACGGGATGCGCGGGCTGCTGGCCTATGCCGTGTTCATCCATCACGGCATCATCACCTGGCAATATCTCCACACCGGCCTTTGGGCACTGCCACCCTCACGGCTCTACACCCAGCTGGGACAGAGCAGCGTGGCGCTGTTCTTCATGGTCACCGCTTTCCTGTTTTGGGACAAGTTGCTGAAGGCCGGGCCGGACATGAATTGGCCGGGCTTCGTGTCGTCCCGCATTTACCGAGTCTATCCGGTCTATGCGGTCGCCGTGCTGCTGGTCGCGGTGCTGGCGCTGGCCTCGACGGGCTTCGAATTCAGGACCGGTCCGCTCGACCTGCTGCGCCGGCTGGTCGGCTGGGCGACCTTCAAGGCTCCGCCGATCAACGGCATGGAAAATACCGGGCAGATCGTCGCCTACGCCACCTGGTCCCTGCCCTACGAGCTGCTGTTCTACGCGGCGCTGCCGGCATTCGCCTTCCTGGTCACGCCGGCCCGCCGGCTGTGGCCGGCCCTCGTCTCCGTCGCCGCAACGCTGATCCTGTTGCTTTATTTCCGCAATTTCAGCCTTGCGGTGCTGGAGTGCTTCCTGGGCGGCATCGCCGCCGCCTATGCGATCCGCCGGCCCGGACTCGTCCTGTTGGCGCGGTCGGACCGCGGTCTGGCGGTGGCGCTCATCGGCTTGTCGGCGGCCGTGGCAGGCTTCGACACCGCCTATGCGCCGCTCCCGGTGCTGGGGCTCGGCCTGTTCTTCATCGCCGTCGCCGCCGGTCAGAATTTTCGCGGAGCCCTGACCCGTCAGCCGGTTCTGTGGCTGGGGGAAATCAGCTACGGCGTCTATCTGCTGCACGGGATCGTGATCTGGACAGCGGTCACCGCCAACGCTCCCGTGCGTGCCCTTGTCGGGGAGGATGCAGGACTCTACACGCTGGCGCTCGCAGGCACAGGCATCCTCGTCGTGGCCGTCGCCAGCCTCGTCCATCTGGTGATCGAGCGGCCGGCAATCATGGCTGGCCGTCGCCGGCGCGCCCTGCATCGGAGCGACCGCGCCGAGCGCGTCCCAGCCTGACGGACCCCGGCCGTCACACCCCCTCTAGCCACGCCGGCAGTGCAGCAGGCTGAACAGCCCAAAGGGCGGCAGCGTGCGGATGCTCTCCACCGCCAGCCGCGATCCGTTCATCATCGCATCCAGCGTGAAGTCCGGCCGCCAGCCGAGTTTCTTCGACAGGGGCGACAGCCACCCCTCCACCGCGCGGCGGACACCGGCTTCGGGCGCGGCGAAATGGTTGACGATCACGATGTCGCCGCCGGGTTTGCAGACGCGTTCCAACTCCGCCATCGTGCCCTGGGGATCGGGGACGACGGTCATCACATACATGGCGACCACCACGTCGAAACTGCCGTCGGCGAAAGCCAGCTTGCCGGCATCCATCTCCAGCAGCCCTTCGACATGGTCGAGCTTCTCGCGCGCCACCCGCTCCTGTGCCACCTTCAGCATATCGGTGGACAGATCGATGCCGACGACCCGGTTGTCCTTGCGATAGTCGGACAGCGACAGGCCGGTGCCGACGCCGACTTCCAGGATGCGCAGGCCGCCGCGGCGGTTCAGCCAATCCACCGCCGCATGCCGTCCCGATGCCAAAAGCACCCCAAAAACGCGGTCGTAGAAGCCAGCATAGCGGCGATAAGCGGCGCGAATGGATTCGGCGTCCATGATCCTGTCCCCCCGTTTCGATCCCGTTGCCGGCAGATGCGGCAAGGTCACGCCCAAGCCGTCAGCGGCGCACCATAGCCGGCTTTCGTGCATCATGAAAGTGACCCAAACAAGAAATCCCGCCCAAAGTCACGCATCTGGCGGCTGTTCATTTGACCTAGGTACGGAAGCGATCATCCAACATTTCCTGCGTCTGCTTTTTTGATTGAACGTTCATTCAATATCCAACACTGATTTACCACCCCTTCATTCCGTCGGAAAAGGCGCTGGACAGCATCGCCCCGGCGGCTCCATAGACAGGCATGGCCGACTCCTCCCTCCCTCGTCCGCTGCGACGCCGCAGACTGGCGCCCCTCGTCGCGGCACTGGCTGCGGTGACGGCACTGGCCTGCTGGGGCGCTTATCGCTGGGCGGAGACGGAAGCGCGGGCGGCGCTGACCCTCAATGGCGACCAGCGTCTCGGCCTCTATGCCAGCAGCATCCGCAACGCGGTCGGCCGGTACGACTATCTGCCCTTCCTGGTCGCCCGCGATCATGAGGTGCTCGACCTGCTGGATGCTCCTTCGGATCTGCGGCGCGACGCCGTGAACCGCCGGCTGGAGACGGCGAACGCGGCGGCCGGATCGGCGGCGCTCTATGTGGTGGACCGCACCGGCCTGGCGCTGGCCGCCAGCAACTGGGCCGATCCGGCGCAGAGCTTCGTTGGGCACACTTACGACTTCCGCCCCTATTTCCGTCAGGCGGTGGAGACCGGCAGCGGCCAACGAAGCT
>Ga0206117_101260_pt1 | contig 14136 bp, 17 predicted proteins | sample 3A5Ametagenome_FD_177997 | JGI IMG/M metagenome (GOLD analysis project Ga0206117, IMG submission 177997) | Enriched microbial communities from leaf-cutter ant dump, University of Wisconsin, Madison, United States - 3A5A | ecosystem: Environmental > Terrestrial > Nest > Insects nest > Nest dump... | reverse complement strand
TCCGGCTGAACCGCTGACCCCCAAGCCAGACGCCCAAGGACCCGGCATGAGCGACGCGCCCAACCACCGCATCACCCATCTGGTCCTGGACGAGAAGAACGTCGTCCGCCGCCACCCCGACATCGAGCATGAACGGGCGGTGGCGATCTACGACCTGCTGGAGGAGAACAGCTTCGAGCCGATCGGCTCGGCCTGCGGCCCCTATCACCTGCATCTGGGCATCGCCGAGACGCGGCTGGTGTTCGACATCCGCATGGAGGACGACAGCCCGCTGGGCAAGATCATCCTGGCGCTGTCGCCGTTCCGCAAGATCATCAAGGATTACTTCGAGATCTGCGACAGCTACTACCAGGCGATCAAGACCGCCTCGCCCGCCAAGATCGAGGCGATCGACATGGCCCGGCGCGGCGTGCACAACGAAGGCTCGACCGTGCTGCAGGAACGCCTGGCCGGCAAGATCGCGATCGATCACCCGACCGCCCGCCGCATCTTCACCCTGATCTGCGTCCTGCATCTGAAGGGCTGAGGCGCGCGGTGCAAGGCCTGCCCGGCTCCATCCTGTTTGCCTGCACCCACAACGTCATCCGCTCGCCGATGGCCGAGGGGATCGCCAAGCATCTGCTGGGCAAATGGGTGTTCGTCGATTCGGCCGGCCTGCGCAAGGGCGAACCCGACCCCTTCGTCGTCCAGGTCCTGGACGAGATCGGCATCGACCGCACCAAGCACCGGCCCAAGGATTTCGACGACCTGGAGGATTCGTCCTTCGACCTGATCATCACCCTGTCGCCCGAGGCGCATCACCGCGCGCTGGAATTCACCCGGACGATGGCCTGCGACGTGCAGTACTGGCCGACCTTCGACCCTTCGCTGGTCGAAGGATCGCGCGAACAGAAACTCGAAGCCTATCGTGAAGTGCGCGACGACCTGATGAAGCGCATTCGCCAGCGTTTCCCCCGCCCCGGCGGGCCGACGGTCTGAATATCGCCGAATCCCCTTGCATTTGGCGGGCCGCCCGCCCATGTTCTGCCCCGAAATTCCCGAAAGCTGTGGAGGCCCGATGGCCAAAGAAGAGTTGCTCGAATTTCCGGGCGTGGTGGAAGAGCTTTTGCCGAATGCCATGTTCCGGGTGAAGCTGGAAAACGAACACGAAGTGCTGGCCCATACCTCGGGCAAGATGCGCAAGAACCGCATTCGCGTGCTTGCCGGCGACAAGGTGATGGTCGAAATGACGCCCTACGACCTGACCAAGGGCCGCATCACGTTCCGTTTCAAGTAAGGACTTCGTCCTGGCTTCCATGGCGCGACCCCGGCTGGTGCTGGCATCGGCCTCGCCCCGGCGCCTCGACCTCCTGGCCCAGATCGGGCTGAAGCCCGACCTGGTCGACCCAGCCGACCTCGACGAGACCCCGCGCAAGGCTGAACTGCCGGCGATCTACGCCCGGCGGATCGCCACGGCCAAGCTCGACGCCGTCGCCGGCCGCCACCCCGATGCCTTCGTCATCGCCGCCGACACCGTCGTCGCCGTCGGCCGCCGCATCCTGCCCAAGGCCGAGACCGAAGCCGAGGCACGCGCCTGCCTGGAACTGATGTCGGGCCGGCGCCATCGTGTGCTGACCGCCCTGGGCCTGGCCGCGCCCGACGGCCGGAAAAGCTTCCGCCTGGTCACGTCCGAAGTGATCTTCAAGCGGCTGACCGGGCCTGAGATATCCATGTACCTGGCCTGCGGCGAATGGCGCGGCAAGGCCGGCGGCTACGCGCTGCAGGGCCGGGCCGCCGCGCTGATCCGCTGGATGAGCGGGTCTCCGTCGGGCATCATCGGCCTGCCGTTGCATGACGTCTCCGGCATGCTGCAGGGCCACGGTTTTCCCGTCTGGACAGATACCGTCGGAACCGGCGCATGAAGGCAACGATCCTCGTCGAAAACGGCCTGGTCGAGGACCGGGCCTCGCTGGTGCTGGGCGGGCGGCTGGCCGCCATCCATGTCGATCCGGCCGATACCGCCCTGCCCCGGCTGGGCGATGTCCGCACGGGCCGCATCGTCAGGGTCGAACCCGCCCTGGGCGGCGCCTTCGTCGATGTCGACGGCGTGGCCGGGTTCCTGCCCGAGGCGCGCAGCCTGACCGAGGGCGAGCAGTTGCCGCTGCAATATGCGACTCCGCCCCACGGCCACAAGCTGCCCGAATTCACCCGCGACATCGGCCTGGCCGGTTTTCGCCTGACCTTTCGCCCGCGCGGGCGCGGCATCGGCTTTTCCCGCCGCCTGGAACCGGCCGAGCGCGAGCGGATCACCGCCCTGCTGCCGCGCGGCCAGGGCTGGCTGGTGCGCGGCCACGCCCAGGGCTGCCCCGACGACCTGCTGGTGGCCGAGGCGGCACAACTGACCGCGGCCTGGGCCGCCACCGGCCGCGGCGAACCTTTCCGCGACGGCGGCGCACTGGCCCGGTTGTGGCGCGAGGCGCCGGATGCCCAGGGCATCGTCGCCGCCGACCCGGCCTCGTACGCCGCCGGCCGCGCCTGGACCGCGCGCTTCGCCCCGGACCATACCGAACGCCTGACCCGGGCACGCGCCGACGACGACCGCTTCACCGCGCTGGACGGCCTGATCGAGGCGGCCTGCCAGCCCGACGTCGTGCTGTCGGGTGGCGGCCGGCTGGTCATCGAACCGGGCCGGACGCTGGCCGCCATCGACATCGACAGCGCCGATGCCACCGCCGCCGACCGGCGCAGCCTGGTGCGTGCCGTCAACCGCCGCGCCATCCCCGAGATCGCCTGGCAATTGCGCCTGCGCGAGATCGCCGGGCTGGTGGTCATCGATTTCCTGAAGGATAGCGGCCGCATCGATCCCGCGCTGATCGAAGCCTTGCGCAATGCGCTGAGCCCCGACCCCGCGACGATCAAGGTCGCGGCGCGCTTTTCGGAATTCGGCACGCTGGAACTGACCCGCGAACGCCGGACCGCATCACTGGCCGAACGCCATGCCAGCCCCGACGGCGTGCTGGCGCGCCTGTCGCGGCGGGCTACGGCCGAAGCGCGCCAGGGCCGTGGCCGTCCGCTGGTCCTGGCCGCCAGCCCCGACCTGGCCGCCCGCCTCGACGAGGCGCTGGTCGCGCGCTGGGCCGCGGGCCTGGGCTGCCCCCTGACCGTGCGCCCCGACGTGTCCCTGGGCCCCGACCGTTTCAGCGTTAGCGTGGCGCGATGAGCAAGACCTGCCCGATCTGCAGCCGCGAGGCGATCGCGGAATTCACGCCGTTCTGCTCGAAACGCTGCAAGACCGTCGACCTGAACCGCTGGCTGTCCGAAGGCTATCGCATCCCGGTCGCCGACGACTGGGACGAGGAAAGCAGCGATTTGCCGCCCGAACCGCCGCGGCGGCCGAACTGAGCGGTCATAGCGGCTCGGTGCCGCGCCGCAGGATGTTCAGATAGGCGCTGTAGACGAACATCCGCCCACGCCGCTTGCCGGTGATTTCGCGCAGCATGCCGAGTTGTTCCAGATGCTGGACCGCCTTGGCAACCGTCGGCATCGACACGCCCAGGGCCGCAGCGATGTCGGGAATCGGCGCGATCGGTTTCTGCTGCAGGAACTTGTGAACGCGCAGTGCCGATGCTGCAGACCGGCCCAGCGTCTCGATCCGCCGCTGGTCGGCCTCGAACAGTTGCAGGATCTGGCGCGCCGCATCGGCCGCCTGCAGGGATGTCGCAGCAATCCCCTCCAGGAAGAATTCCAGCCAGGCTTCCCAATCGCCGTCCTGCCGCACCCGCTGCAGCAGGTCGTAATAGTGCTGCCTGTGGGTCTTGAAATAGAGACTGAGATAAAGGATTGGCTCCTTCAGGATGTTCTGGGTGCAGAGCAGGAAGGTGATCAGCAGCCGGCCCAGGCGGCCGTTGCCGTCCAGAAACGGGTGGATCGTTTCGAACTGGACATGGACCAGCCCTGCCTTGACCAGCGCAGGCAATTCCGGCGTGTCGGCATGGATGAAGGTTTCCAGTTCGCCCATCAGGTCCAGCACCCGCTCGGGCGGTGGCGGCACGAACAGGGCGTTCCCCGGTCGCGTGCCACCGATCCAGTTCTGCGAGCGCCTGAATTCCCCGGGTTGCTTGGTGCTGCCGCGGCCCTTCGACAGCAGGGTCTCATGGATTTCCCTGATAAGGCGCAGCGAAATCGGAAAGCCTTCGCTGATCCGCGCCAGGCCATGCTGCATCGCCGCAACGTAGTTGGAGACTTCCTGCACGTCATCCAGGGGCACGCCCGGTGCCTCGTCGCTTTCGAACAGCAACAGATCGGATAGCGAGGATTGCGTGCCCTCGATCTGCGAGGACAGCAGCGCCTCCTTGCGGACGTACATGTACAGGAACAGCGGGGTGTCGGGCAGAATCGACGTCATCCCGTCAAGCCGTCCCAGCGCGCGGTTCGCGTCGTCAAGCGCCCGGAACAACCGATCCATCCGGATCGGCGGCACTGGTGGCAAGGCGGGCGGTATGAACGCTTCGGCCCGCTCGCCCGTGCTGGCGATGACGACTTTCCGGCCAAGGCGGGATGGTTCGATGCCCGACGACATGGCTAAAAAAGATCCTTTCTTAAGGGGCACGCTTAAGAAAGGATAACGCCATATCCTTTCTTAATCATCCCGTTAAGAAAGGATAATGCCATATCCTTTATTAAGGACCCCGCTTAAGAAAGGTTCAGCCCTACCCTGGTATGGTGAACCCCTGGCGATCGATCGCCGGCATCGCCCCGTCCATATGAAACAGCACCGCGATGCGGCGGGCGCGATCGGCGGCGGGCAGGGTCGCGGTCAGGCGCAGGATGCCCGCGTTGGTGTCTTCGGGCGCGGCCTGGGTCGCGGGTTCGACGGCGAAAATCGCGCCGGGCGTCAGGATTTCGGCGCGCAGGCGTCGGCCCTCCTGAACCAGCAGGGCCTTGTTGCCGTCGACGGTGATCGCCGCACGGCTGTGAACCGTCCAGGTCGCCGGGCGCCCTTCGGCTGCACCGATGCGGTCGTCGACCAGCACGGCCTGGTCCGGCAGCAGGGTGATCGTCCTGACGATGCTGCCGTCGGCCCGGCCCCAGGCGGCGGACAGGTCGATGCGGGCGGCATTGTCACCGGTCATGGTCAGCGGGGCACGGGCGTCGGTCTGCTGGTTTTCGCCGCCGAAGGCCAGCGTGTTCTGGCCGCGCGTCGCCTTGCGGTAATAGGTCCAGCGCTTGTCCGTGCCGAAATAGCCGGGCAGCGCATAATCGTCGGGGCCCAGTTCGACCACCCAGCGCTGGCCCAGCGCATCCAGCACGAAGCTGCCGAGGTCGAGATCGGCGTGATTGACCCTGTTGTCGCCGCCCTTGGCCGCGACGAACCAGGCGGCCGGATCGGTCCAGGACGATCTGAAGCAGGCGACGTCGATCGCCTGGAAATGCCGGGCCAGCGGCAGGTCGTATTTCGCCGGTTCGAAATGGCCGCGTCCGCCCGCCACCAGTTCGAGCGCCTGCCAGGCGCGCAGCCGTGTCGCCAAGGCGCGCGCCGTGTCGACCGGCCGGTTGAAGCGGCGGCCGAGCCAGGCCAGCCCCCCGGTGCCGACATCCTCCGGCCCGTCGCCATAGTTGAAGGCGAGGCCCGTCGGCCCACGGACATGCAGCAGGTAATCGCCGGTCACGCCGAAACCGGGGCTGTCGGCGATGCCCTGGCCGCGCCCGACGCTTTCCAGCGCCCAGACCATCAGGGTCGAATACCGCGTGCCATAGGCCCAGTAACCTGCGCCTTCGGGATAGCCGCCATCGGGGGCATAGGATGAAAATCCGCTGCGGCTGGACGCGATCGAGGCGTCCACCACCGCCTCGGCCAGTTCGGCGTGCCTGTCGCGCACGACCAGGCTGGCGACGATCAGCCCGCCATTGCAGACCAGGTTCCAGTTATGCGTCGCCTTGGTCCAGTAGACGCCGGCGCGATGGGCGGCCAGGCCCGGTTCGAGCGCCTTGGCCACCAGCGCCGCTACCAGCATGTCGCGCGTGGCCACCGGCATCATCGGTCCCAGCCAGCCGATCGACAGCGCGACGGCCGTTGCCATCTCGGCGATATCGAGGAACTGGACCGGGCCCCAGTCTTCCCAGCCGGCGACGGTTTCCAGGTCGACGACCAGCCGGGCGGCCACGGCCGGATCATCGTCCAGCCGCGCGATCAGCGCCAGGACCAGCGCACGTTCCAGCATCAACCGGCTGGACGGCAGCAGGACGTTGCGCCCGGGCTCGAACTCGCGGACGATCGGTTTCTTGGTCAAGGTTTCCTGGGCACGCTTGCGCAGGCGATCGACGGCCTGCCGGACATCCTTGTCCTCAACCGCCGCGCGCCGCAGACCGTCGACCGTCGCCTGGTCGAGCGCCAGCGGCGGGATCGTGGGGGCGGCGGCAGCCGGGCCGGCGGCCAGGACATGGCCGGCCCACAACAGGGGCACGGCGCCAAGAACGGTGCGGCGGGAAATCATCGACCAAACCTCGGAACGGTTGCACGCTGCGCCACCTTACGCCCGCACCGGGATACTGCACATGAACGATTTTTCAGATTGGATACAATATCCAGATAGGCTATAAGGGAGCCCAGCAGAAGGGCCGCATACCGCCCGCCCCCGTGGAGGAACGACCGATGTCGCGCGCAGTGCAATGGGCCGGGGTATTCCCCGCCGCCACCACCCAGTTCAAGGATGACTTCTCGCTCGATCTCGACCTGACCCGGCACCTGCTGGAAGCGATGATCGACCAGGGCGTCCACGGTCTGATCATGCTGGGATCGGTCGGCGAGAACACGGTGCTGGAGCCGGAAGAGAAGCAGGCCGTGCTGCGCATGGCCAAGGAAGTCACCCGCGGCCGCATCCCCGTGATCTCGGGCGTCGCCGAATACACGACCGCCCAGTCGATCCGTTTCGCCAAGGCCTGCGAGGAAATCGGCATCGACGGGCTGATGGTCCTGCCGGCGATGGTCTACAAGGCCGATGCCCGCGAAAACGTCGCCCATTTCCGCGCGGTCGCCAACGCGACCAGGCTGCCGATCATGGTCTACAACAACCCCCCGGCCTACAATGCCGACCTGGGCCCGGCCGAGTTCAAGGCACTGGCCGACGTGCCCAACCTGGTGGCGATCAAGGAAAGCTCGGGCAATTCGCGCCGGATCACCGACCTGATCAACGAACTGGGCGACCGCTACATCATGTTCTGCGGCCTCGATGATCTGGTGTTCGAGGCGGTGGCGCTGGGCTGCGTCGGCTGGGTGTCGGGGTTCACCGATGCCTTCCCCAGGGAATCGGTCAAGCTGTTCGACCTGCTGGCCCGGGGCCAGTTCAAGGAAGCCCTGCCGATCTATCGCTGGTTCACCCCGATCCTGCATCTCGACGACCACCCCAAGCTGGTCCAGTACATCAAGCTGGCCCAGGTGATGACCGGCGTCGGCACCGAGACCGTGCGCCCGCCGCGCCTGCGCCTGATCGGTGACGAGCGCGAGCGGATCAGCACGCTGATCCAGAAGGCGATCGACACCCGGCCGCAGGTCTGACCGACATGACGGCGGCGCCCGAACGCATCCTGGTGATCGGCGCCGGGGTGATCGGCATCAGTTGCGCGATCGCCCTGGCCCGGACGGGCGCCGCCGTCACCGTCATCGACGAGAAGGGCCCCGGCGAGGGCACGTCCTTCGGCAATGCCGGCTGCATCGCCATCGCCGAGATCATGCCGATCTCGACGCCCGGCCTGATGTGGGACGTGCCGCGGATGCTGATCGATCCGCTGGGGCCCCTGTCGATCCGCTGGTCCTACCTGCCGCGGCTGGCGCCCTGGCTGTGGCGGTTCTGGCTGGCCGGCGACCGCGCCCGCGTCGCGCGGCTGACCCAGACGCTGGCCAGCATCGCCGGCCGCGCCTGGGACGACTGGCGGCCGCTGGCTGAAGAGGCGGGCATTGCAGGCCTGATCCAGCAGCGCGGCAGCCTGGTGGTCTATGATACCGACAAGGGCATGGCCGCATCAGCCGGCGAATGGGCGGCGCGGCGCCAGTATGGCATCCGCTTCGAACAGCTGGGCGGCGACCAGCTGCGCGAACTGGAGCCCGCGCTGTCGCCGCATTACCGGCACGGCTATCTGATCAACGACTGGGGGCATGTCGCCGATCCCCATCGCATCGTCACCGGCCTGGCCGATCATTTCCGCCGGATGGGCGGCACCATCACCCGTGGCCGCGTGACCGATTTCCGCCGCCATGACGGCCGGCCCGTCGCCGCCCTGATCGCTGGTGCGCCCGAGATCGGCTTCGACCGCGTGGTCGTGGCCGCCGGCGCCTGGTCCAAGCCCCTCTGCGCCCGGCTGGGCCTCGACGTCCCGCTCGATACCGAACGGGGCTACAACACCACCCTGCCCGACCCCGGCATCGCGGTCAGCAGGCCGATCACCTCGGCCGAAGGATCCTTCGTCGCCACGCCGATGGAAATGGGCCTGCGCATCGGCGGCGCGGTCGAACTGGCCGGCCTCGACGCGCCGGCGAATTTCCAGCGGTCGCGTGCCCTGCTCGAACTGGGGCGGCGCATGCTGCCGGCGCTGAACACGACAGGTGGCAGGGAATGGATGGGCTTCCGCCCGTCGATGCCCGATTCGCTGCCCGTCATCGGCGTGTCGCCGCGCGACCGCAACGTCCTGCTGGCCTTCGGCCACGGCCATCTGGGCCTGACCGAAGCGGCAACGACCGGCCGCCTGATCGCCGAGCTTGCATCGGGCCGGCCGACCGTGATCGATATCAAGCCGTTCCGCGTCAACAGGCCGTTCACCGGCGCCGACTGATCATCATCTGAGGATTCCTGGCCATGGCCGCGCAAACCTTCTTCTGCATCGATGCCCATACCTGCGGCAACCCGGTCCGGGTGGTGGCCGGCGGCGGCCCGCGGCTGGAGGGCGCCACGATGATGGAGCGCCGCGCCCATTTCCTGTCCGAGTTCGACTGGGTCCGCACCGGGCTGATGTTCGAGCCGCGCGGGCACGAGGTGATGTCGGGGTCGATCCTGTATCCGCCGACGCGCGAGGATTGCGACATCGGCATCCTGTTCATCGAGGTGTCGGGCTGCCTGCCGATGTGCGGCCACGGCACCATCGGCACCGTCACGGTGATGATCGAACACGGCCTGGTGCGACCGCGCACGCCGGGCGTGCTGCGGCTGGATACCCCCGCGGGCCTGGTCATCGCCGAATACAAGCAGGTCGGCCAGTACGTCGAATCGGTCAAGCTGACCAACGTGCCGGGGTTCCTGCACAGCCGCGACATCGCCGTCGACATGCCCGAGCTGGGCGGGCGCATCACCGTCGACGTCGCCTATGGTGGCAACTTCTACGCGATCGTCGAGGCGCAGGAGCATTTCCGCGACATCGCCGATTTCACCGCCGGCGACCTGGTCCGCCTGTCGCCGATCCTGCGCCGCCGCCTGAACGAGGTGGCCGACATCGCCCACCCCGAAAACCCCGGCATCAAGGGTATCAGCCACATCCTGTGGACCGGCGCCCCGCGCATGCCCGATGCCACCGCACGCAACGCGGTGTTCTATGGCGACAAGGCGATCGACCGCAGCCCCTGCGGCACCGGCACCTCGGCCCGCATGGCCCAGCGCCATGCCAAGGGCCAGTTGAAGATGGGCGAGGCGTTCGTCCATGAATCGATCATCGGCTCGCTGTTCGTAGGCGGCATCGCCGCCGAGACGATGGTGGCCGACCGCCCGGCGATCATCCCGACCATCGAAGGCTGGGCGCGGGTCACCGGCCTCAACACGATCTTCATCGACGACCGCGACCCCTATGCCCACGGCTTCCTGCTGAGCTGACCGGGATCCCCTGCCCCGCCGACCGCGCGCAGGCAGAAGGCCTGGATCGCTTCGATCAGCGCCGTGCCGTCCTCGGCCGCGGCGATGGTTTCCGGCGACAGCGGACCGACCAGCCCTTCGATACAGGCGCCGACCAGGCAGGCGGCACTGGCCGGCACCTTCTGGGGCGGGAATTCCCCGGCGCGGATGCCCTGTTCGACGATCGTCTCGAACACCCGCCCCAAGGCCCGGCGATAGCTGATCCGCGTCGCGTCGATCTCAGGCCCAACCGGTTCGGCGACCAGGGCATAGGCCAGGCGGCGCCGGCGCAGCGCCCGTCCGGCAAAGGCCGCGATGGCCTGGCGCAGCCGCTCGGTCGCCGTGCCGTCGGCCATGGCGATCGCCGCCACCACCTCCAGCTCGCGCTGCGAGGTCAGCCGCACCACCTCGCCCAGCAGGGCTACCTTGGACGGGAAATAACGATAGACCGTGCCGGTGGCCACCCCCGCCCGCGCGGCGATCGCCGTCATGGGGGCATCGTCGAAGCCCCCTTCCGCCACCAGGTGGCGGGCGGCGTCGAGGATACGGGATCGCCGGTCGGCGAGGTGCTCGCGCACGCGCGCGGTCTTGCGATAGGCCATGGCCCTACTGTTCCGGCCGCGCCACGACATGGCAAGGCGCTATTGACACCAAGCAATGAATCCATGTTCACTTCTTGGCGAACGGAGGGCCGCATGACGATCGCATCGCTTTGGGCATTTCTGGGCGTCTCGGTATTGGTGATCGCCAGTCCCGGCCCGGACACCGCGCTGACCATCCGCAACACGCTGCTGGGCGGGCGCGTCGGCGGCATCGCCACGGCACTGGGGGTTGCCACCGGCCAGGTCATCTGGGCGGTCATGACCGCCATCGGCCTGGTCGCCCTGCTGCTGGCGTCGGAAACCCTGTTCCAGATCGTCAAGCTGGCCGGCGCGGCCTATCTGGTCGTGATCGGGGTGCAATCGCTGGCGGCCGCGTGGCGCGGCGATGCCGCCGGCCCCGCGACCGGCCTGCCCGGCCGCCGGCTGGGCATGCTGACCGGCTTTCGCCAGGGCATCATCAACGATCTCGGCAACCCGAAGATGGCGGTGTTCTTCGCGTCGGTCCTGCCCCAGTTCGCCCCGGCGGGCGAAGGCATGGCATCGGGCCTGGTCGCGCTCGGCCTGATCTTTGCCGCCCTGACGTTTCTGTGGCTCGCGGCCTATGCCGCGCTGATCGCGCGCGCCGGCAACCTGCTGCAGCGGCCGGCGGTGCGGCGCACGCTGGACGGCCTGACCGGCGCCACCCTGGTCGGGCTGGGCCTGCGGGTCGCGACGGCCGAACGCTGATCAGTCCGGCCGGGTCAGGACGTAGGCGGCCGCGCCGATCATGACCGCCGCGACGATGGCGGCCAGCATCCAGGACGGATTGACGGTCAGAGAGAACACGGCATAACTGGCCGCCATGCTGACGGCGGCGATGGCCTTGACCCGCCGCGGGATCGCGCCCCGTTCGCGCCAGGCCAGCAAGGTCGGGCCAAAGCGCGGATGGTTCAGCAGCCAGGCCTCCAGCCGCGGCGACGAGCGGGCAAAGCACCCGGCCGCCACGATCAGGAACGGGGTGGTCGGCATGACCGGCAGGAAGGCGCCGATCACGCCCAGCGCCACGAACACGCAGCCCAGCCCGGCAAAGACGATCCGTTTCGGGGTCACCTGAGCAGGAAACCGCGGCCGATCTCATCGTCGGCCTCGCGCCAGAAGCGCGCCTCGCCCATGTAATGGGCCTTGCCGCCGACGCGGACACGAACGGCGTCGTGCGGGCCGCAAGCGGTGCGGCCGGCGATCTCGCCGGTGAAGACCGCCCCGGTCAGGCTGGCGATCCGCCTGGTCTGGCCGGGCTCCAGCAGGCCGCGCGCCGCCTGGGCGGCCAGGCGGGCGGTGACACCCGATCCGGTGGGGCTGCGGTCGACCTCGGCATCGGCGAAGATGCAGACATTCGTCGACGGCTCGGCGCCCGCGCCGTCGCGGCCGTCGGTCAGGATGGTGCCATACAGGAACCCGAGATCGGCATGTTCGGGATGGACGATGGCGACGGCATCGCGCACCGCCGCGCTGATCGCGGTGGCGGCGTCGACCAGGTCGCGTACCCGCGATCGGCCCAGCACCAGGCCGATATCCGGGGCGGCGACCAGCGCATAGAAGGCGCCGCCATAGGACACGTCGCAGGTGACGCGGCCGATGCCCCGCACGTCGACGCCTAAGTCCAGCGCCAGGGCAAAGGCCGGCACCGACACGAACGACACCGCGCCGGCCCGGCCGTCCCGCACCTCGACATCGGCCTCGACCAGGCCGCAGGGGCATTCGATGCCGACGCGGGTGACGGGTTCGACCTTGGCGACCAGGCCATGGTCGACGGCATAGCGGCCCAGCGCGATGACAGCATGGCCGCACATCGTCGAATAACCCTCGTTATGCAGGAACAGCACGGCGAGGTCGGCGCCGGGCAGGGTCGGTTCGACCAGCCAGGCGCCATACATGTCGTAATGCCCGCGCGGCTCGAACATCAGCAGGCGCCGCCAGTCGTCCAGGGTGTCGCGCGCATAGGCGCGCTTGTCCAGGATCGTGGCGCCGATCACCGGCGGCAGGCCGGCGCGGATGATGCGCACCGGTTCGCCGCCGGTGTGCATGTCCAGGACGTCGATCACGCCGGTCACGATCCGCCCCGGACGGCGGCCATGCGCAGCGTGTCGGCGCGGCAGCTGTAGTTCAGCTTGCCGCAGGCCTGGGGGGTGACGCCGTCCCGGGCCATGCAGACCGCGATTTCCTCCAGGTCGTTCTTCCGGCATTTCAGCCGGATCGCCTCGCGCGGCATTTTCGGGTTCGCCGCCAGGAAATCGTCGATCAGCTGCTGGCGGGCGACGGTCAGCGGCGCGGCCGGGCTGCGATAGCGTTCGGGGATGGTCAGCCCCGCAAAGCTTTGCCGCACCGTGCCGAAATAGGCGTCCGCCGTCTGGCCGCTGCAGGTGCCGTGCTTGCGCCATTCATGGATGACCAGCTGGCGCGAGGGCATGATGTCCAGCATGCGGTCGATCATCTGGTCCGACACCCGCTCGGTCGAGCAGTTCTCGGGCCAGCCGCCGTTGACATATTGCGGCCACAGGCCGTGGACGACAAAACCGAAGCGCCGGTCGGGTCCGCATTGCGCCTGGGGCGCCCGGTCGCCCTTGCTGGCGCAGAACTGCGGCGACCACGACAGCACCAGCAGGGTGTAGTCGTAATTGCCCGGATCGGCCTTGCGGCCCTGGGCGGCGGCGGGCCAGGCCAGCCCGGTCAGCAGCAATAGGGCAAGCACGAAACGCATGACGGTCATCCCCGACTAAGGTGGCGTGGCGATTGATCGGGAAACCGGCCCGGCCGTCAAGCCCGCAAGCTGGACAAGGCGGCGGCGGCGGCGATAATCCCGGCCATGTCCGGACCCGATTCAGGCCCCCGCCACCGCCCCGCCAAGCTGGACCGCCTCGATCTCAAGATCCTGGCGGCGCTGCAGGACAATGGCCGCATCACCAACCTGAAGCTGTCCGACCTGGTGGGGTTGAGCCCGAGCCCCTGCCTGGAACGGGTCAAGCGGCTGGAAGCGGCGGGGTATATCCGCCGCTATCGCGCCATGCTGGACCTGGAGCGGCTGTATCCCCATGTGACCGTGTTCGCCGAGGTCACGATGAAGAACCACGCGCCCGAGGATTTCGACCGGTTCGAACAGGCCATCGCCGGCCTGCCCGAAATCGTCGAGGCCCATACGGTCGGCGGCGGCTTCGACTACATCATGCGCGTGGTCTGCGCCGACATCCGCCGCTATCACCAGCTGTCGGACGACCTGCTGGCCGGCGGCCTGGGCATCGACAAGATCGCATCCTATGTCGTGATCGCCGCCGCCAAGGAATTCACCGGCTATCCCCTGGCCGAACTGGGCGGCTGATCCCTCAGCCTTCGGCGCCGGTTCAGCGCTGGCCCGGCTGCATGCCGATGCGCTTGATCAGCGCGCGGTTGCGGCGGCTGGCTTCCTCGAGCACGGCGGCGTCGCTGACATGCAGGGGCAGGCCGAGGCCTGCGGCCGCGGCAATGGTTTCCGGCGCCGCCGCCGCCCGTTTCGCCGCCGCGGTGATCGCGGCGCTGGCCTGGGGCGAGACGCCCTGCGGCCCGAACAGCCCCAGGCTCATGACAAAGGCGTCGTGGCGGTCGCCGGTCAGTTCGGCGAAGGCCGGCACCGTGCCGAACGCCTTGTGACGCTCGGCCCCGAAGGTGACGAT
>Ga0206117_101259_pt1 | contig 14154 bp, 10 predicted proteins | sample 3A5Ametagenome_FD_177997 | JGI IMG/M metagenome (GOLD analysis project Ga0206117, IMG submission 177997) | Enriched microbial communities from leaf-cutter ant dump, University of Wisconsin, Madison, United States - 3A5A | ecosystem: Environmental > Terrestrial > Nest > Insects nest > Nest dump... | reverse complement strand
CACCGGCTCCAGCGCCTGGCGCAAATGTTCGCGCTGCGTGGCGCCGGGCTGGTGGATGCGGGTCATCCCCGTCTGCTCCAGCGCCGCCAGATCGCGCTGGTTCTGCGCCTGGGCCATGGCATTGCCCCAGGCCAGCGCCGCATGCAGCGCCTCCTGCATCCAGCTGCGTTGCTGGTGCTGCAGGTGTTGCCAGAAGCGCTGGTGCACCACCAGGCAATAGCCCAGGTAGCCGTGGCTGGTCAGGCTCAGGTCCGTCTGCGCCTCGTGCATCCGCTGCGTCCAGAAGTTGGAAATCGGGTTTTCCGTACCATCGACCACGCCCATGGCCAGGGCGCGGCGCGTCTGGCCGAAATCAAGCACCACCGGCTGCGCCCCCAGCACCCGCATCTGGTGGGCGATCACCCTGGAGCTTTGCACCCGCATCCGCTGGCCGAAGAAGTCCTGCGGCTCCAGCAGGGCGCGGTTGGCGCTCATGTGCTTGAAGCCATTGTCCAGATACCCCAGCCCCACCAGCCGCTGGCGCTGCAAGGCCGCCAGCAGCGCCTGCCCCACCCGCCCCTGCATGACGCGGTGTACCTGGGCGCGGGTTTCAAAGAGAAACGGCAGGTCGAACAGCTCGAACTCGGCAAAGCCCAGGCGGCCGAACTTGGACAGCGACGGCGCCAGCATGTCCACCGCCCCCAGCTGCAGGGCCTGCATTTCATCGTCGTCGCTGAAGAGCTGGGAGTTGGCATAAATCTCCACCTGCATCTGCCCCCGGCTGATGGCCGCCAGTTCCTGCGCAAACCGCTGCAGCGCCAGCCCCTTGGGAGTGTGCTCGGCCACCACGTGCGACAGGCGCAGCACCAACGGCGCAGCCGCCCGCAGCGGCGGCCAGGGCAGGCAGGCGCTGGCCAGGCCCTGCAGGCAACGGCGGCGCAGTAGATTCGTGCTATCCATGGCCGCTATTATTGCCAGCCCCCGCCCTTCTTTTGCGGGGCCTGCTGCCCAACCCCATGCCCACCCCGACGCCCGCCCCCCAGCCCTCGCCCCAGGATGCCCAGGACTATTTCCTGCACGCCACCCAGCGCCTGAGCGAGCGCAGCCGCTGGGCCATCGTGTGGATGACCGGCTTTGCCGCCCTGGTGATTGCCACCGTGGTCGCGCTGGCCTGGTACCTTGACCACTTCGAGAAAGAGGAAGAGCAGCGCCGCCGTGGCGCCGATGCCCAGTGGCTGGAGCAAAGCGTGCTGTTTCACTTCCGCCGCCTGGAGGACGACGTGGCCCGGCTGGCCCGCAGCGCCGCCCTGGACGGCACCAGCACCCTCTCGGACTTCGGCCAGGGGGTGGCCGATACCCGGCCCACCGGCCTGCTCTGGCGCAGCCCCGGCACCGTGCTGGGGCAGACCTGGCTGGCCGCGCACCACGGCCACCACGCCGAACTGGCCCTGTGGCGCGAGCAGATGGCCGCGCACCCCAGCAACCGCCAGGCGCTGGATACGCTGCTGGACATCACCACCGGCCTGCGCCGCTCCAGCTACGCCGGGCCGATGCGCGATGCCCAGGGCATGCCGGGCGACACCATCTGGCTGGCCGTGCCCTACTTTGACGGCACACGCCTGCTGGGCAACTATCTGGTCGCCATTTCGATGGAGCACGCCCTGGCCACCTTGCTGCCGCCCTGGTTCCAGGCCCAGCAAAGCGTGCGCCTGGTGGTTGATGCCGCCCCCCAGGACGCGCACTTGGCGCCGCTGGCCAGCAGCTACAACACCGCCATCAACCTGCCGGGCACCGACCTGCTGCTGGAAGTCGTCCCCCAGGGGCCGCGCAGCTCCACCGTCCCCCGGGTGTTCTTCATGGTCGCGCTGCTGTTCCTGCTGGGAATGCTGGTGAGCCTGCTGGCACTGCGCCAGGACTTGCGCAAGCGCCGCCAGATGCGCCAGCGCCTGCAGGCCGAGGTGGCCTTGCGCACGGCCATGGAGCAGTCGGCCAGCGTCGGAATGCGGGCCTGGGACATGCAAGGGCGGGTGCTCTACGTCAATCCCGCGTTCTGCGCGATGCTCGGCTATACCGCGCAGGAGCTGGTGGGCCAGCAGGCGCCCTTTCCCTACTGGCCCGCCGAGCATGTGCCGCGCATTTTCGACGAGCACGAACGCATCATCCGCCAGGGCACCCAGCCCCAGGGCATCGAAGTGCAGTTCCAGCACCGCAACGGCCAGCGCGTGGACGTGCTCATCCACGAAGCGCCGCTGCGCGACAGCCACGGCGTGCAACTGGGCTGGATGAGCTCCATCATCGACATCAGCGAGCGCAAGCGTGCCCAACAACTGGCACAGCTACAGCAGGAAAAGCTCGAAGCCTCCGAGCGCCTGGTCGCCGTCGGCGAGGTTGCCTCCACCCTGGCGCATGAGCTGAACCAGCCGCTGGGAGCGCTGTCCAGCTTTGCCACCGGCCTCCTGAACCGCCTGAGCAGCGCCACCATCACCCTGACCGACATGCAGCCCGTGGTGCAGCGCATGGCCCAGCTGGCCGAACGCGCCGGCAGCGTGCTGCAGCGCGTCAATGCCTTTGCCCGCCGCCGCGAGCTGAACCTGGAGCGCATCGACCTGAACGCCCTGGCCCGTCGCGCCTGCAACGCTGCGCAGGAAGGGCAGGCGCTGCACATCCACCAGTTGCTGCCCAACGCCCCCACCCCGGTGCAAGGCGATGCGCTGCTGCTGGAGCACCTGCTGCACAACCTGTGCAGCAACGCCCTGGCCTGGGCCGCACGCGCTCAGGCGGCACACCCCCAGGTCCAGGTGCGCCTGGATGCGGCCGACAACGCCATCACCCTGGCCGTGGCCGATACCGGCCCCGGCGTGCCCGCCGAGGACCAGGCGCGGATTTTCGACGCTTTTTTCAGCACCCAGCCCGGCGGCATGGGCATGGGGCTGGCGATTTGCCGCTCCATCGTCGAAGCGCACCATGGCAGCATTGCCGTGGGCAACGACCCGCTGCTGGGCGGCGCCCTGTTCACCGTGACCCTGCCCCGGGCGCAAGCCTGTCCCCCCCCATGACGCACCCCCCCCCCTGCATCCACATCGTGGACGACGACCCGGACATCCGCGACGGCCTGGCCTGGCTGTTCGACTCGCGCGGCTGGCGCAGTTGCGGCTGGGCCAGCGGCCCGGCCTTCATCGAAGGCATTGCCGCCCAGGCCCCGGACTGGGGCGAGGCGGTGGTGCTGCTGGACGTGCGGATGCAGCCCTGGTCGGGGCCGGTGACGTTCGAGCATTTCAAACCCCTGGGCTGCCCCTGGCCGGTACTGTTTCTCACCGGCCACGGCGATGTCAGCACCGCCGTGCAGGCCGTGAAAAACGGCGCCTGGGATTTCCTGGAAAAGCCGTTCCAGGACAACCTGCTGGTCGACCGCGTCGAGCAGGCGCTGCAGGCGGCCGCCAGCCAGACCCAGGCGCAGCGCCACACGCAGCGCCTGCGCCAGGCGCTGGCCAGCCTCAGCCCGCGCGAACGCGAAGTCCTGGACGAACTGCTGCGCGGCCACTACAACAAGAACATCGCCGAGCACCTGGGCATCACCCAGCGCACGGTGGAATTTCACCGCGCCAACATCTTTGAAAAGATGGGCGTGGAGTCGGCCATCGAACTGGCGCACCAGCTGGGACAATTGCAGCCGCTGGACAGGGACGCGCACTGATTCAAAAAAAGCAAGGAAGCAGCAAAGATGTCCACGTTCGCCCTGTACGTTGCCACGGCGCTGGCCGAAATCCTGGGCTGCTACCTGCCCTACCTGTGGCTGAAGCAAGGCCGGTCCGCCTGGCTACTGCTGCCAGCGGCTATCAGCCTTGCTGCGTTTGCCTGGCTACTGACCCTGCACGACACCGCGGCAGGGCGCATCTATGCCGCCTATGGCGGCGTCTATATCGGCGTGGCCATTGCATGGCTGTGGGCGGTGGATGGGATTCGGCCCACCCCGTGGGATGCCGCAGGCGTGCTGGTGGCCCTGGCGGGGATGGGCATCATCGTTTTTCAACCAAAATAGATAGCTTGTTCCACTTTAAAATAAATGGTTTCAGATATCTTTATCCATGAAATCCTTTATTTATATGCGGTAACAGCTTCTTTTATTGATTATCCTGCGGTTCGGCCAGAACGGCCCGGTTGCGTCCAGCCTGCTTGGCTGCATACAGCGCCGCATCGGCGGCGGCCAGCAATTGCGCCGGCTGGCCATCCTGGTCGAACGACCATACCGCCACGCCCACACTGATCGTCACCCACGGGATCACGGGCGAAGCCGCATGCTCCAACTGCAGGGCCGCCACGCTGTCGCACAACGCCTGGGCCTTGGCCTGCGCGGCCTGCCGGGTCATCCCGGGCAGCAGGCAGACGAATTCCTCGCCGCCGAAACGCGCCAGCAGGTCGTGGGCACGGCCCATGTGCCGCTGCAAGGTCTGGGCCACCTGGCGCAGGCAGGCATCGCCAGCCGGGTGGCCGTAGCGGTCGTTGTACTGCTTGAAGTAATCGATATCGATCATGTACAGCGCCAGGCTCTGGCGCTGGCGCTGGCCGTCGCGCCAGGACTGGATCAAGGCTGCATCGAAGTGGCGGCGGTTGGCAAGGCCGGTCAGTCCATCGTGCAGCGCCGAGGCCCGCAACTGGTCGCTGTGCCGCTTGAGCAGCAGATGCGTCCGCACCCGTGCCCGCACCACGGCGTGATTGACCGGCTTGGTGATGAAGTCCACCCCGCCGGCAGCCAGCGCGGCAGATTCCTCCTCCGGGGCCGATTGGGCCGTGACGAACAGCACCGGGATGGCCTGGGTGCGGGGGTCGGCCTTCAGGCGACGGCACACCTGCAGCCCGTCCATGCCGGGCATGGCGATGTCCAGCAGGATCAACTCGGGCAAGGGCTGGGTGCGGCAGAAATCGAGCGCCTGCTCCCCGCTGTAGACGGTGATGACGGCATAGTCGGGCTGCAGTATCCGCTGCACGATCAGGGCGCAGCCCGGCTGGTCATCGACCAGCAGCACCCGGGGGGCCTGGGCACTGACCGGCTGCAGCGCCGGCTGGTCGTCGGCCGGCGCCCACTGCGCCAGCAGCGCCCGCAACTGCTGGCAATCGTTCTGCAACCGCGCATCAAGCTGCGCCAGCGCCGGGGCCAGCGCCTGCATCGGCACCTCCTCCCGGGGGGTGGCATCGGTCGCCTGTGGCGGCACCAGCGCCTGCACCTGCGCGGCGGCCTGCTGCAGCGCCATGGCGCCCAGGGTGGCGGCCTGGCCTTGCAGGGTATGCAGTTGCAGGCGGACGGTTTTCAGCGCCCCCTGGGCCAGTGCCTGGCGTACCGGGGCGATGCCAGCCTGGTTCTCCTGCAGGAAGATACGCAGCAGCCGGGCGAACAGGCCGATGTCGTTGCCCAGCCGCTCCAGGGCCGCTCCCACGTCAATATCATCCGCATCCAGCATTGTGGGAAGTGCGGCGGGGCGGGGCTGTGCCTGAAGGCGCACGCCGGGGCGGGCCGCCAGCGCAGGGGCGCAATGCACCAGCAAAGTGTTCCACAGGATTTGCTCGTCCACCGGCTTGGGCACCAGCGCCTGCATTCCGGCGGCCAGGCAGGTAGCCACGTCCTGCTCGCTGGTGTTGGCCGTCATGGCAATGATGGGCAAGGCGGCAAAGCGCGGGTTTTGCCGCAGCAGGCGGGTGGCAGTGATGCCGTCCATGCCGGGCATCATCATGTCCATCAGCACCACGTCATAGGTGCCATCGGCGGCCTGCTCAAGCATCTGCACGGCCTGCTGGCCATCGCAGGCTTCGGCGCACTGCATACCGGCATCGGCCAGCAGTTCGCTGCCCACCAGGCGGTTGAGTTCGTTGTCATCCACCAGCAGGACGCGCAGGCCCTGCAGGGCATCGGGAGACGGGGTGGCGGCCACACGGGCCGGTACGGGCATCGTCCCGGCCGGGGCCTCCTCTACCGGCACGCGCACCCAGAAGGTGCTGCCCACCCCGCTTTGGCTGCGCACGCCCAGCGTGCCGCCGAGCAGTTGCGCCAGGCTGTGCGAGATGGCCAGCCCCAGCCCGGTGCCGCCGTAGCGGCGGCTGATGCTGGTGTCGGCCTGCTGAAAGGGCTGGAACAGTCCTTCGATCTGGGCGGGACTCAGGCCAATCCCCTGGTCGCTGACTTCGCCCAGCAGCCAGTGCTGCCCCGCTTCGCACTCCAGCATCAGCCGCAAGTGGACGGTGCCGCGCTCGCTGAACTTGATGGCATTGCTGGCAAAGTTGAACAGTATCTGGCGCAGCCGCAGCGGGTCGCCCAGCAGCACCCGGGGCTGCACGTGGACTTCGGGCAGCAGGATCAGGCTCTTGGCGGCGGCTTTGCCGGCCAGCAGCACGCGCACGTCGTCCAGCAGTTGCTGCGGCGCAAAGGGGACGGCCTCGACCTGCAGGTAGCCGCCTTCGATCTTGGAAAAATCCAGGATGTTGTTGATGATGCCGAGCAAGTACTCCCCAGCCCGCTGGATTTTCTCCACCCGTCCCTGCTGGTCGTGGGGCAGGGGACGGCGCAGGCTGGACTGCGCCAGGCCGATGATGGCGTGCAGCGGGGTGCGGATTTCGTGGCTCATGGTGGCCAGGAAGCTGGATTTGGCCTGGGCCAGCTGCTCGGCCTCGGCCTTGGCCACCTCCAGGTAGTCCGACCGCTGCAGGACGGAGCGGAAAACCTCCAGGGCTTGCGCCATCTGCCCCACCTCGTCGCGGCGGGCGGTGTATGCAATCGTGTGTTCGTAATCGCGCTGCGCCAGGCGTTCCATGGAGCGGGTCAGCGCCTTCAGCGGCCGGGCAATGCGCGTCAGCGATAGCCAGATCGCGATGCCGATGACGGCGATCAGCCCTGCGCCAAACGCCAGCGCCGCGTTGCGCAATGCCCTGTGGGTGGAGGCCCCCAGCGCCTGCGAAGCACTCTGAAAGCGCTCGATGGTGTCGCTGCGCACCTGCTCCATGTTCGAGCGCAGCCCGGCCAGCAGCGGCTCGAACTGCCCGTGGATGATCTGCAGCGCCTGGTCGCCGCGCCAGCGGGCGGCGGCGCCGACGATGGCCTCGGCCAGCGTGAACAACTGCGTTTCCTGCGCGTGGATGGCGTCCAACTGCGCGGCAGCCGCCGGCAGCAGCGGACGGGCCTGGTCGATCTTGGCCTCAAAGCTGGCCTGCTGCTGCGCCAGCACCACCAGGGCAGCCCGCATGGCGGCTGCCTCCTGCTCGGTGAGCACGGCAAACACCAGGCGGCTGGCATCGTTCAGGTCGTTGGTCGCCTCGGTCACCAGCACGGCGGCGCGGGCCTCGTGGTCCAGCAAGGCGCGGTAGGCACGGTCCACCGTATACAGGTGCGCCAGGAAGTAAACGGTGATCGCAAATGCCAGCGTGCCCAGCAGCGCAACCAGAAAGACGATCTTCCTCGTGATCGAAAGATTGCGGAAAAAACCCATGTCCCCTCCCCAGCCTTAGTGGCGCTGCGCGGCGGCGATCACCGCCGTCAGGCGCTGCACGGCCTGGTCATCGGAAATACGGCCCAGGAAGTGGGCGCTGATCACCTCGTACATGGCGTTCTTGACCTCGGGCAGATTGGCATTGCCCATGGCCACCGAGCCCATCAGCGTCCGGTGCAGGTTGGCGCGGCGCATGTCGCCGATGGCCTGCTGCCCGCAGCGGTTGAAGCTTTCGCGCTGCACATCGACCCGGGCCGGAATCGCCCCGGTGGCAATGTTCAGCTCGGTTTGCATCTCCCTGTCCATCAGCACGCGGGCGAACTTCCGGCGCACCTGCTCGCCGGCCGCGCCGTGCAGGGCATCCCGGAAAAACATGTATTGATCGGCGCTGAACAAGAACATGCCTTGCGTGTCCGGAAAGCGCAGGCACTCGTAGTCCGGCCCCGGCTGCAGCTGGTGCGCGGCAAATTCGCCATCCACCCAGCTACCCTGCACCTGCAGCAGGGCCTGGCCCTGGCGTACCTGGTCGGTAGCCGTGTCCCAACTGCTGGTGGTCGGCAGGCGCACGGCGTAGCTGCGCAGCACGCGCATGCGTTGAAAAACTTCGGCCAGCACGCCATTGCCCTGCAGCGCTGCCGGGTCCAGCTCCAGAAACGCCCGGCGGTAGAACTCGGCGCCCCCCACGCCTGCGGCAACGGACTCGAACAGCAGCGTGTGCTCCCAGGCATCCTGGCCAATGGCCAGCGGCACCATGCCAGCGGCCTGGGCCTGGGCCAGCAGGCGCACCAGATCGGCCCAGGTGTCAGGGGCAGCAGCCCCCAGCTGCCGGAACAGCGCCGCATTCATCCACAGCCAGTTGGTCGAATGGACATTGATGGGCGCCGCCACCCAATGCCCCTGGTACTTGGACAGGCGCTGGATGCCCAGCGGCACCACCGCATCCCACTCCTGCTCCCCGGCCACGTCGTCCAGCACGGCCAGCCGCCCCTGCTGCGCCCAGGCATGGATGTCGTAGCCCATCACCTGCGAAGCCACGGGCGCCTGGCCCTGCGCGACCCAGCGCCGCAGCGCGTTGTCAAACAGGTTGGAGCCGCAGCCCGCCTGAACCCGCTGGTGCCACTGCAGCCCCTGGGCCTGGGCATGGCGGCGGATGACATCCAGGCTGGCCTGCTCGCCGGACAACACCCACCAGCTGGCGATATCGACCACCGGTGCAGGGGCTGCCGCTTGCGCCAGCACACTGACGCCCAGGCACATACCGGCCACCCAGCCCAACCACAGATGCCGCAGCATGTTGTCTTCTCGCTTGCGTTAAAACCAAAAGTGAAAGACTAACCGCCTGTTGCACGTTACCGACACCCTGAATTTTTAAACTTTGTCAATCTTTTGAATAAAAATAAACAATAGCTTATACCGCTGATAGATTAACGTTTTCAATATGAAAGCATCCAATAATCTTTCATCAACGGGCGGTAAAAGCTACTTTTTAATGAGCAACCGTCCTGGAGAAAAGATTGATCACCAGCACCCCGGCAATGATCAGCCCCAAACCCAGCAGCGCCGGGGCATCCAGGCGCTGCCCCAGCCAGAACCAGCCGACCAGAGAAATCAGCACGATGCCCACGCCCGACCAGATGGCGTAGGCCACGCCGGTGGGGATGGTTTTCAGGGTGTGCGAGAGGCAATAGAACGCCAGCGCATAGCCAAGCACCGTGACCAGGCTAGGCCACGGCCGGGTGAAGCTGTCCGACGCCTTGAGCGCCGAGGTGCCGATCACCTCCGCCACGATCGCCGTGCCCAGGTAGGCATACGCCGCCGCTGCAGAAGAAGCCATGGCTAGCGCCCCTCCGGCAATTTCTCGATGCTGCCCGAGCGCAGCACCCGGCCATCGGCGCCAAAGGTCACGGTAAACACCATCTCCCGCGCAGGCGGGTCGATCCAGCGCCAGTCCCAATCGGTTTCCTGCTTCAAGTCGTAGGTCATGCGCTTGGCCGGCTGGCCCAGCAGGCGGCGCACCTGCTCCTGGCTCATGCCCGGCAGCACCTGCGCAAAGACATGCGGGGCCAGCACCTGGCGCAAGGCGCTCATCCGGCCATCGGCGCCGATGGTGATCATGAAGTTCTGGTGCCCCATGGGCTGGCGGTTGTATTCAAAGGTGCGTCCGCCATCCTGCTCGGGCCAGATGGTGGCCGGTTCGCCAAACTGGGCGCGGACATCAGCCTCGGTCGAAAGCCCCTCCTCCAGCGCATCGATGCGCTGCTGATCGCAGCCAAGCAGCGCCAGCAAACTGGTTCCGACCGCACCAGCAGCCAGCCACAAACGATGGAACATGGGTATGCACTCCTTCTTTCCTCGACGAATGCCGGGGAGCCTAACAGGCCGTTGCATCTCTGCGTCGAGGAAAACCGAAAAAACTCTTGAATAAGACTGATTCTTATTTAAAATAATAACCATTCTCATTACCGACCGTTCTTGTCACGGAGACTCTTTCCATGTGCAACGCCTGCAGCACCCCCACCCCCTCATCCACCGGCTCGCGCCGCCGCCGTCTGTGGGATCTGCCCCAGCAATGCCACTGCCCGGTCATCGGCGTGTGCTTCCCTCTGGCGCGGCTGCGCCAGCTGGTGCACAAAGCCCTGACCAATCCCCCCGTGGCCGACGATTACGAGATCCACCTGGGCGCAGTGGCCGAGTGCGGCAAGCGCACCCGCCTGACCGAGTTGTTCCACAAGGATCTGGAGGCGCGTTTTGCCCCGCACATCCGGGCCTTCCGGGTGGCCAAGGATGCCAAGGCCGTGGCCCAGCTCTGGGCGCAGGCCGTGCGCCTGGGCGACGTTTCCGGCGCTTTCTGGGCCGCGCTGACCCACCCGCGCTGCGACGACGTGCTGCAGGAAGTGCTGCTGCGCGACATGCACATGCTGCAGCACCAAGCGGGCGCGGCCGTGCGCGTGGACATTGCCCAGGTGCAGGCCTTGGCCAAGGAAAACGCCGTCCTGGCCCAGGAGCTGGGCAAGGTACAGGAACGCTGCACCCGGGTAATTACCGAAAAATCCAACGAAATCGAGCACCTGCATACCGAACTGGTGCAGGCGCGGGCCCATGCCATCGGCCAGGCCTCGCGCATCACTTTCCTGCAGCAGGATGTCGAACGGCTGAAAAACGCGCTGCCCGAACATGACCTGGTGGCCAAACTCCAGAAAAAAATAGAGCTGCTGACGCAGCACCAGAGCCAGTTGCAGACCCAGAACGCCGAATTGCGCCACGCCCTGGCGCAATCGGAGCGCCTGATCCGCCAGCAGGCCATCGAGGCCCTGCAGCCCGCCCCGGCCATGCCCGAGCCAGCGCCGGAGCCCGTCTTGCAGCTGCATGCCAAGAAAGTGGTGTGCGTGGGCGGGCGCCACACCAGCGTGGCCAACTACCGCGCCGTGATCGAGAAAGCCGGCGGCCAGTTCGCCCACCACGACGGCGGCATCGACGACAAGCACAGCGCACTGGATGCGGTGCTGGCCGCCGCCGACCTGGTGATCTGCCAGACCGGCTGCATCAGCCACAACGCCTACTGGCGCGTGAAGGACTTCTGCAAGCGCACCGGCAAGCAGTGCGTGTTCGTGGACAACCCCAGCGCCACCTCGTTCAGCCGCAGCCTGCGGGGCGTGCAGCTGGATGCTGCGCCCGCCACTGCGCAGGAGTAAGCCCCGTCCAGCGCTTGAACGCCCGCCAGAACACCGCCGGTTCGGCAAACCCCAGCCGCTGGCCGATGTCGGCCAGCGGCTGGTCGGTCTGCGCCACGGCCAGCAGGGCCTGCTCGCGCCGGGCATGGTCGAACAGCTGCGCAAAGCTCGTGCCCTGCGCCTGCAGGCGCCGCGCCAGGGTGCGCTCGCTGCACCCCACCGCCTGGGCGGCCAGGGAGCGCGTCGGCACATTGCCGCTTTGCAGGCTGCTTGCCAGCCAGGCGTGCAGCGCCTGCCGCCAGTCCGTCCGGGTACTGAGGGCGACCAGCCGCTGGGTGGCATGGCGGAGCAGATCATCGGCCCGCTGCGCATCGGCCTGGGGCAAGGGGGCATCCAGCACGCTGTTGGCCAGCAACAGTCCGCTGAAAGCCTGCTCGAACTGCACGGCGCAGCCAAACGCGGCGTGGTAACCGGCCAGCGGCCCGATGCGCGGCTGGCTGAACTGCACGGCCTGCAGGGCCAGCGCCCGCCCGGCCAGCCGCCGCGCCAGCGCCGGCACGGTGGCCAGCACGGCCTCGATCTGGTGCGGGCTGAACGGCAGCACGCCCTGGCGCGGGTGGTAGATGAGCCAACTGGCCTGGCTGCCCGCCAGCATCTGAAAACGCCCGCCATCGCTGATGAGCCGCTGGTATTTCTGCACCCAGCCAATCGCCGCACGCAGGCTGCTGGCCGACTGCAGCACATCGCCCACCACGCTGAAATTGCCCAGCCCCGCCTGGGCGCCGACTTTCAGGCCAAAGCTGGCATCCCCGGTGCATTGCACCGCCGAGCGCCACAGGCGGGTCAGGTGGTCCATGGGCCAGCGCTCGTGCTCCAGCGCATCAAGAGGCAGGCCCGCGTGCGCCAGGAGCTGCTCGCGCGGCACGCCCAGTTCCTGGGCGGCAGCCAGCACGGTGTTTACCCAGCCCAGCGAGGCAGTGGCATCCAAAGTCAAGTCTTCTGTCCTACAAAGTCAATCGCTGGCCATCTTAACGGGCTATCGTGCAGAACATTCCAAGGAGACATGGACATGGCGGTAGAAAAAAAAGCCGACGCCCTCATCATCGGCGGCGGACTGGCAGGCATCGTCACTGCGCTTGAATTGCTGCGGGCAGGCCAGCGCGTAACGCTGGTCGATCGCGATACGCCCGAACGCCTGGGCGGCCTGGCGCTGTGGGCCTTTGGCGGCATGGCGCTGGTGGGCACACCCCTGCAGGCCCGGCGCAAGATTGCCGACAGCCCCGAACGCGCCCTGGCCGACTGGCTGCGCTTTGGCGAACTGGCCGAGGATGAGCACTGGCCCCGGCAATGGGCCCGCCATTACGTGGAGCAATCGCGCCCGCAGGTGTACGACTGGCTGATAAACGAAGGCATCAAATTCATGCCCGCCGTGAACCTGGTCGAACGCGGCCTGCAGGGCGACGGCAACAGCGTGGCGCGTTACCACATCGTCTGGGGCACGTCGCGCTTCATGACGCTGCGCTTGATCGCGCAGATGCACGCCGCCGGCCAGGGCGGGCGGCTCACCATGCTGCACCGCCACCGCGTCACCGCGCTGGAGCACACCGCCGGGCGTGTAACGGGCGCCATGGCCATCGACGAAACCACGGGGCGCGAGGTGCGTCTGACCGCTTCTACCGTGGTGCTGGCCACGGGTGGCATCAACGGCAGCCACGACGAGGCGCGGCGCAACTGGCCTGCGGGCAGGCCGCTGCCAAAAACCATGCTCAACGGCGCCCACCCCTTTGCCGATGGGCGCATGCACCATTGGGCCGCCGACCAGCTGGGCGCCCGCATCACCCACGCGGGCGAGATGTGGAACTACGCCGCCGGCATTCCCCACCCGTTTCCGCACTTTCCGGGGCATGGGCTGTCGCTGATTCCGTGCAAATCGGCGCTGTGGCTGAACCACCGGGGCGAGCGCATCGGGCCAGAGCCGCTGGTTACCGGCTTTGACACGCATTGGCTGTGCCAGCAGGTGGCCGCGCAGGAGCAGCCCTGGACGTGGCAGCTTTTGAACCGGCGCATCGCGCTCAAGGAATTTGCCATTTCCGGGGCGGAGCACAACCCGCGCATCCGCGACCGGCAGTTTCTGCGCTTTGTAAAGGAGACGCTGCTGGGCAACCACCGCCTGGTCGAGCAGATGGCGCGGCAAAGCCCGCACTTCATCGTGGCCGATACGCTGGCGGAGCTGGCAGGCCGGATGAACCAGCTCACGGCCTCGCACGACATCCGCGTGGAACAGTTGCAGGCCACGGTCAATGCCTGGGATGGCCTGTTTGCCCCCGGCGGCCAGCCACAGGACGACCTTCAGGTGCGCCGCATCCTGCAGGCGCGGCAATGGCAGCCCGACCGCCTGCGCACCTGCGCCCCCGCGCCGCTGCAACAGCCGGGCGCGGGGCCGTTCATCGCCATCCACACCCAGCTGATCACGCGCAAAAGCCTGGGCGGGCTGCAGACCGATCTGCACAGCCGCGTGCTCGATGGCAGCGGCCAGCCCATCGACGGCCTGTACTGCGTGGGCGAGGCCGCAGGCTTTGGCGGCGGCGGGGCATCGGGCAAGCGCTCGCTGGAGGGCACGTTTCTGCCGGGCTGCATCCTGACGGCACGGGCGGCGGCGCAGGATATCCTGGGACATTAAAAAACATAGCTTTTACCGCTTATATCTATTGGATTTCAGATAGTTATTAACTTGAAATCGTTTATCTATGAGCGCAAGCAGCTATCAATATAAGGAGGCATGATGGAATTCGACTACCTCGTCATCGGTGCAGGCTCCGCCGGCTGCGTGATCGCCAGCCGCCTGACCGAAGACCCGGCCACCACCGTCTGCCTGGTCGAAGCCGGTGGGCCGGACAGCAGCGCATTCATCCGCGCCCCGCTGGGTTTTGTGACCGAGGCGCGGCTGCCCCGGCATTCCGCCCACTACGCCACCGTGCCGCAGCCGGGCCTGCATGGCCGCCAGGGCTTTCAGCCGCGCGGGCGCGTGCTGG
>Ga0206117_101258_pt1 | contig 14173 bp, 11 predicted proteins | sample 3A5Ametagenome_FD_177997 | JGI IMG/M metagenome (GOLD analysis project Ga0206117, IMG submission 177997) | Enriched microbial communities from leaf-cutter ant dump, University of Wisconsin, Madison, United States - 3A5A | ecosystem: Environmental > Terrestrial > Nest > Insects nest > Nest dump... | reverse complement strand
CCGTGCTTGAAAGCCGCCAACGATTCGTCCAGGGTGTCGCCATGGCAACCGGCATTGGTGACCAGCAATTGCTGCACACCGGGCAGGTTCAGCACCTGCAGGATGTCGTCCTTGCGAGGGTCCCGAGGCGCCACGCCGGTGGTGTCGATGATGACCATCTTCTTGCCAGAGAGCAGGCCCAGCAGATCCTTCAACGCGGCCTTGTCATGCGCCAGGTGGGCCACGACTCCGAGCATCCGACCGTAGGCCCGCAGTTGCTCATGACCGCCGACACGGTAGGTGTCCAGCGTGATCAGGCCGACGTTTTGCGCACCATGCTTCTGGGCACACAGGGCTGCCAGCTTGGCTGCGGTGGTGGTTTTGCCCACGCCCGTGGAACCGATCAGGGCAAAGACACCGCCCACCTCGTAAATCGGGGAGGCCGCAGCGTCGGTGCGCAAATTGCGCTCCAGCACCTGCATGAGCCAGCGCAGGGCTTCGGCCGGGCCGCTGTTCTGCGGCACCCGCTCAATCAGCGTACGGGCCAGGGCAGGAGAAAAACCGGCGCGGATCAATTTCAGAATCAAATTCGACTGCAGGGGGTTCTGCCGCGTCTGTCCCAGCCAGGCCAGGGTATTGAAACGCTCTTCGATCAGGCTCTTGACCGATTGCAGTTCATGCATCATGCCGGAGCTGACGGCTGGGACTGCCTGCATCGCCTTGGCAGAAGACGACTCAGCAATCATGGCACGCAGGGGGTTCTGACGCACTGGCTGAGGAGTCGCGGCTGCTTGCAGGCTTTCCTGACGGGCCTTGCGGGCAAAGGTGGGCAGTTGCTCTTCGGGCAGCTCCGTCGCCTGGATGCCTTCGCCACGTCGGCGCAACATGCGCTCACGCACGTAGTCCTGAAACGACAGGGTGCTCATCGCCAATTGCTCCGTATCCTCTGCCACGCTTTGGCGAGGACTCACCTGCACCGCCGCTGGCCGTACCGGAGCAGCCGGGGCTGCCTGTGGGGCCGGGGCCTTGCGCAAGGGACGGGTTTCCTCGGCCTCCCGGGCCTGGATGGCGGCACGCAGCCCCGAGCTGGTTTTCTGGCCGCTGTCCATATGGTGCAGATCCTCCTCTGCCGTCGCCATGACTTCCACCCCCTGGGCGGTAGCACGATTGGACAAAATCAGAGTGCCTTCACCAAAAACAGACCGTGCCTTGGCCAAAGCTTCACGCGAGGTGGGAGCAAGAAAGCGTTGGATGTTCATAGTCATGCACCTTTAAGAATGGGGCCGATGCGGATGGAATGCGTTTCGGGAATTTCACTGTGCGCCAGCACTTGCAGGCGCGGGGCCACGCGCCGCACCAGGCGGGCAATGGCATTACGGATTTGGTCGGGCACCAGCAGACAAGCGGGCATCCCCAGCTCTTCCTGCTGATTGGCCACTTCGGCAGCACGCTGGGTCAGCACGTCCGCCACACCAGGGTCCAGCGAAGGCCCGTTGGCGTTGGTCAGTGCTTGCATCAGCAGGCGCTCCAACCCCGGCTCAATAGCAATCACATTCAGCTCGCGGGTGGGCCCATAAATCTGCTGCACGATGGCCGGTGCCAGGGCAATGCGCACGCGCCGGGCCAGCTCCACCGGGTCTTGGGTCTGGGCAGCGTTTTCTGCCAGCGTTTCAATAATGGTGCGGATGTCACGGATGTGCACCGCGTCTTCCAGCAGTAGCTGGAGGACTTTCTGGAACACGGTAATGGGCACCATCTTGGGAATCACTTCTTCTATCAACCGGGGAGCGGACTTGGCGACATGGTCCACCAGCTGCTGCACTTCGGAACGGCTGAGCAACTTGGCGGCATGCATTTGCATCAAGTGTGACAAATGTGTCGCCATGACGGTTTCCGAATCAACGACGGTAAAACCGGCCATTTGTGCCGCTTCCTTCTGACGCTCGTCGATCCAGTGGGCCGGCAGGCCGAAAGCAGGGTCGGTGGTCGGCGTGCCGATCAGCGGCGTGGTGATGCCACCGGGGTTGATGGCTAGGTACATGCCGGGGAAGGCCTCGCCCTCGCCGACCATCACACCGCGCAGGGTGATGCGGTAGGCGCTGGGTTTCAGTTCCAGGTTGTCACGCACATGCACGGCAGGCGGCAGGAAGCCCACTTCCTGCGCAAATTTGCGACGCACACCCTTGATACGGGTGAGCAGGTCGCCCTGGCGCTTCTTGTCCACCAGAGCAATCAGGCGATAGCCCAGCTCCAGGCCCAGCAAATCAACAGGCTGCAGGTCATCCCAGGTGGCCTCGGTTTCCTGCTGGGGGGCGGCCAGCGCTTCCTGGGCAGCAGCAGCTTGCGCTTCTGTCTGCTGCGGCTTGTCCTTGGCCCGCATGGCCAGCCAGGCGCCATAGCCGAAGGCGCTGCCCATGAGCAGGAACACTGTGTGCGGCATGCCAGGAATGCAGCCCAGGAGAATCAAGATCGTTGCAGTGATCCCCAGGGCACGGGGCGACATGAACATCTGGGAGGCAATCTGCTTGCCGGTATCGTTATCCTTGCCGACGCGGGAAATCACCATGGCCGCAGCCACCGAAATCAACAGGCCGGGAATCTGCGCCACCAAGGCATCGCCGACGGCCAGCAGGATGTAGCTGTTGGCAGCCTCCCCTGCCGACAGCCCATGCTGGGCCATGCCGATGGCAAAGCCGCCGATGATGTTGATGATCAGAATCAGAATCCCGGCGATCGCATCCCCGCGCACGAACTTGCTGGCGCCGTCCATGGAGCCGAAGAAGTTGGCCTCCTCCTGCACTTCCAGGCGACGGCGCTTGGCCTCGGCCTCGTCAATGAGTCCGGCATTCAAGTCTGCATCGACGGCCATTTGCTTGCCCGGCATGGCATCCAGGGTAAACCGGGCCGACACCTCGGCAATCCGCTCGGCCCCCTTGGTCACCACCACGAAGTTGATGACCACCAGGATGGCAAAAACGATCAAACCCACGGCAAAGTTGCCCCCGATCAGAAAGTGGCCGAAGGCTTCGATCACTGCCCCGGCAGCCCCTGGGCCGGTATGCCCTTCCATCAGCACCACCCGGGTCGAAGCCACGTTGAGCGACAAACGCATCAGGGTAGTCAGCAGCAGCACCGAAGGGAAGGCTGCAAAGTCCAGCGGCTTGATCATGTACGCCGCGACCATCATCACCATCAGCGCCACAGCGATGTTCAAGGTGAAGAAAGTGTCCAGCATCCACGGTGGAATGGGCAGCACCATGAGCGCCAAAATCGCAATCACCAATACCGGCGCAGCCAGCCCTTGCACGGCCAACCCATGCTGACCAGCCCATTGCTGGAGATTTTTCAGACTTGCGGTACTCATAGCACGGCCACCTTCTTCGATTTATCAAACGTTCTGCGCCGAGGGGCGCTTTTTGCTGTGCGGATCCAGCTCTTGCGGCACATCGGGCTGCACCAACGCCCCCGGCGCAGGTGCGTCCCCACGCAGGCTGGCCTTGAGGCGATAGACATAGGCCAGCACCTGGGCGACAGCGGTATAGAGCTGTGCCGGTATGGCCTGGTCGAGTTCGGCATGGGCATACAAGGCACGTGCCAGCATGGGCGACTCCAGCACCGGCACGCTGTGGGACTTGGCCACTTCACGGATTTTCAAAGCGATCAGATCGGCCCCCATGGCCACCACCTGGGGGGCCGCCATAGTGGCTTCGTCATAGCGCAAGGCGACGGCGTAATGGGTTGGATTGGTGACGACAAAATCGGCTGCAGGCACACGGGAGACGGAAGCGCGATGCGCCATCTCGCGCTGCTTCTGGCGGATCTTGCCCTTTACCTCCGGGCTGCCTTCGGACTCTTTGTGCTCCTGCTTGACCTCCTGGTGGCTCATCTTCAAGCGCTGTAGGAACAGGAATTTCTGCAAGGGCACATCGATCAAAGCGATGATGAACACGACCAGCATCAGCAAGGCAATGCCCGAGAGAATCCAGTTGCCGACCATGGCCAGGGCCATCGGGCTGCCCTGGGCGGGCAGTTTGGCAACATAGGGTACGCCATCGCGGATATGCAGCCAGGCGACAAATCCCAGAATCAGCGTCAACAGAACATTCTTCAGGGCTGTTACGAGCTGCTGCTTGGAAAATACGTTGCCCAGGCCGGACAAGGGATTGAGCTTGCTGAACTTGGGCATGATGGGCGTCCAGCTGAAAACCCAGCCGCCAGACATCAAACTCAGCAAGATCGAGACGATATTGATGCACAGGGCAAACACCAGAACCCCTGCGATACCAATGCCCATCATGCTGGCCAGGCGCTCCAGCATCAATTGCGGCACCAGCACGCTGGCCCCGTCAAAGGTCAGTTGCCGCCCCATTTCAATGCGCATGTGCTGCAGCAAGGTAGGCCCTCCTGCCAGCACGACGGCACAGCCCATGCCCAGAACCGCCAGATGCGACAGATCCCGGGAACGGGACGTTTGTCCGTTCTCGCGGGTTTTCTGCAGCTTCCTGGCGGTTGCTGGAAGGGATTTGTCTTGGCTCGATTCCATGGCGGCATGAGAGGTAAGGTCTCATGCCATTGTCCGGATCTGCCTTCTGGATAAAGCAGGAATAAGCGCTTGTTAAGCGCCGCTTATTCTTTCACCCGGATACAAAAGCGTCCGAAATAACTTAAAAACAGGAGCTTATATCGCTTGAACCACAAGGGTTTAAGGCACTTTTTATTAAAAACCCAAGCTGGCAAGCAAATCGTCCACTTCGGACTGCGAGGACACTACGTTGGGTGTGCCTTGCGGGTCGACCACCGGGCCGCTGAGTTCCGGGTGTGCCGGTGACGCCACTTCCCCGGAAGCGCCTTCTGCAAGGGCTGCGGCCCAGGCATCCTCGGCATTCGCCGCTTCCGGCACAGGCTCGGTAGCCGGTGCCACAGGCACCGCACCAGGAGGCGCGGTTTGCAGCAGCAGCTCGACCAGTTGACTTTCCAGGTTCGAGGCAAGGCTAACCACCTTGGCAATAACCTGTCCGGTCAGGTCATGAAAATCCTGCGCCATCATGATGTCGGTGAGTTGCTGATCCACGATTTCCGTGGATTTTTCCATCTCCTCCAGGTAATTCATGATGTGGCCCTTGGCCACCGCCGCCACGGGGTCGGCGATCATGGACTGACGCATCCGCTTGGTCTCGCTGACGATGGTGGTTTGCCGCACCTTCGCGTCATCGACCAGCGTGAGGACTTTCTCTGCCGCTTCACCCGTCAGACGGGCGATGTAGGACAGGCGATTCTGGGCATCGGGCAGCTTGTCGGCAGAACTGCGCAGACGGTCGGCATACCCCAACTCACGCAGCGCGTCGTGCAACTGGCGTGTCAGCAAACCCAATTTGTTGTGCACCCCGCCCTGAACCAGGCTGGCTGCGGATGCATCCAAGGCAGGAGGGGACTGTTCTTCTTGCATAGCGCTTTACGCCAGACCCTGCTTTTTCAGGATAAGGTTGACTTTTTCTTCCAAGGTTGCCTTGGTGAAAGGCTTCACGATATACCCGGCAGCACCGCCCTGGGCAGCTGCAACGATGTCTTCCTTGCGGGCTTCGGCGGTCACCATCAGCACCGGCAGATGCTTGAGCTTTTCGTCCGACTTCACTTCCGCGAGCAGCTGAAAGCCGTTCATGTTCGGCATATTGATATCGGTAACGACAAAGTCGAACTTGCTGCTGCGCAGCTTCTGTAGAGCGACCACGCCATCCTCGGCCTCATCGGCTTCGGAAAACCCGCTTTCCTTGAGCAGGTTGCGCACGATCCGGCGCATGGTGGAAAAGTCATCAACAATCAAAAAACGAAGGGCAGTATTCGCCACACGGGCCCCTTTCGGTTAAAAGTTATTAGTCAAGGTGCAGCCGAACTGGACGCAGTCGGCTGCGCTGCCAATCCACCTGTCAATGCCGGTATTGTCTCCGGTTCAGCAGGTCGATTGTCCGGGGTTTGCCCTGCCAGCACTTGCGGCACGGCGGTTTCCTGGGTCACGACCTGGGGGTTTTTCCCGAGCAGGCGCTCCTCGGCCTCACGCGTGAGCACAGTGATGGTAATGCGCCGGTTTTGCGGCGCACGCGGTTGGTCAGGCAGCAGCAAGTCGGTGGAAGCCAGTCCAACGACCCGCGCCAGCTTGTCATCGGGCATGCCGGCGGCCACCAGTTCGCGGCGTGAAGCATTGGCACGGTCTACCGACAGCTCCCAGTTGCCATAACCACGCTCGCCATTGCCATACGGAGCGGCATCGGTGTGCCCCGCCAGGCTGATACGGTTTTCCACACCACCCAGTGCCGCACCCACTTCACGCAGGATGTCACGCATATACGGTTTGACGATAGCGCTGCCGATATCAAACATCGGCCGATTTTGTTCATCGACGATCTGGATTTGCAAACCATCGGGCGTAACGTCCATGCGGATTTGCGAACGGTATTCATTGAGGGTGGCGTTGCTGGAGATCATGGCGTCGATCTTGGCTCGCAATGCCTTGATGCGCTGCGCATCCTCCTGGGCCCGACGGGCCTTGGCCTCTGTATCCTTGCGCCGACTGGTATCGTTATCCGCATCGGAACGCTTCACCTGACCGCTGATGCGTGCGAGGTCGGTACCACCGCCAGGAATGATGCTGGAGCTATTGCCGGCACCATCGCCGCCTTGCATCGCCACCTTCAGCGGCGAACTGAAATAGGCTGCAATGCCTTGCAGGTCGCCTTTGGAAGTCGACCCCAGCAGCCACATCAGCAGGAAGAAGGCCATCATCGCCGTCATGAAGTCGGCATAGGCGATCTTCCAGGCGCCGCCATGGACGCCATGCTCACCCTTCTTGATGCGCTTGATGATGATGGGCTGGAGTTTTTTCTCACTCCCGCCCGCCTGACCCTGAGGAGAGGTTGCCATTTACTTCTTGCCCTTGACGTGGGATTCCAGCTCCAGGAAACCGGGGCGCTCGGTGGAGAACAGCACCTTGCGACCAAATTCGATGGCCGTGGGCGGGTTATAGCCTTGCATGCTGGCAATCAAGGTGCATTTGATGCAGTCGAACTCCTTGGATGCATCCTGCACGTTGTGCTCGATCAGGCTGGCCATGGGCTCCACCAGCGCATAGGCCAGCAAGATCCCCAGGAACGTTCCCACCAGGGCCGAGGCAATCATCCCGCCCAGTACCGAAGGCGGCTGCCCGACCGAGCCCATGGTGTTCACCACGCCCAGCACGGCAGCAACGATACCGAAGGCGGGCAAGGCGCCGGCCAGGCGCTGCAAGGCGGCCACCGGGCGGTGTGCCTCCTGGTGATGGGCATCGATCTCGTTCTCCATCAGGGATTCGATCTCGTGCGAATTGAGATTGCCGGAAACCATCATGCGCAGATAGTCGGTCATGAAATCGACCAGATGGTGATCGGCCAGCAAGGCGGGGTATTTCTGGAACAGGGGCGAATTCTGCGGTTCTTCCACGTCGCCCTCGATGGACATCAGCCCTTCCTTGCGGGCTTTTTGCAGAATGTCATAGAGCAGCGCCAGCAAATCCATGAACCGGGCTTTGCTCTGCTGTGCCCCTTTGAAGGCACCCGTGACCGCCGTCATCGTGGCTTTTAGCACCTTGGGCGGGTTGGACACCAGGAATGCCCCAAAGGCAGACCCGCCGATGGTGGCCATTTCGGAAGGCAGGGCGTGCGCAAGAACAGACACGTTTCCACCGTGCAATACATACACGCCGAACACGCAGCCAAAAGCGATGACATAACCAATAAGGGCAAACATAGGATGGATTTTGTCAGACTGCCGTGCAGTCAAAAAAAGGAACTAGGGGACCAAAGCGGTATTTCTTCACGGCTCACAGCCCGATTCCCAGCGGCGGGTACTGTATCTTGCCAAGCCTGAAGGCGGGAGAAGTCAGTGTTTACCGCCAGTCCGGCTCAAAAAGCTGCTCGTAATACGACGACCTTCGGGGGCGGATTACAAAACCGGCCAGACCAAGCCGTAATCATTCAGAATGGCATCCAGCGGCTGGTCGTGCGGCTGCGGCTCGAAGCAGTCGATATAGCCGGCGGCAAAACCCAGCCCGGCGGTAAACGGTTTGGGCCGAAGCTGCGCCAAAGTGCGGTCGTAAAAACCGCCGCCATAGCCCAGGCGGTAGCCCCCGGCCCCGTAGCCGACGCAGGGGACGAAAAGCAGGGTCGGCTCGATCACCTCGGTATCCTTGGGCTTGGGGATGCCATAAGCGTCCTCCTCCATCGGGCAGCCGGGGTACCAGACATGAAAGCGCATGGTCTTGGTGACCTTGTCGATCACCGGCAGGCCGATGCGGCGCAGCTGCGGCTTGTCGAGCAATTCGCCGTCTTCCTTCCAGCGATGCAGCACCGGCAGCGGATCGAATTCCCCCTTGATGGGCCAGTACGCGCCAATCACCGTGTCAGTACGCCCAACCAGCCAGATGCGCATGACGCTTTGCAAGGCTTGACTGCACTGCTGGCGATTGGCCATGTGCAAACGCGCTTGCACCAGGCTGCGACGAAGGGCTACTTTGTCCATCAGATAATCCACACAATGAAACGGCTTGCAATTCTGACACCGCTGGTGGCCCTGGCCGCCACATTCACTTTCCCTGGCGTTGTTTTCGCGCAGCCTTCGGGCGACGATGTGCTGCTGCAGATGCAACAAGCCGCCCGCAAGCAGGACGGCAAGACCCTGGCCGCCCTGCTGCCCGCCACCCAGGGCCACCCGCTGGAAGTCTGGGCGCAGTACTGGGAGCTGAAGGCCCGCCTGGACAACGCCACCGGCCAGGAGGTGGAAAGCTTTTTGCAGCGCTGGCATGGCACCTATCTGGAAGACCGGCTGCGCAACGATTGGCTGCTGCTGCTGGGCCAGCGCCGGGAATGGGCCGAATTTGAGCGCCTGCACAGCGATTTCCGGATGCAGGACGACAAGCAACTGCGCTGCTACGACCTGGCCATCGCCAGCATGGAAGGCCGCCTGCCCGCACAGGCCAGCACCCAGCTGCAACAGCTGTGGCTGGACCAGCCAGCCAACGACGATGGCTGCACCTACGCCGCCAGCACCCTGCACGCCGCGCAGCAACTGCCGACCCAGACCCTGTGGCTGCGTGCCCGGCTGGGTGCCGAGCGCAACCAGCTCGGCACCGCCCGCAATGCGCTGGCCATTGCCGCGCCGCAGCAGGCCGACCAACTGGCGGCGCTGTTCAAATCCCCGCTGAAATACCTGACCACCGGCAAAGCCACCCCGCCTGCGGCGCTGGCAACGCTGGCCCTTATCCGGTTGGCGGTCAACGACCCCGACCAGACTGCCCAGCTGCTGCGCACGCAGTGGCAAAAAAAACTCTCCGCCGAGGAACGCCACTGGGTCTGGGGCGTGATCGGCAAAACTGCCGCACGGCGCCTGTCCGATGACGCACTGGACTACTTCGCCGAAGTCCAGCAGCTCGCCGACCTGGACGACGACACCCTGGCCTGGCTGGCCCGCGCGGCCTTGCGGGCCGGGCAATGGCCCCAGGTGCGCCAGGCGATCGCCGCCATGTCCGAAGCACAGCAGCAGGACAGCACCTGGGTCTACTGGAAAGCCCGCGCCCTGCTGGCCCAGGGCACGCCGCAGGGCCAGGAGCAGGCCCAGGCGCTGCTGGACAGCATTGCCGGGGTGGGCGGTTTTTACGAACAACTGGCCGCCGAAGACCTGGGGCGCACCGTGCTTCCCCCGCCCGAACCGCAGCCGCCCACGGCGCAAGAAGCCGCCCAGGCCCGCGCCAACCCTGGCCTGGCACGGGCGCTGTACGCCATCCGCATCGGCCTGCGCAGCGAAGGCGTGCGCGAATGGAACTACACCACCAACCTGCACCAGCCTGGCGGCATGAACGACCGCGAGCTGCTGGCCGCTGCGCAACTGGCCTGCCAGGCCCAAGTGTGGGATCGGTGCATCAACACCAGCGAACGCACGCGCGGCCTGGTGAGCTGGCAGCAGCGCTACCCGATGCCGTTCAAGGACGAAGTGGTGACCCGCGCCCGCAACATCGGCCTGGATCCGGCCTACGTGTACGGGCTGATCCGCCAGGAGAGCCGCTTCATCATGGACGCCCGCTCCAATGTCGGCGCATCCGGGCTGATGCAGGTGATGCCCGCGACGGCCAAATGGACGGCGAAGAAAATCGGCATGACCGGCTTCCAGCCCGCGATGATCAACCAGCACGACGTGAACATCACCATCGGCACGGCCTACCTGAAGCTGGCGCTGGATGATTTTGACGGCTCGATGGTGCTGGCGGCCGCCGGGTACAACGCCGGGCCGGGCCGCCCGCGCAACTGGCGCAACGGCCCGGTGCTGGACGCGGCCATCTGGGCCGAGAACGTGCCCTTCACCGAAACGCGCGACTATGTGAAAAAGGTGCTGGCCAACACCACCAACTACGCCGCTGCCATCACCGGCCAGCCCCAATCGCTGCGCTCGCGCCTGGGGCAGGTGGGGCCCAAAGATACGCCCGTGGCGTACAACAGGGATCTACCATGATCCATTAAAAATAGTAGCTGTTACCGCCTGTATCCATTGAATTTCAAATAACAATAATACTGAAATTCAATGTATTCAAGCGGAAAACGCTACTTATTTCATACTAAACATCCACCAGCCACACCCCCTCGCAGCGCAAGGCATTTGCGGCAATCAGCTCCTGCACCAGCGCCTGCGTCCAGGCCGGGTTGTCCTGCCGCGCGAAATAGCGCTCGCGCAGCAATTGCATCAGGGGGGTGGCTGCACACCAATCCTGCGCCTGCTGGACGCTGGCACGCTGCCATTCCAGGAATTTGTATTTCAACAACACCTTGGCAGCGTACTGCGCATGGCGCAGCGGGTCGGCGACAAACCCGGCCAGGCGTTTGCGGGCCACGGCCAGGGCACCGGCCACATCGTCGAACATGGCCCCGTGGCCGGGCAGCACCCAGGCCGGCTGCAACTGCTCGATCACGTCCAGCGTGGCCGCCACGTCGGCAAACGCCTGCACGCCTTCGATTTCGGGAAATACCACGCCAAAGCCACGTTGCCACAACGCATCGGCAGAGATCAGCAAGCGCCGCTGCGGCTCGAACAGCACCACCGAATGCGGGTCGTGCCCCGGCGCGGCATGGACTTGCCAGGCGTGTTCGCCCAACTGCACTTCGCCACCGGGCGCAAGCACGCCATCGGCACGAAAGCGCGGGCAGTCCTGCCCCGTGGGGGTGTAGCTGAGCGCCTCGGGGTTCCAGTCATGCACATGGGCCGCCTGTCCCGGAGCAATCAGCGTGCGGGCCTGCGGCCAGGCGGCCTGCAAGGCAGCATTGCCGCCGCAATGATCGCTGTGCAAGTGCGTGTTCACAATCTGCGCCAGAGGCTGTCCGGCCAGCACTTCGCGCACCAGGGCGACCGTCTGCTCCGACTGGGTGCAATAGCCCGTATCGACCACACTTGCCTGGCCCCGGGTAAAGACGATGTTGTTGGCGCTGAGCCAGCCGCGCTCCAGGAAGCGCATTTCCGGCCACAAGGGGCCAAGGGAGGAAGAATCTGTCATAGGCAATGATTGTCTTTTACGTAAACGTCAATCAACCTAGGGAAATCCCAAGCAACGCACACCTACGATTACGCAAGAAAATTGCGGACACTCGGGCAAAGGCTTGATAAAAGTGCAGCATCCTGAGCAAAACGCCATTTTTCTAAAAAAACATGCCATGACCGACAGCCACAGCATCGACAAACTCGACCGCGCCATCCTGCGCCGCCTGCAGGAAAACGGCCGCCAGACCTACGACGTGATCGGCGAGCAGGTGGGGCTGTCGCCCAGCGCCGTGCTGCGCCGCGTCAAGCGCCTGGAGGACGTGGGCATCATTGAGCGTTACGTCGCCCTCATCGCTCCGGCCAAAGTCGGCCTGGGCCTGACGGCGTACCTGAACGTGCGCCTGGAAAAAGGGGCGGGCATTCACAAGCGCAGTCCCATGGACGCTTTCCGTGAAAGCGTGCAGACCTGGCCCGAAGTGGTCGAATGCGCCTCGCTCACCGGCGAGATGGATTACCTGCTGCAGGTCGTGGTCAGCGACATGACGCACTACAGCCGCTTCATCATGGACACACTGCTGCAGCACCCCAGCGTGCAGGACTGCAAGACCAGCTTCGTGCTCGACCGCGTCAAGGGCACTACCTCGGTGCCCCTGTAGCCGCAACACCCATCTCGGTATTTACCCTAGTATTCTTGCGGACGTTCATTGTGTGTTGCAATGCACAAATTAAGGGTTTACCCCTGGATTTGTGCCATGTTGTTCGCTGCCATCAAAAAAATCTTCCTGCGCCTGACCACCCGCCCCCTACTGCCCAAGGTGGTGCCGATCCGCACCCTCAAGGCCCGCCACCGTCCGCTGGTGCTGGCGCACCTGCTGCAACTCAGCGATGCCGACCGCTTCCTGCGCTTTGGCTACATCGCCAACGACGCGCAGATCGAGCGTTACGTGGCCAAGCTGGATTTCGAGCGCGATGAAATCTTCGGCGTCTTCAACCGCCGCCTGCAGCTGATCGCCATGGCCCATCTGGGCTACGGCCCCACGCCCCAGGCCGGGGCGGAATTTGGCGTTTCGGTGCTCAAGGACGCCCGGGGCCTGGGGCTGGGCGCCCGCCTGTTCGCCCGTGCAGGGATGCACGCCCGCAACCGCAGCGTCAAGACCATGTTCATCCACGCGCTGACGCAAAACAGCGCGATGCTGAAAATTGCCGCCAACGCCGGGGCCCGCGTCATTTATCACGGCACCGAGGCGGAGGCCTACCTGCAACTGCCCGCCCCGGCACTGGACACCCGTCTGGCCCAGCGCCTGGAACAGCGCTTTGCCGAAGCCGACTACTTCTTCAAGAAGCACCTGCTGCGCGGAAGCAGCGCTCCAAGCCAGCGCGGATAGCCCTATAAGCGCGGCAGCCGCGCTGCAATCGGCTATTCTTGACGGCTTGTTCGACTCGACCCCTGACCACTGTGTCCGATCCCCATCCAGAGCGGGAAGATAAACGCTCTTTCTGGCAGAAATTCCTGGAATTTCTGCATCCCAGCCCCGATACGCCCGATGCCCTGATCGAAACCCTGGCCGAAGCCGAGGACAAAGCCATCATCAGCCCCGAGGCGCTGACCATGCTTGAAGGCGTAATCCGCATGGCCGATCGCACCACTGGCGACATCATGGTGCCAGCCCCACGGGTCGATGCCCTGGACATCCATGCGCCCTTCGAGGCACTGCTCGACCAGGTGATCCGCACTGCGCATTCCCGCTTCCCGGTCTACGAGGGCACGCGCGAGAACATCATCGGCGTGCTCATGGCCAAGGACCTGCTCAAGCTGCAGCGCTCCCCCACCCTGAAGCTGCGTGCATTGCTGCGCCCCGTGAACTTCGTCCCGGAGACCAAGGGCCTGCACGACCTGCTGCGCGAATTTCGCAGCAACCGCTATCACCTGTCCATCGTGGTCGATGAATTCGGCAACATCGCCGGGCTGGTCACGATGGAGGACGTGCTGGAGCAGATCGTCGGCGAGATCGAGGACGAATTCGACACCCCGGACGAGGAAGGCGACATCTTCGCCCTGGCCGACGGCAGCTACCGCGTCGCCGGCGACCTTGACCTGCCCCGCGCCATCCAGGCCTTCGACCTGCAATTGCCGCCCGAAGCCACCGAAGACTTCGACACCCTGGGCGGTTATCTGGCCCACACCCTGGGGCGGGTACCGCGCCGCGGCGAAGTGTGGCAGTGGCAGAACCTGGAATTGCGCGTCCTGCTAACCAAGGGCGGCGCGGTGCGCTGGTTCCAGGTTCGCCGCCCGGATGCCGCCACCCTGGAAAGCCCGGCCCCTTGAACCCGCTGACCCTGAAACTCCGCCCCGCCCACTGGCGGCTGGCGATGCTCCCCGCCGGACTGCTGCACGCCGGCGCCCTGGCTTGGCCCGGCAGCGGCGCAGCGCTATGGTGGCTGCAACTGGCCAGTCTCGCCATCCTGGGCAAAGCCGTACTGACCGCCGCACGAGTGCGTGATGCTGCCTGGCTGGGGCTGATCTTTGCCACCACTTGGCTGGCCGCAACGTTTTGCTGGCTGTTCACCTCGATGCACACCTACGGGGGCCTGGCTGCGCCGCTGGCGGCGGCGGCGGTGCTGGCCCTGGCGCTGTTCCTGGCGCTGT
>Ga0206117_101257_pt1 | contig 14178 bp, 13 predicted proteins | sample 3A5Ametagenome_FD_177997 | JGI IMG/M metagenome (GOLD analysis project Ga0206117, IMG submission 177997) | Enriched microbial communities from leaf-cutter ant dump, University of Wisconsin, Madison, United States - 3A5A | ecosystem: Environmental > Terrestrial > Nest > Insects nest > Nest dump... | reverse complement strand
CGCCGACGTCAACGCGCGCGACCACGCCCAGGACAGCCCCTTCCTTCACGCCGCCGCCGAAGGCTTCGCCGACATCCTGGTAATGATGCTGAACCACGGCGCCGACCTCACGGCGACCAATCGGGTCGGCAGCACGGCATTGTTCCCGGCTGCCGAGCATGGTTACGTCGATGCGGTGCGCGTGCTGCTGGCAGCCGGAATTCAGGTCGATGCGGTCAACAACCAGGGTTGGACGGCGTTGATCGAAGCAATCGTCCACGGCAATGGCGGGTCGCGCCAGCGCGAGGTGGTCAAGGCCCTGATCAAGGCGCGGGCCAGCGTCAACCTGCCCGACCGCGAGGGCCACACCCCGCTGACCCTGGCGCGGGAACGCGGCTACACCGAGATCGCGGCGATCCTGGTCGCCGCCGGCGCACGCTAGACACCATGAGGAAGATCCTGGCCGCCTGCGCCGCCGCCGCCTTCCTGTTGCTTGCCGGAGGGACGATGAGCCAGACCACCCTGCACGATGCCGCGGCGGCCGACGATATCGCGGCGATCCGCCGCCTGCTGGACGGCGGCGCCGTCATCGACGCCCGCGACGGCCAGGGCCGCACGGCCCTGCTGGTCGCCACCCACCGCAATGCGGTCGGGGCGGCCGGCGCCCTGATCGATGCCGGGGCTGATGTCAACGCCAAGGACCACATCCAGGACAGCCCCTATCTCTATGCCGGCGCCCGCGGCCATCTCGACATCCTGAAACTGACGCTGGCCCACGGTGCCGACTTGCGCTCGACCAACCGTTTCGGCGGCACGGCCCTGATCCCGGCGGCCGAGCGCGGCCATGTCGAGACCGTCCGCACGCTGATCGCAGCCGGCGTCGCGGTCGACCATGTCAACAACCTGGGCTGGACCGCCCTGCTCGAAGCCGTGATCCTGGGCGACGGCGGCGACCGCCACGTGCGGATCGCCCAGTTGCTGCTGCAGGCCGGAGCCGACGTCAACCTGCCCGATCACGACGGTGTCACCGCGCTGGCCCATGCCCGCGCCCGCGGCCAGGCCGGGATGGCCGCCCTGCTGACCGCCGCCGGAGGCCGCTGAGTACCGCTCGCGACAACGGCGCCCGTTCGTTAGACTGGCCCGGCAATCATGGAAGGATGCCCCGCCCCCGATGTTGATCTGGGAACTTGTGATCATCGGCCTGCTGATCCTGTTGAACGGCTTTTTTGCCATGTCCGAGCTGGCGATCGTCTCGTCGCGGCGCGCCCGGCTGCAGCAATTGGTCCAGGCCGGCCGGCCCGGCGCGGCCAGCGCCCTGCGCCTGGCCGACGACCCCACCGGCTTCCTGTCGACGGTCCAGATCGGCATCACCCTGGTCGGCATCTTCGCCGGCGCCTATTCCGGCGCGACGCTTGCCACCCCGCTGGCCGAATACCTGGCGACCTATCCCGTCATCGGCGGGCGCGCCGAAACCGTGGCCTTTGCCGTGGTGGTCGTCGGCATCACCTATTTCTCGCTGATCATCGGCGAGCTGGTGCCCAAGCGCATGGCGCTGAACAATGCCGAGGCCATCGCGGTCGTCGTGGCACCGGTCATGCGCCTGCTGTCGCGGATCGGCGCGCCCGTGGTCTGGTTCCTGCGCATCTCGACCAATGCCCTGCTGGCCCTGCTGGGCGTCCGTCCGAAATCGGATGCCGCGGTGACCGAGGAAGAGGTCAAGACGATGATCGCCGAGGGCACGGATGCCGGTGTGTTCCACCCCAGCGAACGATCGATGATCGAAGGGGTGCTGCGGCTGGACGACCGGTCGGTGCGCAGCGTCATGGTGCCGCGGCCCGACGTCGTCTGGCTCGATGCCGACGGCTCGGCCGAGGCGGCGCTGGATCGCATCGCCGAAAGCGGCCATTCGCGCTTTCCGGTCTCACGCGGCACGATCGACGAGGTCTTCGGCATCGTCCATGCCAAGGACCTGCTGCATCAGCGCCATGCCGGCGGCCCGACCGACCTGGTGGCCGCGGCCAGGGATCCGCTGTTCGTCAACGAATCGATGCATGTCCTGACGCTTTTGGAACGCTTCAAGTCGTCGCCGGTGCACATGGCCGTGGTCCTGGACGAACATGGCGGCATCGAAGGCATCGTGACGCCGGTCGACATCCTGATCGCCATCGCCGGTGACCTGCCGGAAAGCGAGCACGACACCCCCTACGCCACCCAGCGCGACGACGGATCCTGGCTGCTGGATGGCCGCATGGTCATCGACGACGTCGAACGCACATTGGACCTGGACGGCATGGTCGACGAAAGCAGCTATACGACGCTTGCCGGTTTCATGCTGGACAAGATGCAGCACCTGCCCGAGGTCGGCGAGAATTTCGCCTGGAAAGGCTGGCGGTTCGAGGTCGTGGACCTGGACGGCCGCCGCATCGACAAGGTGCTGGCCACCCCGGAGCCGACCTGACCGGCGCCGGTCAATCCCTGGCGTGCCGCCGTTCGAAATCCCAGACATCCTCGAACCCCATCAGGCGCGAGAAGTCCGGGAACGGATAGAGCGGCACGTCCAGCGCCTCGGTCGAGCCGTCGCGGCGCAAGGTCGCGTAGACCGACTGCAGGGCGGCGGCGGCAGCCAGGAAACCGGTGACCGGATAGATCGCCATGGCAAAGCCCAGTGCCTGCAGCCGCGCCCGCGGCAGCATCGGCGTCGTCCCGCCATCGACCATGTTGATCAGCACCGGGCGATCGAAGGCCGCGCCGATGCGCGCCATCTCGTCCTCGGTCTCGGGTGATTCGACGAACAGGATGTCGGCCCCGGCCGCCTGATAGGCCGCGGCGCGCGACAGCGCCTCGTCCAGCCCCAGCGCGCTGCGCGCGTCGGTGCGGGCGACGATCAGGAAATCATCCGACCGCCGGCTTTCCGCCGCGACCGCGATCTTGGCGACCATCTCGTCGACCGGCACCACGCGCCGGCCGGGGGTGTGGCCGCATTTCTTGGGGAATTGCTGGTCTTCCAGCTGGATGCCCGCGGCCCCCGCTGCCTCATAGCCGCGCACGGTGTGGCGCACGTTCAACAGCCCGCCGTAACCCGTGTCGCCGTCGGCGATCAGCGGCGTGCGGCAGGCTCCGGCGATGCGCTCGACCCGGCCCAGCATGTCGGAATAGGTGGCAAGCCCGGCGTCGGGCAGGCCCAGATGCGAGGCGACCGTGCCGTAGCCGGTCATGTACAGCGCATCGAACCCCATGCCGTCGGCAATCCTGGCCGATATCAGGTCAAACACGCCAGGCGCGGTGATGAAACGTCCCTCGGCCAGCAGGGCGCGCAACGATGACTTGACCTCGGACATGGCGATGCAGTTCCCGCAGTGGACGTCGACGCCGCCACTGTAGCAGGCAGTCGGTGACCGCGACGATCCCGATCGACGGCGCAGGGTTGCCGACGATGACAACCCTGCGCCGCGCCCGAAGGGGCCGAAATCAGCCCTTCACGAAGGCCAGCAGGTCGGCATTGATCACATCGGCATGGGTGGTCAGCATGCCATGCGGATAACCCGGATAGATCTTCAGCGTGCCGTTCTTGAGCAGCTTGACCGACAGCTTGGCGCTGTCGTCGATCGGGACGATCTGGTCATCGTCGCCATGCAGCACCAGCGTCGGTACGGTGATGGCCTTGAGGTCGGCGGTCTGGTCGGTTTCCGAGAACGCCTTGATGCCGTCGTAATGGGCCTTGGCGCCGCCCATCATGCCCTGCCGCCACCAGTTCTGGATGACGCCCTGGGAAACCTTGGCCCCGTCGCGGTTGAAGCCGTAGAACGGGCCGGTCGGCAGGTCCAGGAAGAACTGGGCGCGATTGTCGGCCAGCGCCTTGCGCAGGCCGTCGAACACCCCGATCGGCAGGCCGCCCGGATTGGCATCGGTCTTCAGCATCAGCGGCGGCACGGCGCTGACCAGCACCGCCTTGGCGACGCGGCCCTGCGGTTCGCCGAACTTGGCGACATAGCGCGCCACTTCGCCGCCGCCGGTCGAATGGCCGATATGGACGGTATTGCGCAGGTCGAGATGTTCGGACACGGCCGAGGCGTCGGCGGCGTAATGATCCATGTCATGGCCGAAATCGACCTGGGTCGAGCGACCGTGGCCGCGCCGGTCGTGGGCCACGACGCGATAGCCGTTGGCCAGGAAGAACAGCATCTGGTTGTCCCAGTCGTCCGACGACAGCGGCCAGCCGTGATGGAACACGATCGCCTGGGCGTTTTTCGGACCCCAGTCCTTGTAGAAGATCTCGACGCCGTCCTTGGTCTTCACGAAACCGCTGGTCATGGGATGTTCTCCTGCTGCTGTCCTGGTGGCTGCACGGGTGTCTGCAAGGGCGCCGACCGGCCCTAGGCCGGCGATGGTCGCAAGGCCCGCCGCGCCGATGATGAGGTCGCGTCGGGTGGCATCGATGGTCCTGAGCATGATCTGCTTCCTCGGAGATGGCGAGGCAAAGGATGCCCGAGGCGGCAGACCGGCGGCATCATCCTTCAGGGCGACCACCTAACACCAAGGTATGTGCCTCCTTTCGGGCGGAACGGCGCCACCGCGAACACGTTGACCCCGACCAAGCCCCAAGCACAAGGAGCATCGCATGAGCGACCAATACCGCCGCTGGGAAGAAGAACGCACCGCCCGTGACCTGCGCCGCCAGCGTGGCGACGATGACTGGCGCGAACCGGGCCGCACCGACTGGCGCCCCGAAAACGACGACCGCGACGTGCGCGTCGGGCGATACGCGGAAAACCGCGCCCGTACCTATGGCCCCGGCCCGCGCGACCGCGGCAACTGGCGCAGCGACGAGGAACGGCGCTATCGCGCCCTGGGTCCGTCCTTCCCGGACACGGACGAAGCCTACAACCGCGCTTATGCCGCGGGTTACGGCGTCGATCGCGACCATCGCGGCGATCGTTATTACGAGACCCGGCGTGACTATCAGCGCGACTACGACACCGAGCGCGGTTTCTTCGAGAAGGCCAGCGACGAGGTGGCGTCGTGGTTCGGCGACGAGGATGCCGAACGGCGCCGCGAGGCCGATCAGCATCGTGGTCATGGCCCCAAGGGCTATACCCGGTCGGCTGACCGCATCCGCGAGGATGTCTGCGACCGCCTGGCCGACGACGTCCTGGTCGATGCCCGCGAGATCGACATCACCGTGAACAACGGCGAGGTGACGCTGTCGGGCACCGTGCCGTCGCGCAACCAGCGCCGCCGCGCCGAGGCCATCGCCGAAAGCGTGTCGGGCGTCGTGCATGTCCAGAACAACACCCGGGTGGCCTTCGACGGCCCGGTGACCGCGGCCAACACGCCCGCCACCGACCTGACCAAGAAACCGACGGCCAGCGGCCGCCGCTGAGCCGTCCCCAGCCCGATCATGCCGGCGGCCCCGCGCCGCCGGCATTTTCACGAGCATATGGCGCACCGGGATTATCGTCTCCCCATCAGGCGTAAACCACCGCTACCCCGGCCCTTCGCGCCGGGCGTTTTCATTTCAACAGCCCGGCGACGTGTGTAATTCCCGATGGAAGCTATTGTCGAAACGGCCACCGCCTTCCTGCGCGAGCACCGCGACTGGGCCGGCCCCGCGATCGGCGTGATCGCGTTCTGTGAATCGCTTGTCCTGGTCGGTCTGGCCGTGCCGGCCACCGCGCTGATGATGGTGTTCGGCACGCTGCTGGGCATGGGCGTGCTGGAACCGGTGCCCGTGCTGATCGGCGCCATCGTCGGCGCGACCGTCGGGGACGCCGCGTCCTACGCCATCGGACAATGGGTCGGCCCGGCCGTGGTCTATCGCCGCCCCCTGTCGCGCTATCGCGCCCAAGTGGCGAAATCCCGCCTGTTCTTTCGCAAATACGGCTTCGCCACCGTCTTCATCGGCAGGTTTCTGGGGCCGCTGCGGTCGACCGTCCCCCTGGTCGCCGGCATGCTGCGCATGAAACCGCGCAGCTTCCAGCTGGCCAATGTCGGGTCGGCGATCCTGTGGGCACCCGCCCTGCTGGCACCGGGCTGGCTGGCCTCGACCGGCATGAAGAACGTGGCCGACGATGCCACATCGGTCGGCAACATCACCATCGCCGTACTGGTGGCCAGCGTGGCGCTGGCCGGTTTCATCGTCTGGTCGCTGCGGTCCAAACGGCGGGCCGGCCGGGCCAGGGTGCGGGTGCGCGCCCGCCGCTGATCGCCGTTCAGTCGGCTTCCACCCGCACCGGCACCGACTTGGCTGCCGGCGTCTTGCTTTCCTCGGCATAGTGCCACAACGGGATGAGGGCGTTGCATTCGGGGTAGTAGCCCGCGATCGTGCCGACGGGAATGTCGTAGTCGATCACCTGGAAGCCGGCGATGGTGCGGGTGACGCCATCGGCCGCGGCCGTGGTCAGCCGCACGCTGCCGCCCTCGGCGATGCCGCGACGGACGCGGTCCTCGCGATTCATCATCACCACCATGCGCGAGCCGTGGATGCCGCGCAGCCGGTCGGCATAGCCGTATATCGTGGTGTTGAACTGATCGTTCGACCGTAAGGTCACCAGCCGCAGGATGTCGGGATCGCGCCCCTCGTCAAAGCTGGCGCACAGCGCCTTGGGCAGCATGAAGTTCGCCTTGCCCGTTTCGGTCTGCCATTGCCGATCGCGCGCCGGCACCGGCCGGGAAAATCCGCCGGGCGTATCCAGCCGGGCGTTGAAGTCGCGGAACTCGTCGGGATAAGTTCGTTCGATCGCCGTACGGACCAGCGCATAGTCGGCCACCCAGCCATCCCACGGCACCAGCGGATTGGGCGCCAGCGTCGCCTTGGCGATACCGGCGACGATCGCGGGTTCGGCCAGCAGATGATCGCTGGCCGGCAGGTGCTTGCCGCGCGAGGCGTGGATGCAGGTGGTCGAATCCTCGGTCGTCACGATCTGCGGGCCGGTCGCCTGCTCGTCGATCTCGGACCGCACCAATGTCGGCAGCAGATAGGCGTTGCGGCCGACGATCAGGTGGCTGCGGTTCAGCTTGGTCGCGATCTGCACCGACAGGTCCAGATCGTGCCAGCGGCGTTCCATCAGCTCGCGTTCCGGGATGGCCCGCACGAAATTACCGCCCAGCCCGATGAACGCGCTGATCCGGCCGGCGACGATGGCCTCGCAGGCATCGACGGTGTTCAGCCCGTCTTCGCGCGGCGGTTCGAAGCCATATTGTTCGGCCAGCCGGTCCAGCGGCACCAACGCGACCTTTTCGGCAATGCCGACGGTGCGCTGGCCCTGCACGTTGGAATGACCGCGCACCGGACAGATGCCGGCACCCGGTCGACCGATATTGCCGCGCATCAGCAGCAGGTTGATCAGCATCTGAACGTTGTCGACACCCAGGCGGTGCTGGGTCAGTCCCATGCCGTAGACCGCGATGACCGCGCGCGCCCGGGCATAAGTCGCACCCGCCTGCTCCAGCGCGGCACGCGCCAGGCCGCTGGTCTCCTCGATCTCGTCCCAGCCGGTCGCGCGAACCCTGGCGGCGAAGGCGTCGAAACCGTGGGTGTGCCTGATGATGAAGTCGACATCCAGCACCCGTTCGCCGCCTGCGGCCAACGCGGCGTCGTCCAACGACAGCACCGCCTTGGCGATACCCATCATCGCCGCGATGTCGCCGCCGGCCCGGACCTGGCAATACTGCGTGGCGATCGCGGTCGGCGCATTGGTCAGCATCTGGCCCGGGCGCTGGGGATTGACGAACTCCTCCCAGCCGCGTTCGCGCAGCGGGTTGAAGACTACGATCGGCGCCTCACGCCCGCGCACTTCCTGCAACTGGTGCAGCAGGCGCGGCGAATTGACCCCGACATTCTGGCCAAAGGAAAAAATGCAGTCGGTGCGCGCGAAATCGTCCAGCAGCACGGTGCCGACGGCCGTGCCGATGCTTTGCGGCAGGGCGACCGACGTGGTCTCGTGGCACATGTTGGAACTGTCGGGCAGGTTGTTGTTGCCATAAAGCCGCGCCAGCAACTGGTACATATAGGACGTCTCGAGCGAGGCGCGCCCCGAGGCATAGAAGACCACACCTTTCGGGTCGTAGGATTTCAGCCTGGCGCCGATATCGGCGAAGGCCTCGTCCCAGGAAACCGGCATATACCGGTCGCTGCCGGCGTCGTAGCGCATCGGATGGGTCAGGCGGCCGTGATTTTCCAGATCGTGGTCGCTCCATCCCAGCAACTCGGTCACCGTGTGCTGGTCAAAGAATTCGGGGGGCGTGCGTTTGGACGTCAGGTCCCAGAACGTCGCCTTGGCGCCGTTCTCGCAAAATTCGGCCACATGCGGCTCGGCCGGCTTGGCCCAGGCGCAGCTGGTGCAGACATACCCGCCCGGCTTGTTGTGGTCGCGCAGCAGGTTGGGCGCCGCCGACACCGCATGCTGGCGCGTCGAATGCCTGACCAGCGACTTGACCGATCCCCATCCCCCGGTCGGCTGATCGTAGGCGTCGTGACGGGCGCGGGCCTCGGTCATGGGGGTCCTCCAGGAGATTGCCTGATCGGTAATCCCTGCCGTCCGCCGATGTTCCCCTCAGGCGCAGGCCGATGTCATCGCCACACCCGAAAAGGTAAGGGCAATCGCCGGCAGGGCGCCCCAGGCGCAGGTCGCCGATACCCAGCGGATGAACGAGGTCGGGGCATCCGCCGCCGGCAATGCCGCCATCCGCCGGGCCGCGATCAGCGCCGCCAGCAGCGTCACCAGCGCCAGCCCGCCGACCAGCAGACGCAGCAGCGACAGCGCGCCGACGGCGACGCGGTCCCAGCCGAAGGCGCAGCCCAGCCCCTGGACCGCATAGATCACGACAAAACCCAGCGCCCAGATGCCGAAGCCCAGCGCCAGCGGGGCAAGGCGCCGCCCGCCCATCATCCTGCCCCGCCCGCCAGGAACAATACCATGGCGGCGCAGGCGGCGACGGCCGCGGCGGTGAAGTCGTGCCACAGCCGGCCGATGCGCAGATCCACGGCACGACGCGGCGACAGCATGCCCATGCGCGCACGCCAGATGCCGTAAGCCGCCAGGATCGCGCCGATCCCGCAATGCAGGGCGGCGGCCGACAACAGGGCGAACATGACGGCCGCCTGGGCGTGGCGCGTGGCATCGCCCAGCGCCGCGATGCAGGCGACCAGGAACGCGACCGCGACAAGGTGGACGGCGCCGGCGGCGATCAGCCCGCCTTCCGGCCGCGCGCCGCGGGACACCAGCCCGGCCAGCGCCTGCCGGCCGCAGGCCGCCGCGGCAAGGCTTGCCGCCACCGCCGTCGCCAGGGGCAACAACGGCACCTGCACCGGGACGGCCGGCGGCCAGGCCGGCGCCACCACCAGCAGGAACAGCCCCCCGAACACCAGCGCGGCCAGCATCGTGGCATCGGCGGCCAGCAGGAATGCCATCGCCCACCAGGATGGCGGGCGATCGACCTGCCAATGCGGCAGGGCCGTCTGGCCACGGCCGATATCCAGCGGTTCCAGATCCTGGCGGCTGCCCGTCGTCGTCGTCCAGGCCAGGAACAGCCCGACGACTACGGCCAGCGGCGCCAGCGACAGCCAGTACAGCTTGAACAGCAGGCACAGCACGAAGGCGCCCGTGGCCAGCCCGGTCCACAGCGGCAGGAAGGTGACGCGCGGCAGCACGACGATTTCGGTCACCGTGGCGCCGACCATGTCGACCCCCAGCGTTTCCATCCAGCCGTTGCGGGCCCGCGGCAGATACCCGTCGCCGCGTGCCAGCGCCGGGCCGATCGCGTCCGGGTCCAGGCGATCGGCCCGATCGTCGATATGCGGCAGCGAGGCGAAGGCATAGGACGGCGGCGGCGTCGGCGTCGCCCATTCCAGGGTGCGCGCCCCCCAGGGGTTGCGCCCGGACGCCGTGCCGAAACGCAGCTGGATGACGATGTCCAGCACGAACAGGGCAAAGCCGATCGCCATGATGAAGCTGCCGACCGACGAGACCAGGTTCAGCCAGTCCCAGCCCATATCGGCCGAATAGGTGGATATGCGCCGGACCATGCCGCGCAGCCCGGTCAGATGCATGATGAAGAAGGTCAGGTTGAAGCCGACGAAGATCAGCCAGAATGCCGGCCTGGCAAGGCCGACGCCCAGCACGCGCCCGGTGAAATGGGGCAGCCAGTAATAGGCCGCGGCCAGCATCGGAAAGACGAAACCGCCGCCCAGCACATAGTGCAGATGGGCGACGACGAACTGGGTGTCGTGGGCCTGGAAATTGAACGGCACCATCGCCAGCATCACCCCGGTCAGCCCACCCACGACGAACACGGTGAAGAACCCGCCCAGATACAGCATCGGCACGTCCAGCCGCGGCCGCCCCTGGGCGATCGTCGCGGTCCAGGCCAGGATCTGCACGGCGGTGGGGATCGCAGCCAGGCCGCTGGCGGCTGAAAAGAACGACAGGGCCAGATGCGGGATGCCCACGGTGAACATGTGATGCACCCACAGCCCGAAGGACAGGAAGGCCAGGGCGATGACGGCGGCGACGACGATGCGATAGCCGACCAGTTCATGGCGCGCGAAGGTCGGCACCATCATCGAGATCGCGCCGGCCGCCGGCAGGAAGATGATGTAGACTTCCGGATGGCCGAACAGCCAGAACAGATGCTGCCACAACAGCGCGTCGCCGCCGCGCGTCGGGTCGAAGAACGGCAGGCCGAAGGCGCGTTCCAGTTCCAGCAGCACCGATCCCAGGATCAGCGGCGGAAAGCCGATCAGCATCATGAAACCGACGATCAGCAGGTACCAGGCCATGATCGGCATGCGGTCGATCGACATGCCCGGCGCACGCAGCTTCAGGATGCTGACGACGATCTCGATCGCTGCCGACAGCGCCGATATCTCGACGAAGGTGATGCCCAGCAGCCAGACATCGGCATTGATGCCGGGCGTGTAGGGTTTCGAGTTCAGCGGCGTGTACATGAACCAACCGCCGTCCGGCGCGACGCCCAGCAGCAGCGCCACGATCAGGATCGAGCCCCCGAACACGTAGCACCAGAAGCCATAGGCGGTCATGCGCGGGAATGCCATGTCGCGCGCGCCCAGGATCTTGGGCAGCAGATAGATCGCAAACCCCTCGAACAGCGGGATTGCAAACAGGAACATCATGATGCTGCCGTGCATCGTGAATATCTGGTTGTAGATCTCGGGGCCGACGAAGGCGCTGTTGGATGTGGCCAGCTGGGCGCGGATCAGCATGGCCAGCACGCCGCCGATGGCAAAGAACACGCAGGCGGCAATGATGAAGCGTTTGCCCAGTACCGTGTGATTGACGGCGGAAAGGCGCCCCCATCCGCCCGGCGTATCCCAGATGGCGGCAAGCTGGCGGTGCAGTCCGACGGGCGAGGTCATCGCAGGTCCCCCGCGGCCAGGCGCACGAACAGGGCGTCGTAGTCGTCGGGCGCATGGGCGATGACGGTGAAGGCCATCACCCCATGCCCGACGCCGCAGAATTCAGCGCACAGGCCGCCATAGCTGCCGGGGCGGTCGGCGCGCAGACGGATGCGGGTGACATGGCCGGGCACGGCATCGATCTTGCCCCCCAGTTGCGGCACCCAGAAACCGTGGATCACGTCGGTGCTGGTGACCGCGATCTCGACCTCGCGGCCGGCGGGGATATGCAGAACGTCGACGGTCTCGTGCCCGTCGGTCTGCGGGTAGCGGAACGTCCATTGCCACTGCCGCCCTTCGGCCGCGATGGCCAGCATGTCGGAACCCGGCCGCGCGATCAGCCGTTCGCCCAGGGCAAAGGCGGAAAGGACGAGCGCCACAAGGATGACACCAGGCAGGATCAATCCGCCCCACAGGATCAACAGCCGCGGCGCCCGGGCGCCAAAAATCTGCGGCCGCACCCAGGCCGCCACCACCGCGGCCGACGTCGCGATGAAGATCGCGGTCGCACCGCCCAGCATGATCCACCACAGCGTCGCGATGGCCTGGGCCGATGGCCCGGCGGGATCCAGCGTCGAATGGCTGCCGGCGCAGCCCGGCAACATCAGCCCGGCCAGGGCCGGCACGGAGATTTTCCAGCCATGACCGAAACCGCCCCCGAGAACAGCCCCGTCATCGCCGAGGTCGTCGCCAAGGACGCCACCTCGACCGTCGCGGTGGCGGGCCACCCCCTGCATGCGATGAGCGTGCATTTCCCCATTGCCTTCGTGGCCGGCACCGTGGCCTGCGACCTGTTCTACTGGTTCGCGGGCGATCCGTTCTGGCTGCGCGCCGGGCTGTGGACGTCGGGCGTCGCCTTTCTGGCCGGTATCGGCGCCGGGCTGATCGGCACGGCCGAACTGCTGCTGGTGGCCGGCATCCGGGCGCGGGCCGCCAGCTGGACGCATGCGGTGGCGGCCATGACGCTGATCGCGATCTGCGGCCTGAACTGGGGCATACGGCTGGACGATCCGGACCGCGTGCTGCCCTATGGCCTGCTGGTCTCGCTGCTGGCGGCGGTGTTCACCGGGCTGGCGGGCTGGCATGGCGGCAAGCTGGTGTTCGATCACGGTGTGGGCCTCATGATCACGCAGAAGGATTGAGGCCGAGCAGCCGGCGCAGGCCGCGCGGCTCGTACATCCACGCCGGCAGCAGCGACGGCAGGTCGGGCTTGGCCAGCACGACGACCAGGATGGCCGACACGATCAGCACCGTGAACGCCGTCACCACGACGTAGCGCCACGGGGCGTAGACCTGACCGGGCTCGAACAGCCGGCTGACCACCAGGCCGGTCAGGATATGGGTCGTCGTCATCAGCCCGACGAACACCAGTTTCAGGCCCATCCAGGGCGACCAGGTTTCGCGCAGGAAGATCAGCGCCGTGCCGCTGGCAATGGCGATGAACGCGGCCGGCGACATCATCGCGATGTACAGGAAACGGACCAGGCGGTGCAGCCGGTGCAGTGACGCCTCGTCGGGCACATCCGCACGCTGGACATGCAGCCCAGGAAGGCAGATCAGCCCCGCGCTCCAGATCGCGATGGCGGCGATATGGATGAACTTCAGCCAGACCACGTCGCGTTGCCCCCCGACGGTGCCAGCAGCGGCCAGGCGCGCGCCAGGGCGACCGCCAGATAGGGCAGCGCCGCGGGCACCCACATCAGGATGCCGGCAAGCTGCTGGTCGTGAAGGACCGACAGGCCGAAGGCGATGGTCGTGCCTGCATGGGGCGCGTAAAGCGGGCTGGATGCAAAGGTCAGCAGCGCCCCCAGCATGCCCATCTGCATGATGGTGCCGAGCAACGCGGCCGCCACGACGCCCGCATGCTCGCGCCTGTCCAGCACCCGCCGCCAGAACCAGAAGGCGGTACCGAGCAGGCTGAGCTGCATCGCCCAATAGCCTGAAAAGTCGGTGATCGCGGCCGCGTAGACGGCGGGCACATGCCAGAACCAGAACACCGCGGCATGCAGCGTCGCAATCCAGCCCAGCCCGACCCTGCCCCGCCGCCCGGCCGGCCAGGCCAATGCCAGCAGCGGCGCGGCGACCGCAACCAGCAACACGTGATGCAGGGCACGCGCCGAAAACAGCGCGGCGGTCAGCGCACAAAGCGGCGACAGGAACAATACCGCCAAGAGGCCTATGCCGGCGGCCAGAGGCAACCCTCGTCCACCCCGGAAAAGCAGCCAGGCCAGGACCAGACCGGCACAGACGGCCAGCGCCATGATGTCGAAATTCCAGGCGCCCCACAGCGAAGCCGGCGTCGGCGCCGGGCCGCAATAGACGTCAGCCATCAGGGGATCCACTATTCAGCCATCCGTCTCTCGCATTCGGATCGCAACGACCGCGGTGCGGAAGTAGTTCCGCAAAGCGGCTCTGTCCGGAAGCATGACCCCGGAGTTTTTTTCGGTTCTCGCTGTCGGGAAAGGGCGCTCCCGTGCGTCCTCGGGGATGAACAGGCCTCGTCAGATGAAAGGAAACCGAATGGCCCAGCCGTCAGCAGATCCCACAGGTCACACGATCCGCCTGCACCGCGTCCTGGCGACCAGCCCGGACAAGGTCTACCGCGCCTTCACCACGGCCGATGCGCTGGCCCGGTGGCTGCCGCCCAACGGCTTCACCTGCACCGTGCACAGGCTGGACGCGACGGTCGGCGGCACCAGGCGGATGTCGTTCACGAACTTCACCACCGGCAACACCCATTTCTTCGGCGGCGACTATCTCGAGTTGGTGCCGGGCCAGCGCATCCG
>Ga0206117_101256_pt1 | contig 14188 bp, 11 predicted proteins | sample 3A5Ametagenome_FD_177997 | JGI IMG/M metagenome (GOLD analysis project Ga0206117, IMG submission 177997) | Enriched microbial communities from leaf-cutter ant dump, University of Wisconsin, Madison, United States - 3A5A | ecosystem: Environmental > Terrestrial > Nest > Insects nest > Nest dump... | reverse complement strand
ACCAAAAGCTGTCTGCCACCACCACCAGGTATATTCGTGATGAAAGGTAACACCGAAACGCATTCCATTGGCACGACAAGCCTTGGCCCATTCGCCAATAAAGTCGCGTTTTGGGCCAATATTAACCGAGTTCCAGGGTTGGTAACGCGAGTCCCACATATCATAATTATCGTGATGCACACCTTGAATCATTAAAAAACGAGCACCCGACTCCTGGTATAATTTGGCAAGAGCAGCCGGATTGAGTTTGGTTGGATTCCATGTTTTCAGTACATCTTTGTAACCCACTTCAGAAGGATGTCCAAACCCTTTCAAATGATTATTGTTGGCTAAATGCCCTTGTTTATAAAGATTTCGGGCATACCAGTCGCCACTCTCGCCAGCCGATTGAGGTCCGAAGTGAACCCATATACCAAATTTTGCCTCGCGCAACCATGCAGGTTCACCCGGGTAATTCTTTTCAATGGATTCCCAGTTTGGTTCAAAAGGACCGGGAGTAACAGGTATGTCGAGCTGTATCTCGGAAAAAGTTCTTGAATCGCCCACAGGTACTGTATCAATTCCAAGTGGTTTTTGAACAGCAGGTATCGGAGGTAGTTTATCCGGCAATGTTGATTTAATGTGTATTTTCGATTCTTGGGCATTGACACTAAACGTTAATGCTCCGACTAAAATCATAATTCCAATCTTTGTTCTCATTATTATTTTAATTAGGTTATATAATTGCTGTTTTTATCTTGTTAACGAAGGTCCTACATACGTTTTCTTTAATCCGCCCCAATCAATCACCACCCGTTGAATCATCATCCCCGGGTCGCCGCATGTAAGTGAGAGTGTATGGGTTGACAACGATTTGTTTACAGCAAATCCTGCGATAGTAACCACCCCATTTTGTAGTACGCGATCTTTCCACGGTTCCGAATACTCTTTATGATCGCTTTGTGATACAAATACAGGTTTTCTATCAACAGAAATACTGTAACGGGTACTCTTTCCTTTGTGAAGTGCCCAAAATGGTAAGCTGTAAACGTGTACAGTAACAGAATCGGATGTTATACCAGAAAATTCATATTCCACACGAGTGCCATCAAGGTTTTTAGGGTCTGCTGATTGTTCTATTGTTTCACCTAATTGCAATACATACCAATCGTAACCAATACCATCGATCAAACGAATGGTATGTCCGTTTTTACTTTCTCTATTTTTAATTTGTTTCAAGTCTATCTCCGTGTAATTTTCCAGTTGTTTTCTGCTTTGCTCAAGCTCAATATTAGCCGGATCGTAATGTAGAGTTGCAACAGATTTAATGGTTGTAACCGTAAAATCAGATTTATCTGTTTTGACTTGCTTATTTACTATCACTTGTGAAAAGGAAGCCTGGGATGCTTTAAGTGATTCCAAGGTGGCAGCCTGATTCTGATCAAATATGTTACCGGCCAATACAAAAAGTAGAAAAACTAATTTGACGGATTTCATGATACATTAGATCTAAGAAGATTTATCTGCTCAAAAGTAATCTTATAAACAACGAAGTGCTTCTAAAATTTGAGTATTTCATTCTCAGTTTTAGATATAAATGAACGCTATTGAAAATCTTCTTTTGGTTAATAATGTATGGTAAGGTTGGCTTTCAATTGATCAAAACTTAAATGGTGAAGGATTTATTTGGTTTATATACAGTTAATTATGGATATAAGTGAAGTCAGTTTATTCGTCAGTAGTGTGTGTATATTGCTATAGTAAATCCTAAAATTCTGTTGGCGATTTTCCGAATTGTTTTTTAAAAACAACCCCAAAGTAACTACTACTGGAGAATCCGCAAAGTTCACTTACTTCTGTGATGGAATATTTCTGGGTCTTGAGTAATTCTACAGCTTGATTTAGACGAACAACTCTGATCATATCAACCGGCGACTGTCCAGTTAATGATTTTAATTTTTTATATAGAAGTGAAGAACTGACATTCAATGCTGAAGCGAATTCGGCTTTCCCAAAATCGGGATTGCTTAAATTTGAATGAATCACTTCCAAAGCCTTCTTTATAAACTGGTCATTATGTTCGTTTGCAAATATTTGTTGCCCATCTTCGGGTTGGGAAATAAATCTTAAGGCTTTATCCTTGACTATCTCACGGTTTTTGATAATCGACTTTATTTTTTGAGATAATATTTTCATATCAAATGGTTTCGTAATGTAATCATCCGCTCCCAGTCCGAGTCCGGTTAATTGGTCTGATTTTTCAGAAAGAGCTGTTAGTAGAATTACCGGAATATGGGAAGTTTCAAATGTAGATTTTATTAGTTTGCACAGATCTAACCCATTCATGTCAGGCATCATAATATCTGAGATGATTAAGTCCGGTGTTTCTTTTTGAATCAAGTTCCATCCTTGAAAACCATTTATCGAAATAGAAATCCTATATTCTTCCTGAAAAGAATATCTTAAAAAATCCCGCAGCTCGTCATTATCTTCAACAATCAATATATGAGTCTTCTTTTTATCTTGTGTTTCTATTTTTGTTAAAGTGGCATCTTCCGAGTTGTTTGGTAAATCTAGCTGTTTTTGATCATTGACTTTTTCTGAATTACGTGGAATCACTACCTCAAATAGCGAACCTTCGCCTTCTTTACTATTAAATACAATATTCCCCTTATGCATGGATACATATTTTTTCACTAATAACAACCCGATTCCTGATCCGATTACTTTGGAGTTGATTACATTGTCTCCTCTGTAAAATTCACGAAACAGTTTCTTCTGATCACTTTCTGAAATTCCTAATCCATAATCTTTTACACTTAATTCCCATTGATTATCCCAACAGATTAGCTTGATGTCAATTTTGCTGTCGGCATGAGAATATTTAATGGCATTTACAATAAGATTATCGATAATTCTTTCAACTTTGATTTCATCAACATCCGAGTAATAAATCTCTGCGTTTTTGGTAAAGGTTAGTTCAATATTTCTTTTATCAGCTGAAGCTCTATGCATTTGTATTCTTTGAGAAACAAGTTTTACCAAATCCGTCATTGTAAGAAAGAGCTGTTCTTTCTCCTTGTCTGCTTTTTGGAAATCGAGTAGTTGGCTGGTTATTTGCAATAACTTTTCTGACTGGCTGGATGTTATGTGCAAGAAATGGCGAGATTTTTCACTCAATTCCGGTGCTTTGTTAAGTTCGTCAATCGGTGCTGTAATCAGAGTCAGAGCTGTACGTATATCGTGAGCAGTGTTCGCAAAAAAATTAATTTTATCATTAGCATGTTGTTGCTTCAGATAATTGATATAATATTTGAAAGATATGTATATGATATACGAAATCAGCGAAAAAATGAGTAAATAAAACCACCATGTAGCCCAAAACGGAGGTGACACATGTATGTTGAGTACACGTTCATCCTCAATTTTTGTAAATGAATTATCATACATTCTTATTCTGAGTTGAAACTTGCCACTTGGTATATTTGAATAATTTATGACCTGATTCTTGGATGGGATATTCCATTCTTTGTCAATTCCATCCATTTTCCAAGAAATCTTTGACTCACGAGAGTTGATGGCTATTGGAATAATTTCGAGTGTTATTGAGTTTTGGTTGTGTTTCAAGTAAATATTTTCCTTTTTATCAACAAGGACTCCATCTAATAATTGGGGGTATTCTCTTATCGATTTCCCGGAAATGTACATGTCCTGAATATATATTCGTCCATTTGATGGATTTTGATGCAATGTTTTGGGATTGAAGATATAAGCACCTTTATTAGTACCCCATATCAAGTTCCCATTTTTTAGCTTTAAGCATGCGTTTGCATTGAATGATGAACTTGATAATGAGAGAATAGATGAATATGTATAGATTTTATTATCTGATAAATTGAATCTGCAAAGTCCGTTTTCAGTGCCTAACCAGAGATAGCCATTGTCGTAAATAATGCTGTTCACATAGTTAGAAGGAAGTCCTGATTCGGTAGTAATTTCGTGCACAGTTTTTTTCTTGTAGTTATAACAGATTAATCCACTACCATTTGTCCCAATCCATATATTATCCCCGATTATTATAGCATCCTGCCCGAAGTAATCTCCGAAATGAGTAACTTTACCAGTAACTTTATCCATGCAAATCAAACCGTAGGTGCAAAAAATAAGCATTTTAGCCGCAGAGAAATCTAGAAAGAATCTTACAGGCTGGGGGTCAAACATTCGAGTTCGTCCTTCTTTAGACAGATAACACATTACATCTTGTAGTCCCCCAACCCAGATATTGTTATCCCGGTCTCTATGTATATCATAAATGAATTTTCCATTAGGATTCATATTTTCCCTTTGATAATAATGAATTAGCTGCTTGCCACTGTTTCTATCTAAAATATAATATCCTGAAGCGTATGTTCCTGCCCAGATACGCCCCTGGCTATCTTCGCAAAGAGACAAAAAGACTTGAGCCTGTCCCTTTTTGTTCTGAAAATAGGTGTCCCATCTATTTTCAGCCACTCTCCACCGGCTTATTCCGTTATTCGTGGCAAACCAAATGTCACCTTTCGAATCTTCTAATATTTTATTTACATTGTTGTTTATCAAAGAGTTGTTATCATTTATATTATGAGTCAGATGAATAATAGACGAAAAGTCTTGTTCGCAAAAAGACAAGCCGCCACTATAGGTTGCAACCCATATCCTTTTTTGATTATCGCAAAAAACATCATGCACTCCATCGCCATTTATTGAAAAAGGATTATTGTCGTCTCCTTTATCGATTTTCAATACTTTGCCCCCATCTTCGGATAATCTCCACAAGCCCTGACCATCAATTCCAATCAATAAAGTTGAATCATAATTTTTTTTGATAGCTAAAATTGGTTGATTAGGAAAATCCTCAATATTAGTTCTTGATAATTTGTTGGTTTTCAAATTAAAACAGAATAAACCATTGGAAAATGTTCCAACCCATAAGAGGTCGGCCTCCTTATCGTAAAAGAGAGTTGTGATATGGATATTGCTTTTTACTCGACAAATAGAGACGCATTCCAATGTATTTTTGTTCAAAATGGAAATCCCCCCTGTTGTCGCAATAAATAGCTCTGAGTCGGCTTTTTGTTCGATAAAGTTCACTATGCTTGATTCGAGACTAGCTTTTATCAGTTTACTTTTTTTGTAAACATATAAGCCTTTATTGCTTGAAATCCACAAGTTCTTAGTGTCATCGACTATTATTTTGGTCACATCTATAAAGTTGCTTTTCAGTAATTTCCTCAAATCGACGAATGAATTGAAGCGATCAAATAATTGGTCATACAAAAATATTTGCCCATTGTTTGTGTAAGCGAATAACGCAGAATCTGTATAGGCAAGATTCAATGAAATATAGTTTGGTGTTACATTTGGAAGCTGATAGGTTTTATAATTCCCGTCAGAGAATCTCACAACTCCTGCTTTGGAAGAAGACCAGATAAATCCATTTATATCCTGACACACGGAATAAGTTTCCCGCATAGAGATATTGTATAGACTGTTTATGTTATAGAATTTCAGGTCGTTAGAATATGCGTTAAAAGTTATAATGAATATGCCTATAAATAAGATCTTGCTTTTCATCAGACTATATATTAGAATAGGGTTTATGCTAAATAGTTTTGAAAGATCAATACTTTTAGTTGGAACAAAGGTACAAAATTCTTTTGCTGTTATTTAATCTCAGATGTATTGTATCCTTGACAATGCAGACTTGATGGTTTGCCTGTTGCTGTCGTGGACAAAGAAATTAATAGCCCAGAAGAAAAAAATAAATTTAGTAGCATTTATTATTATTATTATATTGATTATCAGGTGTTTAAGGTTGGTTATAATATGTCCGAAGCAATAGTTTACTATTGGTTAGTGGATTAGCCATATTCGTATAGATAATAAAAGAGGGACATAGCCCGAATTGGAGAAATACAGGTTGGGTATTAGCAACAAATTAGAATGAATAGATAGTGTGTTTTTCCGAATTCAGACCTGTTTATTTCTCTATAGAAAAATCCTGAGTAACTAAAGTCGTAAAAACAAACTTTTTTTCTCTTTATTCCTTACATTAAGGTAGCTGCAGGGGGCAATATTGTTGCATCTCCCCGTTTTTTGATTTCGTCTAGATTTCCCCTTCGTATCATATCAAGTATTTTGTCGGGAATATTAGGATATAACATTAATGAATCAATATACATTTTAACTTTTTTTATGCTCCTTTTTGCAACATACCTTTCTGTACGCTTTTTATTTGATTGGTATATAGTAACTGAATAATTTCCGTTAACGCTTGTAAAGTATTCAATAAAGACAATACTATCATTATCTACTATATCATGGGATAAACTTTCAATCATTAAATTTCTTGATTTGTCAAACTCTTCTTTATTCAAGTATTTTATAGAGTAAGACTTTATTATATCCTTCTTGATTTGTTTTACATTGGAAAAAGAATGGAAGGATTAGGATGTAAAATGTATATTTTATTTTCATAATTATAGGTTTCTTATATTCTACTCTGGATCAATATATTAGGTGTTAATATTCTCGGAGTTAAACGATCTGCTGTTTCATAAAAAGACTAGTTCTTGTTCCTGCATTAAGAATTCTTGAAGACTCCCATCCTCCTGTACCCTGTCGGAGAGACGAGAGGCGGAGCCTATGTTGAACGAGGGATTATTCAATGAAAGTGCTAAGCCTTCTTATACAATCAAGTCTTTGATAATAGGCTTTAGATATCTCCTCATTATATAAGTCACCTTCCATGTTCTTATTATAATCTTGATACCATGAAAAAAGTTTTTCTATTTTCTTCTTATTTAATCTATTCTTATTCATCTCATACCAGTCTCTGATCATTTGAATCTCTTGACGACTAATTAAAATATTGGGTACATATGAGTTTCTTTCCCAATGATAATCACTAATATTTTCAAACATTTCTAAAAAATATACAGATTCTCCATAAATATAAAACTTTGTAGAGTCATTATAGTTTGTTACTATAGGCTTCCCGTCAATGCTTGCTATAATAGGATTATCAATTCTACCTGAGGGTAATACATAACCATTTATCACCAATTTTAGATATTCATCTATAGATGTTATGTTTTTTACAAATAGTGAGTCTGTATCTATTTTGGATGCGGTCATCGCCAAATTATAACTTGAAGTTAACAATAAAATAATAAATATTTTTTTCATCATATCATCTAAATACGTTGCCTACTCTGATATTATTATTGTAACGAAACATTATAGTCGGCCTCCTTTCATCTGATGCTTGAGTTGTCTTGAGTAGGTTTTGCTAGATTGTTCCAACAAGTATTTATACAAATACAAAACCCCATTGAAGAACTATTGCTAATCAATGGGGTTGTATAAATGTTAGTGTGCGCACGGCGAGACTCGAACTCGCACATCCTTACGGAAACTACCCCCTCAAAGTAGCGTGTCTACCAATTTCACCACGTGCGCATGCTTTAAAACAAAAAAATGCGACCTTTGTCACATTTGAGCGAAAGACGGGATTCGAACCCGCGACCCCGACCTTGGCAAGGTCGTGCTCTACCAACTGAGCTACTTTCGCAATTGAGACTGCAAATATAGAGGCAATTTTTATTTTTTCAAAATTTATAATGTCTTTTTTCATACAAATTATGCACGAATCATATCATATTACTTTTCTGTGTTCCTTTTATGTTGGAAAGCATCTTCCGATCTCTTTTAAGTAATTAACTTTTACATTATCTTAGCCAAATCCGAACCTGAATGAACTAATACAACTATTATGAGCACGCTGAATGGAACCATAAATCAAAAGACAAAGCAAGACGAAATAGTCATGCAGAAGTTAAGAAAGAAAATAATCATAGAAATAATCAGGCGGCGTGCAGCTAGCCCTCATAAGGAGTATGAATTGACCGAAATGGAAGAATGTGAACTCGTGTGTATGTATATAATGGGACAAACATCGGTGGATATCAATAAGATATCAGAGTATATAAAGAGAAACTACTATACTCAATAAATTGCAAAGTTAGCCTCAAATATATAGTTCCTTTTCATGAGGGGGAAAACCCTATTTTATTTTCAGAAAGTTTTTTAATATATTTTCGCCTACGCTACCGCTTTTTTCGGGATGAAACTGTGTTGCATAAAAATTTTCCTTATGCATAGCCGCACTGAAGGGATGTATATAATCGGTTACAGCAGCTGTATGTTCGCTAATGGCCACATAATAACTGTGAACAAAATACACAAATTGGTTTTCTAAAGAGATATCAAATAAGTCACTCTTCACATTGGAAATTGTGTTCCATCCCATGTGAGGTACTTTATCCTCATGTATTTGCGGTACAAATCGTTTGACCTCTGTGTCGAATATATTGAGGCAGTCTACATTCCCCTCTTCTGAGCGAGAACACATAAGTTGCATTCCCAAGCAGATTCCTAATACCGGCTGCTTTAAGTCAGGAATCAGTTTGTCCAGCCCTGTTTGTTGTAAATGTTGCATCGTAGAACTGGCTTCACCTACACCAGGGAAAATTACTTTATCAGCTTTTCTTATGAGTTCTTTGTCTCCTGTAACAACGGCTTCGATGCCAAGTCGCTTAAAAGCATGTTCTACCGAGAATATATTTCCTGCGTTGTATTTAATAATTACTATATTCATTGGTTATAGTCCTAAATAAAAGTCATACAGTTTTTATATTGTATATCCGTATTTATTTTGCTAGTAACGAATCGATTAACGATACCATTTCGTTGAACTCCTCCATTTTGAAAAGCCTAGTCAACATCACAATTTTACCATCCTTGTCTATAATAACATTTCTGGTGATACCCGCTTCCCTTTCTGCATAGGTTGCAAATATATCCGCTTTAGGATCAAGTCCGATAGGGTAGGTGACACCTGTTGCCTTCGCAAATTTTAGAACTGTTTCAGCGGGTTCTTCTCTATCAATTCCAAATAGAGCAAAATTGGGGTTGTTTTTATGTTTTTGCCAGATATCTTTTTCTATATGTGGCATTTCTTTTCGGCATACACCACACCAGCTGGCTGTAAATTGTAGCATTACAACTTTCCCTTTGAGAGATGACAGTTTGATTGTCTTTCCCGATGGTAAGCTCATCTCAAAGTCAGGAGCTATATCACCAACTTTTACTTTATATTGATAGTCAATATTATCTTGTGAGAATATATTTACAGATGTAAATAATACAAATAAAATAATTGAAAGCTTTTTCATATTTCTTGTTCTCTTAATTCTTTATTTAATAAAAATCGTCTAAACCAAAACGAGAATGGAAGGGATGCAATTGCTCCTAAGGCATCAGCCAAAAAATCGTACCAATCTCCGCTTCTTCCGGGAAAATATTTACTTTGAAGTATCTCAATCAGGCCTCCATATATAATAGGAACCAATAGTGCAAAAAGGATAAGCTTTAGTATAATAATTTTACCTCGCTTATCGTAGATATAATTAAAAGAAGCTACTCCGGCCAGCCCAAAATACATCAAAAAATGAACAATCTTATCTGTGGGGATAAAAAGACAAAAATCGATCTCGGGAACATCTTTTGGAGCGATAAGGCAACATAAATAAAATATAATAATGGCAACTATTGCCGGTGGCCATGTATACCTGAATATTTTTCTTAACATAGAGTTCCACGTTTATGGGGGCTAAAGATAGATAAAATATTAATTAATGGAGTCATTGAATACCTTCATTTCGCAATTTTTACAATCAAAAAAAAGTCTCAGCCTTGTATTGTTGTATACCAGATAAAAAGGCTCTTTATACGGATGTTTTTCATTGCCTTCTTTAGGACACCAGCCTAATGACTGTTTGATGCAATGACGGGTAAACATTAAAGGAACATTATTCTGAACTTGCTTCTCAAAAGCAGGCTGTGTTACCGCAGACTGATGCTGAACATAAAACTGCTTACTCTTCTCATTCATCACATTTCCGAGATATGTAATATTGGAAACAGGAAAGGCATGAGAGGTCTGTTTATGAGGGATAATATCTTGACGATATCTAATCTTTCGAACAGATAGTAGCTTGTCTATGAGTTGCCTTCTCCATTCCGATAGAACAGAGGCCGGAATAAACCAACTGTTTTCGAAGTCAAAGATTACATCGTTCACCTTAAATATTGTATTACCTGTTTTACTCAGATTGTTCCGTATACTTTCAGTTTGATCTTTTTGAGCAGGTTGCTTTTCTTGTTCAAAGTTGATAATTGCATGATTATCATCCTCATCTCTAATTTGAAGAGAAAAGCCAAATGTTGTTTCTTTTATTATTATTGATATCTCTATTTTACGGTCGGCAGACTTTTTTGATAATAATTTCTCAAACTCATGATCATAGTTTCTATACACATAAGTTCCCTTTTTTAGTTCGGGAATAGTTGCCGGATATATGGTATCTCCTTCTACACGGTTTACATTAATACCTTCGAGTTCTTTCTTATTGTTGAAAAAACAAAGTCCGTCTCCGTTATGCAACTTTTTGGTACTATTTATCTTGATATATTTTGTTGTAACCTCAGTGATTTTGCCAATCGGTTCACCTACAGACTTTGGAGAGTCCAGCGACCACATATTATTTGTTCGTTCGTGCAAGAAATACTTTGTAAAGCCTCTGTTAAAACTCTTCTCAAGATTTGGTTCAAATGTATAACTGGATTTTCCTGACGATGATCTTATATATTCCGGGTGTCTTTCTATTATACGATCGAGTTTGGTGCGATAATAAGCAACAACATTCTTTACATACGAAATATCTTTGAGTCGCCCCTCTATTTTTAAAGAACTCACCCCGGCTTCAAGCAACTCTTCCAAGTTCTCCGATAAATTGAGATCTTTCATCGATAGAAAATGCTTTTTTGCCATGATCTCTTCTCCTTCGGTATCACTCAAAGTATAAGGTAGGCGACAATATTGGGCGCATGCTCCTTTATTCGCACTTCGTCCTGATAAAGCCTGACTGAGGTAACACTGACCGCTATAGCATACACACAATGCTCCATGTACAAATACTTCGAGAGGTGTGTTCACTTGTACTGCTATTTCATGTATTTCGTCTATTGTCAACTCTCGGGGTAGTACTATTTGTTGAAAACCAGCTTTTTCTAAAAACTTTACTTTGTCAGCCCCTCGGTTATCCATCTGTGTACTTGCATGTAGGGCAATAGGAGGGAGGTTGAGCATCGTAATTCCCATATCTTGAATAATCAGAGCATCTACCCGGGCATTATTGTATAGCTGCCATATCAGTGCTTCTGTTTCTCTCAGTTCATTGTCATTCAGTATTGTGTTGAGAGCTACATATACCTTCGCATTGTACAAATGTGCATATTCAGCCAGAGCCTTAATGTCATCGAGTGTATTGCCGACAGCAGCCCGTGCACTGAACTTTGGAGCACCTATATATACTGCATCCGCTCCATGATTGATTGCCTCGATACCACATTCAAGGTTCTTGGCAGGCGCGAGTAATTCTATTTTTCGTACTTTAAGCAAGTGATTGTCTTCTTTTATGTTTCTGAATAAAAAGTAACAAAAGTAACACGTTTTTTATTGTTTTTGAGTGTTACCTTTTTGTTGTTGAAACTTTCTTATATATAGATAAATTTACAAATAGGATATGACCTTTTTATTTTTCATTCATCAAATCAAGATCTCCCATATTTTTGATTTGAGTTTTATCGTATGGAGTTTCTTGATAAACGAAGTAGTTAAGCCAATTATTAAATAATAAATTTCCATGTCCCGACCAACGCACTACGGGAGGATTTGCCGGATTGTCGTTTTTGTAATAATTGCTTGGAATTTTTATTGGTAGTCCTTTCTCTGCATCTCTTACGTACTCGTTATTCAACGTGTAAGGAGCATATTCTGAATGACCTGTCAGATAGAACTCACGTCCTCCACGTGACATCACGATGCCTACTCCCGAATCATCAGACTCGGACAATATTTTAAGTCCTCCACTATTTAGTATCTCATCTCTTCTTACTGTAGTATGGCGACTGTGTGGAATGTAGAATTCGTCATCAAAACCTCTGAATAGTGGAAACTTCTTGTCATGTACTACATGCTTGAATACCCCGAACATTTTTTCAGGAAGAATATATTTGTTTATGCCATAAAAGTGATACATGGCAGCCTGAGCCGCCCAGCAAATATAGAGTGTAGATGTAACATGCGTACGTGCCCAGTCGAATATTGCAGATATCTCGGGCCAGTATGTCACTTCTTTAAATTCGTAGAGTTCTACCGGGGCTCCGGTAATAATCATCCCGTCATAGAAGTCATCTTTTACGTCGCTAAAACTTTTATAAAACATCTGCAAATGTTCTTCCGATGTATTTTTTGATACATGTGTTTCGAGCATCAAGAAGTCAACTTCTACTTGTAACGGATTGTTCGACAATAGTCTGATCAGATCCGTTTCGGTCATAATCTTTATCGGCATGAGATTTAGTATGAGTACTCTCAAGGGACGGATGTCTTGTTCGTCAGCCCTTAATTGACTCATAACAAATATATTCTCTTTTTTCAGAATCTCTATAGCCGGAAGATTATTGGGGATATTTACTGGCATTGTCGCTAAGTATAAGTGATTGATAAAATAAGCTGTTGTTTTGTTATGTTAAACGAAGCAAAACTCCCTTATCGATAGTGATACGAGAAGCTCCGTTATTTTTACATAACAAAAGGATATGCATTTATAATGCAAAGTTACAAAAATAACAGTAATATTTATTTTCTATCAAAATTTAGAGAGTATTTCACTTCTGAGTAATAATATAATAGAAAAAAGTGTGTTGGATTTTGAATTTGTTGAATAATCGGTTGCTATCCTTCTTCTAACTCTTCTAAGCTTTTGATAAGTTCTTTTGTTTTTTCAGAGAATCCGGCCTTATCTTCAGGGTCAAGAGACAGTACTTTGTTGTAGTCAGACAGAGCCTCTTCAAACCTTCCTAATGTTTGTAACATAGCTCCTCTACATAAATATCCTAAAACACTATTAGGGTTTAGTCCTACTACTTTGTTAAAGTCCTCATAAGCTTCTTGGTATTTCCCCAATGTAGAGTATAGATTTCCTCTTTTTATATAGGCATTAATATATTCGGGATTTAGTTCGATGCATTTACTATAATTAGCGATGGCTTGTCCGTATACAATTCTGTTTTCATAATATATACCTCGGTTTAAGTAGGCTTCTACCAGAGTTGAATCAAGCTCAATTGCTTTATTTAGGTCAGGAAATGCATTCGCATCATCTTTGAGCTTAATATATATAAGTCCTCTGTTATTATATGTAGCGGCTTTATTAGGCTGTATTTTTATAGCCTGGCTATAGTCGTTTATTGCAGCTTCATAGTTTTCTTGCGAAGCATACATAAGGCCCCTCATCAGATATGCGTTGTAGTTAGGGACTAATTCGATGCTTTTAGTATAGTTTTCTATAGCTAAAGGGATGTTACTATTAATGTTTTGTTCTATGATACCTATGTTATAATAGGCAATACTAGAATTAGGGTTTAGTTCAATTAATTTTTTATAATCTAGTAAGGACATATCGTATTTTCCAACATGGTAGAAAACATTTCCTCTCTCAAGATATGCGTCTATATATTCCGGATTTAGTTCGATTGCTTTGTTGTAATCGTTCAGAGCTCTATCAAAATCTTTATATGCATAGCTATATGCATTTCCTCTGAAATAATAAGTCTTGGCATTCTGATTGTTAAATTCTATGGCTTTGGAGAAGTCTTCCATTGCTTCCGAATATTTGGTGCTCTGATAATATACTAATGCTCTATTATGGAATGCCAGAGAATATGTAGGGTCAATTTCGATTACTTTACTATAGTTTTTTATCGCTTCGGGTATATTGCCTATTTTACTAAAGTAAATAACTCCTCTGTTTAAATAAGCTTTAAGATACAGGCTGTCAATTTCAATGGCTTTTGTATAATCGTCTAAAGCCTTTTGATTTTCGTTGATACTTGCATATAAAACACCACGGTTGAAATATCCATCTACGTAGGTTGAATCTAGCTCCAGCACTTTATTGTAATCTGCTAATGCTTTCTCCGGTTGATTCAAAATATCGAAAATAGCTCCTCTATAATTGTATACTTTTGTGTCGGTGGGGTT
>Ga0206117_101255_pt1 | contig 14189 bp, 8 predicted proteins | sample 3A5Ametagenome_FD_177997 | JGI IMG/M metagenome (GOLD analysis project Ga0206117, IMG submission 177997) | Enriched microbial communities from leaf-cutter ant dump, University of Wisconsin, Madison, United States - 3A5A | ecosystem: Environmental > Terrestrial > Nest > Insects nest > Nest dump... | reverse complement strand
CGACCGCCATGTCGACGAGCAGCTTGTTCTGCAAACCCAGGTGGACGACATCCGCAGCGTCGATCTGGCCGAATCCACCACCAAGCTGTCGCAGCTCCAGGCCTCGCTGGAGGCGACCATGAGCCTGATGAAGATCCTCGAAGAGAACAACCTGTCCAAATACCTGTGACGGACGGGGGCTTTGCCAAAAAAGCGCTACCCCCACCGAAAAAGTCCGCCAGCTTTCGCCCCCTGCCCCGTGAGTCCCGGTGAGGGTCGCCGAAACGGCCCGGTTCGATCAGGAGACCACATCATGCCCGTCATCTCGACCAACACGGCTTCCAATTCGGCCCTTCGTTACCTCAACATCAATTCGACCAACCAGTCGGACTCGGTCTCGAAGATCGCCAGCGGTTCGCGCATCACCAAGGCGTCGGACGATGCCGCCGGTCTCGCCGTCGGCACCTCGCTGAAATCCGACGTCACGGTGCTGAACCAGGCGGCCACCAACGCCTCGCACGGCTCGTCGATCCTGCAGACCGCCGACGGCGGCATGTCCAGCATCTCCGACATCGTGCAGCGCATGCGCTCGCTCGCCACCCAGTCGCTGTCCGGCTCGGTCACCGACAACGAGCGTTCCTACCTCGACGCCGAATTCCAGCAGTTGCAGGATGAAATCGACGGCATCGCGTCGGGCACCCGCTTCAACGACGAATCCCTGCTCGACGGCGCGACCAACTGGTCGACCGGCGTGTCCTTCCGCGTCGGCACCACGTCGAACGACAACATCACGGTGCAGATCGCCGGCGTCACCACGACGGGGCTTGGCATCAATACGCTGGATGTCGGCACCTCGGCCACCGCCGCCGCCGCGCTGACGGCGCTCGACACCGCGGTGACCACCCTGTCCGACGCCCGCGCCGACGTCGGCGCGCTGATCTCGCGCTTCGAATTCCGCAGCGACATGATCGACACCACCATCGAGAACACCGAGGCCGCCCAGTCCAAGATCATGGATGTCGACGTGGCCGAGGAGCAATCCAAACTGGCATCGGAGAAGGTCCTGACCCAGGCCGCCATCGCCGTGCTGTCCCAAGCGAACCAGATGCCCGAGAATCTGCTCTCCCTTCTCCGCTGACGGTTCGCAAGGCCGCCGGGCAAGGGTTGCGCGTCCCGCACAGCCTCACCCACTCGCGGGGGGCGCCTCCCCGGCGGCCGTTTCCTTCTTCCATCAGCGCCGCAAATTTCCGCATCGCCGTGCGATCCGCCGCATCCCCCGCGGCTGGAACCGGGAGAGCCTTGCCATGACCACCGTCAGCTCCACCACCTCCAGCACGGCCGCGACGACGGGCTATTCGGCGCTGTCCTCCAGCGATTCCGGCACCGGCATCGACTATTCCCTGCTGATCGAGGCCAAGGTGAACGCGCGGCTGGCAAAAGCCGACCGCATCGACACCAAGATCACCGCCAACGAGGCGAAGATCACCGCCTACACCGACCTGCAGGACAAGCTTCAGGCGGTCAGCGACGCCATCGACGGGCTGCGCAACCGCAGCGTCTCCACCGGCGCGTCCTCCAACCTGTTCGGTCAGAGGACCGCCTATGTCGGCGACGACGACGTGTTCAGCGCCACGGTAGACGACGATACGGAGGTCGGCAGCTATTCGGTCGTGGTGCAGCAGCTCGCTACCAAGCACAAGATCGCGGCGGACGGCGTCGCCAGCAAGACGGGTGCGCTTGGCTATTCCGGCAGCTTCACGCTCCAGGCGGCCGACGGCAGCGCCGTCACCATCGCGATGGACGGCGACGACAGCCTGACCGACCTGCGCGACGCCATCAACACCAGCAAATCGACCAGCGGCATCACCGCCAGCATCGTGCAGGTCAGCGACAGCAGCTATCAACTGATCCTGACCTCCAACAACACCGGCCAAGCCATTTCCATGACCGACGGCGGCGATGGCGTCCTCTCGTCGCTCGGGTTGACCGGTAGCGACGGCGCCATCAGGAACGAGCTGGTCGCCGTGCAGAAGGCGATCGTCGAGGTGGACGGCGTCACCATCACCCGCAGTTCCAACACCATCGACGACGCCATCGAAGGCGTGACGTTGAACCTCTACAGCGCCAGCCCGGACACGGCGATTTCGATGGAGGTGTCGACCGACCTGTCCTCGATCAAGTCGGCGATCACCAGCTTCGTCGACGCCTACAACGAATACCGCGACTTCGTGGTGACACAGCAGGCGACGACCAGCGACGGCACGGCGTCCAGCGACGCCACGCTGTTTTCCGACAGCCTGCTGCGGCAGATCGTCCGGTCGGTGAACAGCGCGCTCAACACGTCGATCACCACCGACGACGGCACGGTTTTGTCGATGGCCTCGCTGGGCATCAGCTTCAACAGTTCCAACGAGTTGGAGCTGGACGAGGACACGCTGAACAGCATCCTCAGCAACGACATCGACGCGGTCAAGCAATTGCTCGGCCTCAACATGACCTCGTCCTCCAGCCAGATGTCGCTGCTGCGCTACACCAGCAGCGCCTCGGCGCTGTCCTTCACGCTGGACATCGTACGCGGAGACGACGGGACGCTGGCCTCGGCATCGGTCGGCGGCGACAGCAGCCTGTTCACCGTCAGCGGCAACCGCATCATCGGTGCGACCGGTTCGGCCTATGAAGGCATCGTGCTGGTCTATTCCGGCAACAGCGGCAGCGTGGACATCGACTTCTCGCAGGGGCTGGCCGACAAGCTGTTCGGCGTCATCGACGATGTGTCGGCCACCTACGGCAGCGACCTCGCCACCGCCATCGACGATCTGGAAACCCGGGACACCGAGCTGGAAAGCCGGTCCACCGACATCAAGACCAAGGCCGAGACCTACCGCAGCACCCTGACCGCCTATTACGCCAGGCTGGAGGCAGCGGCGGAACAGGCGGCGCTGCTGCTGAAACAGCTGACCTACAAGGACAGCAGCAGCGACAGCTGACACCGGTCAAGTCCATCCAACGATAAGGATTTGGCGCCATGCGCAATTCCGCCTATTCGAAGGCCCTGAACGCCTATGCCGTCGCCAACAGCGCGGTGCCGCCGCTGACGGCGGTGGTGCGGCTGTACGAGCGGGCGATGACCCATTTGCACGCCGCCCGCGACGCCGCCGCGGAGCGCCGGTTCGAAGCGCACCACACCGCGATCCGAAACGCGGTCATGGTGTTCGCGGGCCTTGATTCCATTCTGGTTTTCGACAAAAATGAGGATGTCGCGCTGACGCTTCGCCGGTTCTACCACCGGCTGATTGCGCAGGCCGGCGCCGCCGCCAGCCGGACGGATCCGGTTGCGGCCTGTGACTCGCTCATCCGCCAGACGTCCTTCATGCTGAAGGCTTGGCAGGCTGTCGCCGCAGAACGCGGCGGGCCATCCACTGTCGTCGGTGCCACGGCCAAAGGGCCGCATGCATCCGTCGTCGGGAGAACGATGGATCATGCAAATGGCGGACTCTCGGCTTGACCGTCCTTGCGAGGATTCCGGTGCCGGGCGCTCCATGTCCGGGGATCTGAGCCGGGGGTCAACCTCCGGCGTCATCATCCCTGCGGACGAGGACAGCGATGAAGCGCTGATGGCGCAAATCCGCTCCGGCAGCCAGACGGCTTACCGGACGCTGGTTCATCGTCATCTGAAGCGCACCTACGCCCTGGCCCGCCGCCTGACCGGCAACGAGGCGGAGGCTGAGGATGTGGTGCAGGACGCCTTCCTCCAGGTCTGGCAACGCCGCAGCCAATGGAGCGACGATGGCGGCGCCCGCTTCACCACATGGCTCTACCGGGTGGTGGTGAACCGCTGCATCGACCACAAGCGGCGGCCGATCGGCCAGGATCTGGAAACCGTGGCGGAACCGTCGGACAGCGCGCCCGATGCGGTCAGCACCATCCATCGCCGGCAGGTCGCCGCCCGGCTGCTGGAGGCCCAGGACAGGCTGACTCCGCAGCAGCGCGCCGCCGTGACCCTGTTTTATTACGAGAATTTAAGCAATGCCGACATCGCCAGCGTTATGCAAATCAGCATAGGTGCTGTAGAGTCACTGTTGAAACGCGCGCGCCAGCAGCTCCGGCTGCTGCTGCGCGCCAGTGCGCAGGCGGCCAGGGATTCCTTCGATGACGGATGAGGAGTTTCGCGATCGGCTCGATCGTCACGGAGGCGACCTCGCCCATTGGCCGGCCGACGCGGCCAGGGACGCGCGGCGCCTTCTTCTGTGTTCGGTCAAGGCGCAGGCGATGCTGGATGAGATGGTGACGATGGAACTGGCGCTGGGCCATTCCGAAGACCGCCCGCCGCCAGGTCTCGCCGACCGCATCTTTACCGCGGCTTTCCGTTTGCCACCGTCCGACCGCGGCTTCGATGAGGATGGCGATCAGCCGCCCCGGTTGATGTAGCCGGCTGATATAGCCGTCAGTTCGCCACGACCCGGCGCAGCTCCACCGCAATGCGCTCAAGCGCCTGCTCCAGCCCCTGGCCGCCCAGCGGCTGGAACAGGCGCATCGACGGGTACCAGGGCCGCCCGGCGGTGCCGAGCTGCGTCCAGTCGCGGTGACCGAAGCGCCAGACCGGCACGCCCAGCGCACCGGCAAGCTCCGCCACCGAATTCGCCGGCGCGATGACGAGGTCGAGTGTCGAGACCAGTGCCGCCGTCTCTTCGAAATCGTCGCGCAGGTCCAGCCCGGTCCAGCCATAGATCGGCTGCCCGAACCGGCGTTCCGCCGCCAGGATCTCGCGCTGGCACTCGTCATACTGCAAGTTCACGAAGGTGACGCCGGGCACGGTGAAGACCGGGCCCCAGGCATCCAGCGGCAGATAGGCGCCGCGGCGGGCGGCGGTCATCAACTGGCTGCGCCAGCTGATGCCGACGCGCAGGTCGTCACCGGCACCGTCCAGCCGCTCACGCCAATCGGCGACGCGGCCACCCTCGGCGAACAGCCAGCAGGACCGCGTCGGGAAGGCCGACAGCCGGTCCCGCAGCAGGCGGGGGACCGAGCCCGCCGGGATGTGATAGTCGCAATCGACCGTCTCGGCTTCCATCAGCCCGCAGGGCGGCTGCTCGGCCCGGACGGTCGCCTTCGGGAAGGAGCGGGCGAACAGCGGCACCAGCCGGCGCTCGCACTCGATCACCACATGCCCCGCCATCTTGATCAGGTCGGGATAGCAGGATGCGAACAGGAACTCGTCGCCCACCCCCTGCTCGCGCCAGACGAACAGGCGCTTGCCGGCCAACGGCTCGCCCGTCCATTCGGGAATGGTGAAGCGCCGTTCCGGACGGACGCGGCCGGCCTTGAAGCGGAAGGCGTAGTCGGCCCAGCCGGCGCTCAGCCCGCCGCGCTCCAGCGACAGCAGGCCGCGGTTGAAGCGGGCCAGCGCATGGCCGGGAGTGGCGGCGACCGCACGCTCGAACCAGCGGCCGGCATTGGTGCGGCCCTGCCGCTGTTCCGCCAGACCCAGGGTGCAGAGCGGATCGGCCAGCGATGGCGCCAGCGCCAGTGCCCGGCGGCAGGCGGCGTCGGCGTCGACGGGGTTCTGGGCGCCGTTCAGCGCATAGGCCAGCACGGCATGCAAAGGCGCATGGCCGGGCATCAGCCGGATGGCGCGGCGCACCTGCACGGTCGCCAGGGCAAAGGCTTCACGGTCGGACAGGTCGGCACCGAGATTGCCCAGCGCATCGGCGAAGGCGGGGTTGAGCGCCAGCGCCCGCTTCCAGCAGGCTTCCGCCTCCGCCTGACGCGTCTGCGCCTTGCGGGCGTTGCCGAGATTGTTCCAGGCCTCCGCCTGACCGGGGTCGCGGAAGAGGGCGCGGCGCTGCCAGCGCTCTGCATGGCCATAGTCCCCAAGCGCGGACTCCGCCAGCCCGAGATTGACGAGCGCCGGCACATGGCCGGGGTCGAGCGCCAGCGCGCTCCGGAATCGCTCGCGCGCCTCCGTATGACGGCTGAGCGCATGCAGCAGCAGGCCCAGATTGTTGCGTGTCTCGGCGTGGTCGGGCTGGCGCCGCAGCGCCTCGCCATAGGCGCTCTCCGCCTCGGCCAGCCGGCCCGATCCCTGAAGTGCGGCACCCAGGTTGGCCCAGACCGATCCACTGTCGGCTCCCAGCCCGATGGCCTCCCGATAGGCGGTAGCGGCTTCGGCCACCGCACCCCAGCGGCGCAATGCGTTTGCCAGGGTGACGCGGGTCGCGGCATCCTGCGGCCGCAGCTTCGCCGCCAGCCGGTAGCAGCCGATGGCCGCAGCGGCCTGCCGCAGATCCTCCAGCGCGCGGCCCATGCCGAGCCGCGGTTCGGCAGCCCCTGGCACCAGACGGGCCGCCGCGCGGTAACAGCGCAGGGCGGGCACCGGCCGCGCCTGCCGCCCGGCGATGGCGCCCAGCAGGCAGAGCGCATCGGCATCGTCCGGGTTGACGGCGAGAGCCCGGCGGGCGCTGGCAAGCGCCGCGGTCACCCGCCCCTCCTCCATCAAAGCCTGCCCCAATGCCAGATGGTAGGAGCCGACCAGCGCGTTGGAGCGCGCCGCGGTGTCGAACAGACGGGTGGCGTCGGTCCGCCGCCCATCCTGAAAGGCGATATGGCCCAGCAGATGGGCGGCGTCGCCATGCGACGGGTCGATCCGCAGGATCTCGCGATAGAAGCGCTCCGCCCGCTCGGTCTGTCCGGCATTGTGATGCTGGACCGCAAGGCGCAGCAATCCGTCGGTACGCCGTGTCGCGTTCCCGTCCATGTCGTCGCCGTTCCGTCAAATGAACTGGTCAGCGGCATCCGTGGCCGCGTCTGTTCCTTGTTACGGCGCCGACATGGGACTCCTGCGCGGATCTGCAACTTTTCCGCTGTCCTCCGAACTTTTATGAGGCGGGCCTTGATGATCAGGCCAGCGAGCTGTGCGAGCAGACCCAGAGAACCCGCGCATCCTTTTCGCCGCCGGCGATGCAGGCATGCCCCATGGCGCTGTCGAAATAGCAGGAATCGCCCTTGGACAAGGTGAGGGGCGTGTAGAAATCGGTGTGAAGCGTCACCTCGCCTTCCAGCACATAGATGAACTCCTCACCGTCATGGCGGGAAAGCCCGCCGAACTCCTGGATGCTGCGTGATTTGATCGTGGTGACCAGCGGCACGAACCGCTTGTTGGGCAGGTCGGCGTTCACCGCCTCGTACCGATACTGGTCGGTTTCGTGTACTGCACCGCCACCGGCCCTGGTGATGCTGCGACGGCCCAGCGGGAGCTGCTTCGGAAACTGCCCGAACAGCTCCCCCACCTCCACCCCCAGGCCGGAGGCCAATGCGGCGATCTTCTCATAGGTGGGCGACAGCTGCCCGTTCTCGATCTTCGACAGGGTCGATACCGAGACCCCGGACCGCTCGCATAACTGCTGAAGCGTGAGCTCGGCCGCGGCCCGCAGGCGCTTCAGCGTCGGCGCAAGGATGCCCGTGGTGCCGTTCGCCCCGTGTCCGTCCCGTCGGGTTCGCTGCGATGATCCACCCACACCTGTTTTCCCGATCCGATCCAACCCGCAAAGCCAGCCGACAGAGTATAGCCAATCATGATTTTTCTTATACGAAAATTTTGTAGCGCATCATCCGGGCTGGATATAGCGTGACGGTCCCTAAAAGGCCCATCCGTCGCAAGGAGAGCACCGCCTTGACCACAGCCACCCTATCCATGCTGTCGCCCGCGGAAACGGCTGAACTCCTCCCTTTCGCTCCCCTGTGCGACGCCATTGCCGATGCAGCCCACGACTATGCCGCCGGCCGGATCCACAGCCCCGAACGCCAGGTCCTGCCACTGCCGCAGAATGGTGTCCTGCTGTCGATGCCGGCGACGGCCGGGGATATCGGCATCCACAAGTTGGTCAATGTCTGTCCGGGGAATGGCGCGCTCGGTCTGCCGACCATCCATGGCGTGGTCGCCGCCTATGACGGCGCGACCGGGGCCCCGCTGGCGATCCTCGACGGGCCGACGGTCACCGGCCGCCGCACCGCCGCCGTGTCGATGCTGGCGATCCGGACGCTTGCCTGTCGTCCTCCGCAGCATGTCGCGCTGTTCGGCACCGGCAAGCAGGCCGCCTATCATGTCGAGGCGCTGGTGTCGCTCTACCCTGGCATCCGTGTCGACGTGCATGGCCGGCGGGAAGAAGCCTGCCAGTCCTTCTGCCGGACCTCCGGCGTTGCTGGGATCGATCTGCGTCCGGCCTCCGGGGCGGTGGCCCCCGCCGTCGATGTCGTCATCACCCTGACGACCAGCCTCGTGCCGGTCTATGACGAAGCACCGCGGCCGGACCGGTTGCTGATCGGCGTGGGCGCCTTCAAGCCGGAGATGGCCGAATTCGGCGCGACCTCCATTCTTGGCAGCGACGTGTTCATCGACGACCCGGCCGGCGCGCGGCATGAGGCCGGCGACCTGATTCAGGCCGGCTTCGACTGGACGACCGGACGGTCTCTGGCCAATGCGCTGAACGGCACCGGCATGACGGACCGGCCCCGCCTGTTCAAGAGCGTCGGCTGTGCAGCCTGGGACCTCGCCGCCGCACGCTGTGCACTGAGGAGCGGCATTCCGGCGTGATAATCGGGGCCTGAATTCGCAGATTGGACCGGAAAAATCCGGTCCAATCGTCGCACACGGGTCCTGAAAACTGCCGCTTGGCCGTCTCCTCCGCGGCCCCTCACCGCCAAGCGGCGGTGATCGCGGCCTCGACCGGCGGGAAAGCATCGGGATCGATGCTCATCGTGCCGGCCGCCGGCGGAGCGAATCCCGCCATGGCCTGCACCAGCCGGTCCACCATGGAGTCCAGCAGGACGCTTCCGTCGGCCGTCTCAATGCTGTCCATCCGATGCTCGACACCGCTGTACCAGCCGGCGACGGTCACCTTGTCGGCGGTGCCGACCACCTGCACCTCAAGATCGCTGCCCGATTTCGTGAACCAAAGTTGGTGGGCGTCAATGCCGGCGTCGAACACCAACCGGTCATCGCTGAACTTGCTGTAGTTTTCGACGATGCGGTCATGCCCGCCGGCACGCCCGAAACGGTACAGGTCGCTGCCCGTCCCGCCAACCAGCGTGTCGTCCCCAGCCCCGCCGCTCATGGTGTCATTTTCCGAGACGGCCCGGGACACCACGACGTCGTTGGAACCGAATCCTACGATGTCGGCGCGGCCATCGCCATCGACGTCGGCCAAGAGACGGGGGTGGCTGTTGAAGTTGCTCCAGCCATTGTAACCATAATCGTTGGTGGCGAGACGAATTTGGCTGAAGGTGCCGTTGGCCTGTCCGTAGGATACATAGGTTCCATCGCCGGCAAAGCCGACGATGTCCACGCGACCGTCGCCATTCACGTCGGCCACGGTGCGGGGATACTGGTCCTGGCTTGTCCAACCGCCCGTATTCTTCGTGAAATTATCCGAATAGGCCACGCTGAGCGGGCCGAAGGTACCGTCGGCCCGTCCACGGATAATGAAAACCTGACCGATGCCAAAGCCGATGATGTCCGCCAAGCCGTCGCCATCGACATCGCCGAGAACGCGCGGGAAGTCGTTCTGGCTGACCCAACCGCCATAGCTGGAGGTGAGGTTGCCGTTGAAGGCAACCCTGACGGCACCGAACGTTCCGTCCGCCTGTCCCAGGGCGGTATAAATAGACGTGCTGGAGAAAGCGACGATGTCCGCCCGGCCATCACCGTTCACATCCCCAAGCAGACGGGGATATTGAGCGAGGCTCGACCAGCCCGCGCTGTAGGTGAAACTGTTGCCCATCGCAGTCTGCGCCGCCGCAAAACTGCCGTCGGCATTGCCGAGAGCGACCAGAACCTGATTGTTTGCAAAGCCGACGATATCGGCGCGACCATCACCATTCACGTCGGCCAATTGCCGGGGATAGGTGTTCTGGCTGGTCCAGCCATATTTGGCAGTGAAGGCGCCATCATAACCAGTGGTGGCGGCGCCGAAGCTTCCATCGGCCTGTGCCAGCGAAACAAGAACGGTACTGTCGGAGAAGCCGACGATATCGGCCCGGCCATCCCCATTCACATCCCCCAGCAAACGAGGGTACAGGTCGGCACTGCCCCAGCCAACGGCGTAGGTTCCGTCGAGTACGGTCTCCCTCGCCTCGAAAAGCATGATGTCGCTATCCGAAGTGGCATCGCCGATCAGCATGTCGTTGCCGTCGCCACCCTCCAGGGAATCCCGGCCCGAACCGCCAATGAGCGTGTCGGCGCCGGCCCCTCCGGTCAGGGTGTCGTCATCGGCGCCGCCGGACAACATGTCGTCGCCATCGCCACCGTCGATGGTGTCGTTGCCGTCGCCGCCCGACAGGCTGTCGTTGCCGCCACCGCCCAGCAAGGTGTCGTTGCCGCCCTCGCCATAGGCGACATCGAAGTCGCCGGAGCCGGCAACATCCGCCCGGCTGTCCAGCAGATCGTCGCCATCTCCACCATGCAGGTTGTCGCGGCCAGTGCCGCCGATCAGCGTGTCGTTGCCGCCGAAGCCCGTCAGCACATCGTTGCCTCCGCGTCCGTCGAGCAAGTCGCCGTTCGCATAACCGAGCAGCGCCTCGTCGCCGTCCTCACCGATCATTTCCAACCGCAGGGCCGGATCCGACAGAAGCACCTCGGTCCCGTCCTGGAAGCGGACAGTCTGAAGGTAGTTGCTGCCATCCCCCCCGCCGCTGAAACGGTTGGAAATGACCACCTGCTCCGGCCGGTCCCGGAAGCGCAGCACCAGATTGTTGTCGTAGCGCAGGATCTGAAGCTGGTCGGCCGCGAACCCTTCTCCGAACAGCAGCGTGTCGTTGCCGCCGCCGCCGATGATGGTGTCCCGGCCACCGTCATAGATCACGAGATCGTCGCCGGCACCGCCGTCGATATGGTCGTCGCCGTCGCCGCCCCGGATGGTGTCGTTGCCCGCCTCGCCATAGAGAATGTCGTTGCCGGCTCCGCCCTGGATGACATCGTCCCCGTCGCTGCCCCGAATGCTGTCGTCGCCCGCCTCGCCATAGAGGAAATCGTTGCCGGCACCACCGTTGAGCGTGTCGATGCCGTCACCGCCGTGCAGTTCGTCGCTGCCGCTGTCGCCCAACAGCGAGTCATTGCCGGCGCCGCCCGTCAGTGTGTCGGCACCGTCACCGCCCGACAGGGTGTCGTTGCCCGCACCACCATCCAGCAGGTCGTCGCCGGCGCCGCCGGAAAGGGCATCGGCACCGCCGCCGCCGCGCAGGGTGTCGTTGCCATCCTCGCCGGAAAGCGAGTCGTTGCCGGTCATGTCATCGCTGCTGTCGAGCAGGTCGTTGCCGGCCCCGCCGAGCACCAGATCGCTACCGGCTCCGCCATACAGGCTGTCGTCGCCACCATAGCCATAGATGGCATCGTTGCCGCCACCGCCATGGATCGTGTCCGACGCGGCATAGCCTTCCAGCGTGCGGGCCGCTGCATCGTCCCAGGTATCGACGGTGAGAACCGGATCGCTCAGATCCACGGACCTTCCATCGGCGAACAATAGGGTTTGCAGGTAGTTGGCGCCGTTGCCGGCCCCGCTGAACCGGTTGGCGACGACGATGCGGTCGGACTTGCCGTTGAAGCGGACATGCAGGTCGTTGCCGTAACGCTCGAGCCGCAGCTCGTCACGGCTGTAGCCTTCGCCGAAGGACAGCGTGTCGTTGCCGCCGCCGCCGACCACCGTGTCGGCGCCGCCCTGGTAAAGCACGAGGTCGTCGCCGGCCCCGGTGACGATCCAGTTGGCGCCGGCCCCGCCGGCCAGCGTGTCGTTGCCGTCCTCGCCGAAAAGCGTGTCGGCATCGTCACCGCCCGACAGAATGTCCGCGCCGGCACCGCCATACAGCGTGTCGGCCCCAGCCCCGCCCAGGAGACTGTCGTCGCCGGCGTCGCCAAACAGGATATCGTTGCCGTCGTCGCCATTCAGGGTGTCGTTGCCGGCGCCGCCATACAATGTGTCGACACCGGCACCACCGGATAGGCTGTCCCTGCCGTCATCGCCCGTGATGGAATCGTTGCCGGCATTGCCCTCGATCTGGTCGTCGCCATCGCCGCCATAGAGCGCGTCGTTGGCGGCACCGCCATACAGCGTGTCGTTGCCCGCCTCGCCATAAGCACTGTCGCCGCTGACAGTCTCGTCCCGACTGTCGATCAAATCGTTGCCATCGCCGCCGTAAAGGGCATCGGCACCGGTGCCGCCATACAGCGTGTCGTCACCGCCATAACCATAGATTGCATCGGTGCCGCCGTTGCCACGGATCACATCGCCGACATTGTAGCCTTCCAGCTTGTGGCCGACATCGCCGTCGCGCGTGGCGATGAACAGGTCGGGTCTGGACAGGTCCACCGTTCCGCCATCGGCGAAGCGCAGGGTCTGCAGATAGTTCGCCCCCTCGCCATTGCCGTTGAAGCGGTCGGCGATCACAATCCGCTTGCCGAGATCGTCAAAGACCAGATGGAGTTCCTTGCCGAACCGTTCCAGCCGCAGGCTGGCCTGGCTGTAGCCTTCGCCGAACACCAGCTCGTCATTGCCGCCGCCACCGGTCACGGTATCGGCGCCGCCTTCGTAGACGATGCTGTCATTGCCGGCACCTCCGTTGATGGTGTTGGCGCCCGTCCCGCCATACAGCGTGTCGTCGCCGTCACCGCCTTCGAGGGAATCGTCACCGGCTCCACCATCCAGCCGATCGGCGCCCGCTCCACCATACAGCTTATCATTGCCGTCCCCGCCGATCAGCAGGTCGTCACCGGCATAGCCGTACAGGGTGTCGTTGCCACCGGCGCCGTCGATGGTGTCGTCGGCCTTGTAGCCATAGTAGGTTTCCGCTGTCGACTCCCCATGGGTTTCCATCACGATCGTCTGGGCGGACAGGTCGATGGTGCTGCCATCGGCGAACTTCACGGTCTGCACGAAGTTCGCGCCGTCGCCTTCGCCGCTGAACCGACCGGCTAGGACGATGCGGTCGCCGGTGTCACAGAAGATCAGGTGCAGGTCGGTGCCGATGCGCGAAAGATACATCTGATCCCGGCTCAGTCCCAGCCCCAGCTCCAGCACGTCATTGCCGCCGCCGCCGGAGATGCTGTCCATGCCGTAGCCGGAAGTGAAGCGGATCACGTCATCGCCGGCACCGCCGTCGATTGTATCGTTGCCGGCACCTCCGTCCAACGTATCGTTGCCGGCCTGACCGTAGAGACAATCGGCACCAGCGCCGCCATGGACGGAATCGGCACCGTCCTCGCCATAAAGGTAATCGTTGCCGCCACCGCCATCGATCAGATCGTCCCCGGCGCCGCCATAGGCGACATCGACCCCGCCGCCGCCATAAATGGTGTCGTTGCCGGTACCGCCATAGGACGCATCGTTGATGCCGCCGGCAATGGAATCGTCGCGGTTGTCGATCAGGTCGTCGCCGGCGCCGCCGTGCATCTCGTCGGACCCCGCACCGCCGAGGATGGTATCGTTGCCGGCACCGCCGAGGATGGTGTCGTTGTCAGCACCGCCCGACAGGCTGTCGTCACCCTGCCCGCCGCTGAGCGCGTCGTTGCCGGTGCCGCCGTCGACCACGTCATTGCCAATTTCGGGATACAGGGAAGGAGATGGAAGAAGCGAATTCAGAGACCACTCTGCCGGTGAATAGTTTTCCCAGATATAGAAGCCAGCGGATATGGGGTATCCATCCACCTCTATACCGGCAACGAAGACCGCATTGCTGGCTCGCCACTGACCCCAATTGTAATTGACGATGCTGATTTTTAGACGGCTGGCTTCGCTCACGTCCCGTATGGTGAAGCGGTAGTCTCTCAGCTGACCAACATACTGAATGTAATTTCCCGTCGAATCCAAGTTCGAATAGTGCACATTGATGGTCTCATCCAAGATGACATTGCCATCCAGCGTCACGATGGCGCGAGGCCAGCCAAAAGCGGAATGCCCACCGAGCCTCATTCGAATGGTTATCACCTCGTTTCCGGCGGTCGATATCTCGTCGCCCCACAAACGGTCTTCGCCGCCTGAACCGACAACCGTGTCGTTCCCGTTTCGGCCGAAGACAATATCGTTGCCTTCCCCGCCGTCGACCATGTCCTCACCGTCGCCGCCATCCACGTAATCCTGGTCGGCACCGCCGGTCAACGTATCCTGACCGCCATAGCCATAGATCGTATCGTTGCCGGTCTGCCCGTCGATGGTGTCGCCGACATC
>Ga0206117_101252_pt1 | contig 14222 bp, 14 predicted proteins | sample 3A5Ametagenome_FD_177997 | JGI IMG/M metagenome (GOLD analysis project Ga0206117, IMG submission 177997) | Enriched microbial communities from leaf-cutter ant dump, University of Wisconsin, Madison, United States - 3A5A | ecosystem: Environmental > Terrestrial > Nest > Insects nest > Nest dump... | reverse complement strand
ACAGGCCGCAACCAACGTGCAGGGGGTGGCGACCGCGTCCGAACAGCTGGCCTCGTCGATCCGCGAGATTTCCAGCCAGGTCGTCGTCGCCGGCGACATCGCCCACAAGGCGGTCGACCAGGCGCAGGGCACCGACCAGATCGTCCAGGGCCTGGCCTCGGCCGCCGACAAGATCGGCGTGGTGGTCAAGCTGATCACCACCATCGCCGGCCAGACCAACCTGCTGGCGCTGAATGCGACCATCGAAGCGGCCCGGGCCGGCGCCGCCGGCAAGGGTTTCGCGGTCGTGGCCGGCGAGGTCAAGAACCTGGCCACCCAGACCGCCAAGGCGACCGAAGAGATCACCGTCCAGATCGCCGACGTCCAGACCGCCACCCAGCAGGCCGTCAGCGCCCTGCGCGACATCGGCCAGACCATCGGCCATATCGACGTCATCGCCGGCTCGATCGCCTCGGCCGTCGAACAGCAGGGTGCCGCGACCCGCGAGATCGTCCACAACGTCGAACAGGCCGCGATCGGCACCCGCCAGGCCTCGGGCAGCGTCACCGAAGTCCACAAGGCGGCGGGTGTGTCGGGCCAGGTTGCCGGCGAGATGCTCTCGGCCTCGGCCGACCTGTCGACGCTCGCCAACAAGCTGCAGGGCGATGTCGGCGACTTCCTGCGCAAGGTCCGCGCCGGCTGAACCACCCCATCCACAGCTTCCGCCAGAAGGCGGAACGCGCCCGGCACCTTGAGGGGACCAAGGTGCCGGGCGCCTCGCGTTTGAGGGGTGGCCTACCACAGGTTCCGGCCGTCCAGCACGATGACCGGCAAGGCGCCGATATCGACGTCGTCCAGCAGCCAGGCATTGATGCTGATGCGCGGGTTCTCGAAATCGGGCTCGCCCCGGGTCCAGTCCGGCGCCCTGGTGAAGGTGCCGCAGCCGCAGCCCGGGCAGAAATGATGCCGGCAGGTGCGTCCGCCCCATTCATAGGTCGCTACATCGCTGACCGGCGTCAGCAGCCGGAATTGGCCCGGCCGGTAGTAGGCCCACAAGCCGCCGCGCTTGGTGCAGAACGAACAGGTGCAACGGGTCAGCCCCGCCGGCGCATGGGCCAGTTCGAACCGGGTGGCTCCGCAATGGCAGCTTCCCCTGACGGTCATCGGCGCAATCCTCGTATTGAAGGTGTTGCGCCGACCCTAGTCAGGGGCTGCTGACAGGCTTTGTCACCAGTCGTTCAGAACGCCCGCCGCAGGCCGACCAGCTTCTCGACTAGGGCGACGACGCCCAGGGCGAACAGGATCGATACCGTGGCGGCGGCGGCCGCGGTCGGGTCGAAGTCGTATTTCAGGTAGTCGAACAGGGCCAGCGGCAACGTATTGCCGCCGACCATCTTCAGCAGGAACGACATGGCGAACATGTCGAACGACACGATGAAGGTGAACAGCCCGCCGGTGATGATGCCCGGCTTGATCAGCGGCAGCATGACCTTGAACGCCGTGCGGCCGTAACCGGCGCCCAGACTGGCCGAGGCTTCCTCCAGTGCCGGATCGACCTGGTCCAGCGCCGAGGCGATCGACAGATAGGCGAAGGGCAGGGTGATGACGACATGGCCGATCTGCAGGCCGAAATAGGTGTTGCCCAGCCCGATCTGGTACAGGAAGAACAACAGCCCGATCGCAGTCAGGATTTCGGGCATCAGCAGCGGCATCAGCAGCAGCGTGCGGAACGGCCCGGCCAGGCGCTGGCTCAAGCCGCGCTGGAACAAGGCCGCCATCGTCGCGATGACCGAGACCACGACGGTCGACACCACCGCGACCTGCAGCGACAGCCACAGCGCGTTGCGGAAGCTTTCATGGCCGAAGAACCTGGCGAACCATTTCAGCGAGAAACCCTGCGGCGGGAAGGCCAGCACCTCGCCCCCGCTGAGCGAGGCCAGCACGACGACGACCAGTGGCGCCAGCAGGAAGGCGTAAAGGATGGCCAGGCCGACGCCGGCACCCACGCCCAGGGCGATCCGGCCGTTCATGGCTGGCGCCCGATCGCGGCCCGGCGGACCAGGCCGCGGGTGGCGAAGGCGAAGACCAGCACGCAGCTGAGCGTCGACAGGGTCAGGATCATCGCCAGCACCGCGCCGAACGGCCAGGCGAAGGCGGCGATCAATTGCTGGACGATGACGGTCGGCATCAGCACGACGAACTGCCCGCCCAGCAGAACGGGGGTGACATAGGCCGAGATCGCCAGGACGAAGACCAGGATGACACCCGATTGCACGCCGGGAAAGCTGAGCGGCAGGGTGACCCGCCAGAAGGTCGAGAATCGCCCGGCCCCGAGGGACCGCGACGCCTCGTACAATGACGGCGGGATGTTGCGCAGTGCCGTGGTGATCGGCAGCACCATGAACGGGATGAAGACGTGGACCAGTGCCAGCACCACCACCTCGACCGTGAACAACAGCCGCACCGGCCGTTCGATCAGCCCCAGCGCCAGCAGGATCTGGTTGATGGGGCCGTTGAACGACAGGATGATCATCCAGCCGAAATTGCGCACCAGCACGCCGACCAGCAGCGGCGAGACCACGCAGGCATAGAACAGCGTGTGCCAGCGATCGCCGACCGACGACAGGTGCAGCGCGATCGGAAAGGATATCAGCAGGCAGATCGCGGTGATCGAGGTGCCGACCAGCACGGTTTCGCCGAGAATGCCGAGGTAATGGCCGTCGGCGAACATGCGCGCATAGTTGGCCAGCGTCAGCCCGTCGCCATAGGGCGCCGAGGACGACGCGGTGCGAAAGCTCATCATCACGATCTCGCCATAGGGCAGGACGAAAAAGACGACGAGCAGGAACAGGGCAGGGGCGCCGAGGATCGCCAGGCGCCAGCGGCGGGCGGGGCTTGGCGTCATGACGCGGCCTCGTCCGGCAGCAGCCAGGCGGCCTCCGCGTCGGCGGCCAGGGTGATTGCCGCCCCCTCGGCCAGTTCGACCTGGGGCGGCAGGTACAGCTTGACGACCTCGTCCGTGCCCACCCGCACCTCGCAATGCTGGGCGGCGCCGACGAAGAAACGGCCCTGCAGCGTGGCCTTGATGCCGGCCTGTCCGGGCTGCAGCGATTCCGGCCGCAACAGCAGCAGGCGGCGGTCGCCGGTGGTCAGGCCGTCGGGGCCGCCGCATTCGACCTCGCCGCCCGCGGTCGTGACGCGATAGCGGCCGGGGCCGACCGGTGCCATGACCGTCGCGCGCAGATAGCTGGCCTCGCCGGTGAATTCGGCGACGTAACGTTCGCGCGGGCGCTGGTAGATGTCGCGCGGGCTGCCCAACTGGGCGATGCGGCCCTGCTTCATCACCGCGACCTGGTCGGACAGGGCCATCGCCTCGGCCTGGTCGTGGGTGACGTAGAGGGCGGTGATGCGTGCCTTGCGCTGCAGGTCGCGGATCAGCCAGCGCATCTCGAAACGCAGCTTGGCATCCAGGTTGGCCAGCGGTTCGTCCAGCAGCAGGGCTTGGGGCCGGATGACCAAGGCGCGCGCCAGCGCCACGCGCTGTTGCTGGCCGCCGCTGAGGGCGCGCGGCAGGCGGTCCTTCAGATGGCCCAGCTGGACCAGGCCCAGCACTTCGTCGACCCGGGTGCGGATCTCGGCCTTGGCCACCTTGCGGGCCTGCAGGCCATAGGCCACGTTGTCGAACACCGACAGATGGGGGAACAGCGCGTAGTTCTGGAACACCACGCCGAAATCGCGGGCCTCCGGCCCCAGCCCCATGATGTCGCGGCCGTCGACGCGGATGCGGCCGGCCTCGGGCGTGATGAAGCCGGCCAGGCAACGCAGCGTCGTGGTCTTGCCGCAACCGGACGGGCCCAGCAGCGTGACGAAGCTGCCGGTGGCAACGTTCAGGTCGACGCCATCGATGGCGACGGCACCGTTATAGGCCTTGCGCAGGCCCGTGATCTCGATCTGCGCCATAAGGCAGACAAACTCCCGCTGGCGGGCGCGGCGCCGTGCGGCCCCGCGCCCGTAAAGACTATCAGATCTCGCGCGACCAGCGGTCGAGGATGGCGTCGCGGTTCTTGGCGACGTAACCCCAGTCGAACCGGACGATATCCTTCATCGCATCGCCCGAGACCGGCACGGCTTCCCTGAGGTCGTCGGGCACGACGACCTTGCGGTTGGTCGGGGCGACATAGAATTCACGCATCAGCTTTTCCTGAATTTCAGGACTGAGCATGTAGTTGATATAGGCGTAGGCGGCTTCCTTGTCGGGGCCGGCGGCCAGCACGTTGTAGCACTGGTCGAACATCAGGATGCCGTCGGTCGGCATCGCCACCTTGATCGGCACGCCCTTCTTCTGCAGGGCGACCGCCTCGGCGATGTCGATCGGGGCGATGGCGACCTGGCCCTGCGTCAGCAGCGGGGCCAGCGCACCCGAGAAATCGACCTGTGGGAATGGCTTCAGTTCCTTCAGCTTCTTGAAGCCGGTATCCAGGTCGTACTGGTCCTTGCCGAACAGCTGGCTGGCCAGCATCAGCATCATGATGCCCAGCGAGTTCGAGATCGCATACATCCCCAGCTGGCCCTTGTATTCGGGCTTCCACAGGTCCTTCCAGCTCTGCGGCGGGGTCTTGATCAGGTCGGTGCGATAGGCGATGCCGATCGGCGAGACGATGCCGGTGACCGAGATGTCGCCGTCGTAGCGCGCGATCGGATAGACGTCGGCCAGGTTCGGGATCTTGTCGGCCGGCAGCGGGCTGAAGAACCCCTCGGCGCGCAGGATGGTGGCGAAACGCTCGTTGAACATCAGCGCCGTGAACGGCGGCTTGTCCTTGCCCGCGGCGCGGAACGACGTGACCCAGGCATTGCCCAGGCCGATATCCATCCGGATCGGGCGCTTGATGATGCCCTCCAGCCCCGGATTGACCTGTTTGCGCCAGAAATCCTCCCAGCGCCCGCCATAGGTGTTGACGACGAAGGGCTGCGTGCCCTGTGCCATCGCGCGGCCGCCCAGGGCGGCGGCGACGGCGGTGCCGCCCAGCAGGGCCAGCGTCTGTCTGCGATTGATGATCCCGGTCATGGCTTCCCGTCTCCTGGAGTGTTGGACGTCGAATCCCCGTGGTTACGCGCTCGTTGTAGTGCCGGCGTTCACTGGGCCGGTTTGCGGTAGTCGTAGTTCTTGTTCAGGCGCTCCATCAGATAGTCGCCGTAACGCACCGGCGGATGGCGCGGCGCCTCGCCCGGGCCGACGCAGCTGGGCAGGCATTCGATCACCTCGTCCATGCCGGGGTCGTAGAAGAACGGCACCGAATAGCGGTCGGTCGGCGACAGGTTCTTGACCCGGTGCGGCGTCGACTGCCAGCGGCCGTTGGTCCAGCGCGCCAGCATGTCGCCGACATTGACGACGAAGGTGCCGGGCAGGGGCGTCGCCTTGATCCAGGCGCCGCCGCCGCCCCGCTTGCGCACCTCCAGCCCGCCGACATTGTCCTGGGCCAGGATGGTGATGAACCCATAGTCCGTGTGGGGGGCCGAGCCGAACTCGTCGTCGGCCGAATCGACCGGCTGCGGCGGGTAATGCAGCAGGCGCAGGAAGGTGGTCGGCTTGGCGAACCGCGGGTCCAGCGTGGTCGGCGCCAGGTTCAGGGCGCGGGCGATCAGGTGGGTGAAGTTGCGCGCGACATCCTGCAGCGCGCTGTTATACGCCACGACCGCCTCGCGAAAGCCCGGCACGTCGGCCGGCCACTGGTTCGGCCCCTGCAGCGGGCGGCCGAAATCGGGATCGTCGGCCGCGACCTCGTGCATCAGCATGAACGATTCGGAATAGTTCGGCTTGGTCACCTTCGCCACCGAAGACGTCTGGATGACCGAGGTGTTGGGCGCCATGTAGCCGCGATGGAAATCGTTGATCGCCAGCGCATCCTTGGCCGCCTGGCCCTGGGCGTGGAAGCGGCGCGAAGCCTCGAACACGCCGTCGATCAGTGACTGGTCGACGCCGGTATTGGCGATGTAGCAGAAGCCGATGTCGCTGAATGCCTGGTCCAGCGCGCGGGCGGTGCGATCGGCGGCGGCCTCGTCCAGGCGGAAGCCGCCCAGGTCGATGATCGGCAGGCTGTCCTCGAGGCGCGGGGTGGTGTCGGTGGCGGTGCCGGTCATGGTCAGTAACCTCGCTGGCGGTCGACGGCGTTGACGGGCGCAAGGCCCTGGACGATGCGGCGCAGATTGTCGGCGACGGCCCTGGCGGCCGATTCCGGGCGGGACGTGCCCGCGACATGCGGCGTCAGGCGGATGGCGGGGTGGCGCCAGAACGGATGGTCAGGCGGCAGCGGCTCGGTCGCGAAGACGTCGAGCCAGGCGGCGCTCAAACGACCTTGGTCCAGCGCCGCGATCAGGTCGTCCTCGACCACCTGTTCGCCGCGGCCCAGGTTGATCAGCACCGCACCCGGCCGCATCGAGGCCAGGAAGTCGCGGCCGAACAGACCGCGCGTCCCGGCGGTCAGCGGCAGCATGGCCAGCACGATGTCGGCCGCGGCCGTTGCCCGGGCCAGGCCGTCGGCACCGTGATGGCAGTCGATGCCGGGGAGATCGCGGGCGGTGCGCGACCATCCGGTGACGCGGAAGCCGATCGCGGCCAGGGCCTGGGCCATGCCCGCCCCCAGCACCCCCAGCCCCAGCACGGCGACGGTGGTCTCGGATGCCAGCCGCACCGGGTGCCGTATCCATCGCGCGTCGCGCTGCTGGGCGGCATAGGCCGGCAGGTTGCGCAACTCGGCCAGGATCGTCGCCAGCGCGAACTGGTTCATCGCCTCGGCCTGGGCCGGGTCGACCATGCGGATGACCGGCACGCCGGGGGGCAAGTCCGGGCGCGACAGCAGGGCGTCGACCCCGGCGGACAGGGCAAAGATCGCCTTCAGCCGCGGCAGGTCGCGGAAGAAATCGGGGCGGGCGCGAAAGACCAGGGCGAATTCGGTGTCGGCGGGCGCGGGGTCGACGGTGGCGTCGACCACCCGCAGTTCGGGCAATTGCGCGGTCAGCGCCGCGGCCCACCGCGTCGCGTCGTCCAGCGGCGAGGCGAAGGCCAGCGTGGAAGCGACCGAAACCGGGGGAACAGGGGGTAGGGGGTCGCCCATGCCGGATCCTTTGTTGCCCAATGATGTCGATTGTATACGCTCGACAATCGCCTTGCCAAGCCGCAATAGTTGCGCGGGAAGCAAAGCCCGGTCATTGAAGGCACCCGGGCCAGCGACCAAGGCCCGCAGGCAACGAGGATCCGCATGTTTTCGGCGACCCCCGAAACGCCACGTCTGCCCGACATCCTGGGCCGCGAGATCGTGCGGCATATCGAGCGCGACATCATCGCGCTGCGGCTGGCCCCCGGGGCCAAGATCACCGAGGAAGAGGTCTGCCGGCGTTATGGCGTCAGCCGGTCGCCGGTGCGCGAGGCCCTGCAGATCCTGGAGGCCCACGGCCTGGTCGAACGCTGGCCGCGGCGCGGCGTATTCGTCGCCCCGATCACCGTCGCCCGGCTGGACGAGGTCTATGCCTGCCGCGTGCCGCTGGAAGGGCTGGCGGCGGCGGCGGTCGCCACCACGGCCAGCGACGACGGTATCGCGACCTTGCGCGCCGCGCTGGGCCGGATGGAGGATGCGGCGGCCCAGGGCCGGCCCGACGACGCCTTTGCCGCCAATGTCGACATCACCGACGCGCTGCACGCCAATTGCGGCAACGCGACGCTGCGCGGCCTGTTGGCCAATCTGGACAAGCAGGCCCTGCGCTTTCGCTACTTCTGCTACAGCCGCTCGCCCGACATGATCGCGCTGTCGCTGGCGTCCAACCAGGCGCTGATGATGGCGCTGGAGGCCCGCGATGCCGCCACCGCCCAGGCCGTGACCGAGGATCTGATCCGCCGGTCATGGACGCTGGTGCGGGGGGTACTGGAAGCGGCTTGAACCTTCAGACCTGGAAACCGCCGGCCACGTCCAGCACGCCGCCGCTGGTATAGGCGGCGTCGGGCCCGGCCAGGAAGCAGACCGTCGCTGCCACCTCCTCCACGGTGGCGATGCGGCGGATGGCGTGCATGTCCATCATCGCCTCGGGCAGGTTGTGGGCCGCCGCCGCCGCCATCTCGGTCGGCATGATGCCGGGCTGGACGACGTTGACGGTGATGTTGCGGGGGCCGAGATCGCGGGCGATGCCGCGGGCGTAACCCACGATCGCCGCCTTGGTGCCGGCATAGTCCGCGGCACCCGGAAAGGCGACGCGGCTGGCGATGGCAGACCCTATGAATATGATCCTGCCGCCGTCGGACAGTCGCCGGGCCGCGGCGCGGGTCGTCGCGATGGTGCCCAGCACGTTGACGTGCCATTGGCGGTCCAGGTCGTCGGCATCGAGCGCGGGATCGTCGACCCTGGTGCCGTGAATGGCGATGGCGGCATTGTTGATCAGGATGTCGAGCTTGCCGAAATGACCGACGACCGCGTCGATCAGCGGTGCGGCCGCCGACCGGTCGGCCTGATCGCTGCGGACGGCCAACGCGCGGACACCGGCCCCCTCCAGGTCCGACACCACCGCCGCGGCCTTCTCGGTGGATGCCACATAGCTGATCGCCACGTCGGCACCGAGTGCCGCCAGCGCCGCGGCGGTCGCGGCCCCGAGGCCGCGGGATCCGCCGGTGACCAGGGCGACCTTGCCTTTCAGAATCTGCGACATGCGATTTCCTTTTTTATAACGATCGTTAACATAACGATCAGTATGAAATTGGACATGACGCTGTCAAGCGGTTTAGTAATGGCCATTATGGAAAAGATCGGGCCGGGCTGATGGGCCGCCATCGCGAATTCGACGTCGACAAGGCGCTGGACGCGGCGTTGCGCGTGTTCTGGCGCAAGGGTTACGAGGGCGCCTCCTATGCCGACCTGACCGCGGCGACAGGGGTCGAGCGACCGGCGCTGTATTCGGCCTTCGGCAACAAGGAAGCATTGTTCCGCCGCGCGCTGGAGCGCTACTACGACCGTTATCTGGACTATATCCCCGCGGCGCTGGCATTGCCGACGGCGCGGGAAGTGGCCGCCCACATCCTGTACAACGCCGCTGACCTGAATACGCGTTACCCCGACCATACCGGTTGCCTGGGCATCAGCGGCGTGCTGGCGGGATCAGACGAGGCCGAACCGGTGCGGCAGGCGCTGATCGAGGCGCGTGCCGCCGGCGAGGCGCAACTGCGCGAACGTTTCGAGCGGGCCAAGGCCGAGGGTGATTTGGCCCCGACGGCGAAACCCGCGGCACTCGCAGCTTTCGTGATGGCGGTGCTGCACGGCATGGCGGTGCAGGCCAAGGCGGGTTTCAGCCGCGCGACGCTGGAAGCCGTGGTCGACCAGGCGCTATCGACTTGGCCTTCGGCCCGGACCGTGCCGGCGCGGCGGTGATCCGTGCTCCCGCCTGGCTATTGCAGGCAAAAGTCGGCGGCTAGCCTTCCAGTTCGCACAATGGCGCGTGGAAGCGGGCCATGCGCAATTCCGCAGGATTTGCCTGTCCACGTCGTGCAAGGCTTTCCATGATTTCAAGCACGATGCAGGGCTACCATGCGCAACCAGGAAAATTACCACGACCGCCTCATGCGGGTGCTCGATTACGTCTATGCCCATCTGGAAGATGATCTCTCCTTTGACCGGCTGGCGGAAGTTGCCTGCCTTTCTTCCTATCATTGGAGCCGGATCTATTCGGCCATGCGCGGGGAAACCATTGTCGCAACGATCCGCAGGCTGAGGCTCCAGCACGCTGCCGATCGGCTGGCCAATTCCGATCTTGACATCGGCGCAGTCGCCGCGCGGGCGGGTTATAGGTCGACCGATACGTTCGGGCGGGCCTTCAGGGACGCATTCGGCGAGAGCCCCGCCGCCTATCGCGAGAAAGGCTCGCATGCTGCCTTTAAGGCCGCTAATGCCGCCAGCGATGCCAGGGGCTTTCCGGTGGTGGTGGAGAGTCTGCCGGAACGCCGCTGCGCCGGGATCGATCACACCGGTTCGTACATGGAAATCGACCATGCGATGGGTAGACTGTTTACCGAGCTTGCCGCCCGTCATGCCCTGCCGGCCCAGCCCGCCATGATCGGGGTGTTTTTCGACGACCCCGATCTCGGACCTGAACAGGAGTTGCGTTCGCGCGCCTGCCTGCCGATTGCAAATTCGGTCGCAATTGACGCGCCCTTGGTAGAGATGATGCTGCGCGGCGGGCCATATGCGAAGCTGAGCTATACAGGTCCCTATGCCGATATGCGCGGTGCCTATCGCTGGTTTCTGGGGGTCTGGCTACCCGCTTCCGGCTATGAGCCGGACGATGCTCCGATCTTCGAAGCCTATCTCAACGATCCGCGCCAGGTGCCGCAAAACGAACTGCGCACCGATATCCATCTACCTCTCAAGCCAGCGCCATGAAAAGCCCGCCTGTCCCCGGGCCCGTTTCCGAAGTGCTGTCGCGCTACCCCGAGCCGGTGCGGGTACGTCTGCTGGAGATTCGCGAGATGATATTTGCGGTAGCGGCAGAAACCGAAGGTGTGGGCCCGCTGACCGAAACGCTCAAATGGAGCGAACCGGCCTATCTCACCGAGGCAAGCAAGAGCGGAACCACCATAAGGCTGGGCAGCACCAAATCGGCACCCCAAGATTGCGCGGTGCTGTTCAACTGCAAGACATCGCTTGTCGAAACGTTCCGAACCTATTTTCCTGACGGTTTTACTTTCGAGGGCAACCGCGCGCTTCTCGTGCCCGTCGCACAGACTCTGCCGCGCGAGCCGTTGAAGCTTTGTCTGCGCGCGGCGCTGACCTATCATCGCCAAAAAGGCGGAATCCTTTCGTCAGCAGGCACTGGATCAAAGACTTAGACCATACTTGTCCGCGTTCAGGAGGACGCGGGATGCTCTACCGCGCCAGCCGGTCCTTGATCCGGTAATAGAAGACCGACGGGGCCAGGAACCAGGGATTGCCGGTGTAGAAGGGCCGGGTCTGGAAATCGAGGCCGTCGAAGGCGGTCTGGCCCTCCTTCAGTCCCAGCACCTGCTGGCCGATGCGGGTGCCGAGGTAGCCGGCCATGCCGGCGCCCGACCCGCAATACCCCATGGCGTAGTAGAGGCCGTCGCGCTGGCCGCAATGCATCAACTCGTCGAAGGTATAGGCGATGAAGCCGTTCCAGGAATGGCTGATCCTGGCGCTGGCCAGTTCGGGGAAGATGCCGGTCATCGCCTGGTGCAGTAACGGACCCGACATCCTGGGGTCGGTTTCGTTATGAGAGACACGCCCGCCGAACAGTATGCGCCGGCCATCGGGCGAGGCGCGGTAATAATAGACGACCTTGCGCGTGTCCGAGACGATGCGGTCCCTGGGCATCAGCCGCGCCATGCGCTCAGGCCCCAGGTCCTCGGTCGCGATGATGTAGCTGCCGATCGGGATGACCCGGCGTTGCAGCCAGGGCGTCAGGCGCGAGCTATAGCCGTTGGTCGCCACGACCACTTGGCGGGCGGCAACCACGCCGCGCGCGGTGGCGACACGGAAGCCCGATCCGTCGCGGTCGATCGCGGTCGCCGCGCAATGGGGCACGACCCGTGCGCCTGCTGCCAGCACCCGGTCCAGCATGCCCTGATGAAAGCGGCCGGGATCGACCGAGGCGTGGCGGGGATAGACCACGCCCCCGTAATAGGCGTCGGTGCCCAGCTCGCGATGCTGTTCGGCGCGCGGCACGGCGAAGGCCTCGACCTCCAGCCCGCGGGGCTGGTTCTGGATGGCGCGCGCCAGCGTGTCGTAATTGCCGGGGCTGTGGGCGGCGTGGAAACGGCCGACGACGCGGAAATCGCAATCGAGCTTCTCGTCGGCCACGAAGCGCGCGGCCCAGGCCAATGACGCCTGGCCCTCGCGAATGATGGCCGCCGCACGATCGGGGCCGTGACGGTTGGAAAGCTGCGCGAAGCTCGGCTTGACCGAGGTCGAGATCTGGCCGCCGTTGCGCGACGAGCAGCCGAAGCCGGCGTCGCCGGCATCCAGCACCAGCGTGTCGCGCCCGCCGCGGGCCGTCTGCAACGCAGCGCACAGGCCGGTATAGCCCGAGCCGATCACCAGCACGTCGACCGACTGGGGCAGGGGGAAATCGGGCAGGGTCGGGCGGGGGGTGCGGTCCCACCAATACGGGCTCAGCTTGAAATCGGCTGAAAAAAGCGCCTGCGACATGCTGGTGATTCCGCCTCCCCGGTGAGTACGGGGCGGGAGCATGCGCGATGCCCTGCCGATTGTCAGGTCCAGTCTGGATTAAAGATCAGACCATTACGGTTTCATTTCCGCTCGACGAATCAGTCAGGGTCGGCCAGCATGCCGGCTGAACGCGGCCGGGGGGGCGCCGCGGCACAAGGAAAAAAGCCAGGCACGATGCCCACAGGTCAGTCCGGCCAGCAGGATGCGCCGCGCGTCAGGTTCCGTGACGTCGTAAAGACCTATGACGGCGTGACCGCCGTGGTCAAACGCCTGGATCTCGATGTCGCCGCCGGGGAATTCCTGACCCTGCTGGGCCCGTCGGGTTCGGGCAAGACCACGACCTTGATGATGCTGGCAGGCTTCGAGGTGCCGACATCGGGCACCATCGCCATCGACGGCCAGCCGGTCAACGCCCTGCCGCCGCATCGCCGCGACATCGGCATGGTGTTCCAGAACTACGCCCTGTTCCCGCATATGACGGTGGCCGAGAACGTCGCCTTCCCACTGTCGGTGCGCAAGATATCGCGGGCCGAACAGAAGCAGCGCGTCGATCGCGCCCTCGATATGGTCAAGCTGGGCCCGATGGGCGGCCGCCGCCCTGCCCAGCTGTCGGGCGGCCAGCAGCAGCGCGTGGCGCTGGCCCGCGCGCTGGTCTTCGCGCCACGCATCGTGCTGATGGACGAGCCGCTGGGCGCGCTGGACAAGAACCTGCGCGAGCACATGCAGCTCGAGATCAAGCACCTGCACGAGGAACTGGGGCTGACCGTCGTCTACGTCACCCACGACCAGTCCGAGGCGCTGACGATGTCGGACCGGATCGCGGTGTTCAACGACGGGGTGATCCAGCAGCTCGACGCCCCGGCGATGCTGTACGGCCGCCCGGCCAACAGTTTCGTCGCCAACTTCATCGGCGAGAACAATTCGCTGCCCGGCACGGTCGAACAGTTGCAGGACGGTTATGCCCTGGTGCGGCTGGCGACCGGCGAGGCCGTCGTGGCCTCGGCCGTCGCGGTCGACCGGGTGGGGGCACCGACCGCCCTGGGCATCCGGCCCGAGCGGCTGTGGCTGGAGCCCGCCGGGGCTGAAGGCCTGCAGGCCACCGTGCTCGAACAGATCTATCACGGCGACCATGTCCGCCTGCGCATCGCGGCGGGCGGATCCGACCAGGTGATGGTCAAGCTGCGTTACGGCGACGTCGAGGTGCCGCAGCCCGGTGCCCAGGTCACGCTGGTGATGCCGGCCGAACATTGCCTGGCGCTGGACGCATCGGTTTAGAAGTCGGTTTTTACTGGGCAAGGGATGAGGAACGAGACATGAGCAAGAAAACGATCATCGGCCTCGCGCTCGCGACGACGATGCTGGCCGGGGCGGCGCAGGCCCGCGACCTGACCGTGGTGTCCTGGGGCGGCGCCTATCAGGAAGCGCAGAAGCAGCTGTATTTCGCGCCGTTCAAGGCGGCCACCGGCATCAACGTGCTGGATGAATCCTGGGACGGCGGCATCGGCGTGCTGCGCGCCAAGGTCGAGGGCGGCAACGTCCCCTGGGATGTCGTGCAGGTCGAATCCGAGGAACTGGCGCTGGGCTGCGACGAAGGCCTGTTCGTCAAGCTGGACTGGGCCAAGCTGGGCGGCCAGGACCAGTACCTGAAGGAAGCGACCAATGCCTGCGGCGTCGGCGCGATCGTCTACAACTTCGTGCTGGGCTACGACCGCGACAAGGTCAAGACGGCGCCGACCGGCTGGGGCGATTTCTTCGACCTGGCCAAGATCCCCGGCAAGCGCGGCCTGCGCCAGGGCCCCAAGACCTCGCTGGAAATCGCGCTGATGGGTGACGGCGTCGCCCCGGCCGATGTCTACAAGGTGCTGGCGACCGAGGCCGGCGTCGAGCGCGCCTTCAAGAAGCTCGACACCATCCGCGACAACATCGTCTGGTGGAAGGCCGGCGCCCAGCCGCCGCAGCTGCTGGCCTCGGGCGAAGTGGCGCTGACCTCGGTCTATAACGGCCGCATCGATGCCGCCAACAAGG
>Ga0206117_101250_pt1 | contig 14229 bp, 9 predicted proteins | sample 3A5Ametagenome_FD_177997 | JGI IMG/M metagenome (GOLD analysis project Ga0206117, IMG submission 177997) | Enriched microbial communities from leaf-cutter ant dump, University of Wisconsin, Madison, United States - 3A5A | ecosystem: Environmental > Terrestrial > Nest > Insects nest > Nest dump... | reverse complement strand
CAGGGCGACCGTCCCGGCCTGGCCGATGCCGACGGCGGCAAAGACCTGGGCGAAGGCCCGCGCCTTCAGTTCCGCGACGGCCAGCCCCTGGGTCGGCCCACCGAACGGATCGAGGCCGACGGCCATCACCAGCCCGGGTTCGCGCGTCGTCGGCGATACCGCCGGCCCCGACAGCGCCAGCGAGCGCCCCGACGCAACCGACCGCCATTGCAGGCCCGGGGCGGTGAAATCGGCGCCACGCAGGGCATGGGCGGCATAGACGACGTGGCCGGTCTGGTCGACCAGCATCAGGTCGCCGACCTGGGGTACGTCGCGCAGCCGTTCGGCCAGATACCGGTCGATGTCGCCGCGAATCGGCGGCGGCACCCCGTCGGGGTCGGCAATGTCGGCGATGGTGACGGTGTCGCGCATGGCGCGCAGGACCAGCACGACTTCGCGCAGCGAACCCGAGACCTGTTCGGCCAGCACGGCGGCCAGCCCCTCGGCCGCCTGGGTGGCGCGCGACATCTCGCTGTCGTACGAACGCTTGACCTCGGCCGCGGCGAGGATCGTCACCAACAGGGTGAAGACCGCGCATGCGGCGAGATAGCTACGCGACTTCGCCGGCGATGCCACGCCTGGTCCCCCCTTGCCCGGCAATCTCAAAGCCCCCTGACAGGACCCAGTGTGGCATGTAAGGGAGTATAAGGAAATCCCGTCCAGCTGCACATAAGTACGAAAAAAAACCCCTACGGCATTACCCGCCCGGCGGGCGGCGGATCCGAGGGGCGGCGATCCTGGCCGATCCGGCCGCCGGCGGCAAGGGTAACCGATGCTGCACCATCCGGCCCGGAACCGCGAGGGGGCCATCGCTGTTTGCACGACAGCGCCGCCCTTCCCGCCGGCCGTTAAGGACCGTCATCATGACCGTTCGCAAGAAAACCCGATCGCTGCCGCTGGCCCTGCTGGGCGCGGCCCTGGCCATCGCCCTGGTGCCGACGGCGCTGCACCGACCGTCGCTGTTCGGCACCGCCCAGGCCGGGGACGGCCGGGCCGTGGCCGATTACCTGACCGCCATCGCCCTGGCCGACCGATTCGAGATTCGCGCCAGCCGCCTGGCGATGGACCGGGCCGACAGCCCCGTGGTGCGCGCCTTCGCCGCCGCGATGCTGCGCGACCAGGCCGAACGCCGCGCCGTGCTGATGCAGGTCGCGCAGCGCGACGACCTGGACCTGCCGCTCGACCTGGACCCCGTGCGCCGGCGCCAGTTGGAACGGCTGCGCGCCAGCCGGGGTGCCGAGTTCGACCGGCTGTATGGCGAGGCGCAGCTGGCCTCGCATCGCGACGCGCTGGAACTGCACCGCGTATTTGCCGCGACCGCCCCTGATCCGACCTTGCGGCAATGGGCCGACGCCTGGGTGCCGGGGACCACCTCGCGCCTGACCCGGCTGGAAAGCGGGCTGGTGCCGCCGGCCCGGCTGGTCAGCGCCACGCCCTGACGAAAAAGGGGATGCGGTTGCCCGCATCCCCCTGAAGCACCGGCGGGAGGCGCCGGTTACTTCACGTATTTCTTCGACAGCTCGTAGACCTCGTTGGTCCAGGCGCCCTCGGGCTTCTTGGTGATGACCGGGGTCGACTGAGCGGACAAGAGGATCGCGACGGTCTGGTCGGCCATCGCGGTGTCCAGCGCGCCGGTGCCGGTCTTGGACCCGGCCACCAGCTTGGCGACCTCGCCCATCATGCGCTTCTGGTGCTTTTCGGTCTGGGCGCCGGTCGTGTCGTTTTCCAGCACGATCATGGCGGCGGCGTCGGGGTTCTTGACCGCCCAGTCCCAGCCCTTGTTGGAGGCGGCGACGAAACGCGCGACCTTGTCCTTGTAGGCGGCGTCCTTCAGTTTGTCGCCGTTGGCGTACAGGCCGTCCTCGAGCAGGCCGACGCCCTGTTCGGAATATTTGAAGACGATCAGGTCGTCGGGCTTGAAGCCCGCGTCGATCACCTGCCAGTACTCGTTATAGGTCATGGTCGAGATGCAGTCGGCCTGCTTCTGGATCAGCGGGTCGACGTTGAAGCCCTGCTTCAGCACCTTGACACCCTTGGCCGAGCCGTCGGTCGGGATGTTCAGCTTGGCCATCCAGGCCAGGAACGGATATTCGTTGCCGAAGAACCAGACGCCCAGCGTGCGGCCGGGGAAATCGGCCGGCGACTTGACGCCGGTGGCCTTGGCGCAGGTCAACATCATGCCCGACGACTGGAAGGTCTGCGAGACGTTGACCAGCGGCACGCCCTTTTCGCGGCTGGCCAGCGCGGACGGCATCCAGTCGACGATGACGTCGGCGCCGCCGCCGGCCATCACCTGCGGGGGCGCGATGTCGGGGCCGCCCGGCTTGACCGTCACGTCGAGGTCGACTTCCTTGTAGAAGCCCTTGTCCTTGGCCACGTAGTACCCGGCGAACTGCGCCTGGGTCACCCATTTCAGCTGGACGGTGAACTTGTCCGCCGCCTGCGCCCCCGTCGCGGCCAGCGCCAGAACGGCCGCCGCCACGCCACCCAACAACATCGTCTTCATCGTCTCCACCTCTTCCCTGTTTTGAAACGGCTGCGCCGCCCTGTTCATGCCCGCTGCCGGAACGACGGATGCCAGAAGGTGAACCGCCGTTCGAGCAACGCCAGCAAGCCGTAGAAGGCCGAACCCGCGACCGCCGCAACGGCAATCGTGGCCCAGACCATCGAGATGTTCATGCGACCGACCTCGGTCGAAATCCGGAACCCCATGCCTAAGATCGGCGTGCCGAAGAATTCGGCGACGATCGCGCCGATCAGGGCCAGGGTCGAATTGATCTTGAGCGCGTTGAAGATGAAGGGCAACGCGGCGGGCAGCCGCACGCCCAGCATGGTCTGGCCATAGGACGCGGCATAGGTGCGCATCAGGTCGCGTTCGATATGGCTGGTCGCGGCCAGCCCGGCGATGGTGTTCACCAGCATCGGGAAGAACGTCATGATGACGACGACCGCGGCCTTGGACTGCCAGTCGAAGCCGAACCACATTACCATGATCGGCGCGACGCCCACGATCGGCAGGGCCGATACCAGGTTGCCGACCGGCAGCAGCCCGCGCTGCAGGAACGGCAGGCGGTCGATCAGGATGGCGACGACGAACCCGGCACCGCACCCCATCAGATAGCCGGGAATGACCGACTTGACGAAGGTCTGCACGAAATCCTCGGCCAGCGTCCGCTGGGCGTCGACCAGCGCATGGCCGATCATCGACGGCGCCGGCAGCAGCACCGGCGGCACGCCGAACCCTTGCGTGATCACCTGCCACAGATACAGCATCCAGGCACCGAACAGGATCGGCACGGCCAGGTTCGCCGCCTTCGAGCCGGTCTCGGCCCCCAGCGTCGCCAGCCGCTCCATCGCCCGCCAGGCCAGGAACCCCAGCGCCAGCACCGCGCACCACAACCCCGGTGCGACGATCCCGCCCGCCCCGGCCGTGATCAGCCTGAGCGGCACCGCCGCGGCGACCAGGGTCGCCACCAGCACCAGCACGGTCGCGACCGACGCGGCCGGCGGCAGAATGACCAGCCAGGCGGCGATCCCCAGGGCCAGCGCCCACAGGAAGGCCGACAGGCCATGGGCGGTCCAGCCCGTATCGCCGCCCAGCGGCAGGGCAAAGCTGACCAGCCCCAGCACGATGAAACAGATCAGCGCGATGTCGCGACGCGGGGTCATGGCCGCACCCCCATCCGGCGCAGCGTGATCCGTTCGACCAGCCCGACCAGCGCGACCGAGGCGGCGGCCAGCACCGCGGCACCGATCAGCGCCGCCCAGATCTGGATGGTCTGGCCGTAATAGCTGCCGGCCAGCAGGCGCGCACCGATGCCGGCCTGGGCCCCGGTCGGCAATTCGCCGACGATGGCGCCGACCACGGCCAGCGCCACCGCGACCTTGAGGCTGGCGAACAGGAACGGCACGGCGGACGGCCAGCGCAGCATGAAGAAGGTCTGGCCGGTCGAGGCCGAATAGGTCCGCATCAGGTCCAACTGGATCGGTTCAGGGCTGGTCAGCCCCTTGACCATGCCGATGGTGACGGGAAAGAAGCACAGATAGGCCGAGATGAACGCCTTGGGCACCAGCCCGACGATGCCGACGGCGGCCAGCACCACGATGATCATCGGCGCGATCGCCAGGATCGGAATGGTCTGCGACGCGATGATCCACGGCATCAGCGACCGTTCCAGCGTGCGCACATGCACGATGCCGACCGCCAGCACGATGCCGAGCAGCGTGCCCATGACAAAACCCAGCAGCGCCGAGGACAACGTGACCCAGGCGTGGAACACCAGGCTGCGGCGCGAGGTCGGCGCCATCTGGAACACGGTCTTGTTCAGTTCGACCGCCACCTGGTGGGGCGCGGGCAGGATCGGGCGTTCCATCGCCCAGGCATCGGCGATCAGGTCGGACGTGGTGACGCCGCTGCGCCCCTGGCGTTCGTAACTGTCGCGCAGGACCGGCGCATTCAGGAAGATCGCCGCGGCATACCAGACCAGCACCAGGGCGGCGACGATGGTCAGCACCGGCAGGGTCGACCCGCCCAGCAGGCGGGCGACGAGCCCGTCATCGGCCGCGCGCGGCCGGGGCAATGCCTCAGTCCTCATAGGAATGACCCGCGCGCAGGCCTTCGCGCACCCGGTGGGCGATCTCGGCGAAACGCTGGGTCTCGCGCACGTCCAGGGTGCGGTCGGCCGGCAGGTCGGAATCGATGATGTCGATGATGCGGCCGGGGCGCGGGCTCATGACGACGATCTTGGTCGACAGGAACACGGCCTCGGGGATCGAATGGGTGACGAAGACCACCGTCTTGTTGGTGCGTTCCCACAGCCGCAGCAATTGTTCGTTCAGATGGTCGCGGATGATTTCGTCCAGCGCGCCGAACGGTTCGTCCATCAACAGCAGTTCCGGATCGAACGACAGGGCGCGCGCGATCGACACGCGCTGCTGCATGCCGCCCGACAGCTGCCAGGGAAACTTGCGCTCGAACCCTTTCAGGTTGACCAGGTCGAGGACACGCGCGGCGCGCTCGGCCCGTTCGGCCTTGGACACGCCCATGATCTCGAGCGGCAGGGTGATGTTGCGCTGGACCGTGCGCCAGGGATACAGGGCCGGCGCCTGGAAGACATAACCATAGGCCCGCGCCAGCCGCGCGGCCTCGGGGCTGATGCCGTTGACCCGCACATCGCCCGAGGTCGGCGCCTGCAGGTCGGCGATGACCCGCATCAGCGTGGTCTTGCCGCAGCCCGACGGCCCGATGAACGAGACGAAGTCGCCCTTGTTGATCGTCAGGTTGACGTCGGACAGCGCATAGACCGGTGCGTCCGCCGTTTCGAACACCAGGTTCAGCCCCGATACCTCGACCACGGGGCGATCGTAGATCGCTGCACCGGGGGTCCCGGCAGCCTTGGGGCCGCCCTGATGTAGCTGTGCCATTACCGTCATGATCCGCGCAATCCGTCCATGCCCAGAGTACACGGGATCCCGCGTACTTTACATTTTTGTTTCTACCCTGAAGCCGCCCCGCCGCGGGGTTTTCCCCGCATTTCCCAGTCGGGCCCGGCCCCTGCGCCGTCAGGTCGCGGGGGCCGGTCAGTCAGTCAATGGTCACGCCGAGGCGTGGGCCAGCATCGCCCGCATCAGCACGTTGCAGCCCGCCGCCAGGTCTTCCGGCGTCGCGTTCTCGACCTCGTTATGGCTGATGCCGTCCTCGCAGGGGACGAAGACCATCGCGGTCGGCGCCACCTTGCAGATGTAACCCGCATCGTGACCGGCACCGGATACGATGTCCATGTGGCTGTAGCCGGCTTCCTCGGCCGCCTGGCGGACCGAGGCGATGCAATCCTTGTCGAACGGCGCCGGCGGGTTGTACCAGATTTCATGCAGGTCGTGGGTCAGGCCCAGTTCGGTGCAGACCGCGTTGGTGGCCGCTTCCAGCTCGGCCTTCATCGCCAGAAGCGTGGCGTCGTCGGGATGGCGCAGGTCGACCGAAAAGAAGACCGAACCCGGGATGACGTTGCGCGAATTCGGGTTGACCTTGACCAGGCCGACGGTCGACACCGCGAACGGCGCATGGGCCAGCGCGATGGCGTTGATCTTTTCGACGATGCGCGACACGCCCAGCATCGCATCCTTGCGCCGGTTCATCGGCGTGGTGCCGGCATGGCTTTCGACGCCGGTGACGGTGCATTCGAACCAGCGGATGCCCTGGATGCCCTGGACGATGCCGATGGTCTTCTTTTCGGCCTCCAGGATCGGGCCCTGTTCGATATGCGCCTCGAAGAATGCCTTGAAGGGCCGGCCGCCGACCGCAAGATCGCCCTTGTAGCCGATGCGATCGAGTTCCTCGCCCATCGTCCGGCCGTCGAGGTCGGCGCGGCTGAGACCGTATTCCTCGGTGAAGACCCCGGCGAACACGCCCGAGGCGACCATGGCCGGCGCAAAGCGCGAGCCTTCCTCGTTGGTCCAGACCGAAACTTCGACCGGCGCGTCGGTTTCGTAGTTGTAGTCGTTCAGGGTGCGGATGACCTCGAGCCCGGCCAGCACGCCGAACACGCCGTCGAACTTGCCGCCGGTCGGCTGGGTATCGAGATGCGAGCCGCAGACCACGGGCGGCAAATCGTTGTTCTTGCCCGCGCGGCGGGCGAAGATGTTGCCCATGCGGTCGACGGTGACGGTGCAGCCGGCCTCCTTGCACCAGCGCACGAACAGGTCGCGGCCGTCGCGGTCGAGGTCGGTCAGCGCCAGCCGGGCACAGCCGCCCTTCTCGGTACCGCCGATCTTGGCCATCTCCATCAGGCTGTCCCAGAGCCGTTCCTTGTTGACCTGGATGTTCTTGAGCACCGGGTGCCTCCTAGAAATGAAATTCCCTGTTGCCGCCTTATAGCAAATATCGTCATCCCGGCGAGAGGCGGGTATCCAGGGCAGGCGCCGTGCCGCTGGCGACGCCCTTGCCCTGGGCCCCGGCCTGCGCCGGGGCGACGAATCGGCGTTACTCCGCCGCCTGCTGGTTCATCGGATTCCGCGGATCGTCCTTCCACGTCAGGAAGGGCTTGCCGTTGTCGATCTCCTTCATGGTGATGCAGTTCTCGACCGGGCAGACATGCAGGCACAGATTGCAGCCGACGCATTCCGCGTCGATCACCTCGTAGCGCCGGGCGCCATCCACCCGCTGCGCCGCGATCGCCTGGTGCGAGGTATCCTCGCAGGCGATATGGCACAGCCCACATTTGATGCAGCGGTCCTGGTCGATCTGGGCGACGATCTCATAGTTGATGTTCAGATGCTGCCAGTCCGTCACGTTGGGCACCGCCATCGCGCGGAAATCCTCGATCCGCCGATACCCCTTGCCGTCCATCCAGTTCGACAGACCGTCCTTCATGTCGTCGACGATCTTGAAGCCGTAATGCATCGCCGCGGTGCAGACCTGTACCGTGCCCGCGCCCAGGGCCATGAATTCGGCGGCATCGCGCCAGGTCTCGACCCCGCCGATGCCCGAGATCGGGATGTTCTTGCATTCGGGATCGCGCGCGATCTCGGCCACCATGTGCAGGGCGATCGGCTTGACCGCGGGCCCGCAATAGCCGCCATGGGTGCCCTTGCCGTCGACCGTCGGTTCCGGGGCCATCAGGTCCAGGTTGACCGAGGTGATCGAGTTGATGGTGTTGATCAGGCTGACCGCATCGGCCCCGCCGCGCACGGCCGCCCGGGCCGACGACAGGATGTTGGTGATGTTGGGGGTCAACTTGACGATCACGGGCATGCGCGAATACTGCTTGCACCAGCGCGCGACCATCTCGACATATTCCGGCACCTGGCCGACCGCCGCACCCATGCCGCGTTCGGACATGCCGTGCGGGCAGCCGAAGTTCAGCTCGATCCCGTCGGCCTCGGTATCCTCGATCCGCTTCAGGATGTTCTTCCAGCTGTCCTCGGTGCAGGGCACCATCAGCGACACGATCATCGCCCGATCGGGCCAGTCGCGCTTGACCTGCTTGATTTCCTGCAGGTTGATGTCCAGCGGGCGGTCGGAGATCAGCTCGATATTGTTGAAGCCGGCGACGCGGTTGCCCTTGTAGTTGATCGCGCCGTAGCGCGACGACACGTTGACGACGGGCGGATCCTCGCCCAGCGTCTTCCACACGACGCCGCCCCAGCCCGCCTGGAAGGCGCGGACGACGTTGTAGGCCTTGTCGGTCGGCGGCGCCGAGGCCAGCCAATACGGGTTCGGCGACTTGATGCCGACGAAATTGGTCGATAGGTCAGCCATCTGTCAGGCCCTCCCTTTCAGCTGCGCAACGCGCGGTCGATCGCCAGCGCGGCGAGCTTGCCGTCCTGGACGGCGGCGACGGTCAGATCCTGGCCCGGCGTGCAATCGCCCCCGGCCCAGACCTTGTCCAGCGACGTCTTGCCCTCGGCATCGACGGCGATCTTGCCCCCCTTCAGTTCCAGAAGGTCGCGGCCGTCCTCGCGCAGCGGGTCGGGCACGAAGCTTTGCCCGATCGCCTTGAACACCATGTCCGCGGGGATGGCGAACTGGTCGCCGGTGCCGATCAGCCGGCCGGCATCGTCCAGCTGGGTATATTCGAACACCGCCTCGCGCACCGCGCCGCGATCGCCGGTCAGCTTGACGGGCCGGGCCCAATGCTTGATGCGCACGCCGTTGATCTGGGCCAGTTCCTGTTCGTGATGGGTCGCGCCCATCTCGGACGGGCCGCGGCGATAGACCAGCGTCACATCCTCGGCGCCCAGGCGGCGAATCTGGATCGCCATGTCGATGGCGGTGTTGCCGCCGCCGATCACCACGACCTTGCGGCCGACGGCCAGCGCCCCGAAATCCTCGGCCTGGCGCAATTCGGCGATGTAGTCGACCGCGTTCATCACGCCCGTCAGGTCCTCGCCCTCGGCTTCCAGCGCCTTGACCCCGGCAAGCCCCATGCCGAGGAAGACGGCGTCGTAGTCGCGGCGCAGGCCGCTCAAGGTGATGTCGCGGCCCAGCGCCTTTTCGGTGCGGATCTCGATCCCGCCGATCTTCAGCAGGAAATCGACCTCGGCCCGGGCGAAATGGTCGGGCATCTTGTATTCGGCGACGCCGTATTCGTTCAGCCCGCCGGGATGGCCCTTGGCCTCGAACACCACGACGTCGTGGCCCAGCATCGCCAGGCGATGGGCGCAGGCAAGCCCCGCCGGACCGGCGCCGACCACGGCGACCTTGCGGCCGGTCAGGGGCGCGCGGGTGAAGGGATGCTCGCCCGTCTCCATCAGATGGTCGGTCGCATAACGCTGCAGCCGGCCGATGGTGACCGGCTTGTTTTCCTGGGCGGTGCGCACGCAGGCCTGTTCGCACAGGATCTCGGTCGGGCAGACGCGGGCGCAGGCGCCGCCGAAGATGTTCTCCTCGAGGATGCGCACGGCCGAGCCGCGCACGTTGTCGGTGGCGATCTTCTTGATGAAACCGGGAATGTCGATGCCGGTCGGGCAGGCCTCGACGCAGGGCGCGTCATAGCAGAAATAGCAGCGGTTGGCTTCGACCAGGGCGGTCTTGCGGTCCAGCACCGGGACCAGGTCGTCGAAATTGTCGGCGTACTGGTCCGCCTTCAGCCGGCCGGCGGCGATGTCGGGGCGCAGGTCGATTTCGGACATATCGGTCATGACCGACATCCGCGGCAGGTGGCCGGCGCAGCACCGGCAGAAGGTGCCAGCATCGGAACCGATGGCTGGGGATGAGCATGGTCGAGCATGCTGAAGCCTCCCTGGCTTTATGGTTTGACCTAGGCTATCCAGAACCTGACCAACTGGTCAAGTACATGCGTAATATCCGGCCCGTTTGACCAAACGGTCAAGAAATTTTTTTGACCGAATCCGCGCCCAATTGGTAAGCATTGCAAAGCACAAGGGTTGATCAAAGTGACCAGCAAGCGAGCAGTCAGCGGCGCCCGGACGACCGCCCGGAAAGTTGCCCCCGCAGCCGCGGAACCGGCCGACAAGCCGGCCGCGGCAGGCTCTATCCGCGAGCGCAATCAGGCAATTATTCTCAAGGCCGCCGAGCAGGTCTTCGCCAAGAAGGGCTTCAACGGCGCGACCACGGCCGAGATCGCGCGCAAGGCGGGCGTGCCGAAGCCGAACCTGCATTATTACTTCGGCACCAAGCAGCAGCTGTACGACAGCGTCATCGAGAACATCCTGGATCTGTGGCTGGGCGCGATGGACGAGATCCAGCCCGACGCCGACCCGGCCCAGGCGATCGGCCACTACATCCAGAATAAAATCCGCGCCTCGCGCGATTGGCCCGATTCGTCGCGGCTGTGGGCGATCGAGGTGATCGGCGGCGGCCGCCATGTCTCGGGGTTCATGAAGGGCCGCCTGCGCGACCTGGTGCGCGAGAAGGGCAAGGTCCTGGCCCAATGGGCGGCCGAGGGGCGGATGGACCCGGTCGACCCCGCCCACCTGATGTTCATGATCTGGGCGTCGACCCAGACCTATGCCGACTTCGCCGCCCAGATCGCGGCGGTGCTGGACAAGGACACGGTCGACGATGCGGTGTTCCGCGCGGCCGAGGAAACGGTGGTGCGCATCGTGCTGAAGGGCTGCGGCATCGGCTGAAGGCGCCGGCATTCGCGGATCGTCGTCCCGGCTGAGGGCAAGGGCGTCGCAGCCTGACCAGCGCCGCCCCGGGTCGTCGGCTTTCCGCCACGCAACCCCGGAAATGCTACTAATGATTGCTAAGAAAAATTTCCATACAGCCCCCGTATGGGGGCTGAAGCCGCACGCGACCACGTGCTAGCGTACCGCCCATCAGGACGAAGTATAGTTTAAATATTGAATGCGAATTTTACTTAAGAACGTTCGTGAAAATTCAATATATTCTTCGGATGTTTGAATTATTGATTATTAATTCTTGCAGTTCGTGTTAGGGATTCCGACCTGGATGCTTGATCCGCATGACTGTCGGGTCGCATCGAGGAAACCGGAGACCTGACCCATGACGATCCTGCGCGCGACCCTGGTCCTGCTAGGCCTGCTCGGCTTTGCTTCGGCCCGGCCGGCAGCGGCTGCCGACCTGGAAGCAGTGTGGAGCCGCAATTTCGGCCCCGTCGGCACGCCCGGCCTGACGACCGCGAAGGCAAAGAAGATCCTGCGCGACAACGCGGGCAACGTGTATGTCGCCGGCGACTACAAGGGCGGCACCATGGCCCTCGGCAGTGGGTCGGTGTCACCGTGGAGCCAGAACTCCGACGGTTTTGTCGCCAAGCTCGGCCCGGATGGCACGGTTCTCTGGGCCAACAATATCGGTGGCCCCGGGGCCACCATGTCGGCGCAGGACATCGCCCTCGACAGCGCGAACAACGTTCTGGTGGCGGGCGGTTTCAGCAGCGGCAACCTGACCGACGGCCAGGCCAACCTGACTTCGGGCAGCGTTCAGGACGCCATCGTCCTCAAATACGATACCAACGGCAGCCTGATCTGGTCGCGCAACATCGGCCATAGCGGCACGGCCGCCCAGCTGACGGCCGTTGCCGTCGACAGTGCCGACAATGTCGTCGTCGCCGGCACGTTCCAGAACAGCGACCTGGGCAGCCTGCCGCGGCGCAGCTTCCTCGATGCGTTCGTGCGGCGCTACGGCGCTGATGGCACCTACCTGAACCAGACGCAGCTGTGGGGCAGCACATCGATGATCACCCCCACGTCGCTGGCGACCCGCGGCACCGACATCTATGTCGGTGGCCACTACTATTTCGGCGCGATGAACGACCCCAGCCTGCCCATGTCAGGCAACGGCACCAATTCCTTCATGCTGCGCTACGACGCCGGCCTCGCCAACACCTGGCGCCAGGCGATCGTCGGCAACAGTGTCACGGCCGCCGGCATCGCCGTGGACGGCACGGGCAAGGTCATCCTCGCCGGCTCGTTCAGCAGCGGGAACCTGACGACACCAGCCCTCGACCTGGCGACTGGCGGTTCGACCGGCTTCGTGATCAAGGCAACCCCCATCGACGCCGAAACCTCCAGCTTCGACTGGGTCAAGGCTTTCGGCAGCACCACTGCGGAAACCTATATCGAGGATGTCGGCGTCGATGCCGCGGCGAATGCCCATGTCACCGGGTCGGTTCGGGTCATCGACTGGGGCGGAGGGATGCCCGTCACGACCTCGTCGCTGCTGGCCGCAAGCCTCAGCTCCACTGATGGCGCGACCGCCTGGTCGACCACCATCGGCGGCACCGGCGGCAACGCATCAGGCACCGGCATCGCGATCGGCGCCGGGGGCGATCTCATCCTTGCCGGCAGCATGTCCGGCACCCTGGCCACACCGTCGCTGTCCGCCGTCGCCTCGACCGACGCCCTGGTCATGCGCTACTCGCCGCTTTACACACTGACGGCGGCCCGGACCGGCACCGGATCGGGAACGGTGACGGCCGACAGCGGCGGGCTGGCCTGCGGCACCACCTGCACGGCGCGGTATGTCGCGGGCGCGTCGGTCACGCTGACCGCCACGCCGACGAACGGATCGACCTTTGCCGGCTGGTCGGGCGACTGTTCCGGGGCCGCCGCCGCCGTGGCCGTGACGATGTCGGACACGCGCACCTGCACCGCCACCTTCAGCCCGGGCCAGACGCCCGAGCCGCCGACACCCGCGCCCCCCGCGCCCACACCGCCAACCCCGGCACCGACGATCGTCAACCTGCCGCTCGGCACCGGCGGTTCGGGTGCAGGCACCCTCGCGCTGGCCGCGACTCTGGGCAATCCCGGCCCCGATGCGGTGATCACCGTGACCCTCGCTTCGGGCGCGCCCCTGCCCGACTGGCTGGTCTTCGACCGCGCCACGCTGTCGTTTTTGTTCAAGGTGCCGATCCCCGACACCATGCCCATCCAGGCGACCGCGGCCGATACGCGCGCCGCCCGGCCGGCGCCGCCCAACCTGGTCTATCCGCCCGGCGTGGTGGCCCAGTCGCTGTCGCTGGCCCTGACCATCGACGGCATCCCATATGTCTTCAACCTGGACTTCCAGGCACCGCGCAACCCGACGGCGTTGACGGCCGTGTCCTACAGCGCGGCGGGGCGCAGCGGCGACGGCGCCTCGGGTCGGCCCGCCCTGTCGTGGGACGGCGGCCAGGTCCTGTTCGAGACGGCGGCCAACAACCTGGCCACCATCACCGGCAGCGATACCAAGGTCGCCAGATATCACGGCCTGTCGGGCAGTCGCGACCTGTTGTCCCAGGCCGCCGGGCTGGGCGGCGGCGTTGCCGATGTGCTGGTCGGGCCGGCCACCGCACCGGCGGTGTCAGCCAATGGCGCATTCGGCGTGTTCGCCGCGCCGGCGCCGGCCGGCACAATGCGCCAGATCTATCGCACCGGCCTGGCCCACCCGCGCGTCGCGCAGAACGAAGCCGTCACCCCCGCGGCGGTGATGGTCTCGACCTCGGCGGCGGGCGCCCCGGCCAATGCCGCCGCCGACCGCCCCGCGATCAGCGAGAACGGCGATTTCGTCGCCTTCGAAAGTGCCGCGACCAACCTGGGCTGGAACGACGGCGGCATCCAGGTCTGGCGCAAGACCATGGCCGGCGGCGCCGTCGTGCTGGTCTCGGCCAACGCGCAGGGCGCGGCCGGCAACGGCGCCAGCCGCAATGTCTCGCTGTCATGGGACGGGCGTTTCGCCGCCTTCGAATCGACCGCCACCAACCTGGTGCCCGGCGCGTCAGGCCGGCAGGTCTATCTGAAGGACATCGTCACCGGTGCGATCGTCGCCATCGGCGTCGGCACTACCCCCAGGATCGACGCCCGCGCGACGTCGGTGGTCTTTGCCGCCCAGGTCGACGGCATCTGGCAGATCCGGCGTTTCGACACCGCCACCCGCCGCCTGATCACCCTGACGACGGGCAGCGCCGATGCCGATCAGCCCAGCCTGTCGGCCGACGGGCGTTTCCTAGCCTGGCGTGCCGGCGCCGACAACGGCTTTACCCAGATATGGGTGCGCGACGTATTCCGCGGCGTTGACGCCCTGGTGTCGCAGACCGCGACCGGTGCCCAGGGCGGTGGCAATTCCTATGACCCCGCCCTGTCGGGCGACGGCGCCTCGATCGCCTTCGGCAGCCAGGCGCGCGACCTGGTCAACGGCCGGCCCCTGCCCGGCCAGATCCACCTGGCCGGCAACCCACTGGCTTTGCCTGCCCGTACCGGCCATTGGTACGTCCCATCGGGCGGCAA